>JACXTT010003398.1_pt1 | contig 24520 bp, 18 predicted proteins | sample 9270951 | NCBI WGS metagenome assembly JACXTT01 (sample SAMN15532306, study PRJNA645909) | rock metagenome | isolation source: weathered quartz diorite | place: Puerto Rico | collected 2017-06-21
GGTGGTGCATGCGGTAGTTGAGCTCGAAGTCGCCGACCGAGAATTCAGCGTCGTTGATGTGATAGTGCAGCGTATCGCGTTCAGGCTGGTCGAGACCACGGTACATGCCGAGCTCGGTGTCGAGCCGCTGGAGTGCATCGAAATACCGTCCCTGCAAGGCCTGATAGATCGCGTCGCCGAAATAGAGGTCCCTCAAGTCACCGCCTGCGGCTGGACGGATGAGAAGTCCCAGGGCCAGACCGAGTCCGATTAATCGGCGTCTCGCTCGCATCGGCTACCATTCCCCAAGCGCAATCGGAGTGTTGCCGGAGCCTGCCACAGTCAGTCCCACCAGCTTTGGCTTCTCTTCCTTGCGGAAAGTAAAGCGTTCGGTGCGGGTGAAGTCCGCGCCGCCCTCAAGCTTGCCGTCGATAAGCACCTCGAGCTGGTGATCCCCGGCCGCTACGTTGCCGACGTAGATCCGTTGCACACCGCCTTTGCGCAAGGCCTCGAGCTCTTTGAAGCTGTAGATGTAGTGCGCGACGAGGTGGCCGTCGATCTGGAGCCGCACGGCGTCGAGGCGCATCTGGTCGCCCTTGGCGAGCGCGACGAAGATCGCGACCTGTGTCCCTGACGGGTAGAGCAGTTTCTCCTCCAGCCGGTTCAGCTCCGCCGCAATGCTGAGGGCGTCTGATTTGATCTCCTGAACCTGTTCGTCGAGGCCCCTCATCTGTCGCTGGTCGTTTTGCTGCGCCCAGCCGTGGCCACTAACCAGGCAGACCAGGAGGGCAAAGACGAAGGCGCGCGCTGCCAGAATTGGCTCGCAACGGACGGGCGCCCGACTGTCGGACGGCAGGTGCGTAAACCTCTCAATGGGTTCGATGGCGTGGGTGTTCGTGATCCGGTTGCGACTGTAGAGTATCTGCATCGATCCTCCGTAAATGTCAGGAGAATCGCGTCCTGTCGATCCTTCCCAAGGGTTCCGCTTAGCAACCCATACAACAATTACTCCACTCTCGTGTTTTGTTTAGGTTACGGGCGCCGACGCTTCTGAATCCATCCAAGTTGGTTGGCAAAGTTCAATAATTGGTGGACAAATATCCACAATCATGGCCCGCAATAGACCTCAAAAAGCATTGCCCAACACCCATACCAACCGTTGGCTTTGCCCAACGAAAGAGGGATAGGCCAAAAAAAAGAGGGACAAAGGACACAAAAAACGCGCGGAATTATCGGCGTTGGTGGTAGTGGTCCAATTTGGGGTCAGACGACTAATTCGGGTTCAGGCACATCAAATTGGTAAAACAAGTGCCAGGCCCCGAATTAGTCGTCTGACCCCGAATTAGACAACTACTGCGTTGGAAAGCTGAGGTAATGACTTTCCGAACCGTCGTGGCTTGTATTCAATCCGCCCGAACCCTTGGCTGTACTAAAATGTCCCCACATTTTTTTGCTGTGTTTTATTTGGAGGACTGATGGCTTCCAGGATTCCGTGGTGTGCCGGGCTTCTTCTCGTTCTTATTCCTGGTGTCGCGGGCAGTCAACGCCGCGATCCGAGAGTCGGAGTCATGCCCGAAGCTGAATTCCATCTGGCTCGCATGATCTATCGAACGAACCGGCGCGCCGGTTCTCATGGCTACATCCAGCCGATGTGGGCTGTCGACTATCCACTTGCCGACGCGCATTTCCTCAGAACCCTGGAGCGCTACACGAAAGTTCAGGTGGCCGAGGACAGCCGTCACTTGCAACTGACGGATGAGCGTCTGTTCGACTATCCGTACTTGTGGCTTCAACAGCCAGCCGCCGGCGGCTGGAGACTGACACGAGAGGAAGCGGAGCGGTTAAGGGAGTATTTGCTGCGCGGTGGGTTCATGATGGTCGACGACTTCCACGGGGAATACGAGTGGGAATACTTCGAAGCAGTGATGAAGCTAGTGTTTCCCGAAAAGCAATTTGTCGACGTCCCCGAATCGGATACTCTCATGCATATTTTTTTCGATATCGATCAGAACGTCCAGATTCCCGGTGACCGGCACCTTCGTTATGGCGGTCCGCCTGCGATGCAAGGCCCGCCGCATTGGCGCGCTCTCTACGACGACAAAGGCCGGTTGATCGTGATCGCGAACCACAACATGGATATCGGCGATGGATGGGAACACGCCGACGATCCGGAGTATCCGCTCCCCTTTACGAAGGCTGCCTACGAACTCGGCGTCAACTACGTCATCTACGCGATGACGCACTGATTACGAGTAAAAGCTTCGAGACAGAAGAGAAATTGATAATTGGACGAATCCTGCATCTCAAATCCGAAATCCGAAATTTCCGATTGGACCCGTCCAATTTGCGATTTCGGATTTCGGATTTGAGATGCAGGATTTGTCCAATTTCAACTTTCCCCGCTTCCAGGGATTCGTCAAGTATGCCGTATTGCCGCCGCAAAATTTTGCTTGAGATGAGAAGATAATCTGTATATATAGATTATCTCTATATGGAACTTCTTCACGGCGCATTGGACATGCTGGTGCTCCGGACGCTCGTCTCCGGTGAACTCCACGGTTATGGAATAGCGAAAGCGATTCGCACGAACTCTGATGAGACATTGAATATCGAGTTCGGATCTCTCTATCCCTCATTGAAGCGGCTCGAGCTGCGCGGCTGGATTTCCTCGAAGTGGGAAACCTCCGAGCAGAACCGGCGGGCAAAGTATTACCGCTTGACGGCGACGGGCCGGAAGCAACTCATGCAGCAGCATTCCGAGTGGGCCGAGTTCGCGTCAGCTATCGGCCGCATCATGGGCCCGTTGCCACGGGGCGCAAAGTGAGTTTCTGGCGGCGGGTCAAATATCTCCTTCCTTCCCACCGCCGTGCTGAAGAACGCGACATCAACGCAGAATTGGAATCGCTTCGAGCGATGGCCGAGCCCGGCGAACTCGGAAATCTCACGCTGGCGGCCGAGAATGCGCGGGCAGTGTGGGGCTGGAATTGGCTCGAGAGTATCGCGCAGGATTTTCGGTATGGGCTTCGGACCCTTCTTCGCCACCGAAGGGTGACTTTTGTAGCACTGCTTTCTCTGGCTCTGGGTATCGGTGCAAACACGCTGGTTTTCAGTTTCGTCAACATATTGCTTTTGCGGCCATGGCCATATCCGGAACCAGAACGGCTCGTTCTCGCCGCGTTTATTTCACAGAATAGGCCGGGACAGACGGCTGGACTAACGCGCGGCAACTGCGTGACGTTGAGCGGTAGGACCGATATCTTCGATCACTTCGGGTGCTACACCGATCCCGTCTCAGCCAGCTTCGGCGAAGACGATGGCGTCACATTTCCGGAGCGCATCTTGGGCCGGCAATTGACGGCCGGCGCTGCAGAGGCGCTGAATACGCGACCTATGCTCGGTCGATGGTTTACGGAAGCAGACGAGCGCGAGGGCACCGAGCGCGTTTTGCTCATCGGATTTGCTCTCTGGCAGCGGCGCTATGGGGGCAGTCCTGACGTGTTGGGCAAACGGGTTCGCTTCAATGGCGAAACTGCGACGATCATCGGTGTGATGCCCGATGATTTCGAGTTCCTCGACCTGGTCAGCGACTACTGGGTCCCGTTTCAAAGTCCTGCATATGGAACAGACAGTCCCGCTCGCATTCTAGGCGGAATGGCGCGGCTCCGGTCCGAAATCGGATTAGCCAGCGCACAATCGGCTATGGATGCGTTGGCCGTTCAGATCGCAGAGGAATCACCGGAAGCGAACCGGGGCTGGGGCATTGCTCTGAGACCGCTGACTCGTCTCGATGAACAAAGTATGTCGAGCGAGGCGCGAAACCCATTGCTGACGTTGCAAGGTTCCGTTACGTTTGTCCTCTTGATTGCGTGTGCAAATGTTGCCGGTTTGCTCCTTGCCCAAGGTACAACTCAACACAGAGAGATGGCCGTGCGCGCCGCGCTGGGGTCGGGGCGGTGGCGCATTTTTCGCCAATTGCTTGTGCACAGCATGTTGCTTTCGCTGGCAGGAGGCGTGGCGGGTGTGGCGGTCGGGCTGGTGGGGACCCGCGTGTTGACCACGATTCTACCGGCCGGAAATCCACGCATCCTTTATCAAGCAAATCTTGATTCCACCGTATTGTTATTCACTCTTGGAATCTCGGCGCTCTCCGGTTTGTTTGTCGGTTTGGTGCCGGCGCTCCAGATTTCTCACACGCACCCGATGGACGCGATGCGCGAGTCCAGCAGCCACGCTACGTCCGGCCGGTCGCGTCAACGGCTCCGCAGCGCGTTTGTGGCGGGTCAGATCGCTCTCGCCCTGATACTGCTTGTGGGTGCAGGTTTGTTGCTCAACAGCCTGTTTGCACTCGCGGCAGAACCTCTGGGATTTGATCCGAACAATCTCATGACGGCAGAGGTCCAATTACCGGAAGGAAAGTTTCGCCGCCCGACGAGTACAGTTCTCGCTTCAGGCGCGCTCGAGATGGCGATCGACCCGCAGATGTATCTCATAAGCGAACAGATCCGCCGGAACCTGACCGCCATTCCAGGCGTGACGGCCGCCACGGGGATCGGGATCAATCCGCCATTCGGCGGCGCAATGAATATGCCGTTCCGCATCGAGGGGACCCGGATTTCGGAGCTGCAGCGCGCTCAGTTTCTTCCAATCCTGCCGGGATACTTCGGAACACTGCAGGTGCGTGTTGTGCAAGGCCGCGAGTTCACGCCACAGGATAAAGGCGGATCTCCGCCGGTCGCTGTGATCAATCGAGCTATGGCACAACGCTATTGGCCCAATGAAAGCCCGATCGGCAAACATCTGACGATCGACACAACGTTGCTCCCAAACCAGCCCGTCCGCGAAATAGTCGGCATCGTCGAGGAAGTCATGCAGTATCCAGGCCAGCAATCACGGCCGCAGCTTTACGTTCCATATCTTCAATTACCTCCGCAACACGATGAACGGTTAAGCAACGTTTTGCGGCGCCTCACATTTATCGTGCGAATACCGCATCCTTCATCAAGTGCCGTTTCCGCCATACAAACGGCCGTGAGCCTGGCAGACACGGGTCAGGCCGTTTCCAATATCCGGTCCATGCGCGACACGGCCTATCACAGCCTCGAACGGCGCCGAGTCTACGTAGGGGTACTCGGAGCATTTGGAATTATTGCGGTGCTGCTTGCGGCCGTAGGTGTTTACGGCGTGATGGCTCAGGTGGTCAGCGACCGCACGAACGAAATCGGAATACGCATAGCACTCGGCGCCGATCGCGGGCGAGTGCGTTCGCTCATGATCCGGCAAGGCGGCCGGCTCGTCGGAATCGGGTTGTTATTTGGACTCCTCGGCTCGCTCGCGCTAACACGCGTTATTCGGAGTTCTCTATTCGGCGTCTCAGCCTCGGACCCATTAACGTTCGCGCTCGCTACCGGTCTGCTCGGCGGCATTGCATTGCTCGCATGCTATCTGCCCGCGCGCCGGGCGTCCCGCATCGATCCAATGCTGGCTCTGCGGCACGAATGATCGTCGTCACTCTTCATCCGGCGGCGCGCCCGCCATTGAAGCAAGATCCTGCGGCTTGATCTTCTCCACGTTGAATTTCGTTGCTCGATCGCGCATCGTCTTCAAAACATCTTCGAGCTCGGGCGGCTCGCCTTTGATCCACCGCAATGGATTAATTCGCGCAACGACGAAAGTGCGTAAGTAAGGGCTCGTCAGGCCGCGTTCTTTGAGCCGTTTCACGACGTCCGCCACTTTTTCCTCGAGGTCGAGGACTGTTTCGGCGCGCTTCTCGTGTTGCTTCACAGTGCTCTTCAACGGCGCCTCCTCGAATTGTTCGAGCCGGCGAAGGATCGGATGATACGCACCGCCTGCAAACATGGGCTTCTTCTCATAACAGAATCCCAGCGTGACGAGTGCCGCCTCTTCCAAATAGAACGCGAAGTTCGATTCCTTTCTCGAATCATCTTCCTCAATGAGGCCACGATAAATCCGGGCGACTTCCAGTGATCGTTCTTTGAGGTTGTGCGCTTTTTCCGTGTTGAGTGCGAGAATCTGCCAGGCGAGCTCGCGCTTCGGTGCAATGAGAGTCGTGATGGCCTTGGCGCCGAGGCGGCGCATGGCTTCGAGCCGATGCCTGCCATTGGGCGTCCAGAATCCGCGCTCCGGCGCGAGTACGCTGATGACGGGATCCAGAAAGGTGCCGGTCTTTTCGATAACGCCGGCGAGTTTTTTGTGATGGGCTTCAGAGAGGTCTCGCTGAAATGGCGTAGGCTCGATACTGTCGATGGGCAGGATCCCCATGACCAAAGGCGATCCGCCGAGGGGGTCTCGCCACGATCCGACCACAGTGCCTCCCTCTTTCTCGACTCGAGAAACCACGTCGCGAACCTCAGCGGAAGCGCCGTCTAGCCGGCAGTCCAAAGCTTCCAGTCCTTTTGTTTTGGGTGTCGCCTTGCGCGAGGCACGTTTGCGCGTAGTTGCGGGTTTTGGTGGCATGATCCGGAGTTTACTACCCCGCCGGGACCGGAATCATCTTGTGCTATCTTGCGTCGCTATGTTTTTGAACCTGACGCCGCTCCGAAAGCATCGCGACTACCGGCTTCTCTTTACCGGCCAACTGGTCTCGATGTTCGGAAGCATGATCACATATGTGGCAGTTCCCTATCAGGTTTTCGAACTGACGCATTCCAGCTTCATCGTGGGCATGCTCGGCGCGGCACAACTCGTTCCGCTGCTGCTATTCGCACTTTGGGGCGGCGCGTACGCCGACGCGATGGATCGCCGGAAGCTGCTCATCGTTTCCGAGATCATCATGACCGGCGGCTCGTTGACTCTTGCCATCAACGGCATGACGTCACGCGCCAGCGTCGGTCTCATTTTCGTCGTGAGTGCGGCCATGTCTGCATGTAATGGCTTTCATCTCCCCGCATTGGATGCGATGACGCCGCGTCTCGTGGATCGCGAAGATCTGACCGCCGTCTCTGCCCTGAATTTTTTTCGCTTTTCAATTAGCGCAATCGGTGGTCCCGCTCTCGGCGGTGTAGTCATGGCCGCGCTCGGGTACCCGCTGACATACATGATCGATGTTTTAAGTTTCTTAATCTCTCTGATTTCGCTCGCGGCGATTCGACGTATGCCGCCAAGCGATCGCGCGAGCCGGCCGGGAATTCAAAGTATTGCCGAAGGTTTGAAGTATGCGATCAGCCGTCCCGAGCTCATCGGCACTTATGTGGTCGATATTGTTGCCATGACCTTCGCAATGCCGATGGCGTTGTTTCCGGCGATGGCTGTTGCATGGGGCGGAGCAAAGGCCGCCGGCTGGTTGTATTCGGCTATGTCGTTCGGAAGTCTGTTCACGACACTCTTCAGCGGCTGGACCACGAAGGTGAATCGTCACGGCGCAGCGGTTGTGATTGCCGCGGCTGTTTGGGCGCTGGCGATTGTCTTTGTTGGTTTTTCACCTTCATTGCCGCTCGCCGTGTTTTGCTTGGCGTTAGCCGGAGCAGCCGACTCGGTAAGCGGAGTCTTTCGTTCGACCATCTGGAATGAAACGATCCCCGGCGATTTGCGCGGTCGCCTCGCCGGTGTCGAAATGATCAGTTATTTGAGCGGTCCACTTCTCGGCAATGCCCGCGCAGGATGGGTCGCTTCGATCTCCTCAAACACGATCTCCGTGGTCTCCGGCGGCCTGACCTGCTTCGCTGGTGTGCTCCTGTGCATACCGCTCCTTCCCGCTTTCTGGAATTATCGCGCCGAGCTCCGACGAAGCGAGGAAACCGCCGGATTGGTGCGCCCATAGTGAAGCATAGATGCCGCCCAATGCGAGCAGCGCATCGTGAGGCCCCTTCTCGGCGATCCTTCCGTGATCGAGCACGATCAATTCGTCCAACTGACGGACGGTCGACAGACGATGAGCAATAACGATCGCCGTGCGGCCGGCCATGAGCGTCCACAGCGCCTCCTGAATCAGTCTTTCACTTTCGGAATCGAGCGAACTCGTTGCCTCATCTAGAACCAAAACCGGAGCGTCTTTCAGAATCGCGCGAGCGATCGCGATGCGTTGGCGCTGGCCGCCCGAAAGCTTCACACCGCGTTCGCCGACCAAGGTGTCGTACGCGACCGGCAGCGCCTCGATGAATTCGGCGGCGTGCGCGAGCCGCGCCGCGCGCTGCACATCTGCATCGGTTGCGTCAGGGCGGCCGATGCGGATGTTGTCTGCAATCGTACGGTGGAACATGGCCGCATCCTGCGGCACATAACTAATCGCGGCGCGCAAATCCGCCTGCGAAATGCGGTCGATGCATTGTCCTCCCAAAAGAATGGCTCCGGCTTCGATGTCGGCAAAGCGCAGCAATAGCCGCGTGAGCGTCGTTTTGCCTCCGCCCGAACGTCCGACAAGTCCGATTTTGGCGCCTGGTGCAATTGTCAGTGAGAAGTTGTCGAACAGTAATGGCTGCGCCGACGAATACCGAAAACATACGTTCCGGAGCACAATGCCGTAGTTAGCCGGACGAAAAAGCTGCGGATTCGCAGCGTCGACAACTGCGGGCGGATCAAGCAACGACTCTGCAAACTGCGCGGCGTCCGTCAATGCGCCCTCGAGATTGCGGTACATGCGGTTGAAATCCCACATAACGCGCGTGATCGCGGTGTAGTAGCTGAAGGTAATAAACACCGCCTCGAGACTTGCGCCTGTAACGCCACTCGTGGCCAGCGCCACAATCAATCCCAACGTGTTCGTCAGAACATACATCGGCGACGTGATCATATCGACGTGGAGGTTCTGATAGTCCCAAGAACGAAGTGTCTTGTCGCCGAAATCCCTAACATTGCGCTCGTGAATTCGCGCTTCGTCCGACTCTCTTGCGAAGGCTCGCACCGTTTCGGCATTCGCGATCGAATCTGCGAGATGTCCGGCGAGTATATTTGATGCCTCTTCACGAAGATCGACGAGGCGGCGACGCTGGCGGATTCTGGGAACAATCAACGCGAACGTCGCCAATAGCATGATCACGAGCACGGCGATCAGTAACGGCGAATATCTCCAAAGCACGATGGAAACAAACGCCAACGGAAGAAAATTAGGAACGACCTGGAAGCAGACGACGTCGAACACGTCTTCGAAGCGCCGTGCGTATCCCAGAGCCCGCTTCGTCAATGAACCTGCGTAATTGTTGTGGAAGAATGCGAGGTCTTTCGCCAGCAACTCATCCATCGCTTCCACATAGAGTGCCTCGATGCCGCGGATTTCAGCTCGCGCAATGAACGGCGCCGCGATGCGCCACAGCACTTCGCCCGCGAGCCAGAGACCTGCAAACGCAATTACATACGGCGCGAGTTCGCGAGCCGTTAGCCGCTCGTCACGAGCAAACGCTCCAAGCAGTTTTGCGATCACAAGCGGCGGCGTGTAAAAGACCAGGACATCGCCGATGCCGGGCAGCAGCAAAGCCGGTATACAGACGCCGGGACGCCGGCGTACTTGAGCCGCATAACGTGCTACAACCAGCCACAACGCAGCACTAAACCGCTTCGGATTCCGATTTTCATCAACAATGATCATGACCGTCCGTACCTGTCCAAAAAAATTGACGAACGGGTTGAGAAAGGAAAACTTCTGGAAGGCGCCCGCTCGCCGCTGAGCGGGCTATCGGATCAGAACCGAATACGCGCCCGCTCGTCTCGCCATCGGTGTAGGCCTTTAGCGAGAGTCGCGATGTGAATCGAGAATCTAGAGAACTCGATGCGCATCAAGTTTTCGGTTCCTCCTGATTGCATTCGATTGAAATACGCTTGCTACACAAAGGTAGCCGTGTTCACGAAGGGAATCAAGAAACAAAAACCTTTGGATGTATAATCAACCGCAAAGTTAAGCCCAGTTGGAAGTGTCCGGATTGCTGGGAAGGAGGCCCTATGACGTCTCTGCTTGTTGCCGTGTTGGCGATGGCCGTTGTGGCACCCGCCGAATCCTCTTCAGTTACTTTTGCGAAGGACGTACTTCCTATCCTGCAGAAGAACTGTCAGAGCTGTCATCGGCCAGGCCAGATTGCGCCGATGTCGCTGCTGAGTTATCAGGAGGCGCGCCCCTGGGCAAAAGCGATCAAGGCCGCTGTCGCGACGAGAAAAATGCCGCCTTGGTCTGCTGATCCGAATTATGGACATTTCACAAACGATCGCTCGTTGAAACAGAGTGACATCGATACCCTCGTGAAATGGGCTGACAGCGGAGCTGCCGAAGGCAATCCGAAGGATGCGTCCGCCCCTATTGAATGGCCGAACGGTGGTTGGGGCGTCCAGCCGGAAGTCGTCGTGGATCTGCCGCCACACGAAGTGCCGGCGAAGGGGGTTCTGGAGTGGGAGTTGATCGCACTGCCGTCTCCTTTCAGGGGCGATACCTGGGTAACGTCCATGGAGATTCTCCCGGGCGACTTATCGGTGGTGCACCACATTTGTTTCAGCTTCGAGAAACATCGGTCCACCACCGTTTACAACCGCTACGAGTGGGTGCAGGTACCGCGCGATACGACCGGTAATCCAACGCCCGGCAACAGCGGATTCGCGGAACTGCCGGGACAGATCATTGCTTCGCGTGACGTAGGTAGCACCGAAGTGATACTCCGGCAGGGCCACCCGACGCTGAAGCAAAACCTCGATTTCTGCTATCTGCCCGGTGCCGGTCCTGACGACTACCGCCCATGGAATGCGGGAAAGTTTGTGCCTGAGGGATATGACCTCATCGTGAGTCTTCACTACACGACAAACGGTAACGCTGTAACGGACCGGACGAGGATCGGCTTCACAGTGGCCAAGACGCCCCCAAAGAAAAAGTTCGTTGTTCAGGGCGCAGGCGAGGATGCGCCGGTCATCAGACCCACGGCGGCCAGCACCAGGGCCGCATTCGCTTCCACGTACAATCCGGAATTTGCGATTCCACCGCATGACGGCAACTATCTCGCGCCTCCGATGGATATCACTTTCCTGAAGGATGTCGAAATCGTGCGGTTGCGTCCGCATGCGCATGTTCGCGGCAAGAGTAGTCAGTACAAAGTGACATATCCGGATGGACGCGAAGAAATCGTGCTGAATGTTCCGCAATACGATTTCAATTGGCAGCATTCTTACGCAACCTCGCTGAAACTACCTCAGGGCTCGCACTTGCACTTCGAATTTCGTTACGACAATTCGGCTAACAACAAGTTCAATCCGGATCCGAGCAGATGGGTCTATCAAGGGTTTCAGAGTTGGGAAGAAATGATGGCTCCCAACATCGGATTCCTCCTGGACCGTGACGCCGATGTGGCAAGTCTCATGTCGTTGACGAATTGAAGTCCGGGCCCGAACGCAGTCGAGCCAGCCGATAGGTGCCGGGCGAGAGCATCACTGCATAACCTTCTTTGACCAACGCACGATTTCCGAGGCCCGCGTCTGAACGCGAGAGGCCGGTCACGCGTGCGAGTTCGCCGCGAACGGTGAGCCCGGCTCCGTCGAGAAAACAGCGGGCGACTTCGCAGAGGGCTGTTTGCCGATTGACACGGCGTGATAACTCTTCCGGAAAGCGCTCTTCGGCCAGACCCCAGAAGTACGTGAATTTCGGTTCGTAAATGACTTCAGTCGGCACGACGATCATGCCTGACTGCAGTTCGTCCAGCGCGCGCGTGAACGATTTCCGATCGGTCACACCCGATTCAGCGCGAAGGTCCGATGTTCCCATTTCCCATTCCTTGCGCAGCACCTGCAAGACGGTCGATGCAGTTTTACTCAACCGCTTCTTCTCTTCGCGTCGTGGAATACCCCAAAGCGTGTTGAAGTAGGAAATCATTCGTCGCGCCAGAAACGTAGCTTTACCGCGAGGCAGCTTTCCGTAATAGACACGACCGCGGCGGAGGATTTCGTCTTTCAGGAACCAAGTCTGCGAGCTTTCCGGATCTTTCTGTACGTTGCGCGGCATGACGGCATCGCGTCTCCCGCAAACAGCTACGTATAAAGATGGGCCGGGCCGTCGCGCATCCGTCAAGCAAGCTGCAAATCCGGCGCGTTCGATGAACCGTTCGGCCTGGACAGCCGTCTGGACCTGTCCCTCTCCTTCGCGATGCCAAGAGGAATCGCGGTACTCTTCGATCTCGTCCGGAACTGTTACTCTCAAAAATCCAAACGCACGTTGAAGGTGAATTGCCGGTTACCAGTCGTAGGCACAGCGACGAGGCCGAAAGTCGCGCTATTCATGTTGACGACAGGATTGCCCCAATTCGGGTGATTGAGCACGTTGACAGCATCCAAGCGAAACGTCACGTTCCTCTTCTCACCAACCTGAATGTGCTTGAGGAGATTCAGATCGAAACCGACCGTGCCGGGACCTTCAATCCAGTTCTGGCCCATGTTGCCGATTTGGCCATAGGCAGCGTGTTGCAGGAGGATCTTTCCGGAGGAGTCGGCGATTGCGAACCGGCCGTATGCCGTATTCAAACCGTCGAGGCTCGTTACTGCGGACCGCCCGGGATCGGTGATTCGCTGAAGCCCTTGCAAATAGTCTCGTTGGCCTGCCGTAGTGGACGCTGTCAGCTTGCCAATGTCCTTTGGAAAATTCCCAACAATATCGGGAAACTGACTCGAGCCGCCAAGAGGATTTTCGCCGGCAGTGATCGTTAGAGGAGCGCCTGAAGTCCAACTTGCAATGCCGCCGAACTGCCAACCTTCAACAAGCCGCGTCACCCAATTCGGTGCGTCGTTCAAGAAAGCGCGGCCACGACCGAACGGCAGCGTCCATGTGCCATTGGATCGGATGTCGTGCGTCCGATGCGTACCAAGCAGGCTCTTGTTCAACTGCCGATTGCGCGGATCAATGTTACCCGCGGTGCCGAGCGTGCGGCTCCAAGTATAGGTTGTCTGGCTGCTGAAACCATTCGAGAGCCGCTTCGTCACCGCCGCTTGCATCGAGTGATATGTCGAATTGTTGAGCGCGCCCGAAATACTGGCAGTGCTGTACTGTGGATTCGCGACGATGAAGTTTTCGGGGAACCCGCCATTGCGAATCATTCCGCCAACCACACCTGTAAAACTGGAATTCGTGTTCAGATAATTGGCAACTCCTGCGAGATTGCCATTGGCGATGTTGGCGCGAGTCGCAGAGAACCGCCGCAGAGCTGACGAGCCGCTAAGACCATTCGAGCCGACCATGCCGATCCCTGCGAAATTCAAGCCCTTGAGCATCCGATCAAACAACGGGGCATCACCGCCTTCGCGCGTAATACGCAAAGCGTCCATGAGTCCGTTCTCCACGATGATCGGACTATTGATGTTGATGCTTCCCGGCAGCTTCGTGCCTTTCGTGCCGATGTAGCGCACCTCGACGGTTAGATTCTTCACCAACTCGCGCTGCAGTTCGAGATTGAAGTTCTGCGCGTAAGGCGTCCGCTGATTGATATCGTACGCGACGACGGCCTGACTGCGTTCGGTCACGGACACCGTCGGAAGAAAACCGTCCGGATATTTTTCACGCAATGGGATGACGACATTGGCCATGTTCAACTCGAAATCCTTAGTCGTCGGGTGGCTGGCATAGTGATTCACTCCAGGAGCCGTGCCCACATTGATATCAATTCCCAGCAAGCCGCCACCAGCGAAGCTTCCCTGATAATTCACGCCATAGCCGCCGCGCAACACCGTCTTGTTCTTCCCAAACCATGGAAGGGACCAACTGAAGCCCACCGCCGGCGCAAAGTTGTTCCAGTCGTTGTTCCAGATGGGTGTGTTTGGATTCGAAGAGTACTTGCCGACGAATTCTGTCGTCGTGAGGGTGCCCCGTTCTCCGGGCTTGTACCAGTCCGCGAAGCTGGAACCGGTCAGTCCGAATAGGTTCCCGCCTTTCGGCCGCGCCATCATGCCATGGGCTTCATATGGGACTCCAAACCATTCCCACCGGGCACCGAGGTTGAGCGTAAGATTGCTCGTGACTTTCCAGTCGTCCTTGAAAAACGCCATCCACTCGTTCTGATGAAAATCGCGATACTTCTTGTAGTAATTCGGATAATCCAACCATGTGATGTTTTTCGGATCAGGCTTGAGGCTGAAAGCCTGGCTGATGTTGGCAACAGAACCGGACACGTCAGCCAGCAGGTCCCGCACGCGTTGTTCGTCGAGTGCGTGGAGACCGAGAATCGACTGTGTCGAGATTCCCTGTATAGGTATACCGCACGCTGCGCAGTAGTAATCCCCGGTTCCGCCCGGATTCGTACGCGGCCCGAGTTGAACGGCAGGAATGATCTCATCCGAGTTCCACGCGTCGCCGTTGCCGTAACGGAATTCGGCGCCGCCTTTCAATGAGTGTGTGCTTCGCGTCCAACTGATGTTGTCGGCGTAGGTCCACAGCGGACTTGTATTGCCGACGCTTCCGTTCGTGTCACTGATGATGGTGTTATGTTCCAACAAAACAGGATTGATCCTATATGGCGTGCCGCCCGGTGAAATAGGCCCGCCGGGTCCGGGAGCAAAGCCCATATACTTCCGCGCCTCTGCACCTGTTTCCGGATGATCCCATGCCTGCAGGTTGTCCAGCCGTCCACGGCGTAAGCCGAAACGAAACTCATTAAGCATTGTTGGTGAAAGCGTCGACACAAACGAGCCGGTGTAAATCGCCGGATGAGCGATCGCGATTCCGTTGAAGCCGTTCGGCCACGTCGTTAAATTCGCGTCCGCCCAGTCGTGCTCACGGCTCGCAGCCAGGCTCATCTTGTGCTTCGCATTGAATTGATGATCGATCTTTAGCGTGGCGCCGTCGCGGCTTCCGTCGGAAGTTCCGGTGCCGGTGTATGCGCGCCGAACCCACCGATAGCCTGCGGTGTTCAAACCATCGCCAACAGTGAAATCGTTTGCCTTCGGCATAGCTGCGTATAAGCGCTCCATCAGCCCACTCGGGTCGGGCCCCGGCCGCATTGGGTCGAAGGTGAAAACATTAACCTGTCGCAAGTCGGCGGGGTTCAGCGACGCGTTCGGACTACCATCGCGCTCCACCGAACGCGTTGACGCAGGCGCCACAAAGTTCCCGTTTTGCCGGCCTGCGAAGAAACGGAACATGCCGTTCTTTGCCGGCTCGGTCAGGACGTTGGCCGTCACCACTTGCCTTTCTAACCGCCGTTGACCTTCGTAGAGGAAGAAGAAAAACGTTTTGTTCTTGAGGATCGGTCCGCCGAGCCGGCCGCCGAATTGGTTGCGGTTGATGTAATTTGGTCCGACGCCGCGGAAGTTATTACTGGACGTGTTCGCGTCCCAAACTGCGTTGCGATTCGTCCAGAACAGCGCGCCATGAAAGTCGTTCGTGCCGGAGCGCGTTTGAAGCTGAACTTGCCCCGAACCGCGTCCGAGCTCGGCATCGGCTGGTGCCGTGATGATCCGGACTTGCTCGACAAGGTCCGGGCTCGAGAATGTCGTCGCGTACAGAAGATTGCTGCCTGGAGTAGATCTTCCGTTGTTGATCGGAATCCCGTCCCGCGTCGTCATTGTGAAAGTGTTCGAGAGTCCGGCGAAGGAGTCACCATTTGCTCCGCCGATGCCGGGAGTCGTCTTGACCAAGTCCAACACGTTGCGATTCGCCATTGGCAGATCATTCACTTTGTAATCGGGAAGTACGTTTCCTACGGACGCGGACGTCGTCGCAATCAGCGTGTCAGCCGCGACGGTCACTTCTACCGACTGGGCCTGTGCTCCGACCTGTAGCTGAAAGTTCAAACGAACTTGTTGCGAGATGCCCAACGCAACCTGCTTGTAAGTTTGTGTCTGAAATCCCGGCAAGGTTGCAGTCACGGTGTATGTACCCGGCTGGAGGCTCGCGAACTGGTAGACACCGGTCTCATTCGACACTACAGTCGTCACAATTCCCGTCGCGTCGTTCGTTGCGGTGACCTCAGCACCCGGAATCAATGCGCCGGCAACATCCGCAACAGTGCCGCCAAGCCTCGCGTTTTGGGATTGAAGAAACAAAAGTAACCCGAAAAGAAGTGTCTGCATTTAGTTTTCCCCGATGGTTTGAGGAAAGATAGACACAAAGAGGCACAAAAGACACAAAAACATTTTGTGAGTTTTGTGCCTTTTTGTGGCATACCATCGTGCCCATGCTAAACATCACCATCGTTTCGATACTGGGCGCACTCCTATTTCTTCAGCAGACGCCTGCCTATCGCGCCCCGCGGACGGCGGATGGAAAACCCAGTCTCAATGGAATTTGGCAAGCGGTTAATGAGGCCAATTGGGACATCGAACCGCACAGCTCGGATTTTGGAACCGTACCCGTGCTCGGCGCGATCAACGCGGTGCCGCCGGGCATGGGCATTGTCGAGGGTGGCGCCCTCCCTTACAAGCCCGATGCGTTGGCGAAAAAGAAGGAGAATTTTGCGAATCGCGGCAAAGGGGACCCCGAAGTGAAGTGTTACCGCCTGGGCGTTCCCAGGTCGATGTATGCACCGTACCCATTCCAAATCATCCAAAGCACCGACCACGTCATGATGGTTTTCCAATTTGCCAATGCCCTGCGAACCATCTACATGACCGATCACAAACCGGCTCCCGCCGAGAGTTGGATGGGCTGGTCGAACGGCCATTGGGAAGGCGAGACGCTCGTTATCGAAACCACCGGCTTCAACGACCAGACCTGGTTCGACCGCGCCGGCAATTACCACAGCAATGCAATGAAGGTCGTCGAGCGAATTTCAGCGCGCAGCGCCGACACGTTGAATTACGAAGCAACCATCGAAGATCCCAACGTTTTCACCCGGCCATGGAAAATCACGATGCCGCTGTACCGGCGGGTCGAAAGGGACGCCCGGGTAATCGAATTTAAGTGCATCGAATACAGCGAAGAGTTACTTTACGGGCATCTGCGCAAGCAGCCCCGGTAATCAATAAATTCATCTAAAGGAAGGTTGAGATGGTCAGTCGAGTTTTCGAATGGCTCGTCGTACTGATAGCCGTCGCATTATTACTGCCTTCAAGCAGCATGGCCCAATCGGCGTTGATAAAAAAGACGCCGGATGGCCAGCCCGATCTTCAAGGATTCTGGTCCTCGCAGACCAACACGCCGCTCGAGAGGGACCCGAACTGCGGCACGAAAGAGTTTTGGACAGACGAGGAACTCGCCAAAGGCATTCGCGCGTGCGCCCGGCCAGATGCTGCGCCGGCCGCCGGACAACGCGGCCGCGGAGGCGCGGGTCCTGGTGGTGGACAACGCGGGCGTGGTCAGCGAAGCAATGGCGAAGTCGATCCGCACTACGACACGGCGCAATTTGGTTTGAATCTCAGAACGATGGCCGCCAACAACCGGACATCTTTGATTACCGGTCCGGAAGGCCGGATTCCTCCGCTCACACCATTTGGTCAAGAACGGCAGGCGGAACTGGCGAAGCAGCGGACGAGCTTCGATAGTGCCGAGAGTCGCGCCCTCACAGAGCGTTGCATCGTTTGGAACGCGCAAGGCCCGCCAATGATGTCTCCCGGCTACAACAGCACGGTACAGATCGTGCAAGGCGAAGGATACGTCATGATCCTTCCGGAGATGATGCAAGATGCGCGCATCATTCCTTTGAAACCTCGCGGTGGTCTCTCCGAAAAGGTCCGACTGTGGGGCGGCGATTCTCAGGGCCACTGGGAAGGGGATACGCTTGTCGTCGAGACGAAAAATTTCAATGGCAGAAATCCATTCCAGCGCGTGGGAAGCGAGAAAATGAAATTGACCGAGCGCTTCAAACGGACCGACCAAAATACGTTAACGTACGAATTCACCGTGGACGATCCGGTTTGGACAAAACCTTGGACTGTGCAGGTGCCGTGGGCCAAGTCGCAAGGACCGATGTTCGAATACGCGTGTCATGAAGGCAACTACGGAATGGCCAACATTCTCAGTGGCGCACGCGCCGAAGAAAAGAAGGCCGCCGAAGCAGCTAAGAAAGCGAAGTCGGGGGACAGATGATAAAAAGGCTTTTTTTAATGATCTTGTTGATTGCCAGTACTGCTCCGCTTTGGGCGCACCATGCGTTTTATGCTGAATTCGATAATACGAAACCGTTGAAGCTGCGCGGCACTGTAAAGAAGGTTGAGCTGATCAATCCGCATTCCTGGTTTCACATTGACGTCAAGGGTGATGACGGAAAGGTCACGACGTGGATGATCGAAGGCGGCAGTCCGAACGCCCTCATCCGGTTGGGTTACACACAACAATCATTGCCGGTTGGGACCGAGATTGTTGTCGATGCTTTCCAGGCGAAAGATGGCTCGAACAAAGCGTGCGGAGTGGATTTGACGTATGCCGCCGACGGAAAGAGATTGTTCCTTGGGGGCTCAGCCCCGGGCGCAAACCCTCAACAGCAGTCACAACCGTGACATATTTCAACTACCACAAAGTTTCTATCGCCTTTGCCGTTTGCCTGGTGCTCGCATCGAGCACATCGAACAATGCGCAAACCGGAGCCAAGAACGGTGAGTGGCGCACATACGGTGGAGATCTAGGCAACACGCACTACTCGGCGCTAGATCAAATCGACGGCACGAACTTCAACCGTCTGCAGGTTGCGTGGCGTTTCAAAACCGACAACCTGGGTCCACGACAAGAGACCAATCTGCAATCTACGCCACTCATGGTAAATGGCGTTTTGTATTCGACGGCCGGCTCTCGTCGCGCCGTCGTAGCGCTCGACGCGGCCACTGGCGAATTGTTGTGGACACACAGCGAACGCGAAGGAACGCGCGGCCAGAATGCGCCGCGGCAACTCTCCGGACGCGGTCTGGCGTACTGGACCGACGGGAGAGAAGAACGAATCATTTACGTCACGCCCGGTTACCGGCTGATCGCATTGAACGCGAAAACGGGATTACCGGTCTCGGGCTTTGGAAAAGACGGCGTCGTCGATCTCAAGCTCGATGACGACCAAGACATCGATTTGGAAACCGGCGAAGTTGGATTGCACGCGGCGCCGATAGTCGCGGGCGACACGATTATCGTCGGAGCAGCGCATCGCGCGAGCGGCAGCCCTAGGGTGAGGAAGAATGTCACCGGATTCGTTCGTGGCTTCGACGTGCGTACCGGCAAACGGAATTGGATCTTCCACACCATACCACGGCGCGGCGAGTTTGGTTACGAGACGTGGCTTGATGGGTCAGCGGAAAACACGGGCAACGCGGGAGTGTGGGGACAGATCAGCGTCGATGAAGAATTAGGCATAGCCTACCTGCCGGTGGAACTTCCGACAGGTGATGAATACGGAGGTCATCGGCCCGGCAACGGATTGTTCGGAGAAAGTATTGTCGCGGTCGATCTGAAAACGGGTCAGCGCAAATGGCATTACCAGTTGGTGCACCACGGCATTTGGGATTTCGACATTCCATGCGCGCCGATGCTCATCGACATTTCTCAAAACGGCCGCACTATCAAAGCCCTGGCTCAACCGACGAAGCAAGGAATTCTTTACACCTTCAATCGCGTCACCGGCGAACCGATTTGGCCGATCGAAGAACGTCCTGTCCCGAAGGGCGATGTTCCGGGCGAGTGGTATTCACCCACTCAGCCGATGCCGACGAAACCGCCAGCTTACGGGAGAGCGGCCATTCCTTCCGTCGATGATCTGATCGATTTCACGCCGGAGCTACGCGCGGAAGCTTTGAAGGTTGTCTCGAAGTTTCAGATTGGCCCGATCTTCACGCCGATCGTCGTGAGCAAGCCGGAAGGGCCCTACGGCACTATCCTGACGACGGGAGTTACGAATTGGCCCGGCGGCTCGTACGATCCCGAAAGCCACATTCTTTATGTGCATGCGTCGACGGGAATGATCTCGAACGGCCTGGTGCCGGGCGATCCCACGAAAACCGAGTTCGCGATGGTCGGAGGAAACAAAGCACCGCCCGGCGCGTCGACCGCGCTGCGTGTTCAGGGCCTGCCACTGGTGAAGCCTCCGTACGGAAGCATCGTCGCCATCAATATGGATGAAGGCGAGATTCTTTGGACTATTGCGAATGCGGAGACGCCGGATAACGTTCGAAACCATCCGGCGCTGAAAGGTCTGAATATTCCGCGCACCGGACGGCAGGCCAACACGATCGGCATTCTCATAACGAAAACGCTCGCGATCGCGGGCGAGCCGGGCACGTTTACAATGCCCGACGGCAAAGCCGGGGCGATGCTGCGCGCTTACGATAAGAAATCCGGCAAGGAGCTCGGCGCGGTGTACATGCCGACAGGACAGACCGGCACACCGATGACGTACATGGTCGACGGCAAACAGTACATCGTCGTGGCGATCGGCGGACAGAATTACGGTGCGGAGTTGCTGGCGTTTAGACTGCCGTAGCCGCGTAGCGGCGAAACAATGATAGTCACGGGCGTAAGGGGCTGTTGCTCAAAGCCCGTTGTTGGAGGCCAGGCACCTTCTCCCTCCGGGAGAAGGTGGCGCGAAGCGCCGGATGAGGGCATGCAGGACAAAAGTTTTGGGCTTGCGCGCCCTCACCCGGCCTTCGGCCACCCTCTCCCGGAGGGAGAGGGCTCTCGCTTCGAGGGGATAGTCCCGCAGGGACGGCTGAGCCCTTGCACCGGTTTGTGCCGCCCCGATAGGGCTGAGCGTTTCTAGAAACATATTCCACGGGCTGACGCCCGTGGCTAGAATTGTGACGCTCGCTTCGCGAGCTGTATTTATGCATAGATCTTTTACATTTCTCATCGTCGTAGCGCTGCTCAGCATCCCAGCCTTTGCGCAGCCGCCGCGTCCAGCGAACCCGACAGACATCGCAGGTGAGTGGAACCTCGTAAACCACGAAGACCCCGGCCAACTAGGCGCGTTGGGCCAACCCGCATTGGGGGATTACCTTGGAATTCCATTCAACGAAGCAGGCCGTATGCGCTCCGATACAACGGCCGAATCGATATGGGGGACGCCGGAGTATCAGTGCCGGCCGCATTCGGCACCTCATCAGTGGCGAGGCCTCGGCGGGGCGCGCATCCTCAAGGAACAAGATCCTCTGACGCGGGAGGTCAAGGTATATCACTTTCAATTCATGTTGTCTTTGGACCGTCCGGTTTACATGGATGGCAGGCCTCATCCGCCCGCCTGGGCGCCACACAGTTGGTCTGGCTTCTCGACGGGAGAATGGGTTGGGAACACTCTGAAGGTGACGACAACCCACATTAAAGATGGCTACCTCAAACGCGGTGGTCCACAAACAAGCGACATGTTGAAGATGACCGAATACATCACGCGCCATGACGACATCCTGACGATCGTGACGGTCACCGAAGACCCGTTGTATTTGGACGAACCGTTCGTTCAGTCCACGACCTACCAGTACGATCTGAACTCCAACGTCAGTATGGAAAACTGCGATGCGTCTGCTTTCGCGCAGAACGGAGGCACCGATCGCCATCATGTACCGCACTTCCTTCCTGGACAGAACACGGCATGGAAGGAGTGGTTGAAAACTGAGAATTGGGTTCCTGAAGAAGCTGTGCGCGGCGGCGTCAAGACGATCTATCCGGAGTATCGGGCGACACTGAATGGCTCCACGAACGTGAGCACGCTGAAAGTGCCATCCTCGCGTTCGTCCTTTTCGCCGGATAAGAGCATCGCGGACCAGGGCCCGAAAGACGGACAAGTGCATGTCCTACCGGTTCAAGGGAACATTTATATGTTGGTGGCTGATGGGACGAACATCACGGTCTCGATCGGTCCTGACGGACTCGCCGTTGTAAATAGCGGCCCGGCGCAAATGTCCGAGAAAATTTCCGCTGCGATTAATCAGTTGGCCGCTGCCGTCGTGTCTGCACCAACCACCAACAAATGTTTTGGCGCGAATTGTCCGGACAGTTGGGGATGGAGCAGTCCGTACATGAACTCGATCATCAGCTCCCCGGCGCCGCCCAGGCCCATTCGGTATCTGATCAACACCAGCGGCGCTCCGGAAAACATCGGCGGTAACGAGAAGCTCGCAACGGTGAGCCCCGGCCGCGGTCGCGCCGTTTCGATCATCGCGCACGAGAATGTCCTCAATCGCATGAGCGCTCCGGCCGGCAAGGAAGCGCCGACGGCGGAGCGGGCATGGCCGACGGATACATTTTTCGACGAACTCTACAAACTGCCTACCTTCGTCAACGGTGAAGCTGTGATCGTTTATTCCGAGCCGGCAGCAAACACGGACGGCGACAGCATCGTGTTCTTCCGGCATTCCGAAGTCATCAGCGCGGGCAACATTTTTTCGACCGTCAGTTATCCTGTCATCGATCTGGAAAAGGGCGGCAGCGTTGACGGCGTGATCAAGGGTTTGAATCACATCCTGGACTTGGCCGTTCCTGAATACCGATCGCAAGGCGGCACCTGGGTGATTCCGGGTCATGGCCGGCTATCCGATACAGCAGACGTTGCCTCATATCGGAATATGATGGTAATGATTCACGATCGTATTCAGGACTTGATCAATAAAGGTATGACGCTTCAGCAAGTGAAAGCCGCGCGGCCGTCGTTGGATTTTGACGGTCGATATGGCTCCAATACAGGTTCATGGACAACCGACATGTTTGTCGAAGCAGTTTATCGATCTCTCAAGGAGAAAAAGTAATGCGTAAACTTTTCTTATTCGCTCTGGCCGTTGCTCTCTTGGCATGCACAGCGGCATACGCTCACCATTCTTACGGTGCGACCTACGACGTCAGTAAGCAGGTCAAGCTGGAAGGCAAAATCGTGCAATTCGTGTTTCGCAATCCGCATTCGTTTGTTCACGTCCAGGCTCCAGATGAGAAAGGCGTTCCACAACGTTGGGCCGTTGAATGGAGCGGCACGAGCCAGTTGGGACAATCCGGTTTGAACAAAGACTCGTTGCACGTCGGCGATGAAGTCGTGATTGTCGGCCGTCCTTCGCGCGTGACCGGAGAATACCGAGCGCTCATGGTCAACTTGAAGCGGCCGTCGGATGGATTCACGTGGGGCACGAGAGCCGGTGAAGCTGTCGACTAGATTCTTCGGCTTCTCTTGCACGTTAGCGATTGCCGCACTTCTATTCACGCCGCCGCAAAATGCCTACGCCCAGCGCGGCGGCGCCGCCGGCCGCGGAGGCCGCGGCGCTTCGCCTCGCGATGCTGCTCCGATCGATCTCACTGGCTATTGGGTCTCTGTCATAACCGAAGACTGGAAGCTCCGCATGGTCACGCCCCCAAAGGGTGTTTACGAGACCTTGACGCTGAATGCGGAAGGCCGCCGGGTGGGAGATACATGGGACCCGGCTAAAGATGAAGCCGCAGGTGAACAATGCCGCGCATACGGTGCGGCGAACATCATGCGGTTGCCGGGGCGGCTGCACATCACGTGGGAAAACGATAATACGCTTCGCATCGATACGGACTCCGGAACGCAAACCCGTCTATTCCATTTCGGCTCTGCGCCAAGCACGCTCGGAGAACCCAGTTGGCAAGGATACTCGGCTGCCGAATGGCAAACCGCAGCTGGAGGACGAGGCGCGCCGCAACAAAGGAGTGGAAACTTGAAGGTGGTAACGACGAATTTGCGCGCCGGCTACGTGCGCAAGAACGGCGCGCCTTACAGCAACCGAACAGTCGTCACCGAGTACTACGATCTCAACACGCTGCCTAACGGCGATCAATACTTGACGGTTACAACGAAGGTCGATGACTTCGTCTATTTCAGCCGGTTTTACTTAACGAGCTCGGATTTCAAGAAACTTCCCGACGCTACCAGCTGGAATCCCACACCCTGCTCGGCAAGGTGAAAACCACATCTAAGGAGAATCCCATGACAAAAAAATCTGTGCTGACCGGTCTCAGTTTTTCGTCAGTTGTGTTCGGACTTGTCTTTGCGGCTTTCGGATTTAGGGCATTGTCACAAGCTCAGGCGGCCACCGCGGCGCAGGCAGGACAGGCCGCACAAGCAGGTCAAGGTCAGGGCCGCGGCCAGCGTGGTCCTGCGGCACCACCGGCTCCCTGTGGCCCGAATATCCAAGGGGATCTCGGAATCAATACCGCGAAAGATTCCCGCTGCTTTGAATTGCGGATGTACACGGTCGATCCAAGCCGCGACGGTCAACCGACACGTGGCGGAGCCGTTTTCAAAGGTGGAATTAATGAACTGCACAAGCGGTTCCGCGAAGGCGAAGTCGAAGTTTTCAAGCAGAGCGGAGTAGAAGTGCTCGCCGTGTGGCAAAACCTCGATGATCCAAATACGCTGATTTATCTGCTCGCCTACAAGGATCGCGCTGCACGTGATGCCGGTTGGGCCAAGTTCAACGTCGATCCGAAGTGGAGAGAACTGCAATCGAAGTATTTCGTTCCCCTGAATGCCAAGGCGATCATGATGAGCGCCAGCGATTATTCCCCACTTAAGTAGACGGTATTAACCACAGAGACACAGGGGTTTGGTGTGCATACTCGAAAGATCGTTTTGCTGCTGTCCTTCCTCGGCCTTCTGCTCGCGACGTGGGTAACTGCCGGCCAGCAACCCCGGCGAGTTGACGACGCAGCGTTGAAGAACGCCGGAAGAGGCGACCACTGGCCCCCATACGGCCACACTATTGGGGAAACACGCCGACGGCCCCT
>JACXTT010003399.1_pt1 | contig 24513 bp, 22 predicted proteins | sample 9270951 | NCBI WGS metagenome assembly JACXTT01 (sample SAMN15532306, study PRJNA645909) | rock metagenome | isolation source: weathered quartz diorite | place: Puerto Rico | collected 2017-06-21
CGGCCACCCCGTGGCCCTTGGGGATTCGGGCGTCGGGAGGGCCGGGGAGCTGCCGGTAGAGTGGTGCCTGCCGCACGTCCCCCGTTGCGCCCGGCTTCCGTCGGCGGTTGGCGACGTCCGGTTGCTGCGCCATGGCTCGTTTCCTAGTCTGGCCTCATCTGGAGGGCCGCCATTGTTCCGTAGTGGTTCACAGCCTCCTGACTGGTACATACCAGATGCCTTCTGGTACGTACCAGTAGTCCCGGGGTTCGAGTCCGGAAGGTGGCTTCCTTCTTGGCCGTGGCGGGGGCTCGAGCACGGTTCGGAACGGCCCGTTAGGCTTGGCGCGCGGTGATCCCTGTCGTCCGGTACACCTTCCCGGCCCGCACGACCGTCCGGGGAACGAGGCGCTGACGTCCGACCCGAGTCTCGCCGTGCGAGTCTTCGAACTCGAACGCGCCGTCCTGCAGGTGGAAGACGACGCCGTCGCCCCACGCACCGGTCCGCAGCGTCCCGATTTGGCCGGGCATCCCCAGCGCCCGCGCCGGGGTGGCCGTGACCTTGTGCAGCGCGTCCTCGAGCGAGAAGCCCAGGTGCAGAAATTTGCTGACCGTCGTGGCTAGGTCGAAGACGGGGCCGTTGACGTTGTACGCGTGGAGGTCGCTCGAAATCGTCTGCGGCGCGACCCCCTCCGCGAGCGCGCGTTCCGCGACCCGCCAGCTGAAGCTGCCCCGCCCATGCCCGACGTCGAAGAGGACCCCGCGTTCCATCGCCTCGTGCACGGAGCGGCGGACCTTGCCGTCGGCATCGAGGATTCCGTGCGAGAGTCCATGGAAGCAATGGGTCATGATATCGCCGTCGCGCATCACCGCGAGAATGTCGTCCAGGGAGTCGCACCACGCCTCCTGCGGGTGCACCATGATGGGGAGGCGCACGGCGTCCGCGGCCTCGCGGGCGAGGTGGAGTGGACGGATGCCGGCTTCCCGGCTCACGATCTGGTCCCGCGTGAGCCGAACCTTGACGCCCAGGATCACGTCCCGGTGCTGCTCGATCATGGCGATCGCCTTCGCCACGTTCGCGTAGCGGAGGTCGTCGAGCTCGCCGACCTCCCGGCTGAGCATCCCCTGGGACGAGATGTTGAGGCGCGCAAAGAGGCGAGTCGCGGACACGTCGATGACGTACTTGCGGAAGCCCGGGAACGTGTCCGCGCCGGCGGAACCGGCATCCACGGCCGTCGTCACGCCCTTTGCCACGCAGTTGGGGTCGGGTTCGATCCCGTAGTGGCTCACCCCCCAGAACACGTGGACGTGGAGGTCGATCATCCCGGGAGCGACGATCGCGCCGGCGCAATCGACGGTTTCAGCCGCGTCCCCCGGCGACAAGCGGGGATCCACCGCCGCGACGCGACCGCCGGCAAAGGCCACGTTCGTGATCGTTCGTACGCCTTGCGCGGGGTCCACGAGCGTTCCCCCGGCGAGCAGCAGATCGTACCGCGCGGTCATCGATCGGTCACGCTCCCCGTACGGGCGTCTTCCGGAGCTCTGCCGAAGCCTTGGAGATTCTGATTCCAAGCAGGCGCCAGGTGCTCTGTCGGCGTGACCATTATACTGATTTGACCACGACCGAGAGTCTCGGGGACACGTCGAGGCCGCCGTGGAACGGGAGGAGCACAGGCGTAAAGATGGAACTTCGGCTCCCAGCATGATCGAGCGGTTGCCTTCGATCTACTTTTACATTCCGCAATCTGAACCGCATTTCGCTGACCTGCCCTCCACGATCGAAGGGTATTGGCCGCAGTTAATGGGGGTGCGGCAACTTCACGCCCCGCCCGGCAGGTACAACTGGACTTTGCAAACCTATCTCTATCTGAGGGCCGGTGGCGTAAACTGCCAGCTCACCGGCACCCTGCCCAGAGAGGGGATCGTTGTCACCCATCGCGACTTTCTCGCAGACGCGATCCGGCCTGGGCCTCGACTCCTCCTTGTGTGCCTGCTCGCAGACCGCGGGGCGCCCGAAATGTGGCTCGCGGGAGCCGGACGTCATCCATACGCCCAACTCCATCTGGTGCAGAATCCACAGGATGCTCTCGTCGCCCGGCCTTCCCTGTTGTGGGAGAGTCGGTATCTGCCGTTATGGCCACAGCCTGGACTGATTCCTCGCGACGCTGCTCGCGGCGATCGATTTGAGCACGCCGCCTATTGGCATGCCGGCGTGCCGGCGGTGCTCGGCCGTGAGTCCGCCTACTACTCTCAGCGCAGGGGCGCTCTCGATTACGTCGAGGTGACTTCGGCTGAGGACGCCCTTCTCGCCCTGCGACGCCTTCGAGACGACGTAGGCCTTCGCCGCGCCATCGTGGCGAACGGACGAATGCGTGCCGCAGAGCTAACGCCGGATCGCCTAGTACAGTTGTGGCGAAATTTTCTTTACCATCACGCGATCCCCGCCCATGAGCGATGGTGCGCGGCACCGCGCTCCGCTAGGCACCTCTTCTTCGCACGCCGCCGCCTCGTCAATTACCGCGCGACTGCCTTCCGCACGATCCGCCGCGTGCGCTCGTGGCTCAAACTCCGGACGCGCTTGAGAACCCTCCGGCCCCGATCCTTCAGTCGATGACGATGGGCCTTGCTCCGCAAGAGCGTCGTCCTCCTCCCCCCAGTCTAACTCGAGTCCTGCATGGGCATTACCCTCACCATGCCGCATCGCCGTGAGGTCCGCGGGCAAGGCCGGCCGCGGATCGCCGTGTTCAGCAGCGCCGACGTCTTCGAGGATTTTGCCCCCCACTATGGGGTGGACCAGCGAGCGCTCTTGAAGGGCAGAAGCGAGGAAGGCGGAAACCGCCGATTCATATCGATGCTGCAGCGTGAGTTCGGAGAGGTCATTTTTTATCACTTTTCGCTGGCCCCGGAGTTCGCGGAGGCCCGCCACGAAACCATCGGCCACCTGGTCAAGGTCCTTCCGGTGCCCAGCGCGTACCGATGGCTACGCGCGGCGTGCCGGCGGGACTGGGGCCGCTGGCAGCGGGTTCACGACACGCTGGACTCGGCGTCGTCTTATGCCGTCCATGCGTCCTGGCCGTTGGTCAGGACGCTGCTACGCGACCGACCCGACGCATTTTTCCTGCAGGACTATTCGACCGGCCGGTTCGATACGCTCCTCGCCATCGCCCGCGTCTTGGGCGTTCCCCTCATCGCCCGCCACACCGGGAGCGCCCCCGAGCGATACCGAGGACGGACGACCAAGAAATGGACGATTCCGCGCGCCGCCGCGTTCATCGTGTCAGGCCACGATGAGCTCGAGATGCTCGCGCGCCGCTATGGTGTCCCTCGGGAACGGCTGTGGGTCATTCCCACGCCGATTGACACGACCGTATTTCGACCGCTCGACCGTGCCGCATCCTGTCGGGCCGCGGGTCTGGCTCCCGAACGTCGCTACTTTCTCTTCGTCGGCAGGCTTGAGGACGATCAGAAGCGGGTCAGTGCGCTCCTCCGTGCTTTTGCCGTCCTGGCATCGGCGCACGAGGAGATCGATCTGCTGATCGCGGGAGACGGCCCGGACGGGGAGTTGATGAGGCGCATGGCGGCCGAGCTTGCACCGGGGCGCGTCCGCTTCTTTGGTTGGATAGCGGAGACAGAGGCCCTAGTGCGGTTGTACAACACGGCTGAGTGCCTGGTGCTTCCGTCTCGTTTCGAAGGATTCCCAGCCGTGATCGGCGAGGCGATGGCGTGCGGCGCGCCCGTTGCCGGCGCGCGGGTCGGCGGCATCGGCGAGTTGGTCGTCCCTGAGGAAACGGGCTGGCTGTTCTCCTCGGACGATGATGCATCGTTGAGGCGCGTCTTGGCTCTTGTCGTGGCTCATCCCCAGGTTGCCGCCGCGATGCGGCCGCGGGTCAGGGCCGTTGCTGAAGCCCGCGTCTCCCCCGGGGTGGTCGGCGCCGCGCTGCGGGGGTGCTTGTTCGCGGTCGGCGTGCTGCATTGACCTCGACACGGGCCGTTTGGATGGCTTCTCACGGAACCAGGAGGAGCACGTGGGACGCGGTGAACTAGTAGCTATCGCAGCGGATGCTTGAGCCGGGGGATCGTATGCGCATCGCGTTGGGCCAGCTGGCGGCATCAACTCGAAAGGAAGACAATCTCGACGCCGCGTGCCGGGCCGTCCGGGCCGCGCGACGCGCCGGCGCCGACTTGCTGTTGTTGCCTGAAGTCTTCATGGCGTTTCTGCCACCCCGCTCGGGCCAGGTACCCGCGACGGTGGCCGAGGCTCTCGACGGTCCCTTTGTCTCGGCGCTCGGTCGGGAGGCCGGCGCGCACGGACTCTACGTCGGGTGCGGGATCTGGGAAGCGGTCCCCGGCGAACGCACGCGCGCCCATAACACCGCGGTGCTCCTGGGGCCTGATGGGTCGCTGCTGTTATCGTATCGCAAGACCCACATGTACGATGCCTTCGGCTTTCGCGAATCCGACCTGGCCGTGCCGGGCGAGCAGGCCCCCCGGACGGTCCGCACGCCGCTCGGCACGTTCGGGCTGCTCGTCTGCTACGAGTTGCGGTTCCCCGAGCTTCCACGGATGCTGGCGCTCGACGGGGCGGACGTGATCCTGCTGCCGTCCGCGTGGATCGCCGGCCCACTCAAGGAGACGCACTGGACGACCCTCGTGGCCGCGCGCGCGATCGAAAACACGGTCTTCGTGGCGGCCGCGAATCAGACCGGCGAGACCCGCGTCGGGTGCAGCCGCCTGGTCGACCCCATGGGCGTCGTGCTGGCGAGCGGGGGAGAGACTGAGGGGCTCGTCATCGGAGACGTCGACCTCGACCGGATCGCTCAGGTGCGGGGGACGCTTCCTTCGCTGCGGCAACGCCGCGAAGAGATCTACCTCCAGCGCGAGGCCCGCGTGGGCAGGTAAACGAGCCGGCCGCTCCAGTCCGGCTTTCACGTGGATTTCACCCGGGGGCCGGAGGACTGCCTCTGGACCCTCCCGTACGGTAGTGCCGAGAGGTCATCGAGGAGGAGGCCGCCATGACGAGACGCCTGCGGATCGTGTTGTTCGTCATTGCCGTCCTGGTTTCGTCCGTTCCGGCCGGCCCGGCGGGCGCCGCCGTCGACTTGAAGTTCTTCTTTCCGGTGAGCGTCGCCGGTCCCCTCGCCAAGGTGATGGACGGCATGGTGGCCGACTTCAACAATCTTCAGCACGGCACCCATGTCACGCCGGTGTTCACGGGTGGATACTTTGAGACGATGGCCAAGACGCAAACGTCGGTTCAGGGCGGCAGCCCGCCCGACGTGGCGGTGCTGCTGTCGACCGATCTGTTCACCCTGCTCGATATGAAGGCGATCATCCCGCTCGACCCCTTCATCGAGCAGGCGGGCGGCGACCGATTCCGGCAGGATTTCTTCGAGGCGTTCTGGCTGAATTCGCGGATCGGCAAGACCATCTATTCGATCCCGTTCCAACGAAGCACGATCGTGCTGTACTACAACACGGACGCGTTCCAGAAGGCCGGGCTGGATCCCGCGAAGCCGCCCAAGAACTGGGCCGAGCTCGAGCAGTATGCGCAGAAGCTGACGGTCCGCGACGCTTTGGGCAACGTGACGCGTTGGGGCGTCGGCATCCCCACGACCGGGTTCACCTACTGGCTCTTTCAGGGGTTCGTCGCTGAGGCCGGGGCCAAGCTCGCGAACCAGGAGGGGACGGACGTCTACTTCAATACCCCACAGACCAAGCGGGCGCTCGACTTCTGGTTCAAGCTCCAGGACATGAAGGTCCAGCCTCCAAACGTGACGGACTGGGGGACGCTTCCCACGGAGTTCGTGGCTGGCAAGTTTGCGATGATCTACCATTCGACCGGCAGCCTGACGTTCGTGCACGCGAACGCCCAGTTTCCCTTCGGGACGGCCTTCATGCCGGCCGACAAGCAGTTCGGCACGCCCACCGGCGGCGGCAATCTGTACATCTTTCAGAACATCCCTCCGCAGCGCCAGAAGGCGGCGTGGGAGTTCGTGCAGTGGATGACCGCGCCACAGCAGGCGGCGCGGTGGAGCGAGGCCAGCGGCTACGTGGCGGTCCGCAAGTCCGCGTTCAATATCAAGCTCTTCCAGGAGTACATGGCGAAGTTCCCGCAGGCGATGACGGCCAAGGACCAGTTGCAGTATGCGCAGGCCGAGCTGTCGACGCACAACGGCGGAGAAGTCCAGAAGGCGCTGTCGGATAACCTGCAGGCCGCGCTGACCCGCACGAAGACGCCGGAGCAGGCGCTCCGGGCCGCGCAGCAGCAAGCCGATCAGATCCTCAGTCAGTTCAAGAAGAAGTGACGCTCGGCGACATCGGCAGCGGCAGCCCGTGCCGCCGCGCCGACTCGACTGCCTGCGCATACCCGGCGTCGGCGTGACGGACGATGCCCGTCCCGGGGTCGGTCGTCAGCACGCGTTCTAGCCGCCGCGCCGTTCCCGGTTGACCGTCCGCCACGATGACCATGCCGGCGTGGAGTGAATACCCGATCCCGACGCCGCCTCCGTGATGTACCGCCACCCAGGTCGCGCCCCCGATCGCGTTCAAGAGCGCGTTCAGCACCGGCCAATCGGCGATAGCGTCGCTGCCGTCGGCCATCGCCTCGGTCTCTCGATGCGGCGACGCGACGGATCCGGCATCGAGATGATCGCGGCCGATCACGATGGGCGCCCGAAGCTCTCCCCGCCCGACCATCTCGTTGATCGCGAGGCCGAACCGTGCGCGCTCCCCATAGCCCAGCCAGCACACGCGCGCCGGCAGGCCTTGAAAGGGCACGCGGTCGCGCGCCAGCCGGATCCACCGCGTGAGGCTCTCCTGCTCCGGAAACAGTTGAAGCACGGCGTCGTCCGTTTTGCGGATGTCCTCTGGGTCCCCTGAGAGCGCGACCCACCGGAACGGACCACGCCCCTCGCAGAACAGGGGGCGCACGTAGGCCGGAACGAAGCCAGGGAACGCGAAGGCGTCGGCGAGCCCGGCGCGGTGCGCCTGCGCCCGGATGTTGTTGCCGTAATCGAACGCGACGGCGCCGCGCCGCTGCAAGTTCACCATCGCCTCGACATGCTGGACCACGCTGGCCTGCGCCCGCCGCACGTAGTCGTCCGGCGCGCGCCGGCGCAACTCCGCGGCGTCTTGGACGGAGAGTCCGTCCGGCACGTACCCCTCCAGCAGGTCGTGCGCGGAGGTTTGATCGGTGACCACGTCCACCGCGACGCCCCGCCGGAGGATCTCGCGAAACACCTCCGCGGCGTTTCCGAGCAGCGCGATCGAGCGCGGCCGTCCTTCGCGCACCGCCTGTTGGGCGAGGTGCAGCGCGGCATCCAGGCTCTGCGTGGCCTCGTCCACCCATCCGGCGCGGGCCCGCCGCTCGATCCTCGCCGGGTCGGCCTCGACGACCAGGCCAACCCCTTCGTTCATCGTCACGGCCAGCGGTTGGGCGCCGCCCATCCCCCCGAGCCCCGCGGTGAGCACGAGCCGGCCCCGCAGGGTCCCGCCGAAGTGGGCGCGCGCCACGGCGGCGAACGTTTCGTACGTGCCCTGGACGATGCCTTGGGTGCCGATGTAGATCCACGAGCCGGCGGTCATCTGCCCATACATCGTCAGGCCGAGGGCTTCCAGCCGGCGGAACTCGTCCCAGGTCGCCCAGGCCGGGACGAGCATCGCGTTGCTGATCAAGACGCGGGGGGCGTCGGGATGCGATCGGAAGACCCCCACCGGCTTCCCGGACTGGACCAAGAGGGTTTCGTCGTCCGCCAGCGACCGTAGGCTGCGCACCAGCGCATCGAAGCACGCCCAGTTGCGGGCAGCCCGCCCCGTTCCGCCGTACACGATCAGGTCATCGGGCCGCTCGGCGACCTCGGGGTCGAGGTTGTTCATCAACATCCGGAGCGCCGCCTCTTGAGGCCACCCTCGACAGGAGAGCGTGGTGCCCCGGGGCGCGCGCACGCGGCGCGGGCCTGCGGGATCCGGCGCCGGGGTCATCGGTGCCGGCGTCGGAACCGTGGCATCACCGCGTTGCCTGGCCGTACTGAGTGCGGCGCTTGGCGATCGTCCGCAAATGGTAGTGCACGTGCCCCGCGAAGTGTTCGACCAGCCACTCCAGCGTCTGCGGGCCGGCCTCGGTGTTGATGCCGATCTGCTCCCAGGCCTCCGCCGGCGCTCGGCCAAGCATCTCGACCGTCGTGGCCCGGACCGCGCGAAGCAGGGCGAGCGATTGGGGCATGGACACCGCTCCGTAGTCCAAGACGCGCGCCCACGCGTTTTGGTCGAAGGACACGAGCGTGCTTCCGGGCTGGACGATCACGTAGCGCATTCTCGTTGCCCCGACGAGGTCGGTATCGGCCACGTGGACGACGTTTTCGTGGATGCTCCAATGCTCCGGGCCCGGCCGGAAACACAGCTCATCCTGGGTAAGGCCGGCCACGGCGGCCTCGAGGAGGCGGGGCCCCTCGGCATAGGCGTTGATCAGCGCTTGAATCCGGCTGCTTGCCGTCATAGCGGACTCCTCCTTCTACCGTCATATCGGCGCGTGATCCCGACGCCTCACCCCGCTCGGAGGACGGTGGTGAGCGCCTCGGCGAGCCGGCGATCTTCGTCGGGAGTCCCGATCGTAATGCGGGCCCAGGTGGGAAGACCCCACATCGCCCCGGGCCGGATGATCACCCCCCGTTCCAGAAGACGCTCCGCAACGTTCGCGGCGGGCCGGGCGAGGTCGACCAAGATGAAGTTCGCCTGGGACGGCAGATGCCGTAGGCCCAACGTGTCAAAGGCGCGTGCCAGGTCTGCCTTTCCCCGGCGGTTGTTCTCAAACGAAGCCCGAACGTATGCTTCGTCGTCGAGCACTGCCTCGGCGGCGACCTGAGCGAGCCGGTCGACGGGGAAGGGTTCGCGGACCTGGTTGACAGCAGCCGCGACTTCAGGCGAGGCGAAGGCGTAGCCCACACGCAGTCCGGCCAGGCCGTAGATCTTCGAGAATGTGCGGAGAATGACGACGTTCGGATGTGCGCGCAGGAGGGCCAGGGCGTCCGGGAATGCCGGGTCGTCCACCCATTCCGCATACGCTTCGGCCAGCACGGCGAGGGTCTCTGGCGGGATACTCGCCAGCAGCGTCTCGACCTCGCTGTGGTGCAGGATGGAGCCGGTCGGATTGTTCGGGTTGCAGACGAAGACGGCGCGCGCACCATGGGCGGCCTTCCCCGTGGCGTCCACGTCGAGCCGCCAGTCGCGAAGCGGAATCTCGACGGGCACAGCGCCAAGGAGGCGCGCCAGCGCGGCGTACGCGGTGTAGGTCGGACGGCCGATGACGCAGCGGTCGCCGGCATCCAGGAAAGCGAGCCCAAGGCAGGTCAGGACGTTGTCCACGCCGTTGGCGACGCAGAAGTTGTCCGGGGCGAGGCCGAATCGCGCGGCCAGCAGCCGGCGCAGGCGCAGACTCTCCCCGTCCGGGTAGTGGTGGAGCCGGTCGAGCGCGCCGATGAGGGCCGAGCGGACGCGAGGCGAGAGGCCCATCGGGTTCTCGTTGCTGCCGAGCTTCGCAACGGTTGTCACGCCAAATCGTTCCATGACCTCTTCCGCCGACCGCCCGGGCACGTACGGCTCAAAGGCGGCGAGCGGCTTGCGGGGCCGAGGAGCTGGGGTCATCGGGGTCGCCAACGGGTGCCCTCCATGTCGTCGCTTGACTCCGGCTCGATTCGACGGCATGCGAGAGGGATCCCGCGCCGTGGGGGGGAGGTCGTCGTTCCACGGGCTTGCCGCGAAAACCGCCGGTTAGACGACCGCGGCTTCTTCTATAGAAAGCACGCCGTGTGTGGCGTCGAGCCGTGCCCGTACCCCGAGCGGGAGGGTTAAGTGGTAGGTGCCGTGGCCGCAGGCCAGGCCGTAAATCGCGGGCTTGCCCAGGGGAACGATGAGATCCTCCAGGATCTCGCGGACGCTCAGCGCCGGTTCGGAGGGCTCAGCCCTCATCCGGCTCTCTCCGATCACGAGCCCCGCGGCGTCGTCCAGCGCGCCGGCTAGCCTCAACTGAAGGAGCTTCCGATCGAGCCGGTACGCGTGGTCGACGATGTCCTCCAGGAAGACCACCGCACCCTCGAACGCGGGCTGGTAGGGTGTGCCGAGAAGCGCCGTCACGAGCGCGAGATTTCCGCCCACCAGCACGCCCTCGGCGACCCCGGGGACAACCGTTTCGATCGCCGGCGCGCCGGGCGGATTCGCCAGGGGACCGTAAGCCTCGGGCCGGGTCACGGCGCGGAGCAGGTGGGTGAGATCGTGCGGGTCCGCCTGCGCGAGCGCCGAGGCCATCGGGCCGTGAAACGTGACCAGGCCGGTCCGTTGCTGAAAGGCCAGATGCAGGGCGGTGATGTCGCTGTAGCCGATGAACACCTTCGGATGGCGTCTGATCAAATCGTAGTCGAGGTTTTCCAGAAGGCGCATCGCCCCGTACCCACCGCGGACGCAGAGCACCGCGTGCACCTCGGGAGCCCGGAACATCGCGAGGAGGTCCGCGGCCCGGTCGGCGTCCACGCCCGCGAGATAGCCGCGCGCCTCGAAGGCGTGGGGCGCCACGACCGTGCGGAACCCGCGTTCCGCCAGTCGGGCGCGTGCCGCCTCAACAGTTTCGGGCGCCGTGCCGCTGGGTTGCACGGGCCCGGAGGGCGAGACCAAGCCAATCGTTTGCCCGACCTGAAGGCGCGGCGGCTTCACCAGGTGGGACATCGGGACGTAGTTCTCCGAAACGGACGGGGCCCCTGCGCCGGGGACGGTCATGCGCTCCCGCCGGACCGGGGTGGAGCGTGATGGCGTAAGTTAGGTCGCTGGTCGCTTGGTGGGTGCCGCGGTGGGGTCCGAGAGGCTGCCGGAGCCCGTCCCCGGATCGGTGCTGGTCGTGGTACGCGAGGCATGCTTCTGCTCGTACAGGCTTCGGTCGGCCAGTTTGATCAGGGCATCGAGGCTGAGGTCGCCGGCGGCTTGGGCCGCCGCATGCCCCACACTCATGGACAGCCGGTAGCCGCTCGGTAGGCTCAGGGTGGCGAGCCGGGCGCGCAGCCGGCAGAGGATGGTGCGCACGACATCGCCTACCCGGTCGCCCTTCATGATCGCAAGCACCGCGAACTCGTCGCCACCCATGCGCGCGATGACGTCCTCCTCGCGGAACGTTTCCCGGAGCGTTCTTGCGATCTCCACGAGCGCCCGGTCGCCTTCCAGATGGCCGTGCGTGTCGTTCACCTGCTTCAAGCCGTCCATGTCCCCCATGAGCAGCACCGCGCCTTTGCCTTCCCGCCGCGCGTCCCGCAGCCGGTACATCGCGCGATGGAAGAAGCCCCGCCGGTTATACAGGCTGGTGAGCTCGTCCTGCAGCGCCATCCGCTGGAGCGTCAGCTCGAGCCGTTTGCGTTCGATCGCATACCGGAGCGTGCGGACGAGCACGGTGCTGTTTGTCTGGCCTTTGATGAGGTAGTCTTGCGCCCCGGCGGCCAGCGCGCTGACACCGGCTTCCTCATCTCCCACGGCTGTGAAGACCACAATGGGGAGATCGGGGGCGTGTGCGCGAAGGATCGAGACGACGTTCAAGCCCTCGCAGTCGGGCAGGGACAGATCAACCAGCGCCACGGCCACCTCCGCGACCGCGAGGCGGTCCATGCCGTCCGACAGCCGGCTGACCACTTCCAGATCGAAGCGCGCCCACCCGACCTCGCCGAGCATCTGGCGAACGAGCTGAATGTCCCCTGGATTGTCCTGTATGAGGAGGGCGGTAAACGATTCGCTGGTCATTTGTTGTCTATGGGAACCAATCTTCAATAGTACCCAGACGCCTTGTGGCATAGACGTGCCGGCCCGCGCGGATAACGCCCAGCGAAGGGCGGTGCATCGAAGTCTCGGTCTGGCGCCGGGACAAAGCGGGCATATTGCTAGAAGAAGGCGATAAGATTCGATGCCTGCACCTGCTGGCCCCGGCGATCTCGACCGGCCGGCGGCCGTTGTCCGGATGGATCCACCAGACTTGGTTCAGTGTCGTCGAGCTGCGCGGGGAGTAGTGAAGCGGCGATGACCGAGCGCCCAATTCGAGTCCTGCTGATCGAGGATAACCCCGGGGACGGACGGTTGATCCAGGAGTTCCTGAGCGAGACCAAGGATCAGCCACAGAAGTTCGACCTGGAGCTTATCGACCGGCTTTCGGACGGCCTCGATCGTCTCCAACGGGGAGGAATCGACATCGTCCTCCTCGATCTCTCGCTGCCCGACAGCCAGGGCCTCGACACGTTCCGCCGTGCCCGCGCGCGAGCGGGCGGCGCCCCCATCGTGATTCTGAGCGACGTGGCAGATGACGCGCTGGCGATGCAAGCGGTGCGGGAAGGCGCTCAGGATTACCTCGTCAAGGGAAGCGTGCGAGGCCACTCGCTGGTGCGCGTTATCCGGTACACGATCGAACGGCGCCGCGCGCACGGCGGCCTGATCGACCAGGCCTCAAATGTGGCCGGGCGCGTGTTCGGGTTCGTCGGTGGGAAGGGTGGCGCCGGGACGTCGACCGTGGCGCTCAACGTGGCGACCGCGATGGCGAAACAGGGCCACAGCGTGGTGGCCGTGGAAGTGGGGCCCGGCTGGGGCGCGTTTTCGTGCCTGCTCAATCGCAACCCGGGAACGACGATTGCCGGCCTCCTTGCGCTGCCGCCTGAAAACATCGACCGGGAGACGCTGGCGCCGCTGTTGTGGAAGACCCCGGACAAGCTGCAGATTCTCTTCGGAGCACAACGGGCCGAGGAGTTCCAGGAGCTCGACCCGGCGAGAGCAGACGCGATGGTCAACGCGCTCGCCGCGATGGCAGATTACACGATCCTCGATCTGCCGGCGTATCCGTGCCGCGCCAGCGCGACCATCATCCCACACTGCCACCACGTGGTGCTCGTGAGCGGGCGGGACACGGCCTCGGTCACCGCGGGGAAGCGCGCGCTGGATCTCCTCACGGTCTGGGGCGCCCGGCCAGGCACGGTCTCCGCGGTCCTGGTGAGCCGGTCCATGGCGGCGACCCCGATGAACGTGAGCGGGTCAGGGGTCAATACCGCAGAAATCGGCGGTCAACTGGGCTGCGACGTGATCGTGGTCGTTCCCAACGCACAGGACGCTTGCGGCAGGGCGCACGCTGCGGGGCTTCCCCTTGTCACGGCGGAGCCAGGGAATCCGGCCTCCGCCCGGCTACTGCAGACTGCGGAGTGGCTGCTGGCGAGGCAGGCGGCCCTTCGCGCCCCGTAAGGTTCGTGGCCTACAGGGTGATCGCGGCGCCCGGTTTCGTGCTGCGGCGTTTCTTCCCGTAGAGGTCGCGGTCGGCTTCCGCCAGCAGGTGGTCGAGGCTCGACCCATCCCCGGGATCGACGGCGGCGAGACCCAGGCTGAACGACAGGCGGAACCGCCTGTCCGGCACCCCGTTGTAGGCCGCCAGTGCCTTGGCCAGGCGCCTCAGGATCGATCGGGGACCGTCGTCGGCCACCCCGATCGCCAGGACGGCAAACTTGTCGCCTCCCAGCCGTCCCACCACATCGCTCTCGCGAAACGTCTGCCTCAGCAGTGCCGCTGCGTCGGCGATGGCGGTATCGCCGGCCGCATGGCCGAACGTCTCGTTGATCTCCCGGAGGGTCTGGATGTCGGCCGCCAGGACGAGTGCCCGCTTGCCCATGCGGCGAATGAGCTTCAACTGCTGGTCTCCGAACTTGAAGAATCCCCGGCGATTGTAGAGGCCCGACATGCCGTCGATGAGCGTCATCTGCTCCAGGGACGCCTCAAGACGCCGCCGATCGATCGCGTACCGCAACGCCCGCGCGAGCAGGGATCCGTCGATCGGCTCTTTCGGGAGGTAATCGTGCGCCCCGGCCCGCACTGCCTCGACGCCGCGCGCTCGGGTTGCCGCCGGCGTGAGGGCGATCAGTGGCGTGCCCGGCGCCTCTTCCCGGAGAGACGGGATGGCGTCCAGGCCGCCGGTTCCTGGCCGGGAGAGATCGAGCAGCACCGCCGCCACGTCACCCTTCGCCAGCCGAGGCTTCGCGGCCGGTAGCCGGTCGAAGACCTCGAGCTCGAACCGGCCCCAGTGGGCATCGGCGTTTGCCAGCGCGTCGCGGATCAGGCGCGCATTTGCACGGTCGTCGCCCACCAGGACGATTTTGAAGGTCTCGGCCATGTCACCTGGATAGTACCCCGGGCCTCCGGTCGCCGGACACCGCCGCGGAGCGGGGACCGGTGGCGGCGCGGGCGGCCGCGCCTCGCCGAGACCAGGCACCGCCGGGCTGACCATGGGAAATTTGACAGCGCTCCGGGTCGCCGCTATACTCGGCTCAAAGTTCGGCCCCTTGGGCACTACATTGTAGCCAGAGCATCGACGCACCCGCAGTTGGAAGCGCGACACGGTAGGAGACGGCGCAGCCGACGGACCAGGTGACGTGACTAAAGGGGCGCGGCGAAGAGGAGGAGCTCAGCCGGGACGCTGCTGTTCCCGAGCTGGCTTTTTTGTTTTGGCGTAACCCCGGCCCGCGGTCAGGGAACCTTTCGGCCGCGGGGTCAGTTTTAGTTGGGTATAAGCATAGGCACGGGGAACGCCCGGGGCAGCCCGCCGCGTACTTCGGCACAGAGGATGGCGAGAAGGTATGAACAAGATCGATACCGTGGGGACTTATTTTACCGAAAGCCGGCGCGACCCGCGCCTTGCCCGCACCACCCTGCACTACATCGCCGACATGATCGACTACTTCGGCAAGACCAAAGTGTTCGAGGCCATCTACGGCATGGACCGGCAGCTCGACGACATCATCGCGTTCTTCAAGGGCTACGCGATGAGCATGGAGCGCCGGCTGCTCCTCCTCGTCGGCCCCCAAGGCTCGGGGAAATCGATGACCGTGGACAAGCTGAAGCGGCGGCTGGAGGAGTATTCGCGCAAGCCGGACGGGGCGGTCTACGCCATCGAAGGATGTCCCTTTCACCAACACCCGTTTGACCTGATCCCGTCGGACGAGCGCGAGCGGGAGGGCATCTACTGGCACGAAGAGGCCGTGCCGTGTCCGGTCTGTGAACGGACGGTCGCTGCCCGCGGAGACTGGCGGGCGGTGCCGGTCCGGCAGGTCACGATCTCGGCGCGCGACAAGATTGGGGTCGCCAAGCACACCCCAACCGACCTGCGCCGCGAGGACATCACCAACTTCGTCGGCAACATCAACTTCGCCATGCTGAAGGAGCGCGGGTCGACCTACGACCCCGACGCGTACGACTTCGAAGGGAAAGTGATCTGGGCCAACCGGGGGATCCTGGACTGGACCGAGGTGTTCAAGAGCCGGCGCCAGCTGCTGTCGCTGCTGCTGGAGCTGATCCAGTCGAAGCGGATCGACCTGGCGAACTTCCCGACCGTGCACGTCGACGAGGTGGTGATCGGGCACACGAACTACCCGGAGTACAACGTGTTCCTCTCCGAGGACATCATGGAGCCGCTGCGGGGGCGGATCCACAAGGTGGATTTCCCCTACAACGTCGACGTGGCCGGGGAGATGCGCATCTACCGCTCGCTCGTGGAGCGGGCCAACCAGGTGCGGGGCGAAACCAAGCACATCCCACAGGACGTCTTCGAGCTGGCCGCGACCTACGCGATCCGCACGCGCCAGGAGTCGCAGGGGCTGCGCGGCCTCTCGCCGCGGTTCTTCGAGGATGGGTTCTCGCTCGCGTACACTCGCGCCGGGCAGTGCCTCGATCTGGAGGTCATGACCGACTCGATCGAGCGCACCTTCGAGCACCAGTCGATCAAAGATCTGAACCAAAAGGACCTGCTCAAACTATTCGAGGAGACGAAGGTCGACTTCGTCAACAAGAAAGTCGACCAGATCGTCGAGGATATCGTGCCCACGCACTTTTACGACTACGCGCAGAACCTCTACCTCAACTACCTCGATGCCGCCGCGCGCAACGTGCTGGGAGAGTCGCTGGCCGACAACGAGAAGGAGCTGATCGATGAAGTCGAAGGCGCGCTCGTGCAGAAGCGCCAGATCAGCCGGCAGGGCCGCGTAGCGTTTGAGAACGTGCTGGTGGAACGGCGCGACGAGCTTCGGCGGATGAGCTACCGCGACCACGAGCACCTGCGGGGCGCGATCAACGAGCTCGTCTTCAACAAGATCAAGAACTGCCTCAGGCTGTACGAGAAGACCGAGGAGATGGACGCGAAGAGCCGGGAGCTCTTGGACGTGTTGCAACGCAGCGCGGTGGAAGAGCACGGGTATTGCCAGCACTGCGCGCGCGCGCTGTTCAAGGTCATCGGGAGGAGCTTCTAGCCCCGGCCGGGGGCCGCGCGGAGCGCGCGCGGCCGGAGGAGGCTCGGGCAGGGGGCAGTGGGATGCGGATTCATCGAGGGCGTCTGGCCCAGCACCAGCACGACCGGCACCTGCGCGAATACCTGAAGCAGAATCTCAACGAGCTCATTCAACAAAAAGAGCTCATCATCGACGGCAAGATCAAGACGCAGATTGCCACGCTGGACCTGCCCACGCTCAAGTTTGCCGAGGAGGCCCAATACCTGGCGCAGGGCGCCGGCAGCGGGGGCGGCAGCGGCGGGGGGGCAGGGGGAGTGGCGGGAGACGACCGCGTGCAGGCGCTGGGCGGTCTCCTCGGTGGCGACCACCACGGCAAGGAGCTGCGGGTCGAGCTGGACTTTGACGAGTTCGTCAAGCTGGCGCAGGAGGTGCTGCTCGACGAGCTGCAGCTGCCGACCTTCCACGAGCCGGCGCGTCAGGGTGAGGTCGAGAGCGATGACATTCCCGAGCTCGACGACCTCGACCGGATCGGGCTGCGGGCCGACCTCAACCTAGAAGAGACCATGGCGCAGTCGCTCTACCGGAACGTGCGCGAGCGGGGCGTCCTCGACTATGACGTCGACGTCCAGCACGACGCGTGGTACTTCATCGAGGACCCGACGACGTTCCAGAACAACCGGTCGATCGAGGTGTATGTCCTGGACGTCTCCGGGTCGATGCGCGGCGAATACCTCTCGCTCGTCCGCAAGATGATCTTCATCCTCTGGCACTACCTGGAGCGCCGCTACCCCACCAACCTCCGGCGGTACGTCGTGTTCCAGGACGTCGCCGACGAGAAGACGCGGGACGAGTTTTTCTGCGTCGAATCAAGCGGCGGAACGCACATCAGCACCGGGTTCGAGAAGGCCATCGAGCTCCTCGACGGTGCGCGCGAGTACGACAAGTTCCTCTTCATGTTCACCGACGGTGAGACGAGCTCGGGCGATTTCGACCTGGCGAAGAAGCGGTTCGACGAGGCGCGGCAGGCCTTCGACCACGTCGTCTACTGCCACGTCAACCCGGGCGGCCGGGGGATCGGCGGATTCAGCGAGTACGTGCAGGAGAGCGCGAAAGCCCATGAGGGCGCAGCGTTCGCGAACCTGATGGACCTCGAGACCATCCGCACGGCGATGAAGGACTTTCTGGGCTTCTTCGACGCCCGGCGCGGGCGGCGGGCCGTCGGGCCGCGCGCCGCGGCGAGCGTGGGGGGCGCGGGCTCATGATTGCCGAGTATCAGCTGGTGATCCGCGAGCTGGAAGGCCTGGCCCGCGACCGCGGGCTGGTCTTCGACCCCGTGGTCTTTCAAATCACCGACAGCGATGAAATCGCCCAGGTCGCTAGCATGGGGCTGCCCAACCGGTTTATCCACTGGTACTGGGGCGGCACCTACAAGGAGCTCGTGCTGCAGCAGACCAAGGAGGTCTTCAGCATCCTCGAGCTGGTCCTCAACACGGCGCCGTCGCACGCGTTCCTCAGGAGCACGAACTCCTACCTGCAGAACGTCCTCGTGATCGCGCACGTCTTCGGGCACGCCGACTTCTTCACCAACAACCACTGGTACCGGAAGTCCAACAAGAACATGCTGAACGTCGCCGAACAGCACGCCCGCCTGATCCGGATCTGCGAAGCCCGGTACGGCCGGGAGCGGGTGGAGAAGCTGCTCGACCACCTTCTTACCGTCGCCACCTCGGTCAACGCGTTCGAGCGGAACCCGCAGGAGCAGCGCAAGCGTCTCGTCTACTACCTGGAGGAACGGGCGCCGCTCGAGGAGTTCGAGCGCATGCTGCTCGAGGCCATTCGGGAGGAGGCGGAGTACTTCGACCTGATCCAGCGCACCCACATCATCAACGAAGGCTGGGCGACCTTTGTCGAGGCCGAGCTCCTCAATCGCCTGCTGTCCGTCAAGGAGTGGGCGAGCATCTCGACCCAGCTGTGCAACCGTCCCGCCCCGTACACCATCGGCTACACGCTGTTCGCGCACTTGCGCGACCGGGACGGGTTCCCGCGCGCCCTGCAGGTCCGGCAGTACTACGACGACATCAGCCTGGTGGATCTGGCGTTGAACGAAGAGCTCGTGCGCCGCCTGGACATCTTCGTCTACGATGCGAAGGAGAAGCAGAAGAGCTACGACCTGCAGAAGGTCAAGGACATGCTCATCCAGCAGAAGCTCTACAAGGGCGAGCCCCACATCGAGGTCGATCCCGCGTCGCAGGGGCGCGACTTGTTGTTGACCCATATGGACGAGGAGCGCAAGCTGGATCCCAAGCGCATCAACCGGTTCATGGAAGCCGTGTACGCGCTCTGGCACAACCCGGTGAAGCTGCGCGCGAACGGCAAGGTCTTCACCTACGATCGCCGGGGACTCTCCGCGACGTAACTCAGCAGTTCGGATCTCGGCGGCCACACGATCACCTCCAAGGCCGGCGGAATGTGGTGCCGTTCAGGGCTCATGGCGCCTTCCTGGATGCGCGCCGCCGGCATAACCCATGCGCCCGCCGGAGAGGCCGCGGCGGATTTCGGGAGAGGGGAAGCGGCTCCCGGCTGCAAATCTCAGCGCATGGAGATGCTGGAAGTCAAACGGACGCTCGACGGTGGTGTGCACACCTTTCGGTGCACGGCCGCCGGAGTGACGCCGCATCGGGCCGTGCTGCTCTACACCATCTCCCGTGGCCGCCGGATCGCGGACGTCGACCTTCCGGCGGGAACCGTGACCGTCGCCTATTACTGGACGGACAGGCCATACAACGTCTATCACTGGGTCGCGCCGTCGGGGGAGACGCTGGCGTGGTACTTCAATGCCAGCGGGCCGGTGCGGATTGGAGATGGCCGGGTGGAGTGGGAGGATCTCGAGGTGGACGTGCTCGTGACGCCAGACGGTCGGGTGCAGGTGTTGGATGAGGAACGCCTCCCCGCCGATCTCGCGGCTTCGCGGCGGGCTGAGATTGCGGCCGCGCGACGCCGCATTCTGGACGATCACCGGGCGGTCACGCGCGAGGTCGAGGCGGCGTCCAGCGGCGTCCTGGCTCGCCCCGCGCGAGAGCGGTGATGCGGCTTCGCGGGCGGGTGGCCATGGTCACAGGCTCGAGCCGCGGCATCGGCCGGGCGATCGCGCAGGCGTTTGCCCTCGAGGGGGCGGCCGTGGTGCTCAACGCCTCACGCTCGATCGGCGAGGCGCGGGTCGCGGCCAAGGCCATCGAGAGAGCCGGCGGCAAGGCGATTGCCATCCAGGCCGACGTCGGCAAGCCCGAGGAAGCTGAGAGTCTGGTCACGCAGGCCGTCGGCGACATGGGACGGCTGGACATTCTTGTCAACAACGCGGGGTTCGTCGATCGCGCGGACGTCTGGCAGATCGACGAGGCTGGCTGGGATCGGATGATCGCGGTCCACGTGACGGGTCCCTTTTTCGCCAGCCGCGCGGCCGGCGAGCACATGATCCGGCAGGGGCGCGGTGTCATCATCAACATCGCCTCGATGCGCGGGATCGAACCGGGCAGCGGCCCGCTGCACTACAACGTGAGCAAGGCGGCCGTCTTGATGCTGACGAAGTGTCTGGCGCGAGACCTGGCCCCGCACGTGCGCGTCAACGCCATCGCCCCCGGCTACACGGAGACGGCGTTCCACGCCGAGCGGACGATCGCGGAGCGGGAGAAGATTGCCTCCCGGATCCCGATCGGCCGGTTCAGCCTACCGGAGGAGATTGCGCAGGTCGCCGTCTTCCTCGCCTCGGACGAGGCCGCGTACATCACGGGGCAAACGGTCCTGGCGTCGGGCGGGGTGGTGACGGGGTAGGGCGTGACCGGGGAGGGCCGTTCGCTACTGCCGGAAGTCCTGCGGCTTGACCTTGTCGAGGAACTTCTTGAACTCTTCCACCTCGTGCTCGTCGAACGCCTTCTTCAATGGGATGGCCTGGGCGGCGACCTTCTCTTCCACAAAGATCGGCGCCTCCGTGCGAAGGGCCAGCGCGATCGCGTCGCTGGGCCGTGAGTCCACGACCACATCGGTGCCATTGTTCTGGAGATGAATCTCGGCGAAGTAGGTGCCGTTCTGGATATCTGTGACGACGATGCGGTTGATCGTCACGGTGAGTTGCGCGAGGATGGAGCGCATCAGGTCGTGGGTCATTGGCCGCGGCATCCGCACGCCCTGCAGTTCCAGCGCGATCGACTGCGCTTCCGCGGTGCCGATCCAGATGGGGAGCGCGAGCGTTTCGGATTTGTCCACAAGCAGCACAACGGGGTTCATCTGTTGGTCCATCGCGACGGTCCGCACCTTCATTCCGATCATGCCACGGCCTCCCGCGCGTCTCGCATTCTCCTGGGGACCATTATAACAAAATCGCGCAACATGAAATCCCGGTCGCGGGCGCGCTGAACATTTCGAACTACGCCTGATGCGCGTGTTGTCTCAATCGACAGGAGGCCGGAGCGCTACGCCGAAGACGTTTTGGGCATACACAGACGCCGAAGACGCCGTCAGGACGCCAGTTCCACCGTTTGATCGGACTCATCGCGCCGTGTTGGTGATTCGTCGGGGCGCATCGTCACCGTACTCGCCGAACGGGAAGGGGGCGGACGTCCATGTGGCCAGGCGTCCACGCTCGTGCTCCCAGATCGATCTGGTGGCTGGGAAGGGCGGGCGGCGCGAGCACGCGAGCACTAGTCGCGGGGCTCGCCATCGCGCTTCTGGCTCCCCTGTGGGTGCCCGATTCCGCGCACGCGGCCCAGACGTACGTCGTGCGCTCCGGCGATACCCTGTGGCGCATCTCGCACCGCCTGGGCGTCAGGCCGCTGGCCCTGGCCACCGCCAACCACCTGTCGCTGACCAGCGTCATCCATCCGGGCCTGCAGTTGGTCGTTCCTGCGGCGCCTGCGCCTGTCCCGACGGCTGGGCCGGATAGCCATAGCCCAGGTCCGGCGATCGTCCGCGAGAGCGCACCGGTGCGCGGGTGGCCGGCTGTACCGGCCCCGTCTCGGAGCGCCGTGATCGCAACGAGAAGCGGCTTCTCCTCGCGCGTCGCAACGCTGGCGATGAGCTTCGTCGGGCGCCCGTATGCTTGGTCGGGGCTTGGCTCGAACGGGTTCGATTGCTCCGGCCTCGTGGCGCGAGTGTACGCCGCGGCCGGCCGCCTGCTTCCGCACTCATCTTACGATCAGTACACGGTGGGGGCCGCCGTGGCCAGGGACGCGCTGGCCGCGGGGGACCTGGTCTTCTTCCACACGTACGACGCGGGGCCGTCGCACGTCGGCATCTACATCGGGAATCAGCAGTTCGTCCACGCGTCGTACTCGCGCGGCGTGATCGTGTCCTCTCTCAGCGAGCCATACTACGTCGACCGGTACCTGGGCGCGCGCCGACCTTAGCTGAGTCCCGCACGATCGCTACCGGTATCCCCTGGCCGCGGTGGCTTTGAAGGCGGCGTAGACCGTTTGACCTTCGCGCAGGCCGAGTGCCTGGACGGCGCGTGCCGTGATCTCTGCGACGAGCGGCGGCCGCGTGTCGAGCACGGCGCGAACCCGCTCGCCCAACGGTGGCTCCGGAATGAGCTGGACGATGGCACCGGTGAAGACGTTTTGCGCCGTCCCTTCGGGCCGTTCGATGTGCAGCGTGATCTCACGCGGGTCCACCACGACGAAGGCCTCATCCCCTTCTCCGGCGTCCACGACGCGCAGCGAGCCCTCCCTAGTATCGATCTCGACGAGGCCGCTCGCGTCGCGAGCGGCGACGCGCCCCTGGAACAGATTCAAGCCCATGAGCTCGGCCACGTAGCGCGAGCGGGGCCGGCGGAGCAGCTCATCCCGGGGGCCAACTTGGGTGATCCTCCCGCCCTCCACCACCGCGATCGCATCGCCGAACACCACCGCTTCCAAGGGATTGTGCGTCACCAACAGCGTGATGCACGGCAGCGTGCGCAGCAACCGCAGAAGCTCGGCGCGGACCTCGCGGCGAGTCTGCACGTCGAGCGCGGAGAGCGGTTCGTCGAGCAGCAGCAGACGAGGCCGGAGCACGAGCGCTCGGGCCAGCGCCACGCGCTGCTGTTGTCCGCCCGACAGGGCCGCGGGCCTGCGGGAGGCGAGCTCCGCGATCCCGAACTGCTCGAGGACCTCCCCCACTTGGGTGCGGACCTGCGCGCGGGGGAGGCCCTGGGCGGCCAGCCCGAAGCCGACGTTGTCGGACACCCGCAGGTGCGGGAAGAGCGCGTAATCCTGAAAGACGTACCCGATGGCGCGCGCGCTTGGCGGCACGGCGATGCCCCGATCGCCGGCGAAGTACGTGGTGCCCTCGATACGGATCGTTCCCCGATCCGGATGGAGCAACCCGGCCAGGATATTCAGAATCGTCGTCTTGCCGGCTCCACTCTCTCCGACGAGCACCAGGGTGCGCCCGGCTTCGGCGGTGAGGTCTACGTCGAACCCGAGGCGTCCGAGCTGCTTGACGAACCGCGCCACGAGCGCGGGCTCCGTCATCGCCGCCACGTCGCCTGAACGCTGCGCAGCGTCAGCAGGAGTCCGAACGAGAACAGCAGGAGGATCACCGAGAGCGCCACGGCCGCGTCGAGGTCGCTCTCGAGCGCCTGATAGACGGCCAGCGGCATCGTCTGCGTGCGCCCCGGCAAGCTTCCGGCGAAGGTGATGGTGGCGCCGAACTCCCCAAGCGCACGCGCCCAGGTCATGGCTGCGCCGGCCGTGAGCGATGGGAGGCTCAGCGGCAGGACCACGTGCAGGAAGGTGTACGCGGACGACGCCCGAAGCGTGGACGCGGCGCGGAGCAGCCTGGCATCGACCTGCTCGAACCCGGCGCGCGCCGTGATCACCAGAAACGGTCCCGCCACGAACAGCCCGGCCAGCACCACCGCGAGCGTGGTGAATGGGATGGTGACGCCGAGCGTGGCCAGGGCGCGTCCGGCGATGCCCACGCGTCCAAACGCCAGCAGCAGCCCGAGCCCGGCCACCGTAGGGGGCAGCACTATCGGCAGATCGATTACGACCTCCAAGAGCCGCTTGCCGGGGAAGTCGCGGGTCGCCAGGAGGTAGGCCACCGGAAGTCCGAGGATCACGGCCGCGCCGGTGGATGCCAGCGAGGTGATCAGGCTCAGCCGAAGGGCCTGTACGACCAGCGGCGTGCAGAGCCGGGCGAGCAGCTGGCCGGGCGGGATTCGCAGGAACAGGCCGAGCATCGGCAGGGCGAGCAGCAGCACGAACGCCGTTCCCGCCGCGGTCGCCAAGGCACCACCCAGCCTGGTGGGGTTCCGAGGGGAGCGGGACGCGGAAGCCTCGACGTTGCCGGTTGCCGTCACGCCGGGTGAGCTAAGGTGGCGCTACGGGGATGAATTTGTACCCGGACAGCACCTGCTGCCCCAGCAAAGAAAAGACGAGCCCGACGAACTGCTGCGCGCCGACGAGGCTCAAGCCCCCCTTCACGATCGCGATGGGATAACTGGCCACGACGTTATACGGATCCGGGATGGGGAGGATCTGCACCTTCCCGGAGACCACGTTGGTCACGTCCGACTGGTAGACGGCGCCCGCGTCCGCCTCGCCGAGCTGGACCTTCGCGACGATCGCTTTGACGTCGTCCTCCTCGGACACGACGTTGCGCAGCACGCGGGCTGCGTAGTCCTGGCCGAATCCGGGCGCCCGGTTGAGCTTCGCCAGCGCTTCACGCGTGTAGTGACCCGCGGGCACGGCGTCTGCCGCGATGACGAACTTGACCCCTGGGCGGGCGAGATCCTGGAGCCTGGCGATCTGCGCGGGGTTGGCGAGCGGGACGATGATGACGAGCCGGTTGCGGACGAACTCGTGCGGCGGTCCGGCCAACAGGCCCCGCTGCTGGAGGTACGCCATCCACCGCTGATCCGCGGAAGCGAACACGTCCGCCTGCGCACCCTGCTCGATCTGGGCCGCCAGCCGCTGCGACCCCCCGAAGGTGAATCGCACGCGGAGCTGTGGATTGTGCTGCTCGAGGACTTTGCCGAGGACGGTGAACGCTTCCGTCAGGGATGCGGCGGCGAAGACGTTCACATCCGGCAGGCCAGGCGTGCCGGCGCCTCCCGGCACCGCACCGACGGCGAGCCCGAGCGCGATGGCCAGGACAGCCGCGGCGGCAGTGTTGCGCGCGAATCGTTGGGATGGTCGAATCGTCCGCCCGCCGGCCCCTTGCCGACCAACCCCTCGGTCGCCTTGAACACGGGCACCGCCCCCGCCGCCACCTTTACCCCCCAGCCCCCC
>JACXTT010003400.1_pt1 | contig 24506 bp, 21 predicted proteins | sample 9270951 | NCBI WGS metagenome assembly JACXTT01 (sample SAMN15532306, study PRJNA645909) | rock metagenome | isolation source: weathered quartz diorite | place: Puerto Rico | collected 2017-06-21
AACCCTTCGCCGGCATGGACCGTGGCGGGTGGCAGGTCGGCGCAGGCGCTGGTGCCCGCCAACACCAGGGTGTCACCGTCCTCGTCTGCAGCGCTGTACAGCACGCCCTGGATGACGCCCGCGATGGTGCGCGCGCCCTGGAAGAACGTGGTGGAGAAGGCATCCAGGCTGTTACAGCGCTGCAGCGCCGTGGACAGGCCCGCAAGCGCCCTGCGGCTCTCGGCCTGGTATTGCTGTTCCGCCGCATACAGTTGCAACTGCTGTGCCGCCAGCGCCTGGCTGCGGCGCCCGCGCAGCAGGTACAGGCCCATGCCAGCCAGCAAGCCGGTGGACAATCCGGCAATCAGCGCCTTCCAGGCAACCGACGACCAGGGCACCGTGCGTGACAGATCTTCCATGACCAGCAAGGTCCAGGTGCCGCCGGGGTCGTTCCAGTCGATGGTGGCTTGGGCCACGGCAAAAGATCGACCCTCCACATCCTGCAGCCCGGTGCCGCTCTGCATTGGCAGCGCCAGGGGATCATGCTGCTCGAACAGCGCGCCAAACTGCTTGAGTCGGCGGATCTCCTGCAGCCGCTGTGGCGTGGACAAGCCTTCCAGCCGACCGACCCAATCGCTCCGGTTGCTGGCGAAAACGACCCCCTGCGGGGACAGCAGCAGGGCCGTGTCAAAGCGTCCCTGGAGCAATGCGTCGACCTGGTCCAGTCCGGTGCGGGCCACGACGGCGCCCACCCCGCTGCTGGCTTGGGCCATTTCGGAAAACACCGGTGCGGCAAAGTACAGCGAGCGGTCGCCGCGCGCCATGCTCACAGCCGCATAAACGCTGGTCTTGCCGTCCATGGCCTTCTGGTAATAGGGGCGAAAGCGCACGTCCAGCCCCGTGGACGGCTTGTTGACGCGGTCCCAGGACGAGCGCACGACGCCGTTGCGCCCGACAACAAACACGCCCTCAGCATTGAAGGCGCGCCCAAGGATGGCGAGCCGGGAGGGAATGTTGGCATCGTCGGGCAGCAGGCTATCCGTGGCTTCCAGCTTGATGTTGTTGTCCATCAGCCCGAGCATCGTGATGGAGCCCATGAGGTTGCCATTCAGCGTGGCTGACAGAATCTCCAGGCTGCTGCGCCGTGCTTCGGTTTCCAGCAGTCCCAGTCGTTGCTGCGAACGCCAGTAGTTGTCCAAGGCACCCGTTGCCAGCGCCCCCCCCAGTGCCAGTGCGGTCACCACCAGCCAACCCCAACGCGGACTGGAAGCCTGGTGCGCCTGGGTGTCGTCGGTTCGCATATCCTCAGCCGGCGAGGGTCTTGAGAGTGGAGGCCTTGTGGGCCATGTCCTCATCACTGTCGGCAAACCGGGCGGCAATCTCACGGAACTGTTCCGCCACCTCAAGGAAGGCGTCCACCATGTCCGGGTCAAAGTGCGAGCCACGCCCCTCCTTGATGATGACCACGGCCTTCTCGTGCGGCATGCCCTCCTTGTAAACGCGCCGACTGATGAGCGCGTCGTAGACGTCGGCCACCGCCATGAGACGGGCGGAGATGGGAATGGCGTCGCCGGCCAGGCCTTCGGGGTAGCCGCTGCCATCCCATTTCTCCTGGTGACCGTAGGCGATCTCCTTGGCGAAAGTCAGGAATTCGACTTTCAGTCCCAGTTGGTCCTCGGCATGCTGAATGGAATCGCGGCCCAGCTTGCAGTGGGTCTTCATGATCTCGAACTCATGGGGCTCAAAACGCCCGGGTTTCAGCAGGATGCGGTCCGGAATGCCGACCTTGCCGATGTCGTGCAGGGGGGCGGACTTGTACAGCATGTTGATGGTGCGCTCGGTCAGGAAGGTGGCAAAGCGGGGGTGGTCGCGCAAATGGTTGGCCAGGCAGCTCAGGTAATGCTGGGTGCGGCGGATGTGATTGCCGGTATCGTTGTCGCGGGTTTCGGCCAGCGACGCCATGGCCAGGATGGTCACATCCTGAACGGCGGCTAGCTCGTGGCTGCGGCGCTCCACTTCCGCCTCTAGGTATGCGTTCTGGTCCTTGAGGAAGTCGGCTGCCGCCTTGACCTGCATTTGTGTCGCCACCCGCGCCAGCAGCACAGGCGGATTGATCGGCTTGGTGATGAAGTCGGCTGCCCCCATCTCCAAGCCCTTCTTTTCTTCTTCCTTGGCGATCATGGCCGTCAGAAAGATGACCGGTATGTCGCATGTTGCTGCGTCGGCCTTCAGGGCCGTGCAGACGTCATATCCGGATAACCCCGGCATCATGATGTCCAGCAGGATCAAATCGGGCGGATTGCTGCGTGCCAGGCTGAGCGCCCTATCGCCGCTGTTGGCAACGCGAACCTGGTAGATGCCTTTCAAAAGCTCTGCGATCAACGCCAGGTTGTCGGGTGAGTCATCCACCACCATCACAACAGGTTTGCGCGTGAAATCGAGTGCATCGGTCATGTACATCTCCCTTTCAGCCCTTGAGGGTCATGGCAGCCATGGACGGCGGGCCAGCGCAATCCAAAAGAGCGCCATCACTTTATACCGTGCTTGGCTGTTGGACCCAACAAAATACTGCCATCCGAAAATAGGGGCGTTGCTGAAATGCCTATGCAGGCAGCTTCTCGGCAAGCCGCACGGTCATCACTCTGTCATCGAATAGAAAGAGAAAGCGCTTTTCGGGCAGGCTTTGCCGTTGTCGGCGATCAGGTGCCCCATCGGGCTACATACCGTAGCGGCTCCACAGCCGTTTCAGGATGCCTGCGGCCTCCATGCGCGCCAGCAAGGCGTCCATTTCCCGCGCCGTGGGTTTGCTGCCCTTTTTCACCACCACGGAATGGGCATACGACTGGTCCAGACGCTCGGAGACCAGTAGTTTTTCGCGGTCCTCGGGGTGTTGCAGCAGGTAGCGTGCAAGGTACGATTTGGTGATGATGGCCACATCGCCGCGCCCGGCCAACAGGTTGCGCAGGCTCACCGCGTTGTCTTGGCTGAAAACCATGTGAAACCGCTTTTGCAGTAGCGCCTGGTCGCCCTCGAAGCCGGCAAACCCATAGTGGTAGCCCAGCACCACCAGCAACTGCTTGTCGGCCAGATGGTCAAAGTAGGACTGGCCGCGCCCCGGCTGGCTCAGTGCCACATAGACCTCACCGTCGCCCACCAGAAAGGGTTTGCTGGCGTCTACGGCGCTGGCATCCCAACCCCATTTGATGTGCTCGAACAGCACCATGCTGAACTGGCCGTTGGCCATGTCACGGTAGCGGCGGTTGGCCGAGGTCGGTACCAGTTCGAAGCGGTAGTCCTTTTGAAAGGCATTCATCTCCTGAATCAGGTCCGCCGTTAGCCCCGAGGTGCCGTCCACAAACGGCAGAAAGGGATAGGCGCCTACATACACCGTCTGGGTGGCCCAGGCCGTGCCCACGGCACACCACAGGGCGAGCAGGCAGGAGCAGATGAGGCGTGCCATGGTGGGCGGTTTACAGCGGCAGCACGCGCGCCATATCGGGTTGGTCCAGCCAGGCGGCAAATTCGTCGACGAGTTGGCTGCTTGCAGCACAGGCCGTGCTCCAGGCCTTGACGCGGCCGGTCAGGTCGGGGCCGTAATGGGTGAAATCGGTGCGGTCGGGGAGCTTGCCGTTGGGCAGGGTCTTGACCCACTCGGGGTTGGGCGCCAGCAGCAGCATGGTGTCCAGGTGATGGGTGGCCTTGTGGCGCCACTTCAGGCTCTTGTCCAGCCAGCCAGGCACCACGCTTTTCTGGAAATGCGGGTACAGCACGATGCCATTTTCAGTGCCATTTTGGCTTGTAGTCCCCGCACCATCTGCGTGAGCAGCTATGGTTTTGGTAGCATTTTGCGCGGCCGGGTAGTTCAGGTGCAGGTGGTAGTCGGTGATGCCGCCGTCCCAGTAAGCACCGGGGGGCGCACCGGAGATGTTGTGCACGGCCTTGAGCACAAAAGGGATGGAGCAACTGGCCTGCAGCGCGGGGTTGAAATTGGCCTCGTTCAAGACCACTTGGCGCGTGCGGTAGTCGTGGGTCCCGAAGGGGAGCGGCGCGGCGTGGGGGCCATAGCCATCCGGGCTGGAAAAGACGACGCGCTCCAGCCAGGCACCCATGGCCTTGCGATGCACGGTGTTGGTGAGGAAGGCGCCCAGGTAGCCCAGTGGCGTGCGAACGGCCTGCTCCGTATTCAGCACGTGGCGCCCGCGAGAGGTGACGATGTGCAGCTTGTAGCGCGGGTGCTGCAGCACCTCATGCACCCGGCCGCCATAAAAGGCCTTGAGGTTGCGGCCAAACTCTTCGCTTACGAATTCGGCAGTGGGCCGCTTCTGCCCGGGTGCCAATTCGTAGTGTTGGTGGATGTAGTCGTGCTCCAGCCGCGCAAACGCAGCCACCGGCTGGTCCAGGCAGGCCGTGGCCATGCGCCAGGCACCGATGGAGGCCCCCACCAGGTCTACCGGCTGACTGGAACGTAGAAGCCAGTCGCCAAAGATAAAGCGGTCCAGCGCGCCCAGGATCAGCCCCTTGGGGCCGCCGGCTGCACCGGGGATGGTGGTGATGTGCTGCGGCTGCAGGCCATGCTGGGCAATGGCAGCACGGGCCTTGGGGCCGGCGTAGATGTGGAGTGCTTGCATTCTAAAAATCTGATCGGAGAAGACCAACTCGCCACCGGGCCGCCCCAAAGTGTTCTGGACCGCTTGGCGACCAACGCCGTAGCCACCTTGGGAGGCAGCGACCCGTGCAATGGCGGAGCGTGGGGGTCATGTATGCGCCGCCCAGTCAAACGGGTCTTGCTGCAAGACCATGTCAATGTCCAGACCCAGCGCCACGCCCACCGGGTCGGGGAAGGTGACAGCCATGCCGCGCTCACTCAAACGGGCCTCCTTGCAACGGGCCCGCCAGGTGGCCAGGTGGATGACGCCGGCCATCGGCTCATAAACGTTGTTCTCAAACGGCTCGTACTGGTGTTCCAGCGCGTCCACCATGGCCTGGGGAAACTGCCACATGCGGGCATAGCCAGCGCCTACCGTGGCGTAGCAGTAGCCGAACTCGCGCCGCTCCAGCTTGGCGCGCTTCAAATCCAGTGGTGGCACCTCAAAGTCCAGCACGGCAATTTTGTCGGGCATGGCCAGGTGCATGGCCAGCTCTCCGATGGCGTGGATCAGGCCGCAGGTAAAGGCGGCCTGCTGGTTTTGCCGCACCACGCCAGCCAGCGAACGCGAGACCCTGGCCACATTGAGGCTGTAGTCCCAAAACTGCTGCAGGTTGATGCCGGGCACAGCTTTCAGGGAGGCCCCCGTGGCAGCGGCCTGCACCATGGTGCGCACCTGCGCCAGGTTCAGCAGCGCCAGCGCTTCAGACACGCTGTTGATCTTGCCGCTGAGGCGAAAGAAGTCAGAGTTGGCCAGTTGCAGCAGGCGTGTGGTCAGCGCCAGGTCGGTGCTGATGAGTTGGTTGATTTTTTTGAGGTCGGCCTCGGGCCGCTCCATCTCAGTGAGCAACAGGGCAACATTTTTCGGGATGCTGGGCAGGTTGAACTGCTTCTCCAGCAACGCACTGAGTTCCATGCGCAAGGCCTCCATCGCCAACGACTCGTAGCGCCCATTATGTCCCGGTTAAGCCACCTCGCGCAGCGCGGTGGCCTGGCCGACAGGCCAAAACTGCCGCCTGTTTTTCAGCGTTTGAGCTTGGCAAAGGCAGACGCCATCGCCGAGTTGCCTGCCGGCGCGTTGTCGCGGTAGCTGCCCTGCTGGCGCTCGCCACGGGCCGGACCCTGGTAGCGGTTGTCCCCTGCCCTGTCACGGCTGCCGGCAGGTGCGGCGCCGATCTTCATGGTCAGCGAAATGCGCTTGCGCGCCACGTCGACCTCTTGCACCTGCACCTTGACGATGTCGCCGGTCTTCACGACCTCGCGCGCATCGTTGACGAACTTGTGCGCCAGTTGGCTCACATGGACCAGGCCGTCCTGGTGCACGCCCAGATCGACAAACGCGCCGAACTGGGCCACGTTGCTGACGGTGCCCTCAAGGATCATGCCTTCCTTCAGGTCGGCAATGTCTTCCACGCCATCGTTGAAGCGCGCCACCTTGAAATCCGGGCGCGGGTCGCGGCCGGGTTTTTCCAGCTCGGTAAAGATGTCCTTGACGGTGATGACGCCAAATTGCTCATTGGCAAACAGCTCCGGCTTCAGCGTCTTGAGCATGTCGGCGCGGCCCATGATTTCGGCGACCGGTTTGCCGGATTTGGCGATGATCTGCTCCACCACGGGGTAGGTCTCGGGGTGCACGCCGGTCATGTCCAGCGGGTTGCTGCCACCGCGGATGCGCAGGAAGCCGGCGCTTTGCTCAAAGGTCTTGGCACCCAGGCCGGTGACTTTCATCAGATCCTGGCGGCTGCCAAATGCGCCATTGGCTTCGCGCCAGCGCACCACGGCCTTGGCCACGGTGCCTGACAGGCCGGAGACGCGGGACAGCAGCGGCACGCTGGCCGTGTTCAGGTCCACACCGACCGAATTCACGCAGTCTTCGACCACCGCGTCCAGCGTCTTGGCCAACTCGCTCTGGTTCACATCGTGCTGGTACTGGCCCACGCCGATGCTCTTGGGGTCAATCTTCACCAGTTCGGCCAGCGGGTCCTGCAGGCGGCGCGCAATCGAGGCTGCGCCGCGCAGGCTGACGTCCACATCGGGCATTTCCTGCGACGCAAATTCGCTGGCAGAGTAGACCGAGGCACCGGCTTCGGACACCACCACCTTGTCGACCTTGATCTCGGGCGCACCGGCCTGCGCCGCCATCTTGGCCAGCAGCTTGATCAGGTCGCCGGCCAGCTTGTCGGTCTCGCGGCTGGCGGTGCCGTTGCCAATCGCGATCAGGTTGACGCTGTGCTTGGCACACAGCTTGCCCAAGGTATGCAATGAGCCTTCCCAGTCGCGCTTGGGTTCGTGCGGGAACACCGTCGCGGTATCGACCAGCTTGCCGGTGGAGTCGACCACGGCAACCTTCACGCCCGTGCGGATGCCCGGGTCCAGGCCCATCACGACGCGCGGACCGGCGGGTGCTGCCAGCAACAGGTCACGCAGGTTGTCGGCAAACACCTTGATCGCCACCTTCTCCGCGTCTTCGCGCAGCTTGGAAAACAGGTCGCGCTCGGTGGACAGCGAGAGTTTGACCTTCCAGGTCCAGCCCACGCATTTACGGATCAGATCGTCCGCCGCGCGGCCCTGGTGGCTCCAGCCCAGCTTCAAGGCAATGCGGCCTTCGGCCAGGGAAACCGCAGGAGTTGCTATCTTTTTGGTAGCTGTTTGCGCAGATGCGGCGTTCGCCGCAGGCATATTTGATGCTGAAGTGGGCTCTGGGAGCACCAGCTTGGCGTCCAGAATGTCCAGTGCCCGCCCACGGAACACGGCCAGCGCGCGGTGGCTGGGTACGCGGCCAATCGGTTCGTCGTAGTCAAAGTAGTCGCGGAACTTGGCGACGTCGGCATTGTTCTCGTCCTTGCCTTCGGCCAACTTGCTTTGCAGCAGGCCCTCGTTCCACAGCCAGGCGCGCAGGTCCTGCACCAGCGCCGGGTCTTCGGCCCAGCGCTCTGAGAGCAAGTCGCGCACGCCGTCCAGCACTGCGAACACGGTGGAGAAATCGGGCTGCTTGTCGGCAATCTGTTCCTCCGTCAACGGCGGCTTGAGGTAGGCCTCGGCGGCCTCGGCGGGCACCAGCGTGGGGTCAGCAAACAGCGCGTCGGCCAGCGGCTCCAGCCCGGCTTCCTTGGCCAACTGGCCCTTGGTGCGGCGCTTGAGCTTGAAGGGCAGGTAGATATCTTCCACTTCCTGTTTTGTCGCGGCGTTGTGGATGGCGGCGATCAGCGCGGGCGTCAGCTTGCCCTGCTCGTCAATCGCCTTGACCACGGCTTCTTTGCGATCGCGCAGTTCGCGCAGATAGGACAAACGGGCTTCCAGCTCGCGCAACTGGATATCGTCCAGCCCGCCGGTCACCTCTTTGCGGTAACGGGCGATAAACGGCACGGTGGCACCTTCGTCCAGCAACTGGACGGCGGCTTCGACTTGTTGCGGACGAACACGGATTTCCTGCGCGATCTGCGCGATGATTTGCTGCATGGGGAGGGTCTGACGCTGACGGAGAAATGAGAGGCCACAGAGGGCCACGGGAATCAATCAAGGTACCAAGCCCGGGAGTGTGCCACAGCTCGCGCCGCCTCACGAAATTGCCCTAAACTGGCCGCTTATATGCTTCGCCCCTACCCCGCCCGCCTGCTGTTCTGCTGGTGCCTGTTTGCCATGCAATGGGCGACGGCGGCATCGCCCATCGAAGTGCGCGTGGGCATGGGTTTGGCCAAGCCGCCCTACATCATGGAATCGGGCAAGGACGGCATTGAGGTCGAGATCGCCGAACAGGCACTGGCGGCCAGCGGCTACAAGATGGTAGCGCTGCAGTTCCCGCAAGCGCGGGCCCTGGCCATGCAGCGATCCGGACAGCTCGATGCCATGCTGGGGGTGGACGAGGGCATCGGAGGCAAGGACTTCTTTTCAGACCCCTATGTGGTGTACCAGAACGTCGCCATCACCCTGAGCAGCCGCAACATCCAGCTCAAGCGCATCGAAGACCTGGCCGGCTATTCCGTGGCGGGCTTTCAGAACGCACGCATGGTGCTGGGCGAGCGCTTCAAGGCGGTCATGAGCACGCACGAGGGCTACAAAGAGCACCCGCAGCAGATGATCCAGAACAATCTGCTGTTTACCGGACATGTCGATGTGGTGATAGGAGACTGGCGTATTTTTCGCTACCTCAGCCAGCACATGGACGCCAAAATCGACGCCACGCAGCCGATCACCCTGCACCACATCTTCCCGCCCAATCCGCGCAAAGCTGTGTTCCTGGATGCCCAGCTGCGCGACCAGTTCAATGCCGGGCTCAAAACCATACGCAGCAACGGCGTCTACGACGGCATCCTCAAGAAATACGCCAGTTTCCTGCAACCCTAGCGATCATGAACAGGCCCTGAGCGGCACCGGGCCGGGGCCTTGCCGTACACTTTGACCGGTCCATTCACCCAAGGGGAACACCCATGCCCAGCACCACCATTTCCATTGCCAGCCACGACGGCCAGCAGTTCGATGCTTACCTCTCCCTGCCCCCCACAGGCAAAGGCCCGGGCCTGGTGCTGATCCAGGAAATCTGGGGCGTCAATGCACATATCCGCGCCGTGGCCGACCAGTATGCGATGGACGGCTATGTGGTGCTGGCGCCCGATGTGTTCTGGCGCCAGGAGCGCAAGACCGATTTGACGTACGACGAAGCTGGCACCAAAAAGGCCTACCAACTGATGCAAAACCTGGACGGCCCCAATGCGGTGAAAGACCTGGTGGCCACGGCCCAGGCCCTGCGCCAGCGGCCCGAAGTCACCGGCAAGGTCGGCGTGGCCGGTTTTTGCATGGGCGGCCGCCTGTCCTACCAACTGGCGGCCACTGGCGCAGTCGACACCGCAGTCTGTTACTACGGCGGCGGTATCCAGAACGCCCTGGACGTAGCCCCCAAAATCCAGGTCCCCATCCTGTTCCATTACGGCGCGCTGGATGCGCACATCCCCTCTACCGCCGTGGATGCCGTCAAGGGCGCGTTTGCCGGGCACAGCAACGCACAGTTCCACGTCTACGAAGGCGCGGACCATGGCTTCAACTGCTGGGGCCGGCCCATGTACAACCAGCGCGCCGCAGCCCTGGCGCGCGGGCGCACGCTGGAGTGGCTGTCCAGGCACCTGAGCTGAGGCCCCTTACGTGGCCCAGTTTGACCTGATCGTCATCGGCGGTGGCTCGGGCGGCGTGCGCGCAGCCCGCATTGCCGCCAGCCACGGCGCGCGCGTGGCGCTGGTGGAGGAATACCGGCTAGGCGGCACTTGCGTGATCCGCGGCTGTGTGCCCAAGAAACTGATGGTCTATGCCTCGCGCTTTGCGCAGGAGTTTGAAGAAGCCGCCGGCTTTGGCTGGACACTGGAGGCGCCCCACTTTGACTGGGCCACGCTCAAGACCCGGCGCGACGCCGAGGTAGCCCGGCTGGAAGGCATTTACCGCGCCAACCTGCTGGCAGCAGGCGTGCAGATTCTGGAGGGACGCGCCCAGCTGACAGGCCGCAACACGGTCGCCCTGTTCGACGGCACACAGCACCAAGCTGCTCATATTTTGATAGCTACCGGCGCACAACCTACGCCGGGCCCGGCCATTCCTGGGCATGAACTGGCGATCGACTCCAACGGTTTCTTCGATTTGCAGGCCTTGCCGCGCCGGGTGGTGGTGCAAGGCGCGGGCTACATCGCGCTGGAACTGGCCTGTGTGCTGCACCTACTGGGCGCGCAGGTCACGGTGGTGGTGCGCGGTGAACAAATCCTGCGTGGCTTTGATGACGAACTGCGCCAACACCTGGCCGCGGAAATGGCCCGCAGCGGCCTGCAATTTCGCTTTGGCCGGCATGTGCAGGCGATTGCGCGCGACGGCCACGCCCTGCAGGTGCAACTGGACAATGGCGACACCCTGGCCGCCGATTGCGTGCTGCGCGCATTGGGACGCGCGCCCAACACCCACGGCCTGGGGCTGGAAACCGCAGGGCTTGCCCTGAATGCGCACGGCGCCATTCCGGTGGACGCCTACAGCCAAACCGCCGTTCCTGGCATTTACGCGGTGGGCGACGTGACCAACCGCGTCAACCTCACCCCCATGGCCATCCGCGAAGGCCATGCCTTTGCCGACACCGTCTTTGGCAAGACCCCGCGCGTGGTAGACCATGCCCTGGTACCCACGGCGGTGTTCACCACGCCCGAAGCCGGTGTGGTGGGCTTGACCGAGGAACAGGCCCTGGCCCGCTATCCACGGCTCGATGTGTACCGCACCAGCTTTCGCCCCATGAAGGCCACGCTGTCCGGCCATCCGGGCAAGATGCTGCTCAAGCTGCTGGTGGACCGCGACACCGACCGCGTCGTCGGCTTCCACGGTGTGGGCCCCGACACCGGTGAAATGGCGCAACTGGTCGGTGTGGCGCTGCAACTGCAGGCCACCAAAGCCGCGCTGGATGCTACGCTCGCGGTACACCCCACGGCCGCTGAAGAGCTGGTCACCATGCGCACACCTGCCGTGCGCCACAACCTTTCACCCTGAAAAGCCCTTGCCGATGCAACCCTCCCCTCCTAGCGTCGGCCCCCAAATTCACTGGACCGAATCCGGTCAGGCCTGCTCTGCGCTATGGCGCTCCGAGCGCGGAGCAGCGCCCCCCATCCGCGTGGCATTGGCCGACGACACCACCACAGCCGACGACGCCTACCACCTGGCCTGCGCCGGCACGGCCCTGCTGTGGCGCGGCGACTTTCACAATGCCCGCCAGCTGCTGCAGGCGCTGGCGCGACGCATCGACAAGCCGCCGCTGCGCAAAAAGCGCAAGACCGCAGTTGCGCCCGCAGTAGCCATCTCGCCCAAGGAGGCTTTCAACCAGCACCGCCAGGCCCAATCACAGCGCGCCCGCATCCTGGCCATGGTGCTACTGCCGTTCAATGCCGACTACAGCATCGCGCTACGCCGTGCGCCCGATGCACGCCAGGCCTGCACCGAAGCCTGGGGCCCGGTGGTTGCGACCGACGGTGCCTGCGTGGCCACGCTGCGCGACCTGCTGGGCATGACCAGCGCGCACGAGTGGCGCAAAAAGGGCGTAGAGATGCCCGCGCTGGGCGACGGCCCCAACAACCGCATCTACCCGCACTACGGTGTGTTCTCGCCGGTGCGCGGCGAGTACGTGGGCCTGGTGGCGTTGGCGCCGCTGCCCGACACTGGCCAGGCGCCCTATGCGGCGATGGACATCGGCGTGGGCACCGGTGTGCTGTCGGCCGTATTGGCGCGCCGTGGCGTGGCCCGGGTGGTGGCGACCGACCAGGACCCGCGCGCACTGGCCTGCGCCACCGCCAACCTGGAACAGCTGGGCGTGGCCACCCAGGTGCAGGTGCTGCAGACCGACCTGTTTCCGCCAGGCCTCGCCTCGGTGGTGGTGTGCAACCCACCCTGGCTGCCGGCCCGGCCCAGCGCGCCGGTCGAGCATGCGGTCTACGACGAAGGCAGCCGCATGCTGCTGGGCTTTCTGAACGGGCTGGCCGCGCACCTGGTGCCACAGGGCGAAGGCTGGCTGATCCTCTCGGACTTTGCCGAGCACCTGGGCCTGCGCAGCCGTGCCGAGCTGCTGGACGCCTTTGCGCAGGCAGGCCTGCAGGTGCTGGGTCGGTTGGATGCCCAGCCACTGCACCCCAAGGCGACCGACAGTACCGACGCCTTGCACGCCGCGCGCGCGGCAGAGGTGACTTCGCTCTGGCGACTGGCTGTACTGGCTTGATCAGGCCGGGGCGTTGGCATCCGCGTGCCGGCTCAGAATGGCCTCGCGCTGTGCGCGCTGTGCCAACAGGGCTTCCACGCACACGCCATCGAGCCGTCCTTTGGCGACCTCGCTGCGCAACTCGACCACAATGGCTTCTTCGGTCCAGGGCTTCTTGTACGGGCGGCGGTTGGACAGCGCGTCGTACACATCCGCCACGGCCACGATGCGGGCTTCCAGCGGAATCTGGTCCCCAGACATACCACGCGGATACCCGGAGCCGTCACCACGCTCGTGGTGGGCACTGACAATATTGCGCATGATCTGGCGCGCCAGGCGGCTTCCCATGGTCACGCCGTCTTCCATTTTGTCCAGAATGTTTTCGCCAATAGTGACGTGGCTGCGCATGATCACCCATTCATCCTCATCCAGCTTGCCCGGCTTGAGCAATATGCGGTCTGGTATGCCCACCTTGCCGATGTCGTGCAGACGCGCAAATTGGTGTACATACTCAATGAATTCATCGTTCAGCCCATAGTGCGGTGCCACCGCACGCGCAATCAGGGCCGAATACTCCCCCATGCGGTCCAGGTGCTGGCCGGTCTCCAGATCCCGCAGGCGGGCGAGACTGCTCACCAGTTGCACCGAGGTGGCGACGCCCCGCATCAGGTGCATCTGCAGCAGATATACCTGGGAGATGAGCTTGGCAAAGACCTCCAGAAATTCCGCTGTTTCCAGGTCGAAGACGGCAGGCTTCTTGGAATCAAAAAACAAAAAGGCCGCCAGTTGGTCCCCGTGAAAAATGGGAATGCTCAGGCTGGAGCGGTACCCATGCGCCATCAACCAGTCCGTGTGGGTCGTGCTTCCAGAAAAGACGGTGTGGATGTCATCGACCACCCGGCTTTGGCGTGTGCGGGCCATTTCAGCCAGGGACGGAACACTGGCCAGTGGGGCCGCGTAATGCGCCAATGCCACGCCATCGCGATTGCTGCCAACAAACGTGCGCAGCAGGTCATCCTCGGGGTTGTAGGTGGCCAGGGCAACCCGGTCGACATCTGGGTAACGCGAGTTCACAACGCCATGCACAGCCAGCATGTGGGCCATCATGGAGGCCGGAGAATCCCCGGTATCGCGCGCGGTCTGGTAAAGCGTGGCTGTGTCCATGGTTATCCAATACTCTGATCAGATTGATATGTAATCCCTGCCGGAGCGTATGGTACGCCTATGCAAGCTTTCTACAGTGACCACTTCGTGCTGCCCCTGCCCCAGGGGCACCGGTTTCCGATGGAGAAGTACCGGTTACTGCGCGACCAGATTGCGCAGCACCTGCCCGATGTGCGCCTGATGCAGGCCGCCGGTGCCAGCGACGCCGAGTTGGCCCTGGCCCACACACCGGCCTATGTGCAGGCCATCAGCGACGGCACGGTGGCGCCGCAGGTGCTGCGTGAAATTGGCTTCCCGTGGAGCCCGGCCATGGCCGAGCGTGCACGCCGCTCGGTGGGTGCCACCATCGCCGCTGCGCGTGCGGCCTTTACAGAGGGCATTGCCGCCAACCTGGCCGGCGGCACGCACCATGCCTATGCCGACCGGGGCAGCGGCTTTTGCGTCTACAACGATGTAGCCGTCACCGCGCGGCTGATGCAGGCCGAATGGGCCCGCCAGCGCCTGGCCGACGGCCGGCCGCGCGCGCCATTGCAGGTGGCGGTCATCGATTTGGATGTACACCAGGGCAATGGCACGGCCCACATCTTTCGCAACGACGACAGCGTGTTCACACTGTCGCTGCACGGCGAAAAGAACTTTCCGTTTCGTAAAGAGGCCGGCGACCTGGATGTCGCGCTGCCCGACGGTTGTGGCGATGCCGACTACCTGGTGGCGCTGGACCGGGCACTCCAGACGCTAGCGCAGCGCTTCACCCCTGGGCTGGTGCTGTACCTGGCCGGTGCCGACCCGCACGAAGGCGACCGCCTGGGCCGCCTGAAAATCAGCGCCGACGGCCTGGAGGCGCGCGACCGGCGCGTGATGGACTGGTGCTTTGCACGCCGCATCCCGCTGGCGTTTGCCATGGCCGGTGGCTATGGCCACCGGGTAGAAGACACGGTACAGGTGCAGCTCACCACGTACCGCGTGGCGCTGGAATACTGGCGGCGCTGGCGCGCCCCAAGCCGCTAAGCCTTGCCTGCCTTCAGGCCCAGACCACCCTGCCCTTGGCGTCGTACCAGTCACCCAACTGGGGCTCCACCGCTGCCTCGATGCGGTTGCGCTTGATTTTCATGGTGGGAGTGAGGAAACCGTTCTCTATACTCCAGGGCTCGCTGGTCACTACGAACATGCGCAGTTGCTCGTAGTCGGCCAGCTCGGAATTGACCTGCTGCAGCAGTTGCTCCAGCTCGGCCTGCACGCGGGCACGCACGGTGGCATCGCCCAGTTGGGGGCGCAGGGTTTCTGCCAACACCAGCATGGCGTAGCACGCCGGCTGGCCCACACCGGAGACCATGCTCAGTTCCACCAGCGGGCAGGCGTTGATCTTGTTTTCAATCGGAGCCGGGGCCACGTATTTGCCTTTGGACGTCTTGAACAGTTCCTTGACGCGGCCGGTGATCTTGAGCAAGCCGTCGGGGCGGCGTTCGCCGCGGTCGCCAGTGCGAAAGAAGCCGTCTGCCGTGAACACCTCGGCGTCCAGGTCCGGGCGCTTGTAGTAGCCCACCATGGTGCCGGGCGACTTGATGAGGATTTCACCCTCCTCGCTCAGGCGCACCTGCACCCGCGGCAACGGCACACCCACATGGCCGGGTGCGCTGAATCCGGGTCGGGAGGCATGAGAGTAGGCAAAGTCTTCCGTCATGCCATAGCCTTCGAGCAGGTTCAGGCCCAGGCTGCGGTACCAGGCGATCAGCTCGGCCGGGATCGGCGCCGACCCGCTGGAGGCCAGGATGGTCTGGTCCAGGCCCAGGCCCTTGAGCACCTTGCGCGCTACCAAGCGGCCCAGCAGCGGGATGCGCAGCAGGCGCTCCAGTTTTTGCGGCGGCATCTTGGAAAAAACGCCCTGCTGGAACTTGAGCCACAGGCGCGGCACCGAGATGAAGGTGTTGGGCCGCGCGCGGTTCAAATCCTGCAGGAAGGTGTCCAGTGACTCGGCAAAGAAGATGTGGGCCCGCCCATCCACCAGCGAAGCGCATTCCACCCAGGCCCGTTCGTAGATGTGGGCCAGCGGCAGATAGGACAGTATGCGGATCTCCGTGCCCTCGCCCATCTGCTGTTTCAGGTAGTCCACCATGCCCACGCTGGCATCGGTCAGGCGCTCAAAACTGTGCATCACGCCCTTGGGCTGGCCAGTGGACCCCGAGGTGTACATCAGGATGGCGATGTCGCTGGGCGCGCGCCGGGTTGGTTCTGCCAGCGGTGCCGTTTTGGCAACAATCGCGTCCCAGGTGGGGTAGGCATTGGCCGGTGCCAGCGGAAACGCGATGCAGGGCAAACCGGCGGGCACGCCGCCGACCTGCTGCGCCCAGGTGTCGAGTTTGCCGACGAACAGCAGGCTGGCGCCGCTGTGTTCCAGCACGTAGCGGATGGTGTCGGCCGTTTCGGTCGGGAAGATGGCCACCGTGGTGCCACCCGCCATCCAGATGGCCAGCTCGGCCATGATGAAGTGGGCGCAGTTCTTGGACAGGATCGCGATGCGCGCGCCGGGCGCAAAGTTCTGTGCCTTGAGATGGGCCGCCATGCGGCTGGCCTGCTCCACGGTCTGGCCCCAGGTGTAGTCGGCTACTTTGTTACCGCCCAGCGGCTGGGTCAGGTAGACGGTGTTGGGATGGCTGGCGGCGTGCTCGTAGACGAAGTCCAGAGCGTTCTTCAATGCTGGCATGGTGTCTCCTTATGGTTTTATGACACCATCTTAAGAGACAACACTGCCCGATTTGCTACAACCGGCGCTGCATTAGGGCGTTGCTTGTCGCAGACGCGTCAGACTGCCGTCGGCCTCCATCTGGCGCAAGGCCTTGTCCAGTCGCTTGGCCAGCTCACCATGCCGGCTGCCCAGGAAGTGGTAGAACGGCACGGCGTCCACCGCAGATTCCAGCCGCGCCAGGTTGAGCTGGTTCGCCAGCGGATGCACTCGGGCGCCCTTGGGCTCGTTGAGCACGACCACATCAACCGATCCGACGCTGAGGAAACGCAAGGCCTCTTCCCAGTCATTGGACTGGACCAGCGTCGCAAGGCCTTGCAGATTGCTTTCGATCTGCAGCGAGCCCCGTTCATAGGCCACCTTGCGGCCGGCGAAACCCTTCCACTCCATCGCGGTGGGCCGGGTTTCAGGTGCATCCTTGCGCACGTAGACGCGGCTTTCAATGGTGAGCACAGGGGTGGCGACACGGTACAGCGTGGGCTCGCGCTCTGCGAGTGCGCCCACACGGAACATTTCACCATCCAGCGTGCCATCCAGCACCATTTGCAGTGAACGGCGCAGCGGCAACTCGACAAACTGCACCGGTTGCCCCGCCAGGGCATAGGCCCGCGTCAGAACGGCCAGGCCGATTTTGTTGACGGGTGAGGTGCTGCTGAGCATCCCTACCCGTATGGGGGCATCGGGCTCCGCAGCGCGACACACCGCACCGCCACAGGCAGCCAGCACCGCTGCAACTAACAGACTTCGACGCACATTCATGTAATGCATGTTAACTATCCACCCCACCCCTGCGGGGAAAGTCCACGCGGGGCCTCAAGAAAAAAGCCCTCTTGCGAGGGCCTTTGGCGCGGAGCAAAAAGGATCAGCCGCCTTTGCTGGGGCGCTTGCCGGGGTTCTTCTTGCTGCGGGTTGCAACACCGCGCTCCAAGCTCACGCGCTGGCCGCGGCCGCCGGTGAGCAGGGTCACGCCCTTGGGAGGCACGGGACGGGGGGAGGCTTTGCGGTCGGCTTCGGTAACGATTTTGTTGCCCATGAGAATTCCTGAAAAGTATGGTGTAAACGAGAAACCTGCGCATTTTACCAAGTGTGCAGGGTGTTCTTCGGCGCGCGCCTGGATGCTACTGCAGCGCCATGTCCTTGAGCACCTTGCGGCGCAGGGCATCGAGCTGCCCGCTGGCCTGCATTTGGCGCAGCGCCTTGTCCAGCTTTTGGGCCAGTTCGCCGTGCCGGCTGCCCAGGTAGTGGTAGAGCAGGTTCTCTGCAACTGGCGTATCCAGGCGCACGAGTTGGTAGCGCGCCGCCAGGGGGTTGGGTGCTGCGTCCTTGGGTTCGCCCAACAAAGCCACATCGGCCGCACCCGTGTTGACCAAGCGAAAGGTATCCGTCACGTCAACGGCCTGTATCAACTTGGCAATGCCTTGCAGACTCTCCTCCACATTCAGCGAGCCACGCTCATAGGCGACCTTGTAGCCTGCAAGTGCGCGCCAATTCAGCGGGCTGGGGATTTGCGATGCAACATCGCGGTTGGCATAGGCACGGCTTTCTACAGCTACGATCGGCGTGGCAATCTGGTGCAGCGTGGGCTCGCGCTCGGCCAAGGAGGCAATGCGGAACAATTCTCCGTCCAGGCTGCCGGCCAACATCATCTGCATGGAGCGGCGCAGCGGCAGCTCCACGAACTGCACCGGCTGCCCCACCATTGCGTAGGCACGCTCGAGCACGGCTTTCCCGATCCGGTTGTTGGGGGAGGTTTCGTTCAGCAGTGCCAGCCGTATCACCGCGGGGTCTGCCGGCATGTCAGTCTCGGCGTGAGCAGCCACAGCGGCGCACAGCGCGAGCATGGCACCCCGGCGTGTCCACAGATGGAAAGACTGCATGCCTTACATATTAGAACAACTCCCGTCAATTTGCGACCGGCTTAAGCGCTGCGCAGTGCCTTGCGCAATTCCGCACCCAGTTCGGGCTTGGAGGCGAACGGGTCGGTCGGGTTGCGTGCCATCAGCACATCTTCCATACGCGTCTGCACTGAACCAATCGCCTTGGGGTGGCTGTAGATGTAGAACTGGTTGGCGGCGATGGCGTCAAACACCATTTGTGCCACTTCGGCTGCGGTGATCTTGCCGCTGCCCACGGCCTTGTCACTCATTGCCTGGCCGATGAGCTGGCTCTTGGTGGGCTTGTCGGCCTTGAATTCCTGCGGGCGATTGCGGTGACTCTGGCTGATGCCGGTGGGCACGAAGAACGGGCACAGCACGCTGGCGGAGATCTGATCCGTCACCAGCGCCAGATCCTGGTACAGGGTTTCGCTCATGCTGACCACCGCGTGCTTGCTGGCGCCGTAGATGCCCATATTGGGCGCATTCAGCAGGCCGGCCATGCTGGCGGTGTTGACGATGTGGCCCTGCCAGGCCGGGTCTTTGGCCGCGGCATCCAGCATCATGGGGGTGAACACACGGATGCCGTGCGCCACGCCCATGAGGTTCACGCCAATCACCCACTCCCAGTCGGCCACGGTGTTTTCCCAGATCAGGCCACCGGCTCCAACACCGGCGTTGTTGAAGACGAAATGCGGGGCACCAAAGCGCTTCAAGGTAGCAGCACCCAGGGCCTCCACCTGCTCGGCCTTGGACACATCCACGCGCATCCCCAATACCTGGGCGCCTGCGGCCTCCATCTCGGCCACGGCTTTGTCCAACGCGTCCTGCTGCACATCGGCCAGCACCAGGTTCATGCCCAGCTTGGCGCCGATACGGGCGCACTCGAGGCCAAAGCCGGAACCGCCACCGGTCAGTACGGCGGTTTTGTTTTTGAAATCACTAATCACAAAAAAACTCCAGGGTTAGGCGGTAGCACCCGTGTGCCACAACATCTCGATATGGTCGATTCCGTCCTCGACATAGGGCAAGCCCACATCCACAAAGCCGTGACGGCCGTAATAGCCTTTGAGGTGCGCCTGCGCACCGATGCGGATAGGCTGTGTGCCCCAGGCACCCCATAGCGAGAACATGGCCTGTTGTATCAGCATATGGCCCACGCCACTGCCGCGCACGCGACTGTGCGTGACCACCCGGCCAATGCTGGCCTCGGCAAACTTGACACCGGCCTGAAACAGGCGTGCATAGGCCACCAGCGCACCGTCCAGTGTGCCCAGCAGGTGCAAGGCCTGGTCGTCGGCGCCATCCATGTCGAGGAACACGCAGTTCTGCTCCACCACAAACACTTCGCTGCGCAGTTGCAGCATGGCATAGACCTGCGCCGGGCTCAGCTCCTCCCACCGCAGCAGAGCCCATTGCACGACGCTCATGCCGGCTGGACCGCCTTCAGCACGTAGCCAATGCGCGGGAAGTGCACATGCACCGTGCCAGCGCGTTCATCCACGCGCTTCAAGGTGTAGCGGGTACGCGTGGCGGCCACCAGTTCGCCTTCGGTGGGCTCCTGGCCAAAGATTTCGGCGGCAATGGTCACACGGCTGCCCAGTGCAATGCCATGCTCGTCCTGGAACGTGCCGTCGGCATCATGGGCAAATGGGGCTGCAGCCCCCGTGGATGCTGCGCAAGCAGCTATCGCTTCTGTAGCAGATAGCGGTTGCATGCTGCCGTGGCCGAGCGCCGCCATGCGGTCCATCCAGCCCAGCACGGCCGGTGTAGCGTCCAGAATGCCGGCCATCACCGGCACGCGCACGCGGCTGAACCACAGCGGGTGGTAGACCGCAAAGTCGGCCACGCAGGGCGCGCTGCCCATCAGGAAGTCCTGGCCATCCAGCATGTTGGCAATGCGGCGCAGGTAGCTCTTGTAGGCGGCCGTGGCATCGGCCGGACGCAGGCGTGTCATGCCGGTGGACATGGCGCCCCGGTCGGCCGCAAAGGCCTTGGCCGCATCGGCGCCGCCTTCAAACATGGTGGCAATGCCCTTGGGTTGCAGCGTGTAGGCCATGGCGGCCCAGAACAGCGTGCTGTCGGCCCACTGCGCCAGCACGCGGGCCAGGCCCTTGTGCGACGCGGGGTACAGCGTGGGCGTGGGCTGGATGTGCTCCAGCACATCGCAGATCAGTGCGCTGTCGCAGTAGACGTCGCTGCCGATCTGCATGAACGGCGTCTTGCGGTAGCCGCCGGTCAGCGCCAGCACATCGGGCTTGGGCATGATCGCCGGGATGATGACCGACTTCCAGGCCAGTTTTTTGTAGCCCAGCACCAGTCGGATTTTTTCGGAAAACGGCGAGGTGGGGTAGTGGTGAAGAATGATGTCGGCCATGGAGGTCTCCGGTTGTAATTAGCGCGGCATGGCGCGGGTGAGTATGGTGTCAAAGTCCACCGCAGCACCCAGCGTGCCGAAGGTGTGGCCCCAGTTGCCGGCCAGGCGCGAGTCGCAGAAGGCGCTGAACACGGCCGTGGGCGCGCTCTGGTACAGGATGGCAGCCTGCACGGCCAGCGCCACGTCCTGCGCCAGGCGGCGCGCTTCCATTTCGGTGGCCATCAGCTCCACGCGCGCGGGCAAGGCCGTGGCCAGGCGGTCCAGCGCCGGGTGGGCTCCCTGGGCCGGGGCCAGTTCATGGGCCAACGCAGCGGCGGCATCGCCCTTGCGCAGGGCGCGCAGCAGGTCCAGCGCCATGATGTTGCCTGCACCTTCCCAGATGGAGTTGAGCGGCATCTCGCGGTAGATGCGGGCCATGATGCCCTCGCCGCCCGCTTCCACATAGCCGTTGCCGCCCAGGCATTCCATAGCTTCCTGCGCAAAGGCGGCGCCGCGCTTGCAGATCCAGAATTTGGCGATGGGCGTGAGCAGGCGGCCCATGAGCTGCTCGTGGGCGTCATTTTTGCGGTCAAAAGAGCGTGCAAGCCGCATGGACAGTGCGGTGGCCGCTTCACTTTCGAGAGCAAGATCGGCCAGCACATTGCGCATCAGCGGCTGGTCGATCAGGCGTTTGCCAAAGGCTTCGCGCTGTTGCGCGTGGTTCAGCGCAATGGCGAGCGCCTGGCGCATCAGGCCGCTGGTGCCCAGGGCGCAGTCCAGCCGCGTCATGGTGCCCATTTCCAGAATCTGCGGCACGCCGCGGCCTTCCACGCCAACCAGCCAGGCAGTCGCGCCCTGGAATTCGACCTCGGAGCTGGCGTTGGCCTTGTTGCCCAGCTTGTCCTTGAGGCGCTGCACGCGGATGGTGTTCAAAGAGCCATCGGGCAACACGCGCGGAATGAAGAAGCACGACAGGCCCGCCGCGCTTTGCGCCAGCACCAGAAAGGCATCGCACATCGGCGCCGAGAAAAACCATTTGTGGCCCACCAGCTTGAAGCGCTGGCCCCAGGCGTCGCTGCCATCGGCCGTGGCTTGCGTGGTGTTGGCGCGCAGATCGGAGCCGCCCTGCTTCTCGGTCATGCCCATGCCCATGGTCAGGCCGCGCTTCTTGGAGAACAGCTTGAGCTCGGGGTCGTAGGCGCGGGCCGACAGGCCGGGCGACCAATCCTTGAAGATGGCCTCGTTGCCATGCAGCGCGGGCATCACCGCGTAGGTCATGGAAATCGGACACAGGATGGAGGGCTCCATCTCGGTGAACAGCGTGAAACCGGCGGCGCGTTGGATGTGGCCGTTCTTCGTGTCTACCCAAGGACTGCCGTGCAGGCCGGATTCGGCGGCCAGCGACATCAAAGCGTGGTAGCTGGGGTGGAATTCCACCTGGTCAATGCGGCGGCCAAAGCGGTCGTGTGCATGCAGCACGGGGGTATAGACATTGGCCAGGCGCGCGTGGGTCTGGTATTCGGCGCTGCCCAGCTTGTCACCCAGCGCCGTCAGCGCACTGGTGTCCAGGTCGGGCGCGTTGAACTTCAGCGCGTCGCGCAACGCTTGGTTGCCGGTGAATACGTTGTAGTTCTCCAGCGGCTCCACCTGGTTGAAGACTTCATGGGTGGCTGGGTAGTGGATTTCTGTGGTGGACATGGAATTCTCTGGCTGGCAATGTAGAAGATAGGATTCAGGCGAAAGATGCAACAAGCTCACAGGCAATAGCCTGTCAACAGTCCTTTTTCATTGTAGAAAAACCAGCCCTTTTCCATGTTCGGATTTCCCTGAATGAAACGCCAATCCCCCACCACGCCGCCCCCCGCCCGGCGGCGCCCGCAACAGTCCCGCGCCCGCCAGACTTCGCAGGCCTTGCAGGAAGCGTTTGTTCGGCTTTTGCCCGAACGCGGTTACGCGGCGCTGACCATACGGGAAATCGTGGAGGTGGCGGGCACTGGCCTGGGCAGCTTCTATGAATACTTCACCAACAAGGACGATCTGGCGCGCGTGTCCATCCATTTGCGCTCCAAGGCCCTGCTGCTGGCCATGCGTGGCGCCATTGCCCTGCGCGCCCAGGGCACCGTGGACGACATGGTGGACGGGATCATTGACGCGCTGGCCGAGGCCCACCGCGGGCAGCCTGCCGAATGGGGTGCGCATTACATGCTGGAGCGACAGATCAGCGATGCACGGGCGTATTGCACGATGTACGAACGCTTCGTGAAGGAGTGGATGAGCGCCCTGGCATCCACCTCTAGCGGCTGGGCGGCCCACCCGCTGCTGCCAGACACGGCCCGCACATGCCACGCCATCGCTTACGGCCAGTTCTCCCACGTCCATATCCGCGCCCATGCAGAATCCGCAAAGAACGTCAAGCTGGACGCAACGGCCCACCAGGCCCGGCTCGCGCTGCATGCCTACCTCCAACAGGTTGGTGGAAGCGGAACCGTTAAATCAGCTTGACCAGCTGTTTGCCAAAGTTCTTGCCTTTGAGCAAGCCCAGGAAGGCCTCCGGTGCAGAGGCAATGCCCTGGGCAATACTCTCGCGCGGACGCAGCTTGCCGGTGGCCACCAGGCCGCCCAGCTCCATCAGGGCTTCAGGCCACACTTCCATGTGCTCGCTGACGATGAAGCCTTCGACCTTGAGGCGCTGCGTCAGGATCAGTGCGGGATAGGCCAAGGGCAATGGCTGGCCGTCGTAGCCGGCAATCATGCCGCACACGGCAATGCGGCCAAAGGCGTTCATGCGGCTGAGTACGGCGTCCAGAATCATGCCGCCGACGTTTTCAAAGTAACCGTCGATGCCGTTGGGGCAAGCATCTTTGAGCGCCTTGGACAGCGACGCAACATCCTTGTGCAGCTTGTAGTCGATGCAAGCGTCAAAGCCCAGTTCTTCGATGGCGTATTTGCATTTGTCCGGACCGCCGGCGATGCCCACGGTGCGGCAGCCGCGTGCCTTGGACAACGCTGCAAATGCGCTGCCCACCGCACCCGTGGCGGCGCTGATCACCATGGTCTGGCCCGCTTGCGGCGCAATGATCTTGACCAGGCCGTACCAGGCGGTCACACCGGGCATGCCGACCGCGCCCAGGTAGTGGCTCAACGGCACGTGGGTGGTGTCGACCTTGCGCAGTGCGCCGGGCTGGTTGGCATCGACCACGCTGTATTCCTGCCAGCCGCCCATGCCCACGACCTTGTCGCCGGCTTCGAACTTGGGATTGCGCGAATCCACCACCTCGCCCACCGTACCGCCACCCATGGTCTGGCCCAGCGGCTGTGGCTGCGCATAGCTCTTGGCGTCGTTCATGCGGCCGCGCATGTACGGGTCCAGGCTCAGGAAATGGTGGCGCACCAGTACCTGGCCGTCTGCCAAGGCCGGTGTTTCGCTGGTGACCAGCTTGAAGTTGCTGGCGACGGCTTCGCCCACAGGGCGATTGTCGAGGTGGATTTGGCGGTTGGTGGGCATGGAAGTCTCCAAAAAATGCTATTGAATTGCTAGCTGCTTGCGCAATATGCGTGCGGCCTGGAGGCCAATGTGACCAAAAATTCAGTCTGTCGAAAGCGCTGGTGGCGCATTCAGGTCGTTGGCGGTGCGCGCGCCGGTCGGCAGGCGCTTGACGAACTTGAAAGTGCCGGTGGCATGGGCACAGGCCTTGCCTTGGGCATCGTACACCGTGGACTGGGTAAAGGCCATGGTCGCCGTGAGGGGCTTCGTGGTGCCCTTGGCCACCGGGGGGCCCACGGCGGGTTGCATGAAGCTGGTCTTCATCTCGCTGGTGACCACCCCCATCTCCGGCACCTGGCTGCGCGCCGCCGTGGCCATGGACACATCCAGCAGCGTCATCAGCGCGCCACCGTGGGTAACGCTGAAGGAATTGAGGTGTTCCGGCATGGGGGCGAACTGGATTTCCGACTGCCCTCCTTCGAACTTCGTCAGCTCGAAACCGAGCAGGCGGACAAAGGGAATCTCCACGCCGAAGCCTACGGCCTTGTCCCACATCATCGCG
>JACXTT010003401.1_pt1 | contig 24506 bp, 20 predicted proteins | sample 9270951 | NCBI WGS metagenome assembly JACXTT01 (sample SAMN15532306, study PRJNA645909) | rock metagenome | isolation source: weathered quartz diorite | place: Puerto Rico | collected 2017-06-21
CGCATCGCCGGACGCCTCCCGCTTCGCCTCGGCAAGCGCCTTGTCAATGACCCCGGCGTATTCGGGCATCTGCGCGGCCTTGAGGATGAGGCTGGGGTTGGTCGTGGCATCGCGGGGCTGGTATTTGCGGATGCTCTCGAAGTCGCCCGTGTCGGCGACGACGATGGTGCGCTGTTTGAGGCTGGAAAGGAGGTTGGTGCTCATGGTTGTTGAAGTCAGGATGTCGCTGCGCGCTTGAATGCGGGCGCATCGCCATTCCGGCGCAAGGCGCGGGCTGCGTCAACTCTTTCCTCTGCGACCTTCAATCTGCCGCTTGATTACATCCAGACCGGCTCCTAATCTCACGCGCAAGCACGATGCCGCCCGTTCCCATCAGACCAGCCGCCCCCCGGGCACCCGTTTCGGCTCCGCCCAGGGCCGGCGGCGGCCAGGCACCGAAAGCCGCCGCCAAGGCCGTCATCGCCCGCCCGCGCATCCTCGCCGTGGACGACACGCCCGACGCGCTTCGCCAGCTCCGCGACTGCCTCAAGACGCTCAACGCCGAATGCTTCACCTGCGGCAGCGGCGCGTCGGCGGTCGAGTTTCTCAGCAAGGAGATGGTGGATCTGGCCATCGTGGACGTGACCATGCCGGGCATGGACGGCTTCGAGGTGTGCCGCGCCATCAAGCATGACGAGCGCACGAAGGACATCCCGGTCATTCTCCTCACGGGCGACATCAAGACGGAGGACACCAACCGGGGCATCGAACTGGGCGCGTTTGATTACATGTCCAAGCCGGTGGATCAGCACGAGTGCACCGTGCGCGTCCACGCCGCCCTCCAGACGAAGCAACTGCTCAACGAACTGCACATCCAGCTTCTGGCCCCCGACGAGCAACGTCGCGCGCACACGGAGCTCCAGCAGAAAATCACCGACTTCCAGCAGGGCATGACCACAACGCACTGGCACAAGCGTTTCGGGCAGCTCGCGGCGTCGTTGCTCGACGACATCCGCTTCCCCCTCGCGCACGCCGTGGCCAGCCTGCAAATTCTCATGGTGGACGAGCGGATCGAGGAGGACGTGCGCCAGCGGCTGCTGCTCCTGCACTCGCAGTTCTGCAAGGTCAACGACCACTTGCGCCGGCTGATGAGCGTCGCCGTCTACAGCCGCAGCCCGCATCTGCTGCGCCCGGCGGAAGTCGTCTCCGACATGGCCAAGCTGCTGGAACCGGAGTTCACTTATTACGGCATTCAACTCGCGCTGGACCTGGACCCGACCGTGGAATGGTGGGGCATGCGCAGCGAGATCAGCCGCGCCATCCTCTACCTCCTCCAGAACGCCATCGAGGCGCATACCGAGAAAGGCCCCATCATCCGCCGGCGCTTTGAGGAAGATGGCGAGGAGGAACAGCCCAAGGAAGATCCGCACAAAATTCCATCCATCTCGATGAAGGTGGAATTGATTGACCCCCGCATCGTCATCCGCATCGCGGACAACGGCCCCGGCATTCCGAAGGAACTGCACGACAAGATCTGGGATCCATATTTCACCACCAAGACGCCGCCACACACCGGAGCCGGTCTTCATCTCGCCCGCGCCATCGTTCACGCCGCAGGCGGGGACATCGAGCTGCAGTCGCCCGGCCCCGACTGCGCCACACAGTTCTCCATCCTGCTGCCCATCAATGCGGCGGCACCGGATGCGCCCGTGGAGGAACCTTCAGTCGAAGCGGCGCCGCCGGAAGCCACCGCGCCATCCTTGAGCGAGGAAGCCGACGCCGCGCTCGCCGGGCAGCCGCAGGAAGAACCGGCCGCGCAAGCCTGACCGCCAGACTCAGGCCAGTTCGAGTTCGACCAGGATCAGCTCGTCGGCGGTTTCACTGTGGTTTCCACGCGCCGCGACAGATCCTTTCGGCCCGCACACGAGTGAGTTTCCGATGCACTTGCGGCCAGCCCACACCCCCGCCGTGAGGGGACCGACGTTGCTGCACCCGGCAATCCATACGCCGAACTCACGCGCCACCGGACCGTAGTTGTCCAGCCAGAGCTGGCCGTAAGGCTCGCGCCCGTTGTCGTGGTCCGCAGGCACCGCCCAGGCGCACGGCGAGAGGATAAACCGCGCGCCCATCATGGCGAGTGACCGGCTGATGACCTGCCCCGGGGCGAAGGCGTCGGCGCAAATCATCAGCCCCGCCCGGCCCCACGGCGTCTCTGCCACGCCGAGGCAGTCGCCGACCGAGTAAATTTCCCGCGCGAAATCCAGCTCGTTGATTTTCCGATGGTGGAGGACGATTTCTCCGCGGGGGTCAATCAGCATTGCCGCGTTGAACAAACGCTCTCCCGCGCGCTCCACCAGCCCAGCGCAGACGAAGACGCCGTGCCGCCGCGCAGCCCGACGTAGAAAGCGGCAGGAACCGCCGCCAGGAATCGCACCGGCCAGTTCACGCGCGGAAGGGTGCGCCCAGCCGTAGTCGAGCGCCTCCGGCAGCAGCACGAGATCCGCGCCTTGCGCGGCAGCCGTGGCGATGCGCGCGTCGGCGCGCGCCAGATTTCCGGGCGCGTCACCCGGCATGACCAGCATCTGTGCAAGCGCGAGGGTGAAGGATTTGCTCACGGCATGGCTATGTCAGGCGGTGCTGGCTTGCTAGCTTCCGCAAATGCTCCATCGCCTGTGCGCCGGACACGCCCCAGTTCAGCCGCGTCTCGTATTCGTGGAAGGCCGAGCGGGCCAGTGTCTCATAACCTGCGTAGCTGGCGAAGTGCTGCCGGATGAACGCCGCATATTCGGCGGGCGGCGCGTCGAGCGGGAAAGTCTTGCCGTTGCCACCGTCGCGAATGGCCGTGGGAATCCCGCCCGCCTTCGTCGCCAGGCTCGGCACGCCAAACGACGCCGCTTCACAAAATACGATGCCGAACGCCTCCGCCCGCGACGGCAGGATCAGAAAGTGCGACTCGGCAATCAGTTCGTTGAACTGCTTGAGACCCGCAGGGTCGCTCTTGTTGATGAAGCCGGTCTTGCGCACGAAGGGCGGCAGCACCTTGCCCTCCGGCGGCTGCGAACCGATGAGCGTGAGTGTCGTGGGCAGGCCGGACTTGTTCAACTCCTCGGCCACCGCCACTGCCGTGTCGCCGCCCTTGCGCGCCCAGACTTTGCCGAGGAAGAGCAGGTTGCACCGGTCCTTGGGACGCGCGGCGATGAGCTTGTCCACGTCCGCCATCGTGCGGTCGCACTGAATGTTCGCGCCGAAGGGGATGACCTTCACTTTCTCAGGATTCGCGCCATAGAGATTGATGGCGGCGTCGCGCGCCCAGTCGCACGCGTAGATGACCAGGTCCGCCCGTTGCAACGCGCGCTGCTCGTAGTCATGGCCGCGCCGGATGGCAAACGGATTGAGGCTCTTGAAATACGGATAGGCGTCCAGCATGCAGCCGAAGTTCGAGTCGCTCCAGTAGGCAATGGGCAGGTCGCTCTTGAATTCGGAGAGCAATTCCGTGTGCGTGGCGAGGATCACATCGGCATCCAGGCCGCGCAGTTTCGCCATCACCTGCCGGCCCCAGCCGCGCACGATGGACGGCTCGCGGTTTTCGAGGATTTGTTTGCTGAACAAATTCCAGAAACGACGTTTCACACCCATGAACGGCGATACTTCCGACTCCAGCGGGCCGAGGTAATGAATCTTCGCCCCGTGCGGCTTGAGCGACTCGGCGATGTAGTGCGAGAGGCCGGACCAGCTCTTGAGGTTGTGCGGGTCGTCACCCGTGACGTAGGCGATGTTCATGCGCGGCGGCGGGAGGATTAAGATTACGATTAGGATTAAGAGCAAGAAGGGACGGAGAGCCACGGCTCCTCCTCGTAATCTTAATCGTAATCTTGCTCTTAATCTTCTTCCCTCTTTTCCAAGTGCACGTTGTCCAGAAACCAGAACCGCTGCGGCTCGCCGTCGCCGGTGAAGACCGCGACGCGACGGATGGATTTCAAGTCCAGCCGGCGGCTCTTTGGCCCGCGCTCAAGTTCTGCCGTCGGGATGCGGAGGCGATTCCAGCCGCGCACCAGCTCGAAGCCGCGCTCGAAGCGGTCCGCGAGCTTCGCGCAGTTGCCGTTGTCGTCCACGCGCACGAAGAGTGTGAACGGCTCGCGCGGATTGAACACATCGAGCGTCAGCGCGCGGAACGGCGTCCAGTCCTTGTCGCCTGCTGAATAATTCACGCCCGCCCAATCCCCTGCCCCGCCCGCGACGCGCAGCGATTGCTCGCCCTGCGACGCATGGGCACGCGTGAAGGATGCGTTCGTCGGATGGCCAGGGGATCCGCCCTGCGAACGCCAGAGCTTCAACTCCGCCTCGTCCTCAAAATCGCCGAGTGACGGAAAATTGGCCTGCCGCCACCGAATCCCGCGCCATTCCTCGCAAGCCGGCCAGAGCGCGACCACCAGCGCACCGGCGAGCGCCGCCGCGTGCCCACCGCGCCAGCGCCAGTTCCCGGTGCGCTGCCAAGCCACGATGCCAGTGAGCGCCAGGGCGGCTCCGATGCAGCCGTTGATGAAGTCGTCGAGGCTTTTGGTCCGCCCGAAGTGGGGCTGGAGAATCTCCACGGATGCCGCGAAAACCGCCGCCAGCACAAACGCCAGCACGTGCCGCCTCGACGCCGGTTGCACGCGCTCCGGCAGCGCATAAAACAGCACCGCTGCCAGCCAGCCCAGCATTGGGATATGCCCCACGTCGAACACGTGCCCCCAGAAAGCCGTGTCCACCCGCACGCGGATGGGCGCGAAGAAGGCGACGGTGAGCGCGGTCAGCGTGGCGGCCAGCGCGATGGATTTGCGGAGCATCATGCGCACTCCGGCGGACGGTCACTTGCGCACGAGCATCGTGACGCCAAGGAAGAGACGCCGGCTGATGGCCTTGCGGAATTTGACGGGAAGCGCGCCCACACAGGCTTCGACGGTGAAGGTGAGCGCGTTCCACAGCCCGCTTTGCCGGCACTTGCCGAAGCGGTAGGTGAAGGATTCGCGAAAGCCCACGCGCCGCACCAGCGCGTCCATCTCGCGATAGGTCCACTCCTTCAGGTGCATTCCCTCCGCCTCGTCCGAAAAAATGAACGACGCGTCGTGCGGGCCGGAATACTTGTGCGGCGTGTCGAAGATATAGACACCGCCGGGCCGCAGCACACGGAGCACGGTGCGGAAATGGTCCTCGTGGTCGTCCGGGTGGACGTGTTCGAGGAACTGGTAGCTGAACGCCATGTCCACCGAATTGTCCGGCAGGTTGAGCGTGTAGCCGTCGTAGGTCTCGAAGTGGAAATTCTTCGGCGCGTTCTGCTGGCCACCGCTCTGGTCGGAGATGTCCAGCGCGATGACCCGCTCGACATGCTGGCACATTTCGTAGGCGAGCCGACAGTCCCCCGGTGCGATTTCCATGAACGTCTTCACGCCGGCGAGATGCGGGCGGAGGATGTTCATCCGCGCCGCCACGGCGCGGCGGCTGTATTCCTCCGTGTCGCGGCGCGTGAGGCGTGGATGGTCGGGGACGCGGCGGAACAGTTCGTCGTAAAGCTCGGCGAACAACTGTGTGCGCTGGGCGCGGGTGGAATTCATCAGCCGCCCGTGCAGGTCTTTCTCGACCTCATATTGGCGGCGCAGCGACTCCAGCGGGCGGTTGTCTTCGGCCATGCGGCGGATGCGTTGGGCGGAGTTTCCGAGCGCGACGGAAGCGGAGCAAGGAATTTCCAGCGGAACGACCGGGCGATTTCAACCCGGCTGGCTGCTCGATTCGGAAACGGGCGGCGGACGCAGCAGGTCGGGCATCGGCTCCACCTCGGCGAGCGACTTGCCCCCGCTGGCGGAGCCGAGCTTGAGCAATCTTTCGCCGCTGGGACGCACCATGCGGTCGTAGCTGCCCACGGCCTCGTTGTAAGCGGTGTTCGCGCGCTCCAGGCCGCTGCGAATCCGTTCGAAGTGCTCGGAGAACTTCGCCACGCGCGCGAACAACTCGCCCGCCGCCTCGGCAATCTCCCGCGCGTTCACCGTCTGCTCGTGCTGCTGCCAGCTCACGCTCACGGAACGCAGCAGCGCGATGAGCGACGCCGGGGTCGCGAGCATGATGCGCCGCTGCGCCGCCCAGACAATCAGGTCGTGGTCGCCCTCCAGTGCCGCGCTGAAAAGCGATTCTGCGGGCAGAAAGAGGACGACGTAATCCAGCGCGTTCGGAAACTGCGCCGGGTAATCGCGCTCGGCCAGCGAGCGGATGGTGCCGCGCAGTTTGTCCGCGTGTTCGGCGAGCGACTCGGCGCGTTTCGTCTCGTCCGCTGTGCCGAGCGCGCTGAGGAAGTCAAGGTCCGGCACCTTCGCATCCACGATGATGACCCGCTCGCCAGGCAGGCGCACGACAAGGTCGGGTTTCTTGTCATCGGCCTGCGCCTGTTCAGTGAAGTCGCAGTGCGCGCTCAGGCCGGCAGCCTCGACCACGCGGCGCAGCGTCTCCTCGCCCCACTTGCCGCGCGCCTGATTCGAGCTAAGGACACGCCGGAGTTGCAACGTCTCGGTCGAGAGTGTCTGGCTCTGCTGCGCGAGCGACTCCAGATGCTTCTTCACCTCGCCCAACGCCGCGGACTGCGTCGTCTCGCTCTGGGCGAGCCGCTGCTGATACGTCTTCAACTGCTCCTCCAGCGGCTTCACCAGCGTGGCGATGGCTTCCTGGCGCTGCGACAAGTCGCCCTTCGCCGACTCGGCGAACTTGCCGAGCGTCTCGTTGGCAAGGCGGAGAAACTCCGGCTGCGTCTGCTTGAGCGCGTCGGCGCTGAGGGCCTTGAAGGCCTCGCGCAAGTCGGCGAGCGCCTTCTCCTGCGCGGCCTTCGCCTCCTGCAACGGCCGCTCGTGCAGTTCGCGCTGCTCGGCCAGCAGCTTGTTCGTTCCCGCCAGTTGCGCCTGTGTGGCCGCGAGCTGGTGCCCGGTCTGGGTCAGCTTGAGCGCGGTGTCGGCCAGCTCGACTTCGCGCACGCGCAACGTGGCGTGGACTTCCTCCACCTGTTTGTCTGTCGTGCTCCGCCGTGCTTCGGTCGCGGCCAGGCCAGCGCTGGCCTCCGCCAACTGACTCCGCGTGCGTGCCAGTTCACCGTCCCGGTGGGTGAGTTGCTGGCGGAGTTCCGCCTCCAGCAGGTTCACGGAAGCCAGGGGGGTTTCCTGCCTCTCTCCCTGAAACCGCGCGCCCAACAGCCAGCCGATGACGCCGCCGAGCACGATTCCCAGCAATAGATAAAGCAGCGGATCCATGCGCGAAGGATGCGTTCAGACCAGTTTCTTGAACAGCGACTTCTCAAAGTCCGCGACGAAGAAGCGCTTGCCCTTCTTCTGGACCTTGTGCCCTTCGGCTTCGAGCCGCGCGCGCAGGCTGGCGATGCCGCCGGGATACTTCGAGTTCACTTCGCCGCCGGTCTTGAGGGTGCGCCAATAGGGCGTGACGCGCTTCGCCCCGCCGGCCTCGGCTTCAGCGGCGGCGTGCGCGGCAATCCACGAGAAGATGCCGGTGGTGATGGGGCACGCGAAGTCCGTCTGGTGTTTCACGGCGAGCGCGGCGCGCAATTCGTTGATGGTGACGATCCGGCCCCTGGGCACGCGCTTCATCAACGCGTCCACCTCCAGCGGCGCGGGGATGACGAACGTGCCCTCGCCCCACCGCTTGGTCAGCTTGCCGCAGACTTGAGCGACCTTCGGGAGGCCCTTGCTGTCGGCGAGCTTCTCGCGCCAGGGCTTTTTGGGTTTCACGGAGAGGAATTTACAAGGAGAGCAGGAAGGCAGGAAAGGAAAGAAGGCTCGGAAGCATGGTTTTCTCCTGCCCTCCTGCCTTCCCTATAAAACCCCGCCTCTCCTCGCTCAGAAGTGAGCGATGACCTCGATCTCCACGCTGGCCGCGCGCGGGAGGGCGGCGACTTGGATGGTGGAACGCGCCGGGAAATCGCTGGTGAAATACTGGCTGTAGATTTCGTTCATCCCGGCGAAGTCGGCGAGGTTCGTGAGGAAGACGGTGCTCTTCACGACGTTCGCGAAGGTTAGCCCCTGATCGTCGAGGATGCACTTCACGTTCTCCAGCACGCGTTGCGTCTGGGCCTTGATGTCGCCGGGAACGAGCTGGCCGGTGGCCGGGTCGAGCGGAATCTGGCCGGCGCAGAACAGCAGGTCGCCGACGCGGACGGCGTGGTTGTAGGGGCCAACGGCAGGCGCGGCCTTGGCGGGTTGGATGATGGTTTTTGTCATGCGCGGCAGAGTTAAGCAGCGCGGCACCGAAGCGCCAGCAAGATTTCAGCGACCATCGGACTACTTGCTCAACGCTTTCGCGAGCGCCTCTTCCAACGCTTCGCCACGCAGGTTCTTGGCGATGATCTTGCCTTCGCCGTCGAGGAGGTAGGTGGCGGGGATGGAGTTCACGCCATAGACGCCGGCGAGCTTGGTCTGCCAGCCTTTGCCGTCGAAATACTGCGGCCAGGTCATCTTCTTGTCGGAGATGAAGCTGTCGAGCTTGGCGCGGTCGGAGTCGAGGCTGATGCCGACGATCTCAAAGCCCTTGCCGTGATACTTGTCGTAGGCCTTGAGCACGTTGGGCAGCTCGCCGATGCACGGCCCGCACCACGTCGCCCAGAAGTCCACGAGCACGACCTTGCCCTTAAAGCGCGCGATGGAGAGCGGTTTGCCGGCGAGATCCTTCTCGTCGAAGTCAGGGAACTTCGCGCCGACGGCGAGCTTGCGCTGGACTTCCTTCGAGGCCTTTTGCTTCTCCATGCCATCCAAAATGCGGTCCACGGCGGCGGCGGGCTTGGTATCCGGGAAATCCTTCTTGAGCTGGGTGAGCAGCGGCAAGCCCTTCGCCTCGTCGTCGAGCACCTGGATGTAGAGCATGGCCTTCATCAGGAGGATTTGCGCCACATCGTCGGTCTTCTCGCCCTTGTGTGCCGCGAGGATTTTGTCGAACTCGGCGAAGTTCTCGCCCAAATCCTTCTCGGTGTTCTTGCCGGCCTTGAGCTTGGTCTGGATTTTGCCGACGAGTTCCTGCAGCTCGGCTTTCGCGTCGCCGGCCTGGGCGAGGCTCGCGGGCAGGAGCAGGGAGAGTGAGATGGCAAGGATGCGGAGGGTGTTTTTCATAGGGGTGCGTGTTGGCCAGGATGACACCAGCCGACCGCGCCTGCGGCAAGCTGAATCCGGCATCACTCAAATCCGCTTCTCGTCCGCGTCAATGTAGTCCACGAAGCACTGGAGGTCGTCGCGATGGCCAAGGCCGGACTGCTCCTTGCGCATCTGGAGGCGGGCCTTCACGGCGGGGTCGTTCTCGCGGCCATAGTTGAGCACGGCCTGATTGAACGCAGCCTTCTCCTCGGCGGACTTCTTCACGTTCTTCGCCACCCAGTCGCAGACCTGAGCATCGGTCACGGTGTCCTTCACCACGGCGATAAACTGCTCGGCAGTGAGGCCGGCGGTTTGAAGCCACTTCGCGTCAAAACCCTTGTGAGCGAAGTTCTCCTGGTAGTCAGTGTGGAGCTTGCCCGCGAGGTGGAGGCGGATTTTGTCCACGAAGCGCGGCAGGTAGGCCCAGCCGGCCATCGTCTCGCGGGCGCTGCGGGGGTAGATGATGTCGTTGCTCATAAGTGGGATTGTCAGCGTCGGCCCGCCAGTGTCAACCGCGCGCGCAGCTCCGAAGAGTCGTCGGAAGCTTTCCTCCACCTGCGCTGCGAGCGTGGTGAGCGGCTCGCCGCGCAAGTCAGCCATGAACTGATAGACGTCCGGCAGGTTTGCAGGATGGTTCAATGCCCTGCCGGTGCGGGCGTCGGTCAGCGGATGCAAATTCGCCGCGTCCGGCAGCAACTGATCGGGCGCGTCTGTCTCGATGAGCAGGCGGTCGGCGGGAACCAGCTTGAACGCCTCGCGCTGGCGGGCTTTGCGGTCGTGCATGAAGTAGCCGGGAAAGCCGAAGTGCGCGCCCAGCTTCGCCAGTGGCGGGACCATCTCCGCCGGACCGCCGTAGCTGTGCAGCAGGAAGCCGCGCGCGGGCCGCGGAGTCGTTCGCAGCAGCTCCAACAGCCGGCCCCACGTCTGCAAACAGTGGATGCTCGCCGCGAGATTGCGCTCTGCCGCCAGCCGCAGTTGCGCGAGGAAAACTTCCTCCTGCCCGTCGCAGCTCAAGCCCGGCTTCCAGCGATCAAGGCCGATTTCGCCGACGACCGCACCGGGCGTGCGATCCAAAAACTCGACGAGAGCCTCCCGCCAGCGTGGCGTGCGTTCACCCACAAACCACGGATGATAACCAAAGCTCGGCACAACTAGATCCGGGAACTCCCGCGCCAGCCCCGAGACTTGCGGCCAGTCCTCCTCGCACGAGCCATTGACCACCATGCGCGCGACGCCAGCCGCACGGCTCGCCGCGACGAGTTCCGCCTGCCGACCGGCAAAGCGGTCGTCTTGCAGGTGATTGTGGGCGTCGTAGAACTTCATGGTGTCACCGCTGACTGTGCGCAGGCACAGATCCGCTCCCACACACGCGAGAGCACATTCCGCCGGTTCGCCGTGAGGTGCTGGTTGATGCCGACCTGTTCCAAGAAACCCGGCTCCATCGCCAGAATCTCTGCTGGCGTCTGCCCGCTGTAGAAGTCGCACAGCAAGCCCGCCACGGCACGGACGATTTGCGAATCCGAGTCGCACCGGAAATGGCAGCGTCCCTCCCGCGCCTCGGCCACAAGCCACAGATTCGCCATGCAACCGGGCACGCGATGCGCCTCCGTCTTCGACTCGGCGGCGAGTCCCGGTCGCTGGCGGGCCTGCTCCACGAGCCACTGCAACCGCTCCTGCGGGTGCCGAAAGCCGCCGAGCCGCGCGAGCAAGGCATCGCGCTTGGCTGCGAGACTGCTCGGAGTGGTTGATTCAACGGACACGACGCCACGATAAATCTTTGCCAGCCGTCAGGCGAGCGACGGATTCGCCGTGGTTGAATGGAGCGCGTCACTTCCAGTCCAATCGCGCCAATGCAATGAAACGCGCGCCCTGCCTCGCTCCCCTGCTCTGCCTCGCCACGCTTGCTCATGCCGCCGCTGACTGGCCGCAGTTTCGCGGCCCGGACGGCAACGGCCATTCTCCCGCGAAGAATCTCCCGCTGGTCTGGGACACGATGAAGAATGTGCGGTGGAAAACGGAAATCCCCGGCAAAGGCTGGTCTTCGCCCGTGCTGCATCGCGGACGCCTCTACCTCACCACGGCCGAGGCGGCGGGCGCGGACATCTCGCTGCGCGTGTTGTGTCTCGACGCGGCCAGCGGCGGCCAGCTTTGGAGCACCGAGATCATCACCACGCCGCCCGTCCGGCATCACCAGAAGAACAGCCAGGCCAGCCCCACTCCCATCGCGGACGGCGACCGCCTTTACGTCCACTTCGGCCACTACGGCACCGCATGTCTCGATCTCGCGGGCAAGGTGCTGTGGAAGAACACCGAGTTGAAATACTCGCCTGTCCACGGCAACGGCGGCTCGCCCATCCTCGCCGGCAACGCGCTCGTCTTCAGTGCCGACGGTGCGAGCGACCCGTCCATTATCGCGCTCGACCAGGCGACCGGCCAGGTGCTCTGGAAGGTGAAACGCGAGACCACCACGTCGAAGCGCTTTTCCTTCAGCACGCCCACGCTCATCACTGTGAACGGCCGGCCGCAACTCGTCACCGCCGGCAGCGGCGTTGTGAACGCGCTCGACCCCAAGACCGGCGCGGAACTCTGGCGCTGCCGCTACGGCGAGGGCTACTCCGTCATCCCGAAACCCGTCTTCGGCCACGGCCTGGTCTTCATCGCCACCGGCTACGACAAGCCGACCGTCATCGCCATCCGCGCCGACGGCCAGGGCGACGTGACCGACACGCATCTAGTGTGGAAGCTGGAGAAGGCCGCGCCGCACACACCATCACTCCTGCTCGCGGGCGACGAACTCTACATGGTTTCCGATGCCGGCGTTGCGAGCTGCCTCGATGCGAAGACGGGCGAAGTGCACTGGTCTGAACGCGTCGGCGGCAATTACTCCGCCTCACCGCTGCTGGCGGACGGGAAGATTTACCTCCAGAACGAAACCGGCACCGGCATCGTGCTCAAGCCGGGCAAGACCTTCGAGAAGCTCGCGGAAAACCCGCTGGGCGAAAAAACCCTCGCCTCCTACGCCGTGACCGACGGCGCGCTCTTCATTCGCACGGAGAAAAACCTCTACCGTATTGGAGCAAAGTAGGGCGGGCATCCTGCCCGCCACCGCGAGCCGCAAGGCTCACGGTGGAAAACCTCCCGCTCATCGTTCGCCTGACGGCGAAGCAAAGGCGAGCAGGATGCTCGCCCTACGTTGTGCCGTGCCGGCGACTGCAAGTCGCCGGCACGAGCGTCACCTACTTCTTCTTGAAGAACGGGTTTAACAGATCAAGCGGGTTGACAGGCTTGTTGGTGGAAGGCGCGGCGTTGGTCGTCGTGCCGGCGGGAGCCTTGGGCTGACCACCGCCGAGGATGCTGTTTAACACGCCGCCTACGCCTTTGACCGTGTCACCGGCCTTGCCGCCAATGGCTCCGCCGAGCGCCCCGACGTTGCCGATGACCGCGCTGCCAATAAGTTTGGTCTTGTCCACCTTCACGTCCGGCGAACCAATCGTCCCCCGCACATCCACGAAGTGCGGGAGGCGTCCATAGGCGGAGCCAGCCGGAAACTGCGCACCGGTGAACTTCTTCGCGTAGCTGTTCGGCAGCCAGACTTCAATCGGGATGCTCATTCGCGAGTCGGTCGTCACGGGCGCGAGCTGGATGTTGCCCTGGGCGTCCACCATGACCACCGGGCTGTGCGCCACAAAGCGGGAGAGATTCACCACGCCGTTGCCGACGGTCGAATCCAGCACCACGTAGTCAACTGGCGCGCGCATGATGTCCGGGATGCCCACGATGGGACCGATGTAGGCCAGCACACCGGAGGTGACTGCTTTCAAGAACTTGCCGACGCCGGTCTTCGGTTCGCCGCCCATCTGGCTGAGTTGAATCACGGCGTTGGTGACACTGAAGTTGACGTTGCCTTGCAGGTTCTTTTGCAGACTCTCGCCGGTCACGCCCGCACCGCGCAGGGCGACCTTCATCAGCGCCTCGCCCTTGATGGCACCCTGCGGAACCGTCGCGGCGAACGTCGTCATCAGCGGCTCCAACTGGATGCGGTCGGTGTTCAGCGCCACGTCATACTGGTAGCCCTTCACCCCGAGATTCGCGTCCACGGTGGCGCTCACGCCCGCGCCGTTCAGCACGAGTGAGAGCGGCTTCACCTGCACACGGTTGTTGTCCACCTTGGCGGCGATGACGATGTTCGAGACAGCGACCTCGCGTAGAAAAAACTTGCCGATGTTCACGTCCAGCGAGGTCTGGCGGAGGGGGAGCTTCATCGCCTCCGGCTCGACGTTCGTTGCTGGCGGCGGTGTGGTCACGGGCTTCGCGGCCTCGGCCTTCTTCTTGGCGGTGTCGAACAGGTCGTAGAAGGGCGTCACGTCCAGCGACTCGGCGGTGGCCTTGAGGTTCGCCTGGTAGGCGTTCGTGTTCGACAGGTCGGCACGGCCCGTGACAACGAGCTGGTTCTTGCCGCGCGGCGTGGGCGAGAGCGAGAGCATGAGTTGTTTCACGTCCACGATCTGCTTCGTCATGCCGCCGTCCACCACGAGCTGGAGGAACAGCGGCGACTCCGGCAGCCCGCCCTTCGGGTCGCGCACGAGCAGCTTGTCCACGATCACGTCGGCCTTCACGGTGGAAGCGCCCGCGAGGTCGAAATGCCCGCTGGCGTTGGCGTTGATGGAGACGGTCTGGAGCTGTTTGTCGCCGAGCGCCGCGCCGACGAAGGGCTTCAATGCGTTCTGGTTCAGGTCCGCGAGCTTGAGCGCGAACTGCCCGCCCTTCTTCGTGTCGAAATTGCCGGTCATGTCGAAGTTGCCGCCGCTGGCCGTGCCCTGCGCGATGTTGCCGGTGAGCTTGCGCACGGTGATTTGCGTCTGGTTTGTCGCCAGCTGCGCGAACGAGCCGTCCACCGCCACACGCACGTCCATCGGCACGGTGGGCAGCGAGTTCTTCGGGTCGGTCATCAGGAAGCGCGCGACGGACAGGTCGGCGGTCAGGGCGCTCTCGCCCTTCGCGGCAAACTTGGCGCTGGCGTTCGCGTTGATGGTCACGGAGACAAGTTTCTTGTCGCCAAGCGACGCGGCGAGCGCGGGGCCGAGCAGACTCTCGTTGAAGTCAACGAGCTTCACGGTCGCGGAGCCGGCGAGCGCCTTGGAATCAAAGTTGCCGGTGATGTCGAAGCTCCCGCCGGGCTTGCCGTTGGCGTTCACCGCGCCGGCGAGCTGCTTGAGCGTGATGAGGAACTGGTTCGTCGCGGGCTGGCGGACGAGCGCATCGGCGACAACGCGGAGGTCGAGCGGGACGTTGGGCACGCCGCCCTTCGGATCGGCGATGTGGAGGCGCGAGACCTGCACGTCCGCCTTCACCGGTGACTCCGCCGTGGCGTTGAGATTCGCGTCGAGCGTGAGGCTGAGGTTGCCCGAGAGCAGCTTCATGTCGCCCAGCGACGGCGCGAGCGCGGGGCGAAGCAAGTTCTCATTCAAGCCCGTGACCTTCACCGAGGCCGTGCCGGCGGACTTCTTCAAATCATAGTTTGCGACGACTGCCACGGAGCTTGAGGGCTGGCCTGCGTCGAAAATCGTCGCACCGAACTTGCGCACGACAGCTTGCGTCCCGTTTACAAAATCCGCATCCACATCGACAGCACTCGAGAGATGGGTGACGGCATAGTTTTCATAGCCGCCCGAGAAATCGATCAAGCTTAGCTGGCCAACGATTGTCTGCGTCGTGTTGGTCTGTTTATTCGCAGTCGCAATTTGCTGTGTAACGCGCCCCATGAAGCCGACTTCGCCGTTCGTGATTCTGACACCGGGCACGGAAGCCAAGGCCAATGCGCGGTGCAGGGACACATCGAGATGGGACACGTCAAGGCTTGCCTCCTGCGTGCCGACATCGCATTTGCCGGAAGCTGCAAATTCGACGACTGAGAACCCGCGATGACGCAGGGAAAGGTCGAGACTTTTAAGATCCACCTGTTTGAAATTCTCAATTGAAGCCAGAAGGAAGCAACTCGTAGCGAGCTGACTGAGCTTGTTCGTGCCAGCGACGGCTGTGAGGCTCGCAACCTGAGCTGTGAGCTTCACGTCGAGTTTCTTGCCCATGTTCTGCGCAGCGACTTGCAGCGCCACGTCCACGCGGCCGTCGGGCGCGAACTTGCCGGCGAAGGGCCGCCAGTCCGCGAGGTTCAGACCGGTGACATTCAGCGCGAGCTCCGAGTCGCCGACGTTGCTCGTGGTGTTCGTGCTCCACGAGACAGCGAGCGGCTTGGAGAGCGTCGCGGAGAGCAACGGCTGCCGCTGGCGCGTGCCGGTGAGATTGAAGGTGCCGACGGTCGCGGCCTGCGCGGGCAGGTCCACGGCAACCTGATGGGCGAGCTTCAAGTCGAGGGGCGGCGTGGCCTGGCCCTGCTGCGTGACGCCGAAGTTGTTCGCGGCGAACTGACCGGTGGCGGCGATGGCCCTGCCCGCCTTGGCGACGGTGATTTCGTTCGCGAGGCTGATGCTCGTGCTGCCGAAGTCGAGGCCGCGCTTCGCCCCGACGAGATTCAGCACGTTCTTGTCGAGGCCGACGACATCGAGGCGGATTTTGCCCTCCTGCTTCATCGCGTCAAACGGCCCGCTGACCGCGATGGTCGCGAGCGGCTGCCCGCCGCGCGCGACCTTGAGCGCGAGCTGCTTGATGTCGGTCATGGTCAGGTCGAGATCGAGGGTGGTGGCGAGGCCGCTGGCATCCGCAAAGCCGCCGCGCGCCTGAGTGGCGTCGAGGCGGAGGCTGCCCTTGAAGCTCTGCGGCAGGAGGTCCGGCTTGAGCGCAAAGTCGAAGGAGGAAGCCAGCTTCGCCGCGAGCGTGTCCACGGAGTTCGTGCCGCCGGCGGTCTGCTCGAACTTCACGTCGGTCCCGATGGTGAGCTTGCCGGTCTGGCCGTTCTGGATGTTCGACGCGGTGATGTTCACCCCGGCGAGTTCGGCAACGAGCTTTGCGCCGGACTTGTCGGTCCTGGCGAAACGGATGGCGGCGTCCTTCACGCTGATGGACTTGATGTTGAGCTTGGGCGGCTCGGAGGGAGTCGCGGTCGCGGGCTTGGCCGGCTTCGGCTCCTTGGACTCGGTGGCCTTGACGATGGGCGTGAAGTTGAACGTGCCGTCGGGGTGCTGCACCACGTTGATGGTCGCCCCGCTGACGGCGGCCTCCTCGATGGCGATGTTGCCGCGGATGATGTCCATGAGGCTGTAGCGGGCCTGAATCTCCTTCGCGGTGAAGATTGGTTCGCTGCCGGGGAGCTGAAGTTTCACGCCCCGCAGCACGACGCTGGAGAACGGGCTGATGCTCGTGTCCTCGACAGTCAATTCCGCGCCGATGGCCTTGGCTACGCGCGGCAGCACGACGCCCTTCTGGAACATCGCGCTGGTCACGGCGAAGTAGCCGGCGAGAAGCAGCACCAGCAGCGCGACAGCCGCCAAGCCAAGCTTCCTAAGCAGGCCGGACTTCTTCGGCACGACGGGTGCGGGCGACGGAGTGGACTTGTCTTCAGTCATAAATTCGGAGGCGGATTTTGCCGCAAGGGAAACATACGACGAGGGGACGCCGGGGAAAGTTCAAAGATGGTCTGAAGCCCTCGCGCAATTTCTTTCCCACGACCCGCCGTCCGCCTACACTCGGCCATGCGCGTCTCCATCGTCCTGCCCGCCTTTAACGAGGCGAAGCTCATCGGCGCGACCTTGCAGGCCGTGAACACGGCGCGGGAGGCGTTCGCATCGCTCGGCTGGGAAAGTGAAATCGTCGTCTGCGACAACAACTCGACCGACCGCACCGGGGAGATCGCGCGCGCGGCGGGTGCCAAGGTCGTCTTCGAGCCGGTCAACCAGATTGCCCGCGCCCGCAATTCCGGCGCGACGGCGGCCACCGGCGACTGGCTCATTTTTGTGGACGCGGACTCGCAAGTGAGCCGTGACCTGCTCGCCGACGCGGCGGAAGTCATCCGCGACGGTCGGCATCTCGCGGGCGGGTGCACGGTCCGCCTCGACCACGCGCCGGGGTGGACGAGCTTGGTCCTGCACGGCTGGACGGCCATCAGCCTGTGCGCGCGCTGGGCGGCGGGTTCGTTCATTTTTGTCGAAGCGGCCGCATTCCGCGCCGTCGGCGGCTTCAACCAGGCGCTTTACGCGACGGAGGAAATTGACCTGAGCCAGCGGCTCAACCGGCTCGCCCGGCAGCGCAAGCTCCGGCCCATGCGCATCCTGACGCGCCACCCCATCATCACGTCCGGCCGCAAGGCCCACCTCTACACCCCGTGGGAAGGCCTCCGCTTCATATTGAAGACCGCCTTCAGCCTCGGTCGCACGCTCAACAGTCGTGAGGCCTGCCCCATCTGGTATGACGGGCGGCGGTGAAATCCTTTCCACCGGCAAAAAAGTTATTGCATCCCCGATCTGAACCGGTATCTACTGCGCGCGTCGCAACCAACCAGCGCCAAACTTCGGCATTCACGCCGGGCGCGGTTTTCCTGAGAGCAGACTGAAAAGTCCCCGGCCCACCGGAGCCAAGTTTTGGCACGCGTGTGACCGCCCGGCATCAGGATTCGATTGCCACCAAACACTCATATGAGCAGACCAGAGCAGCATCAACCGCAGCCGCAGCCGCACAAGACCCCGGAGATTGGCTCGGGCTTTCTCGAAATCGCCGAGAAAGGCTTCGGGTTCCTCCGCTCGGCGGAGAACAAGTTCCAGCCCAAGCCCACGGACGTCTTCGTCACGCCCGACTGCATCAAGAAAAACTTCCTGCGCGAAGGCGTCCTCGTCGAGGGCAAGCTCCAGCCGCCGCACCGCGGCAGCAGCCCGCAGCTCCGCGAGGTCATCAACGTCAACGGCCTGCCCTTCAACGACTACACCAAGCAGTCCCGCTTCGAGAACCTCACGTCCATTGACCCCATTGACAAATTCCGCCTCGAAACCACCTCCGACCTGCTGGAGACGCGCGTCATTGACCTCGTCACCCCGATTGGCCGCGGCACGCGCGGCATCATCGTCGCCCCGCCCCGCACCGGCAAAACGACCGTCATGAAGCAGATGGCCAACGCCATCACCACCAACCACCCGGAAGTCTTCGTGATGGTCCTGCTCATTGACGAGCGCCCCGAGGAAGTCACCGATTTCCAGCGCAGCGTGCAGGCTGAAGTCGTCGCCAGTTCAAACGACATGGATCTCGAAACCCACGTGCGGCTCAGCCGCTTCATGATCGAGCGCTGCCGCCGCATGGTCGAAGGCGGCAAGGACGTCGTCGTCCTGCTCGACTCGCTCACCCGCGTCGCCCGCGCCTACAACTCCGTCCACGGCGGCTCCGGTCGCACGATGACCGGCGGCGTGGACGCCCGCGCGCTGGAGATTCCCCGCAAGATGTTCGCCTCCGCGCGCAAGATCGAGGGCGGCGGCTCCCTCACCATCATCGCCACCGCGCTGGTGGACACCGGCAGCCGCATGGACGAGCTGATCTTCCAGGAGTTCAAGGGCACCGGCAACATGGAGCTGGTCCTCGACCGCAAGCTCTCCGACCGCCGCCTCTTCCCGGCCATTGACATCCCGAAGTCCGGCACGCGCAAGGAGGAGAAACTTTTCCCCGTGAAGCACCTCGACTCCATCCGCAAACTCCGCCGCATGATGGTGGACCTCAACCCCGTCGAGGCCATGGAGACGCTCCTGAACGCCCTCAAGAAATTCAAAACGAACGAGGAGCTGCTCTCGCAGATGAAGTAGCAACAATGTTTGCGGCCTTTCCTTTGAGACCTGGCGACGGCATTCAGGCCGCAACCGTTCGTTCAGCATCTGCCGGCCCGTTCGGGGTGTTCTGTCAGCCGCCGGTAAAGGTGCCGTTCCCTCGCTTCTGCCTCCACCACGCCTTGCTCTCGGTCGCTCTGGCTGACGCGTCAGTCCCAGACCCGAAGCCTTGAGGGTGACGAGCACGTTCGCGCCGGGCACCCGCGCCGGGGCGAACCACGCGTTGACAGGGAGGCCCGGAAAAAGCTCTACTCTCCGGACTATGAAGTGCCATTTTCCCCTGGCCGCCGCGCTTTGCCTCAGCGTCGCGGGCGCGTTCGCGGCGGATGAGGCGGTTGTCAAGGCCGCGCGCATCAATGTCCGCGGCCAGCCCACCACCAGCAGCGAAGTCGTCACCCAGCTCAAGCAGGGCGAGAAAATCATCGTGCTGGAGGAGATCATCCATCCCAAGCCGGGCAAGGACGAGCCGGCCAAGTGGCTTCGCATCGCGCTGCCGTCGAACACACCGGTGTGGGTCAATGCGCACTTCGTCACCAATGGCGCCGTCGCCGTGCCGCGCCTGAACATCCGTTCCGGCCCCGGTGAGAACTTCAGCGCCATCGGCCGCGCGCCGAAAGGCGCGGCTCTCAAGGAACTCCGCCGTAACGGGGACTGGCTGGAAATCGAAGCGCCCACGAACACCTTCGCCTACATCGCCGCCGACCTCGTCATCCGCAACGCCGCCGCGCCCGCACCGGTGCCGCCGTCCGCCACTTCACAGCTCGCCGGAACCAAGTCCGCGCCGACGGCCGCCGACAAGTCCGGCAGGCAGATGGCGAAGGCGACGCCCAAGGCCCCGCCCATCACCGCGCCGGACACCAAGCCCACGCCCGACTCCGTCGAGGTCAAGCCCATCACCGCGCCGCCGGTCGCGCTGGCACCCGGCGTCGCCGCGCCAAAGCCAGTGACTCCGCCGTCCGCCGTGCTCGCACCACCGCCGACGGCCGTCGCCGCTGCTCCCGAGCCGGCCAAGGTCGCACCGCCCGCCGCGTTGACGGAGAATGTCCCGCCGCCCGCCGACCCGCTCCAGTCCACGGGCCGTTACAAGGTCGAGCCAGAGCCGCAGCGCGGTGTTGGCGCCTGGTTCAAGGGGCTTTTCTCTCGCAAGTCCGCCGCAGAAAAGGCCAGGCCCGCGCCCTCCGCCGCCAAGTCCGCGGTTGATGAAGGTCCGCTCCCCATCCGCGTCGTCACACGCGAGGGCGTTGTGGCCCGCTCGTGGAACATCCAGACGCCGAGCGACTGGGCATTGCAGGACGCCGAGTCGGGCCGCGTCATCAACTATCTCTGGAGCACCTCCACCAACATCCCGTGGAAGACACTCAAGGGCAGGACCGTCATCGTCTCCGGCGAGGAGGCGCTGGACGTGCGCTGGCCGAACACGCCGGTGCTGAAGATTGAAACGCTCAAGACGATGGACGAGTGAGCGAACGGAGCAGGAGCAGGATTAAGATCAGGAGCCGGAAGCGGCTCCGAAACTTTCGCCGCCCTCCTGCTCGTAAGCCTGATCCGAATCCTGCTCCCGCATGACCAACCTCATTGACGGCCGCGCCATCGCCGCGCAGATCCACGCCGAGACCGCCCGGCGCATCGCGGCGCTCAAGGCGCGCGGTGTGCGGCCCGGCCTCGCGTTCGTGCGTGTCGGCGAAGACCCGGCTTCGCGCGTGTATGTCGGGATGAAGGAGAAGACCAGCGAGCGGCTCGGCATCAAGTCCACGACGACCGTCCTGCCGGAGTCCACGACGCAAACCGAGCTGCTGGCACTCATCGCAAAACTCAACGCCGACACGAACTGCCACGGCATCCTCGTGCAGGCTCCCCTGCCCGCGCATATTGACCAGGCCACCATCTTTGCCGCCGTCTCACCCGCGAAGGACGTGGACGGCTTTCACCCGGTCAACGTCGGCAAGCTGATGCTCGGCGACCCGACGGGCTTCGTCCCCTGCACCCCGGCGGGCGTGCATGAACTTCTCATCCGCAGCGGCGTGAAAACCAACGGCGCGGAAGTCGTCGTGCTCGGGCGCGGCAACATCGTTGGCAAGCCCATGACCGCCATCCTCTGCCAGAAGGCGAAGCACGCCGACGCCACCGTTACGCTCGTCCACTCCCGCACCCGCGACGTGGCCGCGCATTGCCGCCGCGCGGACATCCTCATCGCCGCGATGGGCGTCGCGCACTTCGTGAAGGCGGACATGGTCCGGCCGGGAGCCGTCGTGCTGGACGTGGGCGTGAACCGCATCGCCGACCCGGCCGCGAAGAACGGCTCCCGCCTTGTCGGCGACGTGGACTTCGCCGCCGTCCAGCCCATCGTCCGCCTCATTACACCAAACCCCGGCGGCGTCGGCCCGATGACCATTGCGATGCTGATGCAAAACACCGTGCGCGCGGCGGAGCTGGCGACGAGAGGAGAGAGTAATTAGTAATTAATCCGCCCTTCCCCACTCAACCCGTCCTGACTTTTCACTAAACACTAATCACTCTTATTTTCCCCATCCCATGACCGTCACCCGCATCCTCCCCGACCTCCAAAGCGCGCTGCTCTGCGAAGACGTGCGCCAGGAAGTGACCGGCAACTTCATCCTCCTCGGTGTCACCGCGTTCCTGCGTGTGCCGCAGGTGCCCATCACCGCGTTCCGCCTGTGCGTCTTCACGCGCTGGTGCGCGGGCGTGGGCAACTTCACCGAGACCGTGCGCCTCATCGCGCCGGACCAAGCCACCATGCTGCGCGAGGCGAAGGTGAAGTTCGCCCTGCAAGACCCGGCGCACAACGCGACCAATCTCTCGGTCTTCGCCCAATTGGAAATCCCAGCCGGCGGCATCTACTTCATCGAAGTGCTGGTGGACGATGTGATGAAATTGCGCTTCCCGCTGCCCGTCATCGTCGCCCCTCCGCAGGCGCAGCCCGAACAGCAAGCGCCTGCTCCGGCTGCGCCGCAGGGCGCATGACGCGCTCCGAGCGTTGCCCCGCTCGCTGCCGCGTGGTTTGATCGGGCGGCTTTGACTGAACCGCCCAAATTGCCCGTCTGGCAGCCGCTGACCTTCGGTGGCGTGGCCGCCTTTGCCCGCGCGCCCTGGACCCGGCTGTGGGTGGTGCAAGGCATCGTCGCAGTGTTTGTTGCCGTGAGCGTGGTGGTGTTGCTGGGCCGCTGCTGGTTTCCAGTCATGACCGGGGCGATGCGCGGACTCGCCGGCTTCGGCGCGGTGCGGGGCGCGCAACTTTCCTGGCCTGGACAGGAAGCCACGCTGCTGGCGGAAAACCACTTCCTCGGGCTGGTCGTGGACCTCGATGAAACCGGCGGCACCGGCCAGACCGCGGACGTGCAACTGGAATTTGGCCGCAGCCGCATCAAGGCGTCATCCCTGCTCGGCTACACCTCGCTGCCGTATCCCGCCGGCTGGGAAATCGAGCTGAACCGGCAGACCCTCGACCCGTGGTGGAACGCGTGGCGGCCGGCGTTTATGTTCGGTGGCGCTTTCGCGACGGCGCTGTTCCTCTTCGCAAGCTGGTTTGCGCTGGCGACACTCTACACGCTGCCCGTGCGCGTGCTCGCATGGTCCGGCGGTCGCGCAACGTCGTGGGGCGGAAGCTGGCGGGTGGCGGCGGCGGCGCTCCTGCCCGGCGCGCTGTGGATGGGCGGCGCAATGCTGCTTTACACAGCGGAACAGTTGTCGCTGGTCGGGCTGGGCCTGGCGTTCGGCGTGCATCTCGTCGTGGCGTGGGTCTATGTGCTCGGCGCGCCGTTTTGCCTGCCTAGGAAAGCAGACGGCGTGCTGGCAAAAGGAGCCAATCCATTTACCTCCGCTCCCGCTTTGGAGAAGAGCGTGCCGCCCGCAGCCGAGCCGGCAGAGAGTTCAAACCCGTTTCAAGACCCGCGCCCGCCATCCGGGGACAACGGGTGATTGCGCCCGCCGGATTTTTTCCGCTACGCTGCACGCCATGATTTTTCCGGCGTGCCGACGCCTCGTTCCCGGCCTGTTCCTGCTGCTGCTCTGCGCGGCGGGCTGCATTCCCACGCGGGATGGCACGCAGGACGAGCAGCGCGAGCCGCATTTCCTGCGCGGCCAGGAGTCGGTCCGGCAACGCGACCACAAAGGAGCCGCCGAGGCCTTCGAGCGCGCGCTTGAAGCAAACCCGCGCTCTGCCTCCGCGCACTTCGAGCTGGGCCTGCTCTTCGAGCAGCACCTCAACGACCCGGCGACGGCCATTTATCACTTCGAGCGTTTCCTCAGGCTCCGGCCCACTTCTGAGCGCGCGGAAATCGTCCGCCAGCGTGTCAACAACTGCAAAATGGAGCTGGCCAAGCTTTTCCTTATCGCGCCCAACGCGCCATCCGTGCAGAAGGAAATGGACAAGCTCAAAACCGAGGTTGAGCGGCTCGGCCTGGAGAACAACCAGCTTCGCCGGCACGTGGAGATGCTCAACGCGCAAGCCGCCGCGCGCGCGGTGGCCTCAACATCGGCGCCCGTGAACATCGTGGCCGCGCAAGCGATCCCGCCGGCCAGACCCGCAGCGACGGCACCCAATCCCGTGCGACCGGCAACCACTCCCGTCTCTTTCATCACTCCCGAGGCCGCGCCGAAGACCACCAAGGCATCCGCACCTGCCACGCGCACGCACACCGTCAAGCAAGGCGAAATCCCCACCACCATCGCCAAGCAATACGGCGTGAAGCTGGAGGCGTTGCTCGCGGTGAATCCGGGCCTGGATCCGAAACGCATGAAGGTCGGACAGGTGGTCAACGTTCCCGCGCCTTGAGGCCGCCGGCATGAGACGCCTCGCCTTCCTCGCCATCACCGCGTTCTTCATCACGATGAACGTGCTGCTCTGGCGCTCCGAGTTCCGCCCGCAGGGCGAAGGCACGCCCGTGCCGCTGGCCGTCGTGTGGGAGCGGATTCTTCGCGCTCCCGACGACTCGGATCTCGAAGTTTTCCATCAGAAGAAAAAGGTCGGCCACCTGCGCTGGGCGGCGAACGCGGGTGAATTGACCACCACGAACGCGGCTCCGGTGAACGACAACCTTCAGGAAGGCATGGTGCGCAAGGTCGGCGGCTACACGATTGACATCCTCGACGGGCGGCTCGACTTCGGTGAGGCCCGCAAGCGCGTCCGCTTCACGATGAACACCAGCTTCACCACGAACCACCAATGGCAGACCTTCAACGTGCAGTTTATCCAGCGCCCGATGAGCCTGGACGTGGGCGCGTCCGCCACGAACGAGACGCTGACGGTCAGCTTCCGGCAGGGGGACGAGACCATGCAGCGCACCTTCACCTTCGCTCAGCTCCGCGACCCAAAGGTGTTGTTGCAGGCAATCGCAGGACCGATACCGCTGGGCCTGCTCACCGGCGGGTTGCTCGGCGGCTTGAGCGAGGGCGGTGCGTCACCGGAACTTGCCGCGCTGCCCGCGCTGCAAAAACTTTCCCTCGGCCTCCAGTGGGACTCGCGGCAGGACTGGCTCAAGGTCGGTAGCGCGAAATTGCGCTGTTACCGGCTTCAGACACGCCTGCTGGAAAAGCAGCAAGTGACCGTCTATGTCAGCCGGGTCGGTGAAATCCTCCGCGTCGAGTTGCCGAACGACATCGT
>JACXTT010003402.1_pt1 | contig 24505 bp, 23 predicted proteins | sample 9270951 | NCBI WGS metagenome assembly JACXTT01 (sample SAMN15532306, study PRJNA645909) | rock metagenome | isolation source: weathered quartz diorite | place: Puerto Rico | collected 2017-06-21
TCTTGAACGTGTGCTGGTGGTCAACGATGCCTTCGAACTTGTCGGGCTGATCACGGTAAAGGACATCCAAAAGGCCAAGGACCATCCGCATGCTTCCAAAGATCCACAGGGCCGGCTGCGCGTCGGTGCCGCCATCGGCGTCGGTGGCGACAATCTGGAACGCGCTGCGGCGCTGATCGAAACCGGTGTCGATTGCCTGGTGGTCGATTCCTCGCACGGTCATGCCCAGGGCGTGCTCGACATGATCAAGAGCGTCAAGGTCAAGTTCCCGGCGGTGCAGATCATCGGCGGCAATGTCGCCACCGCCGACGGCGCCAAAGCGCTGGCCGATCATGGCGCCGATTGCGTCAAGGTCGGTGTCGGCCCCGGTTCGATTTGCACCACCCGCATCGTCACCGGTGTGGGCATGCCGCAAATCACTGCGGTAGCGGAGGCCGCCAGCGCGCTCGACAAGCTCGGCATCCCCTGCATCGCCGATGGCGGCATCCGCTATTCGGGCGATGTGGCCAAGGCCATTGCGGCCGGCGCTTCCTGCGTGATGATGGGCTCGATGTTTGCCGGTACCGATGAAGCGCCCGGCGAAATCGAATTGTTCCAGGGGCGTTCCTACAAAAGCTATCGCGGCATGGGTTCATTGGGCGCGATGCAAAAAGGCTCCAGTGATCGCTACTTCCAGGAAAACATCAACAATGCCGACAAGCTGGTGCCCGAGGGCGTTGAGGGCCGCGTGCCCTACAAGGGGCCGGTCAACACCATCATCCATCAGTTGATGGGCGGAGTGCGTGCCTCCATGGGCCTGGTCGGTTGCCCGACCATTGAAGAGATGCGCAGCAAGGCGACCTTCGTCGAGATCACCGCAGCAGGCATGCGCGAATCGCATGTGCATGATGTGCAGATCACCAAGGAAGCGCCGAACTATCGGGCGGATTGATGGAACATGACACTGCTCCGCCGGTCGCGTTTGCTGGCGGGGGTTTGTTGAGCGAAGCGGTCAGAACATGAAACTCTATGGCTGTCCCGGATGCGGTTCTGCCGCCATCGAAGTGATGCTGCAGCTGGCCGGGCTCGACTACGAATACGTCAGGGCCACCCCTTGGCAGCCGGATGAAAATGTCGAAGCGCTTCGCCGCCTCAATCCGCTGGCGCAGGTGCCGACCCTGCTGCTCGACGATGGCAGCGTCATGACCGAGAGTGCCGCCATCATGCTTTGGTTGTGCGAGCGCCTGCCGCAATTGGTGCCGCCAACAGCGGCCGCGAAAGCGCAGTTTTATCGCTGGATGGTATATGTGCCCGGCAACCTTTATGCAGTGTTCGCTTTCCGCGATTTTCCCGAACGCTGGGTGGCAGGCGAAACCGCGCAAGCGGCGTTCAAGGACAAACTCACCGAGCGCCTCAAGCATTTCTGGACGCTCATCGAATCGCAACTCGATCCCTCTCCCTATGCCCTCGGCGCGCAGTTGAGCGCCCTGGATATCTATCTCGCCATGGTCAGCCGCTGGACCCCGGGGCGCAAATGGTTTGTGGAAGCCTGCCCCAAAATCGCCGCCGCCGTCGCACTGACCGAACAACACCCGGTCGTGGCCGGTGTGTGGAAAAAAAATTTTGAATCATGACTGAAGCCGCCGCACTCGCCCCCGTTGTTGCCGGGCGCAAATCCAATCTGAATTTCGTGCTGGTGTGCGTGTTCATCGACATGCTCGGCATCGGCCTGGCGGCGCCGGTCCTGCCCCTGCTGATCGGCGATTTTGTCAAGACGCCCGACGAGCAGGCGCACTGGTACGGCATCCTGATGGCGGTGTTCGGCCTGATGCAATTCATCTGCATGCCCCTGCTCGGCGCCCTGTCCGACAAGATCGGTCGCAAGCCGGTGCTGCTGTTGTCGAGTGCCGGCGTCGGCCTCAATTTTCTGGTGACCGCATGGGCGCCTTCGCTGGGCTGGCTGTTCCTCGGGCGCTTCATCGGCGGCGCCTCCTCGGCCTCGATGTCGGTGGCCTCGGCCTATGCTTCCGATGTATCGACCCCGGAAAACCGCGCCAAGAGTTTCGGCAAGATCGGCGCGGCTTTCGGCGTCGGCTTCATCTGCGGCCCGATGCTGGGCGGGGTGCTGGGCGATATCAATTATCATCTGCCGTTTTATGCTGGTGCGGCGCTGTGCGCCGCCAATGTCGTCTTCGGCTATTTTTTCGTCAATGAATCCCTGGCCCATGACAAGCGCGCCAGATTCTCCCTGGCGCGCGCCAACCCGCTGTCCTCGCTGGCGCGCCTGCTCACGCGCCGCGACATCGGCGGCCTGATTGTGGTGTTCGCGCTGGCGACCTTTGCACAGTTACTGTCGCAGACCAGCTGGGTTCTGTACATGCACTTCCGCTTTGGCTGGGGACCGAAGGAAAACGGATTCGCGCTGTTCTGCGTCGGCCTGGTGGCGTCGGTGGTACAGGCCGGGCTGCTGTCGCGCCTGATCAAATGGCATGGCGAAGTGAAGCTGTCGCTGATCGGCATGCTTTCCGGCGCGCTCGCATTGGCCAGCTATGGCCTCGCTACCAGCGGCTGGATGATCTATTTGCTGATCCTCGCCAATCTTTACGCCTACGCTGCCGGACCCGCCATGCAGGCCATCAGTTCCAAAGCCACCGATCCCCGCGAGCAGGGCGCATTGATGGGTTCGATGCAATCCCTGTCCAGCCTCTCCCTGGTTATTGCGCCCCTGGTAAGCACGCAGATGATCGCCATGGTCAGCCATTTGCCTGCCAAGGACTGGCGCACGGGTGCGCCATTTTTCCTCGCCGCCAGCTTCCAGTTCTGCGCCTGGTTGCTGGCCTGGCGATATTTCTCCCGCCATGGCGTCCCCAAATTCGTCGCCAAATCCACCTGATCCCGCCGCCACCATGCCCGACAAAATTCTCATTCTCGATTTCGGTTCCCAGGTCACACAGCTGATCGCGCGCCGCGTGCGCGAGGCCGGTGTTTACTGCGAGCTGCATCCCTACGATATGTCGGCCGGCGAGATTCGTGCCTTCAATCCCAAGGGCGTGATCCTTTCCGGCAGCCATGCCTCGGTGACCGAGGCCGACACCGCCCGCGCGCCGCAGGAGGTGTTCGAACTTGGCGTGCCGGTGCTGGGCATTTGCTACGGCATGCAGACCATGGCAGCGCAGCTGGGCGGCAAAGTCGAGAACGGCCTTGTGCGCGAATTCGGATATGCCGAAGTGCGCGCACGCGGCCATTCGAAATTGCTCGAAGGCATCCAGGATCGCGTCAATGCCGATAATTACGGCCTGCTCGATGTGTGGATGTCGCATGGCGACAAGGTCACCGAGCTGCCACCGGGCTTCAAGGTGATCGCCTCCAACGAGACCACACCGCTGGCCGGCATGGCCGACGAGACGCGCCGCTTCTACGCGCTGCAATTCCATCCGGAAGTGACACATACCAAACAGGGCCCGGCCATTTACAGTCGCTTCGTGCACGAAATCTGCGGCTGCGATTCGCACTGGAACATGCCCGAATATGTTCCGCAGGCGGTGGCGCATATCCGCGAACAGGTCGGCAAGGAAGAAGTGATTCTTGGGCTCAGCGGCGGGGTCGATTCCAGCGTGGCGGCGGCCCTGATCCACAAGGCGATCGGCGAGCAACTGACCTGCGTCTATGTCGACAATGGCCTGATGCGCCTGAATGAATCACTGCAAGTCAAAAAAACCTTCAACGACAATTTGCACATGAAGGTGATTTATGTCGATGCGACGGCGGATTTCCTCGGCCAGCTCAGGGGCATCAGTGACCCGGAGCAAAAACGCAAAATCATCGGTCGCGTATTTGTCGAGGTATTCCAGCGCGAAGCCGCCAAATTGCCAAACGCCAAATGGTTGGCGCAGGGCACCATCTATCCCGATGTGATCGAAAGCGCCTCGGCCAAGACCAAGAAGGCGCACACCATCAAATCGCACCACAATGTCGGCGGCCTGCCCGATACCCTGCACCTGAAATTGCTTGAGCCACTGCGCGAATTGTTCAAGGACGAGGTACGCAATCTGGGCGTGGCGCTTGGGCTGCCGCGCGAGATGGTATTCCGCCATCCCTTCCCGGGCCCGGGCCTCGGTGTGCGCATTCTTGGCGAGGTCTCGCGCGAGGCCGCCGATTTGCTGCGCCGCGCGGACGCAATTTTCATCGAGGAGTTGCGCGCCAACAAAGATGAAAATGGCGTCAGCTGGTACGACAAGGTGGCGCAGGCTTTCGCCGTCTATTTGCCGGCGAAAAGCGTCGGCGTGATGGGCGATGGCCGCACTTATGAAAATGTCGTCGCCCTGCGCGCGGTGCAGACCACCGACTTCATGACGGCGCACTGGGCCGAGCTGCCCTACAGCCTGCTGGGCAAGGTCTCGAATCGCATCATCAACGAAGTGCGCGGCTTCAATCGCGTGGTCTATGACGTCAGCGGCAAACCGCCGGCGACCATCGAGTGGGAGTGACAAATATTACTTAACGCATTGTTTTTAAAGCGAATTAAAATAGCAAACTTTATGCGGAGTTCCTTTACAATCAAGCACTTAATCTAGTGGTGATTGACAAAAAGTGCAAAGCAAAAAGACTATCGTAAGCAGTAGTTTGAGGGCTGAAGAACCTGCCAAAAAACGGGTTCGTTCCGCTATACGCATGAGTGAAATTACGGATGTGTACGATGGAAAGGTGCGCATCTATAGAACTACTCACAGCGGCGATGTTTGGCAGATGCGCATGTACATCCAAGAAGAACAACAATACGTGCGGCGGTCTCTTAAAACGCGAGATAAGCAGCAAGCAATCAAACTTGCTGAGGAAGAGTTCATCTTCTACAAAGCGAAGTTAATTCGGGGAGAGAAGATTTTCTCGATCTCTGCCGAAGAACTTCAACAAAAATACCTCGCCCATGTCGCCGAACTTGTCGAAGCGGGACAATTGAGCCTAGGCAGAGCGCGAAACATCAAAACTTACACGTCTCACTATGTGAAGTTTGTCGGGAAAACGACAAAAATCCAAAACATCGACAAGAAATTTTTTCAGGGATACCGCGCATTCAGACAGAAGATGCTCAAGTCGATCACGATGACGGTTGTAGTCAACGAAACGATAACGATTAAGCAAATGTATAAGTGGGCGGTAAATGAAACTTATCTGCCAATTACTTACATGCCTGATTTCGGCATAATCAAAGTACAGAAGAACGAAGTCAGGCGTGAGAGCTACTCGGTCAAGGACTATAGGCGGTTAGTTTTGATCGCAGGAAAGTGGTACTCGAAAGTGCCGGAGCTGCAAGTTAATCGGGACGAAGAAATCTACTACCGTCGGTCGATTCGCGACTTCATTGTGTTGATGGGCAATTTTGGATTCCGCACTGGTGAATTGATGCTGTTAAGAAATCGAGATGTTCTGGTACACGCAGATGGGACTGCGTCTGTAGTCATTCGCGCCGAGACTACCAAAGTCCGACAACAGCGAGAATTACGAGGACGTCGAGGAGAAATTTTCAAGCGGCGATTGGAATACTCGCCGCACACAAACCCAGATGACTTCGTGTTTTCGCGTTTTCGAAAAGCCGAACCAATAACGAAAGACCTGCTGTATGGATACTTTAAGGAACTAGTACGCGAAGTTAAAAACAAATACGAAGATTTTGATAGCGAAAAGACGCTTTATTCCCTCCGGCATTTCTGGATTACGTTGCACCTTCTAGCTGGCAAGGTTGATGTATATAAAATCGCAAGATATGCAGGCACGAGCCTGAATCAAATCCAAAAACATTATGACAATGTCAAAGACGCCCAAGTATCAAAAGAAATCTTATCGGTGAACTTTAAGTTCGACAAAAATAACGAAATTGTTTTGGAAGATGATTTCTGATCACCAGGAAAATAGCCGTAAAACAGTTAGAAGCAAACCTCACGCGTCTTCAGAGATTAGTTCCCTCACATCGCCTTCGCTCGAAACCAAATAAAAAACAGTCGAAGCGCCATCTAGGTCTCCCTGCACTAAATCTTCGCCTAGATTTTTGCAGTTAATGACTGATATGAACATATCGCCTAGCTCAAATCGCCGTAGCTCAAAAACGAGGTCGATGGGGTCATCGATTTGAATCGTGTCCTCACACCATTGCCCGTCTTCATAATCGATCATTACAAGAGCGAATTTGTCATTAGCTGTAAAGGGAATTAAGTCTTTCTCAGGGAAAATAGTCAGTGGAAAGTACCCAGTAATGTCGTCCACTTCATCGGCAATAAGTTCGTCGTCCAGATACAGTTGAAAAGTGTCTGGATGAGCGCCATAACCAACCAAATGGTTTCCCGCTAGAGAATATAAATCGTCCATCGATCCAGGTGAGCTGAGCAACTTCCCATATTGCGTTGGCGAAATAAACCCGAAAGTTACCGTCGCCCCGCGACCCCTCATGACAATCTTTGATTTGCTAGATTCCACAATTGCTCACTTTCTGATTAACGATACGACGTAGTCGAAGTTCTTGTTCACGCTCTTATCCAGAGCGCTCCGCACTGATTTCCAAGAATTGAGTTCGACAGAATTTATATGAAAAATCTGTATTTCATCTAATTTGGCTTTGTCTATCGCTTTCTTAATTGCTTGCTTGTCGATTTTCATACTGGGTATCCGGGAAATTTTATTTTTAGTATTTTTGAGGCAAAGGCTAAGACTTGCTTACAGATTGCTGTTGCGACATGGTCCGCGAAAATGCGCGGATGCCACGATTATTCTGATATTCGCCGACATGCTGCATCAATAAATATCGACAAAACGTGGACAGCTTGAGGTGGTTCATGCTCGCAACTTCGCCAAGATGCCGATTGAACTCGGCTGGAATACGAAGGTGAAGCGTGGTGCTTTGCTGCGCAGTAATTTTTTTGTTGTTATTAGTCATAGAGTCTCAGATGTCGTTAATTTGGATTGTTTAGTAATTTAGTGCTGCCGATCTCGGGAAAATTTGTCGGGAAACGAAAGGAAGTCTGGATATTTAGCGAGCAACTTTGAAGCGTAAAGCAGTCTCATTGGTTCACATGTCCTAATATCGGAAGTCATGACTTTGGCTGTGAATCGATTTTTTTCAAAGGTATTCTCTCCAGTGAAACTTTCTACTGAAGCCAAATTATCCCTATGCACGGCAAGAATGGCATGGTGATGTAACCGTGCAACAAAGATCGGGTTATTTAGGTAGTCATGCTGCTTGATAGGGGAAGTGTTCGGCGAAAACCCTTTTGGCTCATGCTCATCGATGAATGCAAAACAAATCGGCTGGACAAGTTTCTTGGCTTTAGTATGAATATTTCTGGTGTTCAATATGCGGGGTAAGAAATATTTAACGTAGAAGGATTTGAAGAAAGCGTCGGCATCTTGCGGTTGATATTGTCTTTCGCCAAAAGGTTTATATGTCAGTGTTAAATGGAACAAATGACGACCATCAAGTTCTTGCCTATACATAAATTCGGTAAGTGCAATTCGGTGCTGGTCATCTCTGGATAAATCGCCGATAAAATTGGCTTTTGAGGAGATATATTCGATCCATTGGGAGCGAAATATGCCAAGCGTTTCTTGGTTAACTGCTTTGCCGTGTAGATTAGATTGGTAGGACTTCGTACCTACACGTTCTGGATGCGCTGGAAGGCGGTTTGGAGCCTTAGATGTGATCTGGTCTGTTTCTTCTTTATTCATTTATTAATATTTCTATATCAATTTGGTATCGGTTGATTGGAATAGCCATAGGCAAATTAATTGCAGTTAACATTTCGCAATTGAATGGACCTGGATTTTATAAGTAGTCGAGTACTTTCACTGTGAATAGCAGCAAATGAAATTCCCGGTTACATGATTATTTATGTCGCCTGTGTGGCAAAAATACGCATATTTGATTGGTATTTTTGCGCGACAAATTAGCCACATTTCATTCTAAATAAAGGGCAGAATTTAAACATTCCACCAGTCAAATACTACAATTAAGGTGTTTATAAAATGACCTTTAAAGCGCACAAATTCGCGTACAACCACCCGAAATTTGGAAAGAGTAAATTCGAGAAAGATGCGGTGCCGTATAAGAATTCTGTTTACTACCTCTGGTGGGAATTCCTTAGAAAGAATTCTGAGTATGAAAAGTGTTGTAAATCGCGCGGAAAGGGAAGTCTTGAGTCGCTTTATACCGATTTTGGCAATGTGCACTCGGGCGACTTCAAGACTTGGTGGCAGACAAACGATAGAGGCGCATACCTATTCGCAGAGAAATCCGTTCCTCAGTTCATGCTATTGAGTGACTTTGAGAATATCGTTCCCGATGCTCGTGTTCTGTATGTGCAGGTCCCACTTGCACTGCCAAAAAAATATCTTGAGCAACAATTTCATACACTCTTAAAAAAGCATCATAGCGGGCAACGTGGCAGGCGAAACAACGAAAAATCGACGGCACGATATCCAATAGTCGGACATGTCGATACTGATGCCTTACAGAAATGCCTCCGAGCATACGAGACGCGCGAGCGACATCAAGGCATTGCGCTATGGGAAATTGCCCAAAAGGGAAAACTGACGACTCCAAAGCAGTTCATAAAAAACGACGGCACTGAAACAAAAGCGGAAATCGTGAGTAAGAAGAATATTCTTGCGAACACGGCTAGCAGGCTACTGAAAAAGGCGGAATCGATCATTAAAAATACAGCGGAGGGAAGGTTTCCTGCTGTTGGTCGATAGAGCGTTATTCGAAATGGCGATGACTGCCGAGGCAGAGGAAAGCCAGATGAAGCGCGATTGGGAGGGAGATAATTGACTCAGTTCTTGGCGGTTAGATCATGACGCTATGCATCGCTTGGAGGAAAGATGGCGCCGTTCGCTTTGCGTCGGACTCAAGAATTACGATTGAGGGTAAATGTACCGACATCGGAATTAAGGTCCTATCAATTCCGTACTGTGTCTACTACGCGCCGTTTTTGGAGTTCCCTCCCTTTGACGCAAAAAATGAGTATGCAAGCGGCGAGCTAGGGATGTGTTACTCAGGGAGCTCGTTCATATCAACTGTTGTTAAAGAGTCGATTGCGGAATCACTAAAGTTTCTCCAATACATTCCGTCGCAAGAACCACTTTCAATCGAACGGATAGCACGATTAGTTTTTGTAGCTTATAGGGTGGCTCTGCAGAAATTTGCAGAAGATATTCGTGTGCAGGACGTAGACATAATAATTGGTGGATTGTGCCCGCACGAAAAAAGGGTTCGAGTATTTCAACTTTCTAAAAACCAATACGATGAGCATCTTTTTGAAGAAATTTTAGAAATTGATGGAGTCCGTTTTGTCGGGGCTCCAGATGCAATTCAGGAAGCGAAAAACAGCGTTCCCGAGAATGCTGAGAATATCGATTATGTAAATATTCTTACATCAATAATCAATGATGAAAGATTTAAAGGTGTAGGCGGAAGTGTGCAAATTGGACGATTCAAAGGGTCAAAGTTTGAAATTATGTGCACCGCAAAAATTGAAAAGGACGCAGAAATTCTGCGCGGCGCACTAAATCTTAATAGTGACGAATTTGTACAGAGCGACCGCTTTCTGCGTCCAAGCCTTACTTTTTTGCAGGTGTAACTTTTCAATTATGTTGCGGTGCTTTTGATCTTTAACCACTAGCCACGCCAAGCTCACCAATCCAGTTATGTAACCCGTTTCTTTATTTAAAGTTGCCAAACTCACTTAGAAATTTTCTTATCGTCAAGAACCATCTGTATGAAGCCGTCTCCTGCGCAATAGACTTGTATGAATAACTTGCTGCCGCCATTTTCATATTCTCGGTTGCAATGACGCCCGGTCGGGTCTTTGTAAGAAGGAACTTCTTTCCAACCGCGCGATGTTAGGAATTCATTTTTCGCGTCGTAGCTTGGTGAAAGTGAGTCAATTCGCTTTGTATACGCTTCAACAAGGCAGTCCTCGTTGGCGCCACATTTTTCCCTTTCGTTTTTGGACCAAGCAATTTGCTCTTTTTTAATACGTTCCTTTTCTGCGCCTGTACTTGATTGCATCTCTTTTTTATAAGCAAAGCCCATTAAGTCATCCAGCAGCGAAAGGCTACGACTTTCGCAAATTGCGATTTCAACTTTTGTTGATGCCTTTTTGCAATCAAATCCTGCGTTAACTGGCGCCAGCGTTTTACTAGAATTTGCCCGCGCATCGCGAGCGAGCGTTGAGGCGGACGGTAAGTTAACAATTTCTGGAGTTGCGTTCGTAGCGCTCTCAATCTTGGGATCGGGTTGGGCGGCAATTTGCCTGCTGGCATGACTCTGAGGCGCACTTTCATTACTTTTCAAACCTATGCCAAATTCGTGTTTCATGTCGTTTGATAGCGGTTCGCAGATGAATTGTTGCACTTCGACGTTAGGCAATTTAGATTTTCGAAGCCAAGTGAATTTTCGGGTTACGTCATTCCCATGCATTTCGTTTTCGAACTGATCTTGTGTCGTCCACTTCATGAAACTATTTTTCCCATCTTCAATAATTTCAACTCTTGCTGTCATGGAGTCCAAAATTTTTAGTGATTTTCCGTCTATGTCGGGTTGCAGCCAAAGCATAAACGGCGGTTTTGTATTCGAATAAGCTAGGTAAGCGACGTAATGGCAATCGAGAATTTCTGTTCGTTCTAGAATCGCCCGATCTTTCTCAGCTTTTTTAACCGCGTCGTCTTTTTGCTTTTGATATTCCGATGCAATGTCGGCATATGCGTTGATGCTCAGAAAAAATGCGGACATTAATAACAATTGACTCGCGAGTTTCATCGTTTCTCCCATTGTTTACAAATTGAGACTGCCTAATTTTCACTGAATCGGCTGGTTGCCAACGTCTCTTTTCATGTGTCCAATCCATGTCTCAAAAGGTCAAGAACCTTAATAGACGAATGGAGAATTCACATGGCAAAAATTGGGTATGCGCGAGTAAGTTCTTACGGGCAGTCGCTGGATGTTCAACTGAATAAGTTAAACATATGTGACAGAATTTTTCAGGAAAAACAGTCCGCACGTTCCGCAGAGACCCGAGAGCAATTGCAGTTATGTCTTGACTACGTCCGCGATGGTGACGTACTGGTCGTTACTAAACTAGATAGACTCGCACGCTCAACACTTGATCTCCATAAGTTGCTGCATCGTTTGGAGCAGAAGCAGGTCAAGTTGCTTGTACTGGACCAGCAGATTGATACCGGAACGCCTACTGGTATGCTGCTATTTACGATGCTGGGTGCAATTGCAGCATTCGAAAATGACTTACGCAAAGATCGCCAGATGCAGGGGATTGAACTCGCCAAATCTCAGGGCGTTCGATTTGGACGCAAGAAAGTCTTCAATGAAGGTCAGATTGCCGAATTGCGTCGGCAGCGCAACGAGGGCATAAAAATATCGGAATTAATGCATCGCTATTCAGTGAGCAAAGCGTCCGTTTATCGCGCGCTGGGTGGCAATCAAGTCGCTGAAAGCGGTTGAAATATCCTCTACTATTCGGGTGCACACTTAATACAAAATACGTGTCCGCCTCGACCGTAATGCCAAATATTTCATTGGTTTAGACTGTAGATTCGCAGTGATCGACCGTTATTCCCAAAGGAATCAGACAATTATGCTGACAACAGATAGCGAATGCGGTGGTTTTAGTTGCAAACTTTCTGCAAACCAATAAAAAGCATAATAAAAACAATAATATAAAAACGTTCGTTCATTGAGTGGGAATAGCTGCGCCGGAGAAATCCAGCGCATCGACTGCCGCCGGTTACTCCTCGTATTTGATGCGCGTCACGATCCAGCAGGCGATGCCGATCAGCAGAATCGCGCCGCTTTCGTAAATCAGCACCACCGGATCGGCCCCCTTGCCCTGCAGGATGATCAATCGGCTTAGCGCCGTCATCGCAATGAACAGCGGGATGGCGATCGGGATGCGCCGGCTGCTGTAGAACGCGCCCAGCATGCCCAGCACCTCGGCATAGATGAACATGAGCAGCAGATCCTTGAGTTCCACCTTGCGGCTCTCGATCGCGGCGACCACCTCCTGGAACATCGCCGCCACTGTGAAGCAGGCGATGAGGATCAGGAAAAGTTTTTCGATGGAGTCGATGATTTTTCGGATGGTCATTGTGCCCCTCGTAATGGAATTCCGGCGCTGCCCCGCGCAGTATACCTGCGCGGATACCGTTGCCGGATTTCAGCGACTGCCCCTTCAAAGCCATCCGCGCAAGGGATGAACAATGGCCGGCAGTGCATGCAAATTCCATTGTTGAATCAGCCCGCAACGCGCGCGGCAATGGCGTAATAAAGCGGGATGCCCACGACCACATTGAATGGGAAGGTAATGCCCAGCGAAAGCGTCAGGTACAGGGAGGGACTGGCTTCCGGGATCGCCATGCGTACTGCCGGCGGCACGGCAATATAGGATGCACTGGCGCCCAATACCGCGACCAGCGTCACGCCACCGACGCCAAGTCCCAGCCAGTAATGGCCCATTGCCACGCCGCAAGCGGCGCCGATCAATGGCATCACAATGCCGAACGCAGCAAGAAACCAGCCGGTGCGGCGGAAGTCGCCGAGGCGCTGCGCGGCTACCATGCCCAGCTCCAGCAAATAAAGGCAGAGCGCGCCGAGAAATATCGTCTGATAAAAAGGCATGACTGCATCCAGCGCTTTGGGCGCCGCCGCCGCGCCGATCAGCATGCTGCCAATCAGCAGCACGATACTGCCGTGGCGTGCGGCGCCGGACAGCATGGTCAGCATTCCTCCGGAGGAGGCGTCGTCGCCATCGGCGCGTTTCCCGCCGCGCGCCATCTGTGCCAGCAACAAGCCGACAATGATGGCCGGCGTCTCCATGACTGCCAGCATGATCACCGGGTAGCCTTCGTAACTGACACCGCGCGACTGCAGAAACGCCGAGGCGGCGAGAAACGTGCCGGCGCTCACCGAGCCGTAATGCGCAGCGATGGCAGCTGCGTCGAGTTTGCCGATGCGGCCAAGCCGCACCAGAATGCCATAGGCGATCAGAGGCAGGACCGCGCCCAGCAATAGGGCAGCGGCAACTGCCTGCGCTGCCGCACCCAGGCTTGCATGGGCGAGCTCCTGGCCTCCGTGCAGGCCGATGCCGACCAAAAGGTAGATCGACAGGGCCTTGACCAGCTCCTGGGGAAACTTCAAATCAGCGCGCAGGGCCTGCGCGGCGGCACCAAGGGCAAAAAACATCACGGCGGGCGTCAACAGACTGGCGAAGGGGGACATTTGCGTGCTTATCGAGTTGGGACGGCGCCCATGCTAGTCAATTCGGGCAATAGCGTAAAATTGTATTTAATCTTTTTAGTATAGGTTTTTATCTATGCATAAAACCGCACCGCGCAGGCTTGCTGCCACCATGCGCCAGCTGCGCGTCTTTGAAGCCGTGGCGCGTCTTTCGAGTTTCAGCCGGGCCGCCGCTGAACTGCATCTTGCGCAGCCGACAGTGTCGGTGCAGGTCAAACAACTCAGCGATGTTATCGGCGTCCCCTTGTTCGAGCAGATCGGTCGGCAAATTCATCTGACCGATGCCGGGCGCATGCTGCAGGCGACCAGCGCCGAACTGTTCGATGCCTGGACACGCCTGGAGATGCAAGTCGCCGATCTCAAGGGGCTAAAGCAGGGGCGGCTGCGCATTGCCGTGGTCACCACCGCCAAGTACGTGGTGCCGAGGCTGCTCGGCGCGTTTTGCGAAGCGCACGCCGGTGTCGAGGTGTCGCTTGAGGTCGGCAACCGCAGCGCAATTCTCGAAAGGCTGGCGCGCAATGCAGATGATCTGACCGTGATGGGCGTCCCGCCGCGCGGAATGGATATCGTGCGCCATCCCTTTGCCGAAAATCCGCTGGTGGTGGTGGCGCCGCGCGGCCACGCGCTTGCCGGCGCGCGCCGGGTTTCGCTGGCCCGACTGGCGGGCGAAAGGTTCCTGCTGCGCGAGAAAGGCTCGGGAACGCGGCTTGCCGTCGACCGCTTTTTGCGCGAGCGCAACCTGCAACTTGATATGCGCATGGAGATTGGCAGCAATGAGGCGATCAAGCAAGCGGTTGCCGGCGGTCTTGGCCTTTCAATATTGTCCCAGCACGCGCTTGGGCCGGATGAGGCGCCGCGTTCTCTTGTGGCGCTTAACGTGGAAGGATTTCCGATCCATCGTCATTGGTACATCGTTCATCCGACCGGCAAGCGCCTGTCCGTGGTGGCGCAGGCGTTCTTTGCATTTCTGAAAGCGCAGGGGCCGGGAATCGAGTTGCCTGCGTTGAAAGGTTATTCCGCAGCTGGCGGAACGGTGCAGCGTGCGTGATGCGAATTTTTGAGCTGCCCCTCAGGCCGCGGGCGGCGATTTCATTTGTTTGAGCAGTCGCCACACCATCACACCCAACACCAGCACGCCGAGCAGCAGAACGCCCCACAGGAGCAAGCTGCGATTGCGGGCCGACATGCCCGCGTCGGTAGCGGCGTTTGCACCTTGTGCATTGCCCCCTGCAGCCTGGATCGTGCCGGCCTGCGCCATCTCGAGTTGCGCCAGTTCCTGTGCGCTGAAATTGGGCGCGACCTGGCTCAGCGGCTGGGCTGCGTTGACGGCATCGCCGCGCCCGAACGCCAATCGATAAGGCGGTGTCCCGCCGGCAAGAAACACAAGCGTGGACGGCTGCCAGGAGAGACCGACTTCAGGCATCGCACTCGCGGCCTTGGATTGTGGACGGATCACCCACTCCTGCGCATGCGCGCCGCCGAGCGGCACAGCACCTGAACGTTTCGTCTGTTCGTTTTGCGTGATTTGGAAAAAAGTGGCGGTGCTGCGCGCTTCGAAACGCCATTCGGTCGGCGCGCCAGAGTAGCTTTGGCCGTTGCCCGGGCGAATGGGCCGCTGCACATACTGGCCGATGGCAACCGGATAAACAATATTGGGCTCGCTGAATCGCAGCGCGATGTGCTCGACCGGAATGCCGATGCCGGCCGGGTAGGCCAGGTCGCCCGCCTGCATCGCGCGTGTTGGCTTGATCCACAGTATTTCGCGAAGGGGTTCGGCGGATACGCGGGTAATGGTTTCCGCCTGGATAGCGGCAAACAGCAACGGTTCGCCTCGCCGCCAGGTCAATCGGGCGTAGCGGAACGATTGCGGGCTGAATTCGAGACGGTCGCTGGTCAGTGTCTGCGCATTGTCATTTCGCAGCCAGCGTAATTCCGTTGCGCCGACGGTGTCCCAGCGTTTGAGATCGCTGCTGATTTCCAGCCAAACCTCGGCAAGATATTCGCTTTGACCAACGGGCAGGGTGAAGCGCAGCGCTTCAATGCGCAACGGATTCGCGCTGTCGTTGCCCGCAATTGCATCGGGACCGAAATCCAGCAGCAGGCTGCTCAGCGCCGTGGTGGCGGTGGGCGATGGCCCGCTGCGCGTCCTGACCGAGAGCACGCTGCCATCGGGTCGGGTACGGATATCGAGGTCGATGCCGACCCCGCCTGCGGCGGTGTTGCGCGCCGACTTGATCGGAAAAATACTGGCGCCGAGTGCGCCGCGCTTTGGCGGAGTTGCAAGTTGCGGATGATAAAGCGCGAACGGTTGAATATTGCCGAGTGCATCGAACACGCGCAGATCGTCGAGCGTCGCGGTGCGCGCCTGTTGATAGACCGGCAGCGGCAAGCGGAATCCGACCACGCCCTGCTTGCCGCTCACTTGAAGTGGCAGGGCATAGGCATAATCGGCGGGCGTGTCCGATTTTGTCTTTTCATCTGCAGCCGCGGGCGATGACGGCAAGGCCAATGTCGCCAGCAAGGTGGCAAAAATCACTGTTGGCAATTTTTCAGACATGAGCCTTCTCCGCGTTTTCGTTCGGGGGCAAATCATCATCGGCGGCATCCGCTGCGCGGGCAGCTGCCTGCCAGGGTGCCAGATAGGCAATGGCCAGCATCAGCGCGCCGACACCGAGGAAAGAAACGATGCGCTCGATGCCGCCGACATTCGACAGGTCGACAAAGAACAGCTTGGCCACGACCAGCGCCAGCAGCGCCGCGCCCGCCATCCAGGGCGTGCGCCTTGCGCGACGTGCGGCGAAGCGCATCAGGACCAGCGCCGTTGCACTCCAAACCAGCGACAGCATGGCCTGCACGAATTGCGAAGCGAACAGGCGATCGAAACGATAGGCGATATCCAGGTAGTTGGCCGCGGTGCGCAGCAGCATCAGATTGAACCAGAGGTAGGCCAGCAGCAGCGCCAATTGCACGACGCGCGAGCCCCACAGCGGGCCGGCAGCTTTGACGTACGTGCCGCGTTGCATGCGCCAGGTGGCAATGCACAGCAGGGCTGCAAAACCGGTACTCAGATCGAGCGGGTTGAGAAGGGGCAGATAAGGCAGGGGCGCCATCTGGCCGCTGTGCGCGAAGTTCCAGAACAACACCAGGGCCAGCGACCACAGGGTGCCCAGCGGAATCAGCACATCGCGATACCAGGCGGGGATCGGCGCCACCGGCCAGCCGGCCCCGTCGTCGTTACTGCCGACGCGCGAAATCAGGGCGCCGACGAAGGCCATCATCAGCCAGGACGGCAGATAGCGTGCCCAGCTGCCGGTGGTATACCAGCCGGCCTCGGACAGCAGCATGGCCTGCTGCGCCGACGCAGGCTGCAATGCCATCGAAATGAGGTGGTGACCCAGAGGCCAGATGATCAACCAGGGGCTGGCGATGCGCAGCGTATGCAGCAGGCGCAAGATGCGCGGCCGCTCTTCAGGCAACAGCCAGGCTTTTTGCCGGCCATCGCGCAGCAGCCACTCGCCGGCCAGCAACAGCGCGATATAACCCGCCCAGGCAGGTGCGCCGGGCAACTGCAATCCGTAGCCATGCAGTATGTCGAGAATCTGGATAGTGGCCACAAGCAGACCCGGCCAGACCGCAGCCGCCGGCCAGCGCAGATCGGCCCAGTCGAGGCGGATGGCGAGACGCGCGAACAAGATGGCGCCGCCCGCTAGCATGGTGTAATAAAGCGCGACGAACAATTCACGGCGGCCCGCGTTCAGCACAGTATGCGCAGTCAGCATCCATTCGCCCCAGGCGGCGAGGCTGGGCAGCACCAGGGCAAACCACCACAGCGCGCTCCAGCCCAGCAGCATGCGCGCGAGATTTCGATGCGAATTTTCGGCCTGGCGTTGGAACATCAATCCGCTGAAACCGGCGCCCAGCGCGATCAGCGCGGCGCCGAGGAAGGGGCCGTCGAACAGATCGCCATTGGAGCGAATGCTGTCGCCGTCCAGCACCGCCAGCACCAGCGCGGCGCCGGCGGCGATTTGCGGAATCACCGCGAAGTAGCGCGCCACGATCCAGCCGAGGCTGCGCGCGATGAGGCCGAGGATGCCCGCCACCATCACCGCGCTGAGCACCAGCAGGGTGCCGCGCAAATGGCCGTGAATGTGCAGGAAGATTTCCGTCCAGGCCCCGGCCAGCAGCCAGATTGACGCGACTGCCAGGAACAGGGTTGCCAGCAACGCCATGGCGTTTACGTTTGCATTTTCGTTCGCTTTTTCGTTTGCACGCTCGCCGGCGCGCTTGCGGAAATTGATCGCCATCGCCATGCCGGTGAGGGCCAGCAGCAAAAAGCCCAGCCACAGATTCGACTGCGCGGCGACCGATGGCGTCAGGGTGCTGACCGAGCCGAGGAAGGAGAACCAGGCGCCGACCTGCACCAGCACGCCGAACATCCAGGCCAGGGTCTGCCGCTGGCGCAAGCCGACCCAGACGATACCGGCGCCTTCCAGTGCCCAGGCCGCCGAGGTCCAGCGGCCATCAAGCGCGAAAGGAATGGCCAGGGTGCCGAACACGATGCCAAGGGCCAGAAACGATTCGACCAGCAAGGTCAACGAACTGCCGCGACGCTTCCACATGGCAAGCGACAGGCCGATGTAGAACAGACCCAGCGCCAGCGCGGAGTAAGCGAGGCCGAAGGATTTATCGTGGACGATGCTGTACTGCAAACCGAAGGCCAGCAGCGGCGTACCGAACACCAGGGTGCCGTCGACATAATTCTTCAATTGCGGCGCCTGCTTGAACGCGTGGATGAGCGCGATGGCCACATAGAACAGGAAGAAGAGGATCAGGACGCCCTGCACCGAGGCGTAATTTTCCGGCTGGTAGCGCAACACGCCCCAGATAGTGCTGATCAGAAAAGTGAAAATGAAGCCGAGCAGATTGAGCGCGCGCCAGGAGCGCATGAGCGCGATCGCCAGGATGCCGGCATTGAGCAGGGCGTAATAGGAGAACAGCGCGATATGGCTGCCCTGTCCGGTGGAGGCAAGTATCGGCGCCGCGAAACCGCCGGCAATGCCGAACGCCGCCAGCCAGAACGCGTTTTGTAGTACTGCGAGTAGGCAGGTGAAGGCGGTCAGCATGAACAGCAGGGCGAAGGCCATGCCGCCGGGAATCAGATGATAAATGCGGAAGGCGCCAAAGGTGACCAGCATCAGGATGGCGAGTGCCGCACCCTGCACCGGCAGGCCGATGGCCGGACGCGATTGGCGAATGCGCCATCCCCAGAGCAGCAAGGCGATATCGGCCAGTGTGATGCCGATCAGGCGGAATTCGATCGGGATGGTGACACGGGCCGCCGCATATTTGAGGAGGAAGCCGACGCCGAGAAACAAGATCAGCAAACCGATCTTGGCCACCAGGTTGCCACCGAAAAACCATTCCTTCAGATGCAGCAGCCAGGCCGGAGGCGGCGAGGGCGCGCGCGGTGGTGGTGCTTCGCGCGGCGCCATTGCCGGAGATGGTGGCGCGACCGTTGCCGCTGTTGCGGCCGCCGCAATAGGACGGCTGGTCGATGGTGTTGCGGCGGGCGCGGTGGCAGCGAACGGGGGTATCGGCGATGTCGCCGGCCGCTCGATTGTCGGTGACGGGATGGTTTCGCGCGTGGCGGCTGGCGTCTCTGCGGCGCGGCTCGGCGCAGGGTTCAATGGCTCGGCGACGGTTGAAACCTGCGCCGGCTTGCTGCCCGCCTGCTTGCGCAGCAGCTGCAATTCATCGCGCAATTCCCGCAGGCTGCGCTCAAGCGCATCGATGCGGCCGCGCGCGCCCAGCACCAGGAAAAACAGCACGATCGGCCCGACCACAAAGAACAGCAGTACCAGTACCAATAATGACTGCATCTGCGCATCCCCTGATTTATTTCAGGGGATTATTGCATACCGCCGGAAGCGCTAGAAACGGTAGGCGTAGCTGATTCCGAAAAATGTCACGCGCTGGTTCACGACCGCGCCGAGCGTGGTGTTGTCGTTATAGGTGAAGGGCACGCCGTTGTAGCCATAGGTCCACTCATTGAATGAAGAGCGGTAGTTGATGACATCGACGCCCACTGAACTGCGTCGATCGATTGCGTAGCGGGCGAAGAGTCGCAGCTTGTACATGCGGTACGTCACATCGGGCAGGCCGCCCTGCTGCGCCAGGAACAGGGCATTGGCGGCGGAGGCGAATGGATCCTGCGTCTGCGCGTATTGCAGCACATCGTCGACTGTGGCGATGTCGAGGCCGCCCTGCAGCTTTGGCGAAAAAGTGCCGGTGAGGGTGAGGCCGATGCTGGTGTTGTTGTCCTTGAGCGAGGCATCGTATCCGGTCGAATGTCCGGCATCGACGGTTTGCACCCCGGTCGAGGCATAGGCGCCGAGGCGCCAGCTGTCGGAAATCGTCCAGGCAACGTCGGCGCCGAACATGCGCATATTGGAATTTCGCAAGCCGTGTTCGGTGGGGCCGGAATAAGCGTCCTTGGCATCTTCCGCATAAAGCTGCAGGGTCCAGTCCTCGGCCGGCATCCAGGTGCCGCTCATGCGCCATTTGTCGCGCTGGCGATCCATGAAGATGAAGGGGAAAATCGCGGTGCGGTTGTAGATGCAGTAGTTCACGGCAGGTGCTGCCGGTGGCACGCAGGCGGGGTCCGGATTGGCCGCGAATACGCCGGTTTGCGGGCCGACCGTGGCCGTCAGGGAATAGGGTTTCAGCCAGGGCGAATTGCCGTTGCGTTCGCTGGACAGATAGGAAATGCTGCCGGTGAAGGTTTCCGACATGACGCGCTGCAGTTCAATACGATAACCCTTCTCCTGGGTTTTCTGTCGCAGGCCCGAAATGCCGGCGACATTGTCGGTGGGCGTGAACACGCCGTGGTCGATGTTCTCGAAATCGCCGCCGATGGTCAGGCGAATGCGGTCGGGAAAGCGATAGCTGGCTTCGGCCTTGGCGGTGAGCCTGATCGGTGAAACGCGGCCGTTGGTAAACGTTGCCGGCGCAGTGGCGGTCGGCGTGCCTTCGATGTTGTAGAGATCGATCGGCGTCTTGTCGTTGCGATCCTCGTAGCGCACATTGCCCAGCAAGGACAGGTTTTTCGCCGGCCTTGCAGTCAAGCCGATCTGCGCCATCGTGGTATCGACCACGCCGCCAAGATTGCTGCGCCCCGGCGGCGGCGTGAATACATTGGAAAAATTTTCATGCTGAGTGGCATGGGTATGCGAAAACTTGAAGGTCATATTGGCGGTCGGTGTGAAGCGATAGTTGCCGGCCAGGAAAAACTGGTGCGCCTGGCTGTCCGGCGGTAGCGCGATCGGCAATTGCAGGATGGCCTGCAGGCCGGTACTCAGCGGCAGCGGCGTGCCCAGTCCGTTGGCCAGGGTTCCCGGCACGGTGGGCGAGAGCGCGCTGTTGGCATTGCTGTAGAAATTGCCGTAGTAACCGCCGGACAGGAACAGTTTTTCGCCGATGAAATTGAGCTTGACGTCGAACTGGCGAATGTTCGAATCGACCGGCTCCGGCACCATCAGCAGGGCCCAGCCGGTGGCGCTTGCAGTCGGCCCCGCGCAGCCCGGCGCGGTGACGGAAGAGCAGGTAAAGCCGCGTCCGAAAAAGCGCGCGCCGTTCTTGTCTTCGTTTTTCACGCTGGCTTCGAACTGCAAGTTGGGCGTCAGCCATTGCTCGGCGGAAACCGAGGTGCCTTTGCGTTTCAGCTGCAGATTGAGATCCTGGCCGGTGCCCGGCGCGGGCAGCAACACCACGGTCGGGGTCGTGGTTCCGGCGCCCTGCAAGCCGGTGTTGATAGTGCGCGGGTCATGGCGCGTGATCTCGCTGTAATCCGCACCAATCTTCCAACCCCCCTGGCGGCCCGTCAAGAAATGCAGCTCGCGATTGTCGAGGCCGAGATTGCGTCCGGAGAACATGGTCCAGAAGCCACTGGGATCGTCGCGCTTCGAGTAGCTGAAGTCCAGCAGCAACACGGTGTCGTCCTTGCGCAGGCCGTTGAACATGCCGAATCGCGCCCGGTCCTTTTCCTCGCCGCTGGAATAGCCGACACCGACGCTGACGACGCTGTCGGGTGTTGTCAGGGCGCGCACTGTATCGGCGCTTTCTTCGGCGCGCACCTGGCCGACGGCCGCCAGCACTGCCAGTGCGCACAGGGTGAGACGGGGAATGCAGGGTTTCCGCGCGTTCATGATATTTACCCTTTCAGCGGAAGTTGAATTGCGGGGTCGGGTTGGTGGTGCTCGGATTGTTGCCGCCGTGCACCTGCGTATGGCAATTGAGGCAACCGCGACCCTGGGTGTAGTTGATGCCGCTCTTGCCGCCGGTGGTCGGGCTCAGCAACGGGCCGTAGGCCGGATTGGTCTGGTTCTGTCCCTTCAGTTGCGCGATCTGGCCGCCATGCGGTGTATGGCACTGGTGGCAGAGGAAAGGAGGGCGCATTTTCAGCATGCTGTCGACCACGGTGCCGTGCGGGTTGTGGCAGGTTGAACAGTCCTCGTTGACCGGCTCGTGGTTGTGCACGAAGGGCCCGCGTTTCTCGGCATGGCACTGGTAGCAGGTCTGCACCACGCTGTCGCGCTTCATCAGTTTCGGGCCGATCGAGCCATGCGGATTGTGGCAATCCGAGCAGGCCACCTTGCCCTCGAGGATCGGGTGGCGGAAGGTGCGACTGACTTCGGCGCGCTGCTGTTTGTGGCAGGCGAAGCAGACTTCCGGCTGGGTCGATTTATCGCGCACCTTGTCGTGCTCGGCGTGCACCTGGTGGCAGGACGTGCAGGCCACATCGCGGCTTTCATGGATGCTGCCTTCCCAGTGCGAGCGCTGCGCGTCCTTGCGGTGGCAGGCGATGCAGGCGCCGTTCTGCACCGAGGCTTCCGACTTGCCCGGACCCTTGAACAGCACATCCGGCCGTGGACGATCCTTGACGCCCTCAGGCTTGTTGATATGCGCAGGGCTCTCGCCATGGCAACTCGTGCAGCTCGGTGTGCGTCCATCGGCGGTGACGCCGTGCCGCGTCTTGCCGATCGCCAATAGCTGGGCCGAGTCGGATTCGTCATGGCATTTGGTGCACTTGGCGTCGCCGTTCAGCACCAGGCCCTTGCGCGCGGCCGGGGCCAGATCCGGCAGGTCGGCGGCATGCGTGACCGGCAGGCCGCAAATGAGCCAGGTGAACAACAGCAATCCCGGGAAACATACAGCTGCGGAGGTACGATTCTTTTTCATTCGGTATCCTCGTTCTGTGCCCCGGCCTGCCGTTGCCGACGAGCCGGGGGAATTGCGCCAGCTAATCGATTTTCATCTCCGCCGGGCCTGGTCCTTCCGGCTCTTTGTGCGCGATCGCAAAGTGGCAGTCGATGCAGGTTTTGCCCTCTTGGCGGCCCTTGGCGTGGCGCGCCTTGGCTTTTTCCGATTGCAGATCGGAGCTCATCTTTTCCGCGTGGTGGCAGTTGCGGCATTCCAGTGAATCGGTTTCCTTCATGCGCAGCCACACCTTTTGTGCCAGCTTGCTGCGATGCGCCTCGAACTTTTCCTTGGTATCGACCACGCCGGTAAAGTGGCCCCAGAGTTCAAGGCTGGCGCGCATCTTGCGCTTGATCAGATCGACCGGCGGACGCGGCACATGGCAGTCCGAACAGATGGCGCGCACTCCCGTGCGATTGGTGTCGTGGATGGTCCCCTTGTATTCCGCGTAGACGTTGTCGCGCATTTCGTGGCAGCCGATGCAGAACGTTTCCGTATTGGTCCAGGCGAGGCCTGCCGCGCCGGCGGTCATCAGGGCGCCGGAAATCAGCACCAGGACCATGAGCAGTCCGAACAGCACCATGGCGGATTTGAGACGCGAAGGGTACTTTGTCCGGAATGCCTGCCAGCCTTGCTTGAAGATCGATGTCATGGCCCTGGTCCGCGTTCGTGTAGACAGCCGCTCAACGGCTCAATATCCAGGCAATGACCGCCTTGATATCGGCCTCATCCTTGCTCTTGAGCGAGTCGTGCTCCTCCTCCTTGCCGTCGACTTTCACCTTGGGGTGTGTGGTCAGGTGGGTGTAGAGCGTCTGCTCGGCATCGGCCTTGCCCTTGAGCTTGGAGGCCACTTCCTTGTAGGACGGCCCGTCCTTTTTCTTGTCGACCGAATGGCATTTGAAGCAATTGCTTTTTTTCATCAGCGCTTCGCGGGCGGCGTCGTCGAGGCCGAAGGCCGTCGACGACACCAGCATGAGCGATGAAAGTGCCGCCAGAATGGTCATGTTCCGCATTGCCGATTTCCTTTTTTCAGATCGCCGAAGTCGATGGCCATACCGCTTGGCCGGCCGCTTGCCGTCCGCCGGTTTCCAGGAATCAGCATAGTTGGCCGGCTGCTGCGGGGTTTGATCGGGAACAAACTGTTTGCAATCGGGATTGCGGCGCGATCCGGAAATCGCCCGGCACCGCGCAGCGGTATCATCGCGACATGGGCTGCCCGGCAGGCATGCCATTTTCGATTGCGCCTTTTCCCGTTCATGCCGTCCCCGCAAAGCGAGCAAACATGAGTCGAACCAATATTTCCTCCGGCGCCATCTGGGAACCGATCGTCGGCTACTCGCGGGCGGTATGCGTCGATCGCCACGTTTTTGTGGCCGGTACCACCGCCACCGATGCCAATGGCAGCGTCGTCGGCAAGGGCGATGCCGCTCGACAGACGCGCTTCATCCTCGAAAAGATCGAAGCCGCGTTGCTGCAGGCCGGCGCCTCGCTCAACGATGTGGTGCGCACGCGCATGTTCGTCACCGATATCGCGCAATGGGAAGTGATCGGTCGCGTGCACGGCGAATACTTCGGCCATATCCGCCCGGCGGCGACCATGGTGCAGGTGTCGCGCCTTATCGACCCCGAGCATCTCGTCGAAATCGAGGCCGACGCGTATATTGCGCCATGACTGTCCACCTCGAGCAGGCCGGTATGGGCGCGAACGGCGCAGGTATTCCCGAATTGAAACTCCAGCATTGGCGCGGCTTTCCAGACAAAAATGGCTGGAAAGCCGCGCCAATGCTGGAGTTTGGCATTTCAGTTGTGCGCCGGAGCGAGGCTTGATCGACGAACATTTCATGCGCGAAGCGCTGGTCCTGGCCGCCGAGGCGGCTGCACTCGGCGAGGTGCCGGTGGGCGCGGTGGTGGTGCGCGAAGGGCAGATCATCGGCCGCGGTTTCAACCGGCCGATCAGCTCGAACGATCCGACCACGC
>JACXTT010003403.1_pt1 | contig 24497 bp, 29 predicted proteins | sample 9270951 | NCBI WGS metagenome assembly JACXTT01 (sample SAMN15532306, study PRJNA645909) | rock metagenome | isolation source: weathered quartz diorite | place: Puerto Rico | collected 2017-06-21
CGGAAGGGAAAAACCTCTATTTTCTTAATGATGGAGCGCTATGGCGAGCGGCCCCGGAGCGAACCGCTGGGCTGAAAGTTGCGCAAATACCCGACCATGAGATTACGTCCTTATTGTCCCCCTCGGACGATAGGCTTTGGACACTCGGCAATACAAATGCGACGGTCGTAGTCACTCACGATGACCTCGGAAAGCAAGACGGGTTTTATCGGGTGAATCTCGATACCGGACAGAACGCGAAGCTTCTTGAAAGAGGAGAATGTTATACCTGTACTGGAGAGAATCAATTTGCGGTGGCGAGCGAGAGGGGCTCGGGTCTAGCGTACGTAGCGGAGGCGGCTGGCAATAGCCCAGACATATGGATTAGTTCAGCCAACTTCCAAAAGCCGCGCCGCTTGACGCATGTGAACCCGCAATTCGATAGATATCACTTTGGTGCCGCGCGCCTGATCGCCTGGTCGAGTGCGGATGGGGAGAAGCTCCATGGAGTGCTGCTCCTGCCTTCCGATTATCTCGAGGGACGCCGCTATCCCCTGGTTGTTTGGGTCTATGGTGGCGATAGCCTTTCAGACCATTTCGATCATTTTGGCCTCGGCGGGCCCGGGCCGCTCAATCTGCAAATGCTGGCAACGCGGGGGTACGCAGTCTTCTTGCCGGATGCGCCGCAACATCTGGGCACACCCATGCTTGACTTAGCGAAGGCCATTCTACCGGGCGTCGACAAGGTCATTGATATGGGGATCGCTGACTCCGACCGACTTGGTGTGATGGGCCATAGTTATGGCGGCTACAGCGTCCTTTCTTTAATCGTGCAGACCAGCCGCTTCAAAGCCGCTCTGGAAGAAGACGGAATGGGAGATCTGATTAGCGCGTACGGGCAGATGCAGAGAGACGGAACGGCCTATCAGATCTCAATCATTGAGCAGGACCAGGGCCTCACCGGGGGCACTCCTTGGCAATTCCGAGAGAGATACATTGAGAATTCACCGCTTTTTTACTTCGATAGAGTGGAAACGCCACTGCTGATTGTCCACGGAGCAGCGGACAAAGCGGTCGCGCCGTTTCTTGGTGATCAGATTTATGTCGCTCTACATCGCCTAGGCAAAGTTGTCGAGTATGCGAAGTACGAAGGGGAAGATCATTCACCCCTGTACTGGAGCTATGCGAACCAAATCGACGTCTGTACCCGAGTTATTGGCTGGTTCGACCGCTATCTGGGAGTTCGACACTGACTGAGCATCTTGAAAGAGCAAGTCTCGCCAACGGCAGAATCATACTTTAGACGTGTGGGCCGGAGCGCCGATACGCACTCCGGCCTACTTTGTTGATTAACCCTCAGGCTTACTCGTCAGCCTGATAGGCGTTCTGAGTCTGGAAGCCGCTGTTGTCCCAGAACGGATCGGTCTCCTTGGTCGGATTACCTTTGACCGCTTTGAGGGCGGCAGCGACCAAGACGAGCGCTGGTTTTTCGTATTTCATGACCTCTCACCTCCTTTCCCGTTGGATTGCCTCAGCTGAGATCAGGTTGGGTCGCAACCCTTTGGCGCGCCGGTTCTGTTTTGCGATGATCGGATCTGGCCTTAATTCATCGTCTTAATATGCACGTCGAGTCACGAACCTGGTGTCGCCGTACAGTGGATCCCTCTCTTTGGTCTGGTCGCCCTTGACCGCTTCGGCTGCACAACCCGCGAAAGTGATCTCTGGTTCTTCGTAGTTCATAGGTTTCACCTCCTTCGCTTTCGATCCGCCTTGCTAAATGGACCTAAACCGCGCGCGGAAGAGGATGACCAGCATTTCTCTCGTTTCTCACGCGTCAAAGGAAGCAGCTGCTGCGGAACTCCTGACCCTGACTTGAGTCCGGGCAAAAGACTGAAGGCCTGCAGATTTCTGAGCCAGTTTTCGATAATCAGCGTCCGCAGCAGGCGAACCGGGACGACCTCCTGTTCCTCGCGAACTCTCCGCAGGGCGGCCGTAAAACGGGTCGAATCCACGATTCCCAACTCACTCGCAAGCATCCGTTGAGCGGATTCAATTAGCTCCGTCGATCGTGTCCCGATGGTTTTTATCGGGGCGCGCGCCACAAACGCTTTGCGTTTTCTGTACAGAAGTTCGTCGGGAACAATTCCCGCCAGGGCTCGCCGCATGAGAGAGCGACGTTGACCAGGACGGACCAGTTGTTCACGGGGAACAGCGAACATAAATTCGAGTAGATTGCGGTCGAGATAGGGGTAGGCCTTTTCATGCGGCGGGTCTAACGGCAGAGAGCAGCACGCCAGCTGGCGCCGCAGAGCCTCCAATGTGGAGAGGTGCTCTTGGAAACTCGGCAGAGGACCAAAAAGCCTGAGCCTGCGTTGGTAGCCCAGCAAAGCTGCGCTATTGCGCTTGACAAAGCGGTCAGCGAGCCAACGTGCTGGTCGCCTCTGTTTCGGGATACACAGAGTCGACGCAGGAAAGAAACCGCTGGCAGCCTCAAGCACCATGTGGATCCAAGGTTGCCTTTTGTTCAAAGCCCAGGCCTTCACTTGGTGCGCGAGCGTCCTGAAGCGACCTCTCGCGAGCAGATCTTCCAGTTCCGGCGTGGGGGTGGGGACGCCGCCCATGACTTCGTCGCCGCCGATCCCGGAGAGTACAACGCGATTTCCTTGTGCCACCATTGTGGAAGCCAATAGGCGGTTCACTCCCTTGGTGTGCAAGCCGGAACCAGGCATCGCCATCAACCTGTCGGCTTCGAAATCGAAAAAGAAGAATTGCTGCTGACTGACATCGATGTGCGTGCCGGTGCGGCCGCGCTTTTCTTCTACTCTTGTGAAGTAGGGCCGTTCGTTCCAGTTGGGTTCCGTATCGTCATAGTAGGAGACTGTGTCAAGACGCCGCGTCTCTGCCTTGCCTTGGGTGATGATGCTGTCGGCCATGCAAACAATGGACGAGGAATCGATTCCGCCGCTCAGCTCCGCGAGCGCAGGGCTATCGGAACGTAAGCGCCGCCTCACAGCTGTCTCGAATACTTGGCGGAAGTGCTCTTCGTATTCGCCGTCGGCGCGATAGCGAATTCTCTTGGATGGATCAAAATCCCAGTACTTGCAGATCGTCTGTCGCCCCTCTTCCACTCGAACGAAGCTAGACGGCGGCACCGCGCGGATTCCCATGTAAGGCGTCAGGTGAGTAGCAGGGAAAAATGACAGCCAGCCGGCAATATACTCTTCCTCAAGCGCCCAACTCTTCCCTGACAGCAACACCAGCGGCTCCAGAGTGGAGCTCCACGTTACCTGGTCGTTTTCGGTCAAGTAGTAGAGATGTCGCGTACCTACGAAATCCTTTGCTAGAAAAAGCGAACGGCTCGTGGGATTCCAGATAGCTAGGGCCCAATCCCCTATCAATTTGGCGAAGCAGTCTGTTCCCCAGCTTTCCCAGGCGGCCGCGACGATTTCAACATCTGTTGCGGCCACCGTCAGAACTAGGTAACCGACCAGTTCCGAGCGGTTATCCAGCCTCCCATCCCAGCAAATTACAGTCCCAGAACGGGTTACAAATGGCTGGCTCTCTTTCCGTGATTCCTTGGTTGTGTGGAACGCCCAGTACAGGATTCCGACGCTATCCTTTATATATACTCGTTCTCCGTCTGGCCCGTGGGGCGCGAACATGTCCTTTGCTTTCTGCAAGTAGCCGGGGTCTACCGGCCGGCCATCGAGATTCCACCGTCCAAACGCCACGCTCACCGGTCCGTCCTCCTTTCGTATTTCCTTCGTCGCGTCGCTCAACACCTGTCGAGCACTGCGTACATTTCATGCATGTAGGGTTTGTCGTTCACCACGCGGCCATCTACTTCAACCCAGGCATGTGCCTTGAAGGGCATCTGCTGTGCGCCGATGACCATCTGCGCCGGGATGCCGTATTTCTTGAGAAGGCATGCCGTGGCGGCGGATCGCTGCAAGCAGAGCACTTCTTTCAAATACCAGATGCATGCCAGGTCCACGGCCGAGCAGATGCGTTCGATCGCTGCGGGACCCGGCGTTTGCTTTCCCTGCGGATAGCCCCGGACCCTTTCATAGAGCGCAGAAAAATCTCTGCGCGCGAGGTAGAGATCGAAACAGATCAAGTTCCAGTAAGCCTTGAGCACGAGAAACGACATGGCGGCAACTCCTCCCTCCTTCGCTCTCACACCGGTAGCTCGAGCTGCTCGCAGAGAAAACTGATCCGGTTAGTCAGCGCTTCGACTCGCATGCTCAGGGGCAATACAGGCGAATGTCCACGAAACGGGCTGTACTCGATAAAGATCGGATAGCTGGAAGAGTTAGCGGCTTGCAGCCGGGCGGTCATCTTGCGTGCATGGAGCGGGTTGCAGTTTTGGTCCGCGTCCCCGGAGACGATCATCGTCGCGGGATAAGCAACCCCGTCTCGCACCCGGTGATACGGCGAGTAACCGAGCAGCGCTTTGAAGTCCTCTGCGTCTTCCGCCGTTCCGAACTCTTCCTTCCACACGTGTGCATTGTCGAAGAGGTGATAGCGCAGCATATCAAGCATTGGCACCATGCACACGACAGCCCGGAACAATTCTGGCCGCTGGGTCATCGCCGCGCCGACCAGCAAGCCGGAATTGGAGCCTCCGAAGATCGCAACCTTGGCCGCCGTGGTTCGTCCTGTGTTGATCAGCCATTCGGCGGCGGAAATGAAATCGTCGAAAGCCGTCTGACGGTTACGGCGCTGCGCGGCCATGTGCCATTCCGCTCCGAATTCCGAACCTCCACGGATGTTCGGAAGAGCGAAGAGACAGCCACGCTCGATCAAAAGCGTCACAAACACGCTGAACTGCGGCGTCATGGAAACGCCATATCCGCCGTAGGAGGTCATGACCGCGGGATGGCAGCCGCCCGCAAGCACGCTCCTGCGGCCGACGAGATACATGGGAATCTTTGTTCCGTCTTTAGACGGATACCAAATCTGCGTGTGGGTGACGTCGGAAGCGCCGTCCGGAACATCTTTCTTCGACCACAGCGAGCACTCCTTCTTCGCTGGCGAGCAGCGCACAATGCGGACTGGCTCCGTGAACGATTCTCGCTCAAGGATAAGTTCATCGGCGTCCGGGCCTGCGCTGCTGATTCGGAACGTCTCATCCGTATTTATGGCGATTTCGTCCGTCTGCCTCGCGGAGAATCCTCTTCCCTGCTCTTCGGTCAATTCGAAAACCCGCAGTTGCCGCTTCATGTTCTTGCCGTAAAGGATCACGATGTGATCACCGGCCAAAGCCCATTGCAGGATGCGGCTGTCGCTTTCGGGAATGATGTCTTTCCATTCTAGGCCCCCGCCAGGTCCGAGCCGCACTTCGACGAGGCGGAGATTCGGCGAATTGCGATCGGTGATTGCCAGAACTTTGCTCTGGAAAAAGATCGGGACGAAACGACAGTCGGCATCCCTGAGGATATGTGCCGTGGTAGCGGGGCTCTCCCACGACTGTAGATAGAAATCGGTGCGTGTTTTGTCTAGAAAGCGATAGACGAGGAATCCAATTCTGGTTCTATCAGAGGTAAGACAGAGTCCAACCCTTTCTCCTGCGCCGCCGAAAAAGACCTCCTTGTCCTCGCGGAAGTCTGTGCCGAGGACGTGGCGGAACGCCGCGTGGCGATGATGTGGTGTGGTCGGTTTCTCCGGCTCGCGAACATAGCAGAAGCTAGCGCCATCCGGCGCGAACGCGAAACCCCGCAGGTAACTCCGGGGAAGCACATCCGGCAGCGTTGTCCGGCCCGCAATTTCCAGCAGGTTGAATGTCCCGGTGCGTTCTCCTCCTTCTTTCACTTCGAACAGCAACAAACGCCCATCGGGCGAAACGCGCAGAGGTTTGACGGAGACGTAGTTGCCCATTCCTTGCCGGGCTGGGTCAAGAAGGAGCTGGTCTTCTCCATGGGGGCCCTCCCTCATATAAATGCACGGTTGCTCCTGGCCTGCGAGACGCTTGCGGAAGAAATACCGGTTGCCGCTTTTTTGCAAAGAATCGTAGGTCTCGATCGCTAGGAACTCGCGGATGCGCTGGCGGATATGGTCTCGCCCCGGGAAGGAATCAAGGCAGGCGCGCGCATAGCTTCTCTGCTCTTCAAGCCAAGCTCTCGTGCGCGGCGAATCCTGGTCTTCGAGCCAGCGATAGGGATCGGTCACGGACACGCCGTGAAGAACCTCGGTGATCGGCTCGGCGGGAGAAAACGGCGGAGAAGAGATTAGCTCAGGCACCTTTCACTCCTTTCCAGCGCGTCGAGCACGTCTCGATACATTCGCCTCGTCAGTGCACGGAAGTAGCCAGCGAGAGTTGGATTGGACCTGGGGTCCAGGTTGCGCCAGGCATCGCCCGCAACGGCATGGACCAGCACTGCGATCGGCGGGGCTACAGCGATGGCCCGCCGCAGCTCGTCCGCCGAAAAGAGGGACGCCCAGGGCCGCACGTACGCAGCCGTAATGCGAGCATCCGCAGCTGGTTCCTTAACGCCGCTCCGCTCAAGGTGCCGGCGAAGATACTCGAAAGTAATCATCGGATTCGTTACGCAGGCCTCTGCCCAATCGAGAAAGATGCAGCGCTCTGGTGAAACCAGGAGATTTCCGGGATTGCAGTCGAGGTGTCCGAGGGTGTCCGGAAGCCCGAAGCTTTGAAGTAGCGAAAGATCGTCCCTGAGCCCTTCACCGAGCGCTCTGAGTTCTGAACCTGTAAGTGGCGCAGGGGATCTCTTTGTCTGGACGCGCATGAATTCGCCCGTGCGCGCGAGGAAGAAATCGATACGCGTCTCAACTTCCGCAAGCCGCATGTCTCTGCATTTACCTTCGAGGAGTTCCTCGCTGTTGCCGATTGATTCGATCTGAAGTTCCGCAAGCAATTCCGCCGCTCGCTCCCAAGCGGAACATTCGGTAAGCTCATCGAGCGGTGTACCTTCGACTTCGGCGGACAGCCAGCCATTCCAGGAAGAGTGCGCGCCCAGGATGCGGGGCAAATGGTCCGGGAAAAGGCGCGCGAGAAGCAGCGTCACCTGCAGCTCGTGCGCGTTCGGTTCCCCGGTGGCCTTGAACCAAAGAGCACCATCAGTTGTCTTCAGGCGAATGAGGCTGAAGGTCGGACCGGCGTTGTATTGCTGGAATTCGCCCGTTAAGCGTAGCCCTAGCGGGGCAGCTTGTTCGTAAGCCCAGCGGAAGAGCTCCCGCAGCCAGCCTGCCTTGGCAAACGGCCCCGGCTTCCCGCCGCTCCTGTAGCAGGCGAGCTCCGCAAAAGCGTCCCGGATCACCGCGGCTTCTTCGACATCGCTGCATTGGATCGCGACATCGACGGGCATCCAATACTTTCCGGCCGCGGCTTTTTGGTCGTTCTTCGCACACTCGAGAAGCGCGCAACGTATTCCTCCGTCTTCGCCAGTTGTGCGATCGCTTGGAAAGAGGAGGCAGCAGCTTTCGATCTCCCAAGTCTTTCGGGTTTCGGCGGTCAGTTGCTCCGCAATTCTTTGTTGTTTGCGAACTTCCATGCGTGGCAGAACCCACACCGTTCCCTTTGGCGAGAGCAGAAGCTCGGTTGCATTGCGGCGAGTCACGATCAGCCGGTAGGTTTCAGTGGCGTCGGGATACGGAAGCATAGAGCCCTCCTTTCCAAGGAGTCTTCAAAGAACGTCGGTTGCAGCTAATGGCTGGAGGAGATGGTGCTTGTGCAGCGTTTCGATGAACTCGGTAACGTCGGTGCGCACCACTTCGCGGTTCGCGCCATAGTCGCGGCTGATCTGTTCAGCGATGCGGGATTCGTCAAACCCGCGCTGCATCAATTCAAGAATTTTGGCCCCGACAATGTTCAGGCAGAACATCTGCCCGTGATGGACGTCGAGCAGAATTCCACCGTCTTGTGTCTCTGTTCGCCGGATGGTGTCGGATATTCTGAACATGGCGCAAACCGGCTGGAGGAAACTGACGGGGCCGTGCCAAGCACGGAACACTGTTAGCACTGGCTGGAAAGGATTTCCAGAACCTGAGGTATCTGTTCGCGACGGGAGCGGGCCCGCCGGCAACCCGCTGTGAGAACAGCACTTGGAGAATCGAAGAACGTCGACCACGCTTGGCGCCTGTTCGCTTTGGCGACATAGAAGGCATGAGGTGAAGATGATTTCGGGCGGTACTTAATGCAACGAACGACGTGAAACCCTACCTTTTAGCTGCCAAGATATTCTGGCATGGCCTGGGGACCCATTTGCCGTGTTCTCAAAGCGCGAGAACCATGTCCTACGCGCTTCTGAGGTTACAAATTCGTCGTGCCAAAGGTTTCGGCAGGGATCGCCATCCAGGAGTTCAGAATCCTGGGCACCCGCGCCGGACAGCCAAACCGCAATCACGGCGGAAAGACCTATAGCCCCCTCGAACGCCCTTGAACTCCGTCCCGGCAACCCCGATTTTTTCAGAGGCATGAAACGAGAAGGTCATCACCTTCACTATGTATGAGGCGGTACATTACGCCACGCATGCCGCTCAAAGCGTTCGACCTGCCGATGTGTTTTGCCCCGCCGCTGCTGCGCTAATTCACAGCAGTATCTCAACAGGGGACGAGATCATGCCCAAAGACAAGCCAGACAAATCTCAAGATGCCGATGAATCCTTGGAAGCCAAAGATAAGGACTTCCAGTTTGCCTTCAAGGAGTTGCTAGCCTCCTACCAACCCATCTTTGAAGAGGAGTTGAAGAGGGCGAAGTCTCTTGAACAATTAGAAGCCGAGGCCCCAGACGAAGTTCGCAACTGTGAAGAGGAAATACGACTGGCCAACCGCATCTTCGAGCGATTTACGTCGGAGAAAGCAGCCCTCAGCCTGTTGCCAGAGGAGGCGCGCAAGTTGCTGGGCGAGCCGGCTCGCTGGCGCTGGTGTTTGTTGCATATCCGTTGTTGTCTGATTTTCGGCTGGCTGGTGTGTCGTGGTCCCCGCACCTTCAAATCCTGGTCATATTACCTGTACCAATTCTGGAAGTGCGTCCGGCAGGTTCTAGATGCTCCTGTCAGCCACCCACCGACAGCAGTCGAAAGAGAAGACTTCCACGTGCTGGTGAGATCCCTGGCGCTGGCTTATAAGCCTTATCTCACCGACCAGTTGGCCACCGTGGAGTTCCCTTCGGGAATTCCGGAGGATGTGATCGCTGGAAGAATTGATTGCTTCACGGATCTTGAGGAAGCCTGTCTGATCTTCCAGCGCCTGATCAACACGGAGAGTGCACGAGCGTTGCTCGGCAGCAAAGCCTTCGAACAGCATAGCAGGGAGCCATTCTTCTGGTTCTGCCGGTGCTGGTGCTTGTGCGCCCTCTGTTTGGGTTGCTGCCTCGCCCGAGCGCGCAGCTTGCAGGATCTGCGCCGCTGTTTAATCTACTACCGCCGCTGTTTGAGGGACTGCTTCCGGCCGCTTCGGTGCCAGCTAACTGGGCCCGCAGCCTGCGCAGAAGAGCAGCCCGGGCTGATCTCCGGAGCTGTGGCCGTCCAGATCGACGGCACCGCTGCGGGTGCGTTTTTCGACCACTACAAGCTCGAGTGGCGCAAAGTACAGGGACAAAGTAAAACATGCGATGACGACACGAGTTTTGTCAGCACAGGAATTGTTTACCCCGGCGGCGGTGCCACGGGCACCGTTCCCGTTGTCTCTGGAACGCTCGGTTGGCTTGATACTACCGTACTATCTCCAGCGACATATGAGATCCGCGTCTGCGTATTTTCTTCCTTGGTCAATACTCCCCGGACTTGCTGCTGCATCCAGTTCTCCCTCTTCAAGAAGATGGTATGGATTGACCGAGTGGCCGATCTGCCTGGAGCACCGGTCAAGACGCCCCCTGGATGGTTTGATCAGGCTGCGCCGCCCCAATCACCGGTCGTGCATAAGAATCCTGGAGGCATCATCGTGCCCGTAGGGTCTTGCATCAGTGTCGTCGGTACTGCGGTCGTGGGCGACTGCCAGAATCGAGAAATAGCGTGCGTGGATTTGCGCGCGGCGATAGGTTGGCTGCCGGGTACGGCGGAGCTTGGATTCGCAGCCTCGTTGCCTCTGTACACGATCCCAATGCTCGTGGCGCCGATCTGTTATACCGACGCCGACCCGACCGTAGAAGGCAAGAAGCGGGCGCCCTGGAACCAGCTCTACGAGAGGCCGCTGACTGCTCGGTGGGTGCCGACCAACATTCCGCCTTTCGGCATCCAATACTGTCTCCAAAGGTTCTGCTTTGACAGCGCGGCCTTGCTGCCGCCTTGTCCGGATTCTCAGCATGCGTGCCACGGCGGAAAGTACACCTTGTTGTTGGACGTAACCGATACTCTCGGCAACCACTATTACGATACGCAACAAGTTTGGTTTGACAACAAACCAATTCACGTGGAATTCGACGGCCTGGAAGGAGTGGGGATCTGTCAGGACATTTGCCTTAGCAAGTTTGTGCCGGCAAGCGTACCGTGCAACGTATGCTGGCCGATGAACCTGCTGGGCATCGCGTTCGACGAATTCATCGATCCTGGGGACAACACTTATCCCAGCAACAACTTTGATTATTACAGCCTTTCGATTACTCGCCAAGGCGGGCCCAGCTACTCCGTTCCTATTACTCCCGATTGCTCCACACTTGGCCCGGACCCAATAAAGGGTACCCAGGCAGTGGGCGAACCAGGAACCCGTTGCGAGGAGTCGTTGGGTTGTCCGCCTCCCGCGCACGGTGGCAAATTCGCAGGCGTGCTGACCAAGCTCGATTTGCGCATCTTCGACGCCGTATGTTCAGCAGATCCCAGCATGACGCTGCCGTTCAAACCTCCCGCCGGGTTCGCTCTCGACCGGGGAACCTGCTGCGGCTACACTTTCCAGCTCTTCGCGCAGGACAAGACCTGGAGCGATGGAATCGGTCCGTCGCCGGTCACACCGGGCAGCACAGGCATCGGTCTCCACTGGGCCCCTTCGCTTCCTTGGGCGGTGACCATCTGTAACGATTTGGATCCACACAAGCGTATTGCCCAATGTACCTGAGCATTGCCATCACTGAGTTCGGGTTTTGGGAGAAGCTGGTCCTTGCCGTCCTCGCGACTTGGAGAGTCACACACCTCTTGAGTAGCGAAGACGGCCCAGCCGATCTTCTTTTCCACTTGAGGAAGAGGCTGGGCTCAACTTTCGCGGGACACCTGATGGACTGCTTTTTTTGTTTGAGCCTTTGGGTGGCGGCGCCGCTGACGCTCGCGGTTACACACCATCCGCTCGAGTGGCTCCTGACATGGTTAGCGCTGTCCGGCGGCGCTTGCCTCTTGGAACGCATAACCCAGGAACGAGTTGTGATTCGCAAGTCAAATTCAGATTCGGAAGGAGATATCAGCCATGGGATGCTGCGGCCAGAGGAGAGATAGCTTCAGGAGCAGCGCTTTTCCAAACACCAGCACTGATCGGCCACCAAGCCATGAAGTGCAACGAGAGTCTAGGCCTTCCTATGGAAAGCGGTCTCCTTCTCCGCCGATGTCCAGCCCGCCCGTACCCGCGGAATCGCACTCGGTCGCGCTCCAATATACGGAGACCTCCCATATCGTTGTTGACGGCCCCGCCACGCGTCGGCGCTATGAGTTTTCGGCCGCTCACCCTATTCAAATGGTTGACCCAGCCGATGTCGCCGCGCTATTGAGTACGCGTTTTTTCAAGAGGAGGTAGAAACGACCGCTCACATACCCGTAGTTCGGCGTGAATGAGCCCAGGCTTGAAAGTGATAGACTTGAGTCTATGGTATCATCGTCATACCCTTCACTTGGGAGGCTCGCCGCTTTCAGCTTGTGCTTCTCGTGGAAACAGCGCGTCTGTCACGCCAGGGCAGTAGCAGCCACCTCTCCGATTCAAAGACTGGGCAAGCTGAACACCTCACATGCAGGAACGCTCTTGCTTCAACTCAACAAATAAATACAAAACACGCATGCCTGAAACGTTTGCCTATTTGTGCTCACTACACTCAGAGGTGGAAACTTGCGGGGCATGCAAGCACAGATCAACGCTTGGCCCTGCATCTCTAATCATTAGAGGGTGCAAGCCAAGTTGGCATCGGGGGCCCTGCAGCGGATCAAGCCCGCAATTCGAGCGGCCTGGCGCAACACTCGATCACATTGGAAGTTTCAATCCAATAGCATGGACGTCTCTTCATGACAGCCGACTCAATGCCGACCGGCACTCCAATACCGAAGACCTTTGCGGCTAATTTCTTGGCGTTCCTTTTCTTTGGCGCATCGGTACTCGGATGGTGCTACCGTTACACTGACTGGATTGAGATTGTCGGCGGCTTTCTCTCCCTTGCAGGGATACTTTCCTGGCTCGCGTTCGTATTGAAAGTCATCCCCGATAGGCGAATGGAAGAGTTTCAGACCTGGGCGGACACCAGAATCTTCAATAACGGGAGTATCAAGTGGTTTTTGCTGGGCTTATTGACGCTTGGACTAGCTGCTGCCAGCTTTCTGGGCACGGTAGAGGTAACTTGGATAGCAGGCGAAGGGAACCGTTCGGTATGGATCCACAAACTTGGAACATCGGAGGGAGAAGGGGCTTCGTTGATGCCAGGCAAAGTGGTGCGCAGCCTGTTCTTGACGTTCTGGACGAAGCCGACGAAAGTGCGAGTCAAGGTGAGCGGCTTCCCGGACCGCACTGCCCAGATCACACCCTGGCAACGATATGAACTCAAGGTCTCTGACTCGTTCTATCGACCGGTTGTCCTTTTCCGGCCCACTGTCGATTTGCTGAACATGTTGCGTAACGACCCGATGAGTCTCTCGGTAAAGGTCGACTCGCAATCTTGGATAATTTCCCAGTACGAAGGGAGATCTGTGTGGGTGGGGTGTGACGCTGACGTGGAAGTCCCCCAAACGAAGTTGGATGTTTGGCGCGCGATCCTGGCCACCGCGGGCCAGCCTGAAACGTCGCACTATTGGGTGCACCCGCTGGCCTTAAGCGGCCCGATTCCGAACTTGATTGCCGGACAAACGATTGAGGTGGCCTTACTTCGTGATGACCGCAGCGCCTACACGTCGCGGAAATTTACCGTGTTGCCGGCTTCAGACCGCCAGACATTTGCTCAGGAGGAGACCCTCGATGTCCCAAAACACTAGATCGCCCCGGCGCGCCTGCGGCCGGTTTGCCCTATTGGCAATCGCCGCGCTTTGTTTGGATTCGGTAGCAGCGGCACAAAAACCCTTACCCGTCTTTGTGGCGTTTGAATTTGAAGAGCCAAGCGTTGCTTCGAAGTTGTCCGACGCCGCGCGCGAGAGCAAACAAAAGGAGATAAGCGGTCGCCTTGCTGAGAAACTTCTTTCTCAATTTCCTTTCTGGAGTTTTCAGCCCGGCGGGTCGACTGACTACCCCCGTATCCACGTGTGGCTCGAAAAGCATTCTCTGGACGAATGGCACGTGCATCTGAAGCTCTTGATGCAGCAAAACGCCCCAGAAGTCTCCCGCTGGCAGACTGAGCTCTACGCTCCGGGAGAAATAGCGCGACGTGGATTTCCCGCAATGGCGCAGTTAGCGGATGAGATAGTGAAGAGATTTCAAACCTATCTCGCAGAACAAAGCAACAGCGAGATTCTGGAAAAATTGGAACAGACTGCTCCCTTGAGCATGGAAGTGGCATCGCTGCCCGTCTCACCGCAACCACCGCAACGCGCGCTGGCGGTGTTGCCGCTAGTTTGGAACAAGTTTTGCGCGTTGGCCTCCTCGGAGTTTGTCATCAGCGCGCGTTGGAACCAAGGACGTGTTTCGATCACTTCAAAAGCCACCGGCGAGTCCGCCGATTACAAGCCAGACAATCCGCAATTCCAGGGGCTTCAGATTGAACATACCGAATGGAGCCCGCAAACAGGGCCGCCGGAGAGCGTCACAGGCCATATACAGCACTTTGGGCAACTCACCCAGGTGATGGTAAGAATCAAGCGATTCACAAGCGATCCTGCGTCCTGCCAGGGTGTGTCGTTAGTTCAGTAGGAGGAGGCCATGAGATTCCGAAGGACAATGGAGGTGGGGGCCGTCATTTTCCTTGCATTCAACTTGGTGAACTTGTGGGCGCAGGCACCGGCGGAAGGACCCACGGCCGCCGCCCAGGATCTGGCGCGTAAGGCCAAATCCCGCGGTGACTATAAGTCGGCGGCGGAGGGTTTTGAAAAAGTCCGGAAAAGCGCCCTCGCGTCAGATGACAAAAAGTCCGCAGCGCAAGCGGCGATTGACTACGCGCAATCCCTGGAACGTTGGGTCAACACCGATCCGACACAGCAGAATCGCCTGGCGGAGGCCGCGCAGTCGTACCAGAGCGCCATCCAGCTGGGTGACGCCGACCAGCAGGCTTATGCACGAAATGGTCTCGGAGTGGTGCTGCTCAGGCAGGGAAAGGCGGTTGAGTCCCTCGCTGCATTTCGCGGAATTGACATGGACGGAATCGCGCCGACGGCGCGCTTTGCTTACCTCTACAATTACGGCCGTGCTCTTGAAAGAAACGACGAATTGCAAACTGCCTATGCCCAATATCGACGTGCTCTCGAATTGCAGCCGAGATTCGAACCGGCAATCGAAGGCGCGTTCCGTGTCCTGCGGCAGTCCCCTCGCCCAAACATCAAAGAAGCAGTAGGCTTCGGTCAGCAACTCGTCGTGCGCGGGTCGGGAGCTTTTACAGCAAGGCAGATTCACACATTGCTGAAGGCGTGGAATGCAGCCCCCGACGCCAGCGAGCTGTTAACCGTGCTCGTGCAGTATTACATTTCAGCGTCTGTTGATCCTGTGCAATTTCAGGAAGTCGAGTTGGGAGACCTCCGCAGCCTCGGGGCCACTACTCCGGCGCTGAGAAGTCCCATCGATGAGATACTTACCGCCTATGTTGGGAACTTTCCTCCGAGCTTCCATCACGGCCCAGCGCGCAACATCTTCCGATCCTGGGCGTACCCGCCTGAGCATGCCGCCTTATTCTCCGCTCTGCTTAAGAGTGTAGGTGCATATTACGATCAGCGCGAGACCCCAGAGAAAGCTCTGCCACGGTTCTCGGCAGCCTGGATGCTAAACCCCTCTGACTCCGAGGCTGCGGTATATGCTGCGGCAATTGTCCGGGACCACGCCAAGGCTCTTGATCCTCAAGGACAATTGTTCAACCAACTCCTCGAAACACTTTTCATGCAGAAAGGCGAAGCCTACTTCGAAAATGACTGGCCCAATATCCTTCGCTTCCATGTGGTGTTAGGAACAATTTTCGAGCGGGAGAAGATCTGGGGATCTGCACAAGATCCGCGCAGTGCCATCTTCCAGTGGGAGAATGCTTTGGAGGCGGAAAAGCAGGTTCGGCACGTAGACAAGAATTTCACTCCCTCGCCCGGAATCCACGCTTCTTTGGCCCTGGCTTATGAAAAGACTCGGCGAACAACAGACGCGTGGGATCAATATGTATTGGCAGCACAGGGATTCATCGAGAGTCACAATCCTGATCCCGCGGCATTAGCACTCGAACACGCACAATCACTCTCTGTTGAGAAGGACGAGCAGCGCCTAAAAAAGCTCGAGGAGCTTCGAAGCAGGATTGCCGAACTGAAAAAAACGGCCGTTTAAGAGCTCCGAATTGCGACTGATTCTGTGCATTTTCTGACTAGCCTAAGTACGCCACTTGTCCTGTTAGCTCTATAAAGGGGAAGTCAATCAGAAATGTTTCTTCGTTGGCTGGACTTTGCTCTTCTGCCGATGCTCACGAGAACCCGCCTACTCTTCATGGGCGTAGGCGTGGTGGCGCATTTCCGGGCGGCGGCCCTCGAAGACGAGCTCAAGAAACGCGGTCAAACAATCGAGCGCGAGTTGGAACTTCAACAGGCGGCATTGAGAGCGCTCGCGCAGCAGATGCGGACGGATCTTCAGGCTCAGATCCAACAGCATGAATCGGCTGCAGTGGTACTGTCTTTCGCAAAGGACGGTTCGCTGCCAAGGAGCTGGGCTGACGACCGCAAGGGTATATTGCAATCTCAGATGTCGTTAGCGTCGGTCGACGCGGCCGCGGACGCTGCGACAAAATTGAAGATCGCCTTCGTCGCTCTGACTGAGGGCAGATTCCAGCTCGTTGATGTTCCGATGTCGTAGGCGAAGTCAACGAGATTGTGGCCCTAATCGAAACCGTCCAAGGCAAACAGAACAAGCAATGAAAAAAGGGCAAACAACATGACAGTCTCTGAGATTTCTAGCCAAACTCTCGAGCAGCTTCGCGAAACGTTTTTGAAAATGACCTGACCCGAGTGGGATCTTGCACTTATGGGGAAACCGGAAGAAACGGTCAACAGTGCAGCCAAGGCATTATTGCTTGTGCAGGAGGCCCGGCTCAGGCTGGAGAATGCTGAGCTTGCCCAAATTCGAGACTAGCTTGTTGAGAACGAAAAGAGTCTCGAAGCGGGACGTAACGAGGTCAACGGGGCTTTGGAGAGGCTGGACCAGATCGAGGGCGCTCTGAACGCGATTACCTCGTTTTTGGACATTGTTGGGCGTGTTATTTCGGTTGCTTAAGCGGTCACGTCCCACCGCCTGCGCCAAACCCATCTATGGCCGGCGTGCACACAAAGCAATTCTTCCCCTCGGCGTCAGCCGCTGCGTGCGGGATCGCTGGTGCGCCATGCCTCACTGAGGCGACTCGGTGTATTTACATTGGCCTGGATGTACTGACGCGGCACCGGATTATCCGCAAGTTGCGGAAGCTGCGGGGGGTTTCACTGCAGCTTTCCGGCTACAAGCATCTAGGGCAATTCATTCTATGGAGTTCGATGTTGCGGCGGATTTATCGCCAGTTTGTGCATGGGCTGAGCCGGATTGGCAAAATGCAGGTGTTTACGTCAAGCGGCGCGGGCACCTGGGGACCGCCGCTGCGACTGGGATCGAATCCAGAAATTGTGGTCCTGCACTTTGAGTGAGGTACACAGACAACCGTCGCTTCTTTCTCGCGGTGCGTTAGTGGCCCAGCTTTCAACCAAGCCGCCGCAAAATTGTCGTGACCTGGCCGATCACCTCCGCGTCGACATCGTTCCTGAACTGCCGTAAACCCAACGGTCCACCGGGGTAGCTATCCACGACGAGGTTGCCTTCGCGCAGAGCGCAAGGACCGCACAGGTAGCCGCCATCTCGCTTGAGAATGAGGTAGAGTGGCCGCTTACAAGGTCCATTCACTGGAGAGGGAGCAGGCTTCTTCATTCGCCGGTTAACCGCAACCAGCGTGGCATTGATGAGCAAGGGGTGGATTGGCGCTTTATCCCCTCCCACCCAGAAGACGTCTAACAAAGAGAAATCCTTGAGGTCCGTGATCGCTGCGAGCGACTGTCTCAAGAAAAGGGGAATCTCCTCCCATTGCTTCAGCAGATTACTTAAGAAGCCTTGGTAGTCACGAGAGCTACCTTGTTGGCTTACCAGGTGAGGCCTGTGTCCCTCACTGGACACCAGCCGGCGCGCAAGTTCATCCGGCATCGGATCATGACCCTCTCGATCGAGAGGGAGCCTAGACACGCGCAGGAATTCTCGAAAGTCGATGCAGTATAAAAGACACAGTGTGAGTATCTTTTGGATGTGCCGCGGCGGTGCAGAGAGCGTTTCGTAGTCCGAGAGCGTGCTTGCTGCGGAGAAATAAAGCTCGTCTGAAAGCGCATCCGCAATCCAGCGGCTGACTGACGATGCTTCACGAAAAGACAGCCCCACTCTAAGGCGAGAATGCTTGAGAAGATCCTTGAGGCCTGATTGTTGATCTGGCAGGCGCCCGAGTCGCGGCTTACCTCGAGCCGCCGATTTCATCGGCACTTGCCTTGACGGATTGCTGGAAACCACCGGCCGAATTTCAGCGTCGATCATTCCCAGAATTCTCGCATCCTTTCCGATGTCTACCTCAAATTCCGCACAGGGGTGTTGTGGACAGAGTAGAAGGACGCGGGCTTTCTCGAGTCGACGAAGCCTCGAGCATGTCCACCCGAGCTCGTGCTCCACCAGGAAGAACGGTCCCTCGCCATTCGTGTTCCACCCGTGGGGCAGTGCATCGTCACACTGCGGGATCACTCTAACGATGCTCCCCGGAACAAAATATGGCACGGCATGCAAGTCCGTGTCACCAACCATTGCGTAGAGAAACCCCTTGCTATTCAGTGCGAGCAGGTCACTAGCCCGCTTCGGCGTTGTCCAAGCTAGGAAGCGTCCCAGCGGCGCGATCGAAGAAGCAGGGCCCGTGTCGGGTCTCTCGGCAAACCAGGGGATCCATGCGTGTGTGTCATACACGGTGGAAGCCAGAATGATCGTCCGATGCCTGGGAATTTGTACTTGAAGCCGCGAAACCGCGTCGAGATCGAAACCGAACACAGCCAACCAGTCGTAGAGTCGATAGTCTGTGATGTGACTTAGGGCGAGAAGTTGGAAGATCGTAGGGGTCGAAAGGGTGCGTGCCAGGTCGTAATACAAGTTGTGCGGAACATAAAACTGCGTAGAGCGCCCAAAGATCTCGCCGGACCGTCGAGAAACATTGTAAAGAGTCAGGCCGCGTGTTGAGAGGATCGCCCGCACTTGCAGTGCTCTGTCCATTCGAAGCCACACTAATTCGTCGGTGTATATCCAAGACACACAAAGGAAAGGGAACAATTGCGGCCCTGGCAGCAATTGCGACCAGTTACAAGATTTTTGGCATGAAGGCATAGAACCCGTGTATGGATAAAAGAAGATTCACGTAGCTGGACATAAAAGGGCTACGAGCGTAGGATTCCCGCCAATGGTCCCCCGCAGGCCGAGCCCGAGTGCCGGAGCAAAACTAAAAGAAATGCGGGTGCGTCTGGGTTTGACGACACGCGACGTGGAGGCGAGGAGCCAGCAAATCGCAGATGACAGGCACAACCGTGAATTTTATCTCTCCCATGCTTGGGTGACCGACATCGAAAACGGCGAATTCAATCCGAGCATCTACAAGCTCTACAGCCTGAGTGCCATCTATCACGTCGGGTATACGGAGGTACTCTCCTGTTTCGGATTGCCGATCAGCGAACTGAGTCGTTATCGTGCCTCGATCGGCGTTCCCAGAACTCATCTGCTGGGTGGCGAAGCCGATCTTGAAGCCGAGAAAGTGTCGCTGCCGGTTCAGTTTAAACCGGAGTTTCAATTAGAAAAGACGAATCTGCTTGCGCGAGTCGTGAAGAAGTGGGACCAGATCCCTGTTGGTTTCTTGCAGCATCTCGACTTGCACAAGTTCGTATACGGCTATATTGGACTGGAAGACTACACGCTTTACCCTCTTATTCGACCCGGCTCTCTGGTAGAAATAGATGCAACCCAAAGAAAGCTCAACACAGAGAAGTGGAGCACAGAGTACGACCGTCCCATCTACTTTGTGGAACTGCGGAACGGGTATGTCTGCAGCTGGTGCCAGGTGGATCGCGGCCAACTCATTGTCATTCCTCATCCACTCTCGCACCGGGATGTCCGCCGGTTTGAATTCCCCTCGCAGGCGGAAATCGTGGGCAGGGTGACGGGAGTTGCGATGCGAATTGTCGCAGAATCAGAGTCGCGGACAAGAGAGCCAAATCGCGCGGCTTAAGACTGAGTCGAAGAGTGCCAAGTTCGCCGACCTCATCGACGTACCGCCTCTCGCTTCGTGTTAAAGTGCAGAAGTTTAGATTCTGCGTAAATTATGCTTGGGTTCTTATGACAACGATGCCGCAAACCTTGGACGATTCCAGCAGGCACGGTCTCCTCACAAACTTCAGCAACTCCGCATTGCACCGCGACAAAGATGTGGTGTTTCATCGTGAATGCTCCATAACGAAATGGCTGATAGATCTTGGCGTGTCAACACTTTGGTGGCGATCAAGTTCCTGCACACGGCAGTTTGGGGTCTTTTGGCGGGATGCATTCTGGCGCTGCCCATCGCGCCACTGCTGCATCGCTTCGACTGGGCGATAATCCTAACTGTCATCATCGTCGTCGAGTGCGCCGTGCTGGCCCTCAATAAGGGACGATGTCCGCTCACTGGCTTGGCAGCCCGGTTCACCGACGATCGCGCAGACAACTTCGATATCTACTTGCCCGAGTGGGTTGCGCGGCACAATAAGTCAATCTTCGGCACGCTCTTCGTCGTCAACGAGTTGATCGTGTTGTGGCTCTCGCTGAAATGAGGGCTGCTTTCATTGGCGGGGATCTCCGGCAGCGGTGAAAGGCACCAAGCGATGATGCAGATTCTGAAAGCGGGCGTGCTCTACTTCGCACTCGTATTTGGGGCTGGCTTCGCGCTCGGCACGATCCGCACGCTCTGGGTCGTGCCGAAAGTTGGCACTCGGAGGGCTGAACTGATAGAGGCGCCTCTTATGTTTGTGGCCACGATTGTGGCGGCGCGTTGGATAGTTCTGCGTTTCGCTATACAGTCGCTGCCGTCCGTCCGACTTGGAATGGGCGGCATCGCGCTCGCCTTCCTCCTCGCCGCGGAATTCGGGCTTATGCTCCGGCTTCGCGGCCTGTCGATAAGAATTACCTAGCAACCCGAGACCCTGTGTCAGGGACGGTTTATTACGTGATGCTTGTGGTGTTTGCCATCATGCCGCTCATCGTGGCCAGAGAATGAGACTGCCGCAAGGGGTAGGTCTGTTTGTCCCTACTGGCGTTCGCAGCGAGTGGCGGGAGGTAGCGGGAATTCGAGGTAAGTGGCCGGATTTTGTTGTTGTTGAGCATACACTACGTCGCCTTCATGGAGGCGGTCGATCAATGACAGTGCCCGTCGAATGTCCCTTGGAAGGTGATTGAAATCAAAGCAGTTACGTGGCTAACGGGCGCGATCCAAGGGACATTTACCGCCAGGCGGTGCGACGTGTCACGTAACTCCATCAATCCGTTGAGTTAATCCAACGGACATCAGGGCGAGGCGCACAAATCCAACGGACATTCAACGGACATCGCGGAGGCTAGGGGGTTTGCACTTTCAGGTGGCGACGGACCCGTGACGCGCGATAAAGTTTTTTGGGGCTACTGTGCGAAAACGAGATCAAGGCGCGCTTCAACATAAACAGGGGCTCTGGTTTCGAGCTGCCCAATCTGTTGATACAGCTCCGCCTTCAAGGCTTCCTCGCTCATGTCCGGTTTTGATCGCCGGTCCACAAATAATGTTGGTGCGCCCTGAATGGCTTGTCGCTTCCAGCTTGTTACCCGGCTAGGGTGTACCCCGTAGTTCGAAGCGATTTCCTGAATGGTCTTCTGTCCCTTGATCGCCTCCAGCGCGATTCGTGCCTTCATTTCCGCGTTGAAGCGCCGCCGCCTCGATTGCATCCCCGCTCCGTTTCCCAGGCCGCGATTTTACACCTTATTGTCTGGTCCGAATTTCGGGGAGCACCTCACCGTGCGCCACAGAGGGGGGCCCGCAATGGTTCCCATGCCGGGTGTAAAAATATTTTTAGTGATTTAGCTGGTTTAGCCGATTTAATACTTCCTCTTTCGTTCGCTCCGTATAGGAAGGGGGCATGTCGAAAAACTCTTCAACCGGCTGGAAAGATATCGAGATTGGTGTAATCTTTGTGTCTACCAAAAGGGCGCCATCGCTGTTACGAGTCCATATGGTTTCTTTTTGTAGAACAAAGCATCCCAAATCTCGCGCTACCCAACTCTTGATGAGCGTTGTAGCCTCTCCCTGCTCGGCCTCAATGTTTCCTCTTTCTTCCGTGTAATTCACGTCTACGTCTAGGATTCGACCAGCCGGAGTACCCTCGCATGAACTTGCTGGCGTGAGGCGGTGTTTGTATTCGTCCAGGGATATACTCTGCTGGACCTTTGATTTTGTGGCGTCGTCAACAATCGTATATACACCGGTTGTGAAGTCGTAGATGTCTCTCTCGTTTTGGAGTGAATAACTCCTAATCAAAATTCTTACCCATGAGCCATCTTCACGCACCGCCCGTGCGGATGTCCATGTACTCGGCAAGGGTTTATCTTTTTGTGGACTGCTCATTACCTCCGTTACTAGGAATGATCGGAGCGGCTTTGGTGTGGCCTGTGAACGAACGTAAAAAATGGTTCCGACTGCGGTTAGCACAGCGGCCAGAAATATAAAGTGTTTCAATTTCATGGTTTTCCTGCTTTTCTCGGATTTAGCGCGGATTTAGCAGTTGTTCCCGCCCCTGCAGCATTCGCTTAATCCTGAGCATCCCTGTGGAGTAAAGACGCAACCGCCACAAGGGAAGTTATAAACGTTACATTGTCCGCCGTGGCCAAGTCTCCTATAATTACAAGTCCGAATTATGCAGCTGTAGGCTTCTGGACTTGGACAATCGTTGACAATTTGTACCGTACAATTGACATCGCAACCATTTGCTGTGCTGGGGCCAAGCCTTAGCAATAGTTGCCGACATCAGAATGAACATTACAGAGAACGAAAGGATTACTATGCTGGAATGAATTGATAGAGGTTTATTCAACATCCTTTTCATTTGAACTGCTCCGTCTGACTTTGTCTCGTGCGAGTGCTAGGTTTACACAGTAAGTTGATTTCGTTAATATCCAATAGACCCCCCGATCAGTTCCTGTCAACAGCTAATTCTCTGACCGAGTGCGGGGTTATTTTCATCAGCGTCAAAAACTGCATCGCAAAACAGAACTTCACAATCTTCAAGACCGGTTGCGACCGGTGGGCCAGGGGACCCGCGATGAAGTTTTTTTGGCTCCAGTGCGACGCTGCGTCCACGCGAAACCCTGGTTTCGTCAACACCCACCCCGAGCCTCGCAAACTCCAAAGCTCCGCGAAATTCTGCCTCCGCTGACTGTAAAACGGGCAATCGGGTAACAGGCTTGACGTTTGACGGAAACGGGCGCAGCAACCTGTCGAGGTCGCCGCGCCCGGCGTTCACCGACGCATTCGGCGAAGGCCACGGTCTGATTTGGGTAGAGACCCAGTCGCCATTTGTCACAGAGTGCGCGGAGCGGGGCTATGGCTTGCTCCTCGTTTCAGGCACTCCAAATCGCCGTATTGTCGAAGTGCGACGACGGGCTGGATACAGAGAAGGGCGCTTCGACTCTTCGTGGCCTGATGCGTTTTGCGGTTAGGGAGTAGTCCAGGCTCCCTCATAAAGCCCTCAACGACGCAAGAAGCAGACTCGATTTGTCCAGTCCCATTTCACCGTTTGCCTCACAAGATCGCTCAAGGCTCGTACGAGGCCGCCGGTATCTGCCGGTGAGATGGTCTTTTCGTCGACAAAAATCACCCCGCCGTGCTTTCGCTCCTCTTCCGCCCAAGCCTTGAGCAACGTGGGAATCGTCCTTCGGTCATAAGTAACGAGCGTTAACCCTTGCGCTGCAGCTTGCTGCAAACAGGCAGAGTCTTGCTGTCCCAGGAATTCTCCGTTTTCCCATTCCGCCATGCATACGATCAGCAGCAACTGATGGCGACGGCGAAGACCATCCGCAACTTTCGGCGAGATATGCTCATCCAGAAGAAGCTTAAGCATCTCAGTGCTTTGACGCTCTTCTGGAAACGAATTCGGTGGCCTGTGGCAACATCCGCTTGACTGCCTCAAAATCCGTGGCAGCGTTTTCGGAGAGTGCCCTTTCGATCTCCTCTGGAAAGGCCTTCGCGTAATTGATGGCGGCTTGGACTCTAGCTTCTGGCCATTTGAGGTGCTTGGCAACGGCTGAGACGTCGGCCTTATAGCTTCGGACCAGGAGCATCACCTCCCACACTGCAAGTGAGCCCCCTTGGATATAGGCTTGCCGGCCAGCGGCTGAATCGCGAAAGTCGATGAACGCGAAGTCGGACCGTCTGAGGCCTTCCTCAACGAGCCGAGCGCTCGCATCGCTAGGCGTCCATCCATGCCGGTTGGCCATGCGCTTAAGTCGGTTTCCGCTGTCCGCCGGCAGCCGCATGCTGATGACGACGGGACGAGTCTTTCTCATGGAGTCTCTCCTACAACGTAAGTGTTGTAAGCATTGTAGCACGGATCGAGTCGCGGCATGCCTTTATTCTTACTCGACAAGATCAAGAGGACTCCGAACATCCCTCTGGCTAAGGAGACTCTGCGGTCACGCCGCATTGACAGAGGGGTCCTTTCGAGGCGGCATCATGCGTAGAGTAGGGCCCTGCGCTAGCACGCCGAAGGAAGGTTGCGGGACGGTTCCGATGTGGTTTTTGAGCACGACAGGCAGCCTTGACGGCCCTAAATGGCGAGCATATAGTCGGGCTGTTTCTCATTCATGTCTGTGCTGAAGGAGCGCACCATGGGGAAAGAGCGTGAAGTCAGGGCGGAGGACATTCGGCAGCTCATGGTTGAGACTGCAAAGGTACAGGTCGCCAGCCTGGATGCGGGGATTGCTTTCTGGACAGGCTGGGTGGAGAGGACTTCTGCCTTCGCCAGGGCCGCAAACAAGGAACTCCTGGCCTTGAGCGAAGACAAAGCGGATGCCAATCTGGCCATTAACCGGCTGGTGGATTCCAGTCGCGAATACCTGCGGAGAGTCAGTGAGCTTCCCGCGTTGTCCGCAACGGAGTTTACCTCACAGCTTCGCAAATCTGACTCGGCAA
>JACXTT010003404.1_pt1 | contig 24478 bp, 22 predicted proteins | sample 9270951 | NCBI WGS metagenome assembly JACXTT01 (sample SAMN15532306, study PRJNA645909) | rock metagenome | isolation source: weathered quartz diorite | place: Puerto Rico | collected 2017-06-21
CAGGTGACTTTCATGACGATATATCCGGGCTGGTATCAGGGACGCGCGACGCACATTCACATCGAGGTGACGATGAGTGGGCGCTCGGTGAAGGTCACGCAGATCGCGTTCCCCGAGACGATCAATAACGCGGTGTATGCGACCGGTGTCTACGCCTCGCGTGGCAGCAATCCGACGGCGAACCTGCAGGACGGCATCTTCGCCGATAGTCTTTCGTCGGAGCTAGTGACGCCAAGCGGTAATCCGGCCGCGGGTTATTCCGCCTCTTATCAAGTCGGCGTTTCTCTGTAGCGCATCAGTTCCTCCGTGGCCTGTGCCACGCGCCGCACCGGCGACTGGTCGCGGCTGGAGCGCCACCGTCGTGGAGCCTCCCCACGCGAGCGGGGCATCCGGACGCCCCGGGTCGGCGTTCCACAAGCACTCCCGCACCGTCATCACGCGGGTGTCCGTGTTGACGGTGACGACTTGGAACGACAGCTTCCGCTCGTTCAACATCGACTCTGCGCCCTTCATCGGCGAGTCGACGCGGAACGTCGGAAGGACGATGCGGCTATCGGGGCCGATCCAGTCGTAGAACTGGTTCCAGTTGCTGTTGCCGTGGAAGTAGGCCGTGATGTTGCGGTGCCGCGCGAGAAACGACGCGAGTTGGCGCTGCTCGATCACGCTCGATTCCTCGATCGTCTTGCCGTCCGCAAAGGTATCGGTTAGCAAGTTCTCGAACTGGTCAGTCGGGTTGATGTCGTGACGCCCGTTCGGGTTGATCAGATGTTTTGCTTCGACGTCTGGCTGATCGTGCGTGAAGAGAAACACCGGCGTTGACGCGCTCACGCTCTTCAGGTCGTTCTCGATCCACGCGCGTGCGTGCGAGTCGGGCCAGACCTGCACGAATACGAGATGAAGCCCGCCGACATTGCGCGAAAAGTACACCTTGTCACGCGCGAAATCGAACGTCGACGTGGTCTTCGGCGTGCCAGGCTTGATCATCGCGTTATACATCTCGACCATGGGCGTCAGATCGAGCGCGGGGTTCATCGGCTTGTAGAAACCAACCGCGTTCGATGCCTCATGGTTCCCCGGGACAACGAACACTGGCGCGACACCTCCATCGTGATTCTTCAGACGCAGCGTCTGGAGATAATCCGCCCGAAACTGGGTCCAGGACACGGCGGCCGGCTGCACCGGGTCCGGCAGCGACTCCTCACGGTTGACGATGTCGCCGGTGTCGACAACGAAGTCGATTGCCCCTACGGACATCGTCGACCTGAGACCGCCATCACGAGGAAATGACGACACCGGCAATTGATTCATCCGTCGAACGAGCGCCGCGTTGACGACGGCGGCGCTGACGTTGCGGCCGCCGCGGAATTCAGGTCGGGTGATGCCGTAGTGCGAGTCGGACGTGAAGACGAACTGGACGCCGGAGAACTCTGGCGCGGATGGTGGCGGCGGTCGTCGTGCGTTGGCAGTGGCGATGGCTCCAAGAGCCAAGGCCACCGCCGCGAACTGTCTGGCAGAAGGACGGGCGTGCGTCATCGAGGAGTGAAGCCGACAGTCAGCGCGACCGACACGCTCCGGCCAGCCATCATCGTCAACACATCGCCCGGCGCGGGCAGGTTCGATGTCTTCGACGCGGCAGTCACACCGGTGATGGCGTGGGTGTCGTACAGATTGTTGACCGCAAATCGGATCCTCGTCGGCGACAGTTTCGACGTGCCGCCCACGGTGTAGTTGACGAAGATGTTGGCGAGATCGAACGAATCGATCGGCACAGCTTGATGCACGTCACCGTTGTCGTTGAACATCCCGCCAATCCGCTTGTGGAAATACCCGATATTCCAGTTCGCGAGATTGTACGTGAGGCCGAGCGTTTCGGTGTCGCTCGGTGCATTCTGTGACCAGAGCTTCGTGTCGACGTACTTCGACGTCCCCTTCGTGGCGTTCAGATACACCGCAAGGCCTCGCCCCATGAGAATCGTGCTCTCGGCCTCCACGCCCTGCGTGACTAGCTTCCCATTGAGGAAGTAGTCCGTCTCACCCGTTTCCAGATCGAGCGCGGACGAGTAGTCTGCCTGAAAGTTGATGTGATACACGTCGACGTCGAGCGTCGCGCGCTGCGATTTCCAGACGGAGCCGAATTGAACGGTGTCGGTGAGAATCGGCTCCGGTGGCGTGCCGACGAGCGCGTTCTTCACGTCGAACACGCTCGAGGGCGGGATGTTCTGCCCTCGGCCGTACTGTCCGTAGACTGACCAGTTGTCACGCAGCAGATAGCGGCCGTCGATGGACGGCAGGGCGGCGTGGTACGTCACCGCGTGCTTGATGAACGGGGCGCCATTGAGATTTCCAACGGTCTTCCCGTTGTCTGCAAATTGCGTGAAATTCTGCTTGTAGTACGCAAACTTGAATCCCGGCGTGACGCTGAAGACCGGCGTGAGGCGAACTTCGTACTCCATGTAGGGCTGCAGCGTAGTGGTCCCGAACTTCTCGTGGAAGTTCGGAAGCGCCGCGTCTACCCACGTGCGGGGATCAGACGGCGTCTGATAGCGATCGGTCCACGCGTACTCGGACCACAGGCCTGTTCGAAAAATGCCGCGGTTCGACACCTGCTGAATCGGCAGCAGGTTGCCGACCTTGCGGTAGCTGTTCAACTTGTCCGTGGCGCTGGTCGCGGTGATCGACGTCAGGCCGTTGAAATTCTGTTTGTTGTAGTACCGCATTGTGTAGGTCTTGTTGTCGATCGACCACCCGTTTCCGAACGTCGTCCGGATACCGACGTATTCGAAGTCGGTCGGTATGCGGTAGAAATTGAACTTGTAGTACATGGGCGAATTCGGATCGTCGGTCATCAGGAAGTTGGGCCCGAACTGCGCAATCTGCGCCCGCGTCGATCCTTTCTGATTCGGCGTGTTGCTGTGCAGCAGCATGACCGACGAGAACGCCGTCATCGAGGTGTTGCTATTGACCGACAGCTGATACTTAGCCGAGAACGCCTGCCGGTGCTGAAAGTTGAAGGTTTGATAGCCATCGGATCGCATATCGTGGACATCCGCCAGCAGCCGCGATTTGCCGCCGGGACCGAAGCGGCCGGAATTGAAATCAACGTCGAATAGCTTGGTGTTGAACGAGCCGTAGGAGACCGTTCCGTTGATGAGCGGGTCGTTGATGAGGGACCGCGAGAGCAGCGTCACCGAGCCGCCGTACGTGGACGGACCAATCGTCGCGGCGGAGCCTGGACTGCGGTCGAATACCGTAGATCCGATCGTCTGCGCCGGAAAGAACACCCATGAATGGTGCGTGGGATCGTTGGTGTCATTGAACGGGATCCCGTCGTAACTCATGCTGTAGTAGCCATCCTTGAACCCTCGGAAGAACGTCTTGGTGTCGCCGAGGCCGGGGCCATTCGTGCTGGTGCTGAACGTCCCTGGCGCCATCTGAAGCACCTGGCTGTAGTCGGACACCGGTGAGGTGTAGCTGCGGATGTACTCGGGACTGATCAACGACTGCGCCGATCGCGCCGTCAGTGACGACTGCGAGGGCGCGGCCACTGCCGCCTCAGGCAGCGCGGCCGACACGGTGACCGTCTCCGAAATGTTCGCCACGGTGAGCCGGATGGACATCTCTTCGCCTCCGGTCGCGGAGACCACGACTCCTCTCCGCTCGACAACGTCGAAACCTGGAACGGCGACTTCAACCATGTAGGCGCCTGGCAACAGGCCGGTCGCCTGGAACCGCCCGTTGGGATCCGTCATCGTCGATCGCAGATCTGCGCTTGACGTACTCGCCTCATTGCGGATCAGGACCGTCGCATTCGCGACCGCCTTTCCCTCGGGATCAGTCACAACACCCTTGAGTGACGCGCTGCTGTCGTTGGTCTGGGCTATCGCGGGAACGCCCACACAGATGAACAGAAACAAACAACTGAACAGACATCGCGAGCATCGGACCACGTCGCGCATCGATCACCTCGCAGTTCTATGACTCCAGTCGGGTTTGCACCAGACCCTATCGGCGGGTTGTATCGACGTTGTGACGGGCGCGTTAAATGTGCGATAGGACGAGATGTATGAACGCCAGATTAACGAGGGAACGCAGCCGTTGGTGTTGTGCTGATTCTGGCTCGCGATCGGAAGACAAGGGGGAAACCCACCGCGACCTACCAGTACCCGATCATTCTTCCCGCGGTGACGGCAGTCAGCCAGGAGACGAGCGAGATCCCACCCATGATGGCAAGTTGACGCCGCTCACCGGGCATGAGTGCGCGCACGCCGACCTCTCTCCACGCCGGCGTCATGTTCAGGATGCCCGCGTTGAGCACGCCGAGTGCGATCGCCGGAAATTTGATCAGGAGAAACGGATTATCGACGTAGGCCGTCGCCTTGGTCGCCAGCAATGCCGCGCCGGTGATGATGGCCACCACAAACGCCGTCATCCCGACCGGCATCACGGCAGCCGAGAGATCGGCGATGCGGACACGCCGGCTCCAGGCGCCGAGCAGGCGCAGATCGAGCACGAGAATGGAACCAAAGAGGGTGGAAACACCAAGGATGTGCGCGACGTTGACGATCGCGTAGGTCCAGGGACCGGACTCGCGCATCATGTGCCCGAGCCCGGTCTGTTCTATCCAGGTGAGAAGATCACGCATTCACGAAACTCCCAATCTCCAACTCCCAGGCAAGCCACAGCGGCGTTGGCTTGGAAGTTGGGAATTGGAAGTTGGGAGTTCGCCGTCTAATCCATCCCCGGATACACGTCGTACAGCTTGCCGTTGAAGGTGAGCTTGGTGACCTTGATTTCGTAGGTGTTCTGACTCTTGTTGCGGTGGCCGTGCACAGTGACAGTCGATCCCACCGGCATCAGCTTTTCAGTCACGCCCGCTTGCTGCGTGCGGGCTGGCGGCGCCATGGTCACATCCCAGACATGACCCTGCGCGTCCTTGATCTTCATCGTCCCGTGCGGGCCCGAGAGGCTGACGGGTGTCGTGACAGTGCCGGTGACGTCGGTCAGCTTGTCTTCGTTGCCGCCCCAGCCGTGATGCGCGAGCGCCGGCAGCGCCGACAGCGTGAACACGCCAAGAAGCATGGCGACTTTCTTCATCCCCTACCTCCTGAATCGAGTCGGAGTACAGTGACCGTACTCCGAGTCGGAGATTTATTTTACGCGTAATGCTGCGCCGGTCATCCAGCGCGCCATTGCACACAGCGCTGAATCGCCGCCGGCACGGCCGATCAGCTGGACGCCAACGGGCAGCCGGTTGACCTCGAGCAGCGGCAGCGAAAACGCCGGCAGCCCGAGCCACGAACCATAAGATGGGAACGTACGGCTTCCGGTCTGTGCGAGCCCACGAGGCGCCGGACCCGAGCAGGCGAGGGTGACGAAGCCGTCGCAGCGCGCCAGCACGGCCGCTGCCGCGCGCCGCAGGCGATGGCGCGTGGCGAGGCGCGCCTCATAGTCACGGGGAGTAAGTGTACGAGCGCGGTCGAGCAGTTCACGGATCCGCGGTCCGATCTTCCGAGGACCGTATATCGCCAGGTAATTCTCGAACGGCCAGCGCATCTCGTACGCGATCAGATCGACATGGCCATCCAGTTCGTCTTCGAATTGCCGTTCAAGGTCCGCGACCTCGGCATCCTCGTTTTGCGAGGTTATCTCGATGCCGGATGCCTTCACGCGATCGATGAACGCATCGAACGCCGCACGTGAATCGCTGTCGGTCTCGTTCCACCCTCGTGTGAACAGTCGAATCAATTTGCGTGGCTGACGTTCAGCGATCGCCTGGTCCTGTGCGCCGTTCATCAGGCCAAGTCCGGGGCCGGCAGCGCCGATTGAGATCTGAGATGCGACGAGCCACGCGTCCGCAACGGTGGCTGCGATCACGCCCAGATGGTCCGACGTCGGCGAGAGGAGATGAATCCCGCCCGTGTGAAGAGCGCCGTGTGTCGGTTTGAACCCGACCACGCCGCAGTAGGCCGCCGGCCGCAGGACCGATCCCTGCGTCTGCGTGCCCAGCGCCGCGGGCACCATGCCGCAGGCGACCGCCGCAGCGGAACCGCTCGACGAACCACCCGGCGTGCGCGTCGTATCGAACGGGTTGCGCGTCGGCCCCGATCGCCCGATCGCAAACTCCGTCGTCACGGTCTTGCCGACGATCACGGCTCCGGACTGACGCAGTGCCATGACACACGCGGCATCGGCCTTCCCCCGCCATTTTCTGTAGATGGGGGAGTTCATCTCGGTCGGCATGTCGGCCGTCGCGATGATGTCTTTGATGGCGATGGGGCAGCCATCGATCGGCGACAGCGGACGCGCCAGCTTGTAGCGGCGGGTCGCGGCATCCGCGGCTGTCCGCGCGTTACGGGCGTCAAGCGTCACGAACGCCTTGATGGTCCGGTCGTACCGGGAGACTGCCTCGAGGCACTGCTCGAGAAACCGGCGCGGCGTCGTGCGGCCGTCGCGGAAGTCCGCGGCGGCACGCACGAAGGATACGGGTTCAGGCAGGTTGCGCGGCACCGAGATGCTGGTCGAAGAACTCCAGCGTGCGCTCCCACGCCCTGGCGGCCGCGGTTGCGTCCTTCTTCAAGCCGACCGTGTGAATGATCGGATCGTCGCTCGCAAACGCGTGTCCGGCGTCGTAGCGGTGGAACGTGTATTTGGCGCCGGCGGCTTTCAGCTTCTGCTCGAGCTGATCGACCTGCTCGATCTTGAAGAAGCCGTCGTGAATCGCGAAATGCCCCATCAGCGGAGCCTTGATCCTGGAAGCGTCTACGTATTCGAGGGGCGGGAACCCGTACCAGGCGACCACCGCAGCCGCTTCGGGCACAAAGACCGACGCGAGAATCGTCAGTGCACCGCCCATGCAGTAGCCGGTGACGCCGACCTTCGGGCTGGATTGTTTCAGGTATTGCACCGCTCCGCGAATATCCTGACCGGCCGCGTCACCGAAGTTGAGGCCGGTCATCAGGTGTTCGGCCTCTTTCGCATCGAGACCAACTTTGCCGCGATATAAATCCGGAATGAGCACGCGGAAGCCGTGCTTCGCGTAACGATCGGCCACTCCCTTGATGTGATCGTTGACTCCCCACCACTCCTGAATCACGACGAGGCCCGGCGCCGTCTTGCCGCCGCTCCCCTCGACGTAATACCCGGAGCACTCTTTTCCATCTGGACGTTTGAAGGTCACTTGGCTCATGGAGCGGATTCTATATTAGTGATTTGTGATTTGTGATTTGCGATTTCAAATCACAAATCGCCAATCGCAAATCTCAAGATGATCAGCGAACCTGGAGCTGGCCTGTGGTCAGCGTCATGGGACCAACGTCGGCGTGCAAAGATCGTTCGACTGGATCCACCTAAATCGTTTCCCGGAATTCAATTTTGGGATTTTTCTCGAACGTGTAGCGCATCACCCAGTCAGACTCGAAGACGAGTACCTCGCGCTGCTGACGATCGAGCGCCTGCATCACGCCTGAGGTCGGGAGCACCAGCTGAGCGTCTGCTGCCTTGATCGGCCATCGCGCACCGACGTGCGGCAACCGGTCGAGCGTGCACGCGATGCCGTATTCCGACGACATCCTCGCCTCGACCACATCGAGTTGGAGCGCGCCGATGACACCGATGATCGGGTTGCGTATGCCAGCGGTCGGCATGAACAGTTGAATTAGACCTTCTTCGGCGAGCTGCTCGATTGCCTCATCGAAACGTTTATGCCGCACGTCAACGGGGCGAAGCATCGCGAATTGCTCGGACGGAAACTGCGGAACCGGCGGGAACTGGACGCGCTTGCCGCCGTACAGCGTGTCGCCGATCGCAATCCGTCCAGGGTTGACGACGCCGACGACATCGCCGGGAAAGGCCTCCGGAACCGTTTCCCGGTCGCGCCCGAAGAAGCGATACACACGCGACAGCCGCAGCGGCGTGCCGAGCCGCGCGTTCATCACCGTCATGTCCTTTGCGAGACGACCGGAGCAGATGCGCAGGAACGCGACGCGGTCGCGGTGGCGCGGGTTCATGTTTGCCTGAATCTTGAACACGAAGCCGGAGAAATTCGCATCCATCGGCTCGATCGAACCCGCATCGGCGTCACGGGGACCTGGACTCGGTGCCAGCGACAGCAGCGCGTGGAGGAACGGCTCGACGCCGAAGTCGTTCAGCGCGCTGCCGAAAAAGACCGGAGTCTGGCGCGCGCCGACGTACGCCTCGCGATCGAATCGGGTGCCGGCGCCCGTGATGATCTCGATCGCGTCGATCAACTCCTTCTGCCGGCGCTCTCCTACGAGCTCCCTCACTTCTTCGGCCTGGGCGCTGGCGACGACCACCGGCTGCGTCCTGCGGCCGCGTGCCTGTCGCTCGTAGAGGAGCACGGCATTTGCCTCGAGGTCGTACACGCCTTTGAAATCCGGACCGTCGCCGAGCGGCCAGTTCATCGGCGCCGCGGAGATGCCGAGGACATGTTCGATTTGATCGAGCAGCTCGAACGGGTCACGTGCTGGCTGATCGAGTTTGTTGATGAAGGTCAGCACCGGCAGGCCGCGCGAGCGGCACACCTCGAACAGTTTCAGCGTCTGCGGTTCCACGCCCTTCGCCGCGTCGAGCACCATGACGACGCTGTCGACGGCGAGGAGCGTGCGGTAGGTGTCCTCGCTGAAGTCCTGGTGGCCCGGTGTGTCCAGCAGCGTGACGTGATGTCCTTCGAGCTCGAATTCGAGCGCCGCCGCGCTGATGGAGATGCCGCGCTGCTGCTCGAGCTCCATCCAGTCGGACACGGCGTGGCGCTGAGTCTTGCTGCCGCGGACCGCGCCCGCAAGCTCAATCGCGCCCGCGTAGAGCAGCAGCTTCTCGGTCAGCGTGGTCTTGCCCGCATCGGGATGAGAGATGATGGCGAAGGTTCGGCGCCGCGCGATTTCCGATGCCAGTGATTCCTGACCGGGGATCAAGTCTTCGGTTTTTGGTGGCATTCAATTGGGCTCAAGGCTCACGGCTTCGGGGACTTCAGCCTTCCGGAAAGCTTTTGCCCGTAGCCCTGGAGCCCGGAGACTGAAGCCTGTATCTGAGGATACGATTAATTCGTGCGCATGCGGTACATGCTGATGGTATCGGTCGTGACCGCGGCCGTCATCGCACCCCTGCTCGCGCAGTCTCATCAGGTGCAGCGCCTTCCGCCAGTTGGTTCCCGAGCGCCGGTCGCCGGCTACACGGTTCGGCACGCGTACCCCCACGATGCGCACGCGTTTACTCAGGGGATCGAATATCGGGGCGGCGTGCTGTACGAGGGCACCGGTCTCAACGGCCAATCGAGTCTCCGCCGAGTCGAGCTGACAACAGGCAAGGTTTTGCAGCAGATTGCCGTGTCGCCTGAGTATTTCGGCGAAGGGATCACCACGTGGGGCGAAACCATCCTCCAGCTCACGTGGCAATCGCAGCTAGGATTCGTGTACGACCGCAACACTTTCAAGCAGCTTCGCACCTTCAGGTACACCGGCGAAGGGTGGGGGCTGACGCACAACGCGACGCAGTTGATCATGAGCGACGGGAGCGCATCGCTCCGCTTTCTCGACCCGATGACATTCACCGAGACGCGACGCCTGCTCGTCACCGACGCCGGAATCATCATTCGCGAACTGAACGAACTCGAGTGGGTCGACGGCGAGATCTACGCGAACGTGTGGCAGACGAACTTCATCGCGCGCATTTCGCCGTCGAGCGGCCGCGTACTCGGTTGGATCGATCTGACTGGGTTGCTTTCACCCGAGGAGCAGCGCGCCGGCGCCGACGTACTCAACGGAATCGCGTACGACGCGGCGGGCAAGCGGCTGTTCGTCACAGGGAAGCTGTGGCCGAAGATCTTTGAGATTCAGATCAGGGGGCAGGGGGCAGCGGGCAGGGAGCAGTAGGGTGCAGGACTACGTTCTCCTGCCACCTGCCACCTGCCACCCGCCTCCTGCCACCTATCACGGGGTCACATCAAACCCATCCACCCACACCCACGCGCCCTGAGAGCTCGCGTTGCGGCTTCCGGTTGCCTCGATCGTAATCGTGTGGGCGCCGGGACTGAGGCCGCCGATCGTATACGCGGCCACCCCGATTCGCGCTGGTGCCGCATATTCGTCCACCGTCGTTTTCAGCTCGTCGTCAATGTAGACACGTGCGACGCCGGACCACTGATCCTCGTAGGTAATCCACGACACGCCTGATCCGGTGAAGGAGAGGCTCGCGCGCGATCCCGCGTCAACCGCGAGAGCCGCGCTGCCCCCGCTCAGCGCTGGGTTGTTGTTCGCGTACCAGTGCCCGAGGAAGGTCATCGCCGCGTTGTTCTGTTCGATGCGTCCCGTTCCCGCCGAAGTGCCTCCGGCGACCGGCGAGCCGGTGACGTCGAACGCGTCGATCCATACCCACGATCCGTCCGTGCCCGGCCCGCGTTCGTGCGTGACCTCAATCGAGAACGTGTGCAGTCCGGCCGCCAGCCCGCTCGCCTGGAACAGCACTCGTTGGTATTGCGAGATCGGGTTGTAGGTGTTGATCACCTGCATCGTCCCATCGAGATAGACCGTCGCCAGACCTGCGTACGCGTCCGCCACGCCGATCCACGCGATGCCGGTGCCGTTGAACGTGATCGAAGCGCGCGCCCCTTTCGTGTTTGTCAGGACAGCCTGACCACCGGTATTGGCGGCGGAATCGTTCGTATACCAGTTGCCGCTGTAGACGATCGAAGGGTCGTTCTGTTCGATCCGTGTCTGTGCGAACGCCGCCTGTGAAGACGACGCTGCGAGGGCAGAAAGAACGATAAGAGTTCGAGTCCAGCCGTATCCCACGGCTTCTCGAGGGAGCAATCGATATTCCAATGAGTGCTCAGCTTTTTCGCAGAAGTGAGTTATCGCTCAGGTGATCGCGCGACTTCGAGTTTCCATCTGATCGATATCCGAGCGATAATCCCGCCGCGTTGCAGGCGGACCTGAAGGTCCGCCTCTACAAATGTAGGGGCCGACCTTCAGGTCGGCCCGTGGAGGAAGATCCCCATGAAACGTCTCATGCTCAAACCGCTGCTGCTTGGCCTGATGAGCGCAGCAGTTGGCGCCGTCGTCGCGGCGCAGGCGCCACAGCCGCCGGCTGACGTCGTGCTCACCAACGGCAAGATCATCACGGTCGACGGCAGGTTCACTATTGCGCAGGCCGTTGCGATTCGCGGCGATCGCTTCGTCGCGGTCGGTTCCAATGCTGATGTCGGCAGGCTCGCTGGGCCGAATACGCGGCGGATCGATCTCGGCGGAAAGGCTGTCATCCCCGGCCTGATCGACGCGCATGCGCATCTTACGCGTGGGGCCGAAACGTGGACGACGGAGGCGCGCCTTGACGACGTCGCCTCGCACAAGCAGGCGCTCGACATCGTGCGCGCGAAGGCGGCCGAGCTCGGCGTCGGACGATTCGTCTACAACCTCGGTGGGTGGTCCTACGATCAGTTCGCAGATAATCCGACGCCACTGACGAGGGCTGAGCTCGATGCCGCCGCCCCGAATAATCCCGTTTACCTGCAGTTCTCGCGCTGCTGCGCGTTCATGAACGGCAAAGCGATTGATCAGCTCGGCGTCGATGCGATCAAGGAGCCGTGGGTGGAGCGCGATGCCGCCGGCAAACCGACCGGACGCATCAACGACCCTGGTCTTGCTCAGGTGGCCGCGAAGATCCCAAACAAAGCGAAGGATCCGTATCCGGTCAGCGCGCTCGCGATGATCAAAGACCTGAACCGTGCTGGTCTGACGACGGCCGGCATGGTCGGCTGCCCAGAGGAGCAGAAAGAGGCTTACCTCGAGATGCAGCGTAAAGGTGAGCTCACGTTTCGCCTGATGTGTATGGTGGGACCCGCGCCAGGCGATCCGGCCACGCAGCTGCAGCGCCAGGTGGCGTCGCTTGGACAGATCAAGCTATTTCAGGGCGACAACTATATAGACGACGTGCTGGTGGGGGAGACGCTCGCCTACAGCGACAACATGGTGGCGCCGCACGTCAGCTATACGCCGCAGCAGGCGTCGAACTGGAAAGCGCTGGCAACGGAAGTCGCCAGAAAGGGAATGCCGCTACAGCAGCACGCCACCATTTCCGAGTCGTTCCCGTTCTTCCTCGATCAGATCGAAGCCATCAACAAGGAGTATCCGATTCACAACCTGCGCTGGGCGTTCTGCCACGTGGACCAGGTGTCGGCGAACGATCTCGCGCGGATGAAGAAGCTGGGCATGTGGGCGGCCGTGCGCGCGATTCCGCCGGTGATGGGGCAGGCGTTCAACCGCGCACATGGCGAACGGTCGTACGACATGCCGCCGCTGCGCATGATCCAGGACAGCGGCATCCTGTGGGGATTCCACACCGACACCAACGAGGTCAACCAGTACAACCCCTTCTACACGCTCTGGTTCGCGGTGACTGGAAAGATGGTGGGTGGCAGGGTCGTCAACCATCAGACCGTCACACGTGAGGAAGCGCTCATCGCGCACACGCGCAGCAATTCATTCTTCGTGATGCGTGAGAACGACCTCGGCACGATTGCGCCGGGCAAATTGGCCGATCTCGTGGTGATGGACAGGGATTACCTGACGATCCCGCCCGATCAAATCAAGGACATCAAGCCCGTGATGACGTTTGTCGGTGGGAAAATGGCGTACGGTGCCCCGACGGCGGCGACGAAATAGCGGTTCACGGGGTTCAAATGGTTCAGGAGAACCTACTGGAAAGGACCTCCTGAACCTAATGAACCCATTGAACCCAATGAACCCTTAAACGGTTTCCGCGACACCCGGCTGGGGCACGATGCGGATATACGGCTTCGGCGCCTTCCAGCCGTCGGGATATTTCTTCCGTGCTTCGTCGTCGGAGACCGAGCCCGCGATGATCACGTCCTCGCCCGGCTTCCAGTTCACAGGCGTTGACACCTTGTGGTTCGCGGTGAGCTGCAGCGAATCGATCACCCGCAGCACCTCGTCGAAGTTGCGTCCGGTCGTCATCGGGTAGACGAGCATCAGCTTGATCTTCTTGTCGGGCCCGACCACGTACACAGTGCGGACGGTCTGGTTGTCGGCTGGCGTGCGGCCGGCGCAGCTGTCGCCCACTTCGGCGGGGAGCATGTCATACAGCTTGGAAATCTTCAGCTGCGGATCGCCGATCATCGGATAGTTCGGCGCATGTCCTTGCGTCTCGCGGATGTCATTCGCCCACCGCTCGTGGTCGTTGACCGGATCGACGCTCAGTCCAATGATCTTGACGTTGCGTTTGTCGAACTGGGGCTTGATTCTCGCCATGTAGCCGAGCTCCGTCGTGCAGACGGGGGTGAAGTCTTTCGGGTGCGAGAAGAGGACCGCCCAGGAGTTGCCGATCCAATCGTGGAACTTGATCCGACCCTGAGTGGTGTCGGCTTCAAAATCGGGAGCGGTGTCGCCAATCCGTAGTGCCATACGTAACCTCCAAATCCGTAGAAGCAAACCATATCACTGAGACGCCTTTTTGCCCGGGTCGGCGCCTCGATTTGTAATTTCCCGCTCGAAGCCGCAACGCGTTCGTCACGTCATCCGGCTCTGACGGGCGATCCTATGCGCTTTCATTCAGCCTTTTACGCAGGGCGGCAATATCGCTGTGGTGGCACCCAGGTTGCGGCTCTCGCCCATTTGACCAACTGCCCACGCCTGCACTCCTCGCGGCGTGTCGCAAGGAAGGAATCGGTATGCGTAGGTCGACTGTTCTGGCGTTACTCCTGGTAGCGGCCGCGAGCAGTTCTCAGTGCGACGACGGCACCACGACCGTCATCGGACCCTCGTCTGGCGTTGCGCCGGCGGCCGCCGGTCGGTTCGCCAATACCGGCGGTTCGACGCAAAGCGACGGGCAGGGCGTCTCCGGTGGCGAGAACGGCCCGGGCACCGAAAGCAGCATCTCGAGACTCGCGCTCGTCCTGGTGACCGACAGGAATAGCGATGGCCGTCCGAACCGCGGCGACACGATCACGTTCACGATCTCGACGACGCTGCCGTGGGATCAGGTGAGCGTAGTCTGCTCGCAGAACGGGACGGTGGTCCTGACTGCCGAGAGAACCGCGGACGAATGGACGCCGCTCCCGCTGACGTCGCCGACATGGTCGGGCGGCGCGGCTGATTGCAAGGCGACACTCGATCAGGTGAACGACACGAACGTGACGACGCTCGCGTCTGCAACGTTCACCGCTGGCGCATAGCCCGTGATGCATACCGGCTAACAGGTTCCGTATCCCTGCACACAATCCCGATCAGCGGCACTGTGCGACCTGCAATCGTGTGCAACGGCACGCAGTCGCGCGGACGACAATCAGTCCTTCCCGAACAGGCGGACATCCCATGCGCGCTCGCAGATTTCCTCTGACACTCCCAATCCGTTGTCGCCGTGCCGGCGAAGAGGGATGGATCGATGGGGTGACGATCAACATCAGCAGCTCGGGTGTCCTGTTCCGCACGAACGAGCCGCTCGATGTCGACACGCAGGTTGAGCTGACGATCGCCCTTGGCGAATCTCCTGCGCGCGCCGGTGAACTGCGATGCGACGGCCACATTGTGCGCATCGAGTCGGGCGACTCGACGACGCCGTCGATGGCCGCAGCGTTCTCGCGCTACAACCTGCAACGAGCGACGGAAATCGGTGCGTGAACGCAACGAAACGTCGCTACAGGGTCGAGCTATCCAAGTGGTGGTGCACCGCGAAGAGCGCGAGCTCCAGGCGGTTCGAGACACCGACCTTGTTGAAGATGTTCGTGAGGTGGTGTTTGACGGTCTTCTCGCTGATCGCGAATTTCTCCGCGATTTCCTTGTTCTGATACGCGTTGACCACCGCCGAGACGATCTGCCGCTCACGCGCGGTCAGGCCGAAATCGGCTTTCTGCCGCGGAACGTTTCCATCGATGACGCCGCGGCTGCGGACCGCGCTCACCAAGTCGGCCATGCACTCCCGGCCGACGAAGTACTCGCCGCCATGGACGACGCGGATGCTCTCGAGCAGCTGCATCGCGCCGGATTCCTTCAGCACGAACCCGCGCGCGCCGAGACGAAGCGCCTGGCGAAGTTCGCTCTCTTCGACCGCACCGGTCACCATGATGATGCGCGTTGTCTTCGATGCTGCGGCGATGTGCTGAAGCACCTCCATGCCGTTGCGATGCGGCATCGCCACATCAAGCAGCAGGATGTCGGGTTCATACTGGAGCGTCAGTGCAACCGCTTCCTGGCCGTCCGCGGCCTCGCCGACGACGACGAGGTCCGGCTCAGCATCGAGCAGCCGCCGGAGCGCGTCGCGGAACAGCTGGTGGTCATCGGCCAGAACAATCCGAACGCGGCTTGTACGTGTTTCGCCCATCGCCATCACTGTGTCGCCGGAACCTTTACATGAAGTCGCGCGCCTTTCCCGGGCATCGACACGACGTTCAACTCGCCGCGGAGCGCGCGGACGCGTTCGCGGATGATTAGCGGTCCGGCGCACATCACCTCGAGCTCGCGTTGCGATCGGTTCCCGGAGAACGAAAAGCCCCGGCCATCGTCTTCGATGACCAGCCTCAACGAACCGCCCATCGACGCCAGACGCACCATGACATGCCGTGCGCCGCTGTGCTTGCGGATATTCGTCAAGCCTTCCTGGACGATGCGTACGATTTCATGGCGTGTTCTCGACGCGACCTGCACGTCGAAGTCGGTTTCGAAGCGAACCGCAATCCCCGTCTCGCGCTCGAAACCGGTGATCACATCGCCGACCGCCTGCTGGAGGTCGTTTGGTGCGGAGGCCGATGTCTGCATGCGGCGGGTCAGCATGCGGAGCGCGCGCGCTTCGCCGCTGAGCGCTGCCTGGATGCTCGACAGCTCCGCCGCGTCGTCGGCAGCGAATTTCGAAATCTTGCGGCGGACCAGATCCACGCGAATTTCGGCGGCGGAGATCGATTGCAACAGGCCGTCGTGCAGTTCACGCGCGATGCGCGCGCGTTCACGGGCCTCCGCGCGCGAGCGCAGCCGGCGAAGGCGGAACACGTTATGGGCGGCTGGCGCGATCTCCGAAGCGATACGTTGCCCGAGTTGAATGGCGGCCTCGCGTTCGAACAACGGGATACACGGGTCGAGCAGGAACACCCGCCCGATCACGGCGGCGCGGAAGTACACCGGCACCGAGATCGCGGAGCGGCATTTGAAAAACGCCATGAACGACGCGATCTCCGACGTCGGCTGCGCGCCTCGAATGCGTGCCCCGTGCACGTCGAGCATCACCACGTCGATCGCCTTGCCAACGCGCCGCGTCGCATGCCACGCCTCGGATGAGGAATCCGAGAAGAACATCGCTCGCTGCGGATCTTCAAAACTCAGCGCCGTGTGCAGTTCGCCGGAGTCGGCCGACAACTCACTTCGCCAGACGGCGACTCTGGTCGTGCGGCCTCTCAGGATGGTCAGCGCTCGCGTCGACCCGAACAGCCGCAGCACCGGGCCGAGGACCGATTTGAGGAGACCCTGTCCGGCGTTCAACCATGCCTCGCGGCCGAGCGACGTAATGGCCGCCGTTTCCCGCCGCCGTTGATGCGCGGTCTCGCCCAGGTAGCCGACACACATGCCGATGATCCACAGGTAGACCACCCGCATGATGAGGCGATTGATATCGAACGCACCCTCGATGTGGAAGAACGCGAATCCACCCCAGGACCCGGCCACGAGAATCGCTTCGGCCAACAACAGGACGGCCGCTGCCGTCGTCGTGAAGAGCGTTTCGTACAAACCCCACCGGTAGGCGGCCGCGAGGAGTGTGAACACGTAGAACGTGAAGAACGGGCTGTTGGGACCGTCGGTAAAGAGCGTCAGCGCTGCGGCAACAGCAACGTCCACCGCGTGCGAGATAAGCGCTTCGCGTCGCACGAACGTCGCTCGCCGGCGGAGCCACAGGAGCGCGGCGATCGAGGCGAGCACGTACGTCGCCGCGAGCGCATAGGTGATGGAGGCGTATCGCTCGGGCTCGGGGGGATCGAGCCAGATCGCGAGGAGTGCGACCGCAGAAACGAGAACGCGGGCAAACGAAATGACCCGCTCAACGCGGACCAGATCGTCTTCGGCGGCGAGACCGCCAAATCGGCGATGGAATTCTGCGATCGGCAAGGGAGAGCCGACTCGGCCAATAGCATTCCCCTTGCCCGGTGTGACAGAAGTGCAATCAGCCGCGGTAAATGGCTGCCTAGCTTGCTATTAATGCGTGCAAAACGTGGGGTAAGTCCTTGACACAAATCAAGAATGGTTACAGCCCCGCAGAGGAAAATCACCTGTTGAGCTGACTCACCGGCACTTTAATGTCGTTTATTTTCCGACCTTGGCCGCATCTCGCGCTGAACTATCAACGAAAGAGACAACGCGTCTTGGGGGTAGACGACTGGCGGTTCCACCGGGTCACAAGCTCAGCCGATGTGACCGGAACATCGCATCGTTCGTCAACGTGACAGCGATCGCGTGCAGGCAGGCAGCCCGCCGCGCTTCCGAGTAGCCGATAAGGAAAGTGAACGATGACCGATATGGATCCCCTCGAGCAGCTGATTGTCGAGACGCGGGCATTTGTCGACGCACGGCCCGCGCGCGACTTCGTAGATGCTGTGATGGCCGAGGTCGAACACCTCGAAGCCGATCGCGCAAAGCAACCACGCAGCTGGATTGTCCGAACCGGCCAACAGCTTTGGACCCCGCGGTTGGTAACGTTCGCCTTCCGACCCGCGTATACGTTGTTCGCGGCAGCCGCTGTTCTGCTCCTCACAGTGGTCGTGTCTAACCAGTGGTCCAATCGTCCATCGACCGCCGTGGCGACGCAGGGCGGCCCCGAGAAGGTGTACGTCCAGTTCCGGCTGCAGACATCTGAAGCCATGGACGTTCGACTCGCGGGCAGCTTCACGCATTGGCAGCCGCAGTACCAGCTGCATGAAACCGCTCCTGGGCTGTGGACTGTCACACTCCCGCTCGCACCTGGTGTGCACGATTACGCATTCATCATTGACGGCCAGCGCTGGGTGACAGATCCCTATGCGACCGCCGTTCAGGATGGATTCGGGGGAAGCAACAGCCGCATCACGCTGGTCGCGGGAAGCGATCGCCGCCTGTGAACTGGCGGACTGCTGGACTAAGCCTGGTCGCTTGTTTCGCCGGTAGTCTTGTTTCGACCGCATTTGCGCAGGGCATCGCGCTCGACCTATCCGCAGGGCAGATCGTTTATCAACCGCTGCCAGCCGCTGTCGCGACCAACAACGCGGCCGCGACGTTGCGCTACGACGCGCCTCGAGGTGTCTGGCTGTACGGAACCGCGGCCCTGCCATTCGGCGGCACTGATTCGCGATGGGGCAGCCTCGGGATCGGTGATCGATTCCTGCATTCCACGTCGTCCAGCCGGCGCATCAACATCGGCGCCGATATTGGTGCACATGGATTCCTGTTCCACGATGCCGTCCTGGATCGGAGTGGAAACGGTGGTTTCGCCGAGGCGCTGCCGTTCGTTCAGGTGCCGGTGGGCCTCGCTACGTTCGAAGTTGGCGGCGGCTGGCGCGGCCAGACTCTTTCCTACGCCGGCATCGCTGATACACGCCATGTGTTCGAGTCTCGCGCTCATTTCACCTATGTTCCGGCTGAAGGCGGACCCGACCGACGAGGGAATGGTTGGACACTCGAAGGCGATGCTCGCTGGGTTCGGGCGAGCGAGGGCCTGTACCCATTTTTCGGCGGCGGCGTGCGATATCGCGCGAGCCCGGTGCAGGCGTGGTTGCAAACCGGCAAGTGGTTGAGCAGCACTCTCGACGATCCAGCATGGGGAACAGGTATCGACGTCACGTTGACCGATCACCTCGCGCTCTGGAGCAGTGTCCGTCAGGAAGCGCCAGATCCTTTGTACTGGAACTCGCCACGGCGAAGTTGGAGCGTCGGCGTCACGCGCCGTTTCAACCGGGGCGATTTGCTACCGCCGTTGGCGACAACGCAAGCCGATGCTGGAGGCGTTTTGATCCGTTTGAACGCGGCCGACGTCGATGGTGCGTCGGTGTCTGTCGCTGGCGATTTCAACGGCTGGCGCCTTGTGCCGATGCAGCGTGAAGGGCGCGAATGGCTCGCACGTCTACAGCTCGCTCCCGGCGTCTACCACTACGCGTTCCGCTCCGATCGCGGCCAATGGTTCATTCCGACGTCGGTACCGGGCCGCCGCGACGATGGGATGGGCGGGTACGTCGCGGTCCTGGTGGTGAGCTGATGGAAACCAGACCCGATCACGCGGACGCCTCGTTGGGTGATGCTGCGGTGATCGCTCGCGTGCTGCGTGGGGACAAGCAGCAGTTCGCGCTGCTGGTGGCTCGCTATCAGACGGGCCTCTATCGACACGCCGTGTCCATGGTCCTGGATCATGATGTCGCCTCGGACATGGTGCAGGAGACCCTTGTCCGCGCCTACACGCGTTTGTCGACGTGCCGCGACCACGACCGGTTTCGCGCGTGGCTCTTTCAAATGCTGCGTAACCGCTGCCTCGATCATCTGAAGGACGTACGTCGTCGGAACGTCTCGCTGGATCGCGCGCTTGACGTGGCGGATCCTGCCGAAGAACCAGTTCGACAGCTGGAACGGACACGATTGCGTGGAGCAATCGCGAGAGCGCTCGAACAACTGCCCGACGCGCAACGCGAGGCGTTCCTGATGCATTACGTCGAGGAGCTGCCCTACGAAACGATGGCCGAGCTGCTCGGTGCGTCTGTGAGCGCGCTGAAAATGCGTGTCCTCCGGGCCCGCGACACGCTCGCGGTCGCCTTGCGAAACAAAGATGTGACCGTCCCGTCGCCCGTTCGTCTCTTATTCAGGCGCACATCATGAAGACTTTCTTTGGCGTCGCGATCGTCGCCTTGCTGACGACGGGCGCGCTTCCCGCATTTGCACAAGGAGGCCAGGGCGCTCAGGAGCGTATCGACGCCGCCTTTGCGCGCGCGCGAAGCCAGGGCATTCCCGTGGGCCTGCTGGAAAGCAAGATGGCGGAAGGGAAGGCCAAGGGTGTGGCGGTCGACCGCATCGCCGCGGCGATTGAACGCCGCCAGGCGTCACTCGAGCGCGCTGCAGAGGCGATGAAGGGTCGCGAGCCGATTACCGATGCGGATCTCTCCGTCGGTGCCGATGCCGTCGATGCTGGCGTCACGAATGCCGTTCTGAGGGCCGTGACCGAGAGCGCTCCGCGCGAACGTCGATCGGTTGCCATCGCGGCGCTCACCGAACTCGTGCAGAGAGGTACCGCGCCGGACGCTGCACTTGCGCGCGTACGCGAGGCGCTCAAGCATGGGCCTGACGCACTCGCAACGGTAGGTTCCGACCGTGATGAAGGACGGGCAGGCACTGCCGCCGCGCGCGGTGGCGAGGCTGGTGGTCGCGGAGCCGCGGTGGGTCCGCCCGCGAACGTGCCCGCGCCCGGTGGAACTTCTCAACCGCGAAAACCTTCGACGCCGGACGTTCCTGCAAATCCGGGCAGAGGTCGTTAGAAAAATCACAAACCCATTTTCGTTCGTGTGACCCGAATCGCCGTTCGCTCGTCTCCCATACAGAAAGGACGGGTCCATGAATCGGAGATTCTTCTTCACGACAGGAACGATTAGCGCGTTCGCACTCTTCGTTGCAGTCAGCACTGTTGATGTGCAGGCGCAGCGTGGTGCGGGGATTGGTCACGCAGCGGCTCCGGCGAACCTAGGTCAGGGAAGGCCGGCGACGCCCGGGCGTCCCGATGGTGCGGGCCGACCGGCGACGACGGGCAAACCGACGACGAGCAGCGGGAAGCCCGAGTCCACCGGACGACCGACGATCGCCGATCAGCTCTCGCGCGACCATGGTCTCGCCGTGCAGCTGAAGAAACAGTTCCCCGATATCAACCTTGCCGCGGCGAGCGCCGAATTCGACAACCTGGGACTGTTCGTGGCCGCTTTACACGTTGCCGACAACAATCCGAACTTCACGTTCGAACAACTGGAGGCGGCGATGCACGACGGTGACGGGATGAGCCTTGGCCGCGCGATTCAGACGCTCGATCCACACGCAGACGTAGAGACGGAAGTGGAGACGGCGCAGACGCAGGCTGCTGCGGACCTCAAGGCCGCCGGCAAGAAGAAGTAGATGCGACTCGTGACAATCCTTCTGACGGGCGTCGTGTCCCTCACCGGACCGGCGCCCGTTAGCGCTCAGGGAATCGGGCACGGTCAGCCGCCGGTCGATCCCGGACGGCGCACGAACTCTAGTACGACGACCACTACGCAGCCCTCGTCCACACAGCCTGGTACATCATCAACATTCCTCCCAACCGGAAGTCAGACGGCGACCGGCCTACGTCTTCAGACATTCGGGTCGTGGCTCGATACCGCAGGGGTGAGTGCGCCCGGCGAAGCATGGATTTCCGTGTCCAGTGCCTACTGGCGGTCACCGTCGTTGCGCGAGGTTGACGCACCCGCCATCGGTGTCACCGTCGGCGTCGCTCGACGAACGCAGATCGGCGTGAGCGTCCCGTACTATCACGTAACAGATCGATCGGGCGTCACATCGCGAGGCTTTGGCGCATCCTACGTGACGACGAAGTTTGCGTTGATCGAAAACCCGCGCGTCGCCTTGTCGACCTCGCCGACCGTCGAGATCCTCAACTGGAGCTCACCAGAAATCGGGCGCGTGAATTTCGTACTGCCAATCAGTCTGAAGAGATCTGTAGGTAGAACTCAGATCTACGGAAGCACCGGCTACTTTACGAGAGGATCCGTGTTTGGCAGCGGAGCAGCCGAATGGCCGATCACATCGAAAGTAACGCTCGCCGCGACGGTGGCTCACAGCTACTCGGTTGTGTCGGACCCGGTCAGCGATGCACTTAGCATCGCACGACATCGCACCGATGCTAACGGCGGCGCCTATTACGCCTCGAACGCGGGGGTGGTGTTCTTCACAAGCATTGGGCGCACCTTCTTTCCTGTCGATCAGACGAGCGGCCGCCTTTCCGTGAGTGGTGGCGTGACGATGAATGTATCGGGAGTGGTGACCAGGCCGCCGCGAACGCCCTGACCATTTGAACCTGATGAACCTCTCAAAGTGCGTGATGACGAACTTCGACACGCCGTTACAGGATGGTAAACGACGACGCGGCGCACTTTTGCAAATCCACAGTTAACACGAAGCGCACGGAATGGCACTCACGTTGCGGTAGGCAATGTCGCTCCCTGATCGGAGGACAGACCATGGGCGTGATTAGCCGCTGCGTGGCGTCGCTTCGTGGCGAGCAATGCTTCATCACGGTGAATGGGCGTAGTGAAGTGATGACGTACCGCCGGGGGCAGGAGATTGTTGCGGGCGATCGCTCGTACGTCGTGACCCGTATCCTGCGCGCGAGAACCGATCCGCGAGTGCCCTCGTGGGAGATCTGGGCGAGGCCGGCGAAACGCTGATCTTCGTTCCGCGGCTCAACCATTCGCCTGTGACCGAAAGGTCGGTGAATCGTCCTTCTCTTATGTGGGTCAGCACAATGAGTCCCGAGGGACGCATCCAGCGCATGACACGACATCGTCACGGTCATGGTTCGTTGCTTCGAGGTGATGCCGTCGCATTACCGCATGTCGGGTACTGGATCGTCGAACAGCGGAATGGCTCGAATTGCACGATCGAGGGATACGTGCGGGGCGACGTACAAGTCCTCGAGTCGTTGAACAAGGCGAGACAACAACTCTTGTTGATTCTCGACAACGGGACCCACTTGCCGATCGTGCTGACGGAAAAAGGCGCAGATGGGACAACGTGGGAGTTCACATCAACCGCGCGTTTACCTATTGAGTTCGTGAGCCGCCAGTAAGTGTCTTGGAATCGGATTCGCGCAGTCTCGCGTACTTCAACCCGTTCGCGGAAGATCACGTCGGCATCGGGGCCAGGCGCGAAACGAACCCGGATCCGTGGCGCGCCGAAATGCGATGACGACTTTGGATCTGTGACCCCGGCGGTCGCGTTGCGCCCACCCCTCCGCGATCAATAGTTGCGCGTCTCGTCGAGGCAGATCAGTGTCCGCGTTGCGGCATGGATGGGAACGTGACACTCGAACAGACGATTACGGGGCCAGACGCGACTCTTCGGTGGTGGTGGTGCAAGTCCTGTCGTGGCCAATGGCGTGTGCCCGACACTGCGACCGAACCACCAGATCGACGGACGAACCCGGGGACCGCCGGAAAATGTCTCGAACGGACCGCCCGCAAAAACCGCGACGACCTCGAGCGCGGCATAGGGTCCGCGGTTCAAGCCCGCGCGCCGGCTCCAGTTTTGCCTGGCAAGAAATTGAGACCCTACATGCTGACTACGAACAATCGGTGTCAATCGCGAGCAGATGTTCTAGATTTTCCGCGAAGTTGAATCCTCCGATCGGTTATCCCAAGACGGTCATATCGCAGGAGGTATAAGGGCGGTTGCCGCCCTGTGTTCACGGCGTGGATGAATACGTGTCGCCGGGCCGGCATTCGCGGCCTTCGGTTTTGCGATTTGCGACACGAAGCGGCGTCACGGAACGTAGAGGCCGGCTTTCCGATGCACGCGGTGTCGCTGTGGCTTGGCCATACGAGCCCTGACGACGACAGCGCGGTACCTCAACGCCGATGTCGCACAACTCCATGCCCTCAACGACCGGCCGGGCCCTTGCGAATCTAGCTGCTAGTCAATCCCACGTTATGCGTGACCGATGCCTGGTCTTCTACGCCGGGGGCCGCAGGTTCGAGTCCTGCCGGGCGCGCCAAAATTTGCGGATTCCCTAGCCAATCGGCACATTCGAGTCCAGCGGGTCCCTCGGAAACGGTCAGAACCCGTCGGAGTACGCTTGGGTACACGCGTGGGTAGGCGATTCGAGTGGGTAGAATGCCGACGCCTTCCATTCCTCCTCTACGGCAGTTCTTCCAGTGTCAGGCTGCGGCGTACGTCGAGGTGGAGGCGTCCTCGGCCGGCGGGGATCAGCCGCATGAATTGGCACCGCTCATCCAGGCGACGCCGCAGCAACATCAACCGCGTCTCAAGGTTGTCTTTGATGTCCGGCAAACCCAGGCTGGCATCGAGCCGAATCTCTTTGTTCGTGAACGCCGCGCGCCCGGTGCCGACGAAGGCCTGGAGCAGCTTCCAGAACAGTCGTCCGGGGATGCCTTTGGTCAGATACGCGTCATCGATGAAGATGCTGTCATCGGACCGGTAATGCTTGACGACGGCATGACTCGTGGCCGGTGCCGCGGAGCCGGACTGGAGCGTGGCCACTTTGGGCTCGGCCGAGTTCGCGGCCATCGTGCTGGCCATCGACGCCGCGAGGTGCCTGGCGACGATCTGCATCACGCGCTCGTCGATCTCGAGGAAGCGCCCCGGATCCGCGCTTTGAAGGCACAACACGCCGAGTAACCTGTTCCGGGACAGGAGGGGCAGTACGAGCTGGCTCCTGGCATCCGGTAGCCCAGGCAACGCAATCTCTTTTTCGAGGA
>JACXTT010003405.1_pt1 | contig 24477 bp, 20 predicted proteins | sample 9270951 | NCBI WGS metagenome assembly JACXTT01 (sample SAMN15532306, study PRJNA645909) | rock metagenome | isolation source: weathered quartz diorite | place: Puerto Rico | collected 2017-06-21
TCACGCGCACAACAAGACGCGGCGGCGCTGGCTTCCAAATTTGCAGAATGTTCGCGCGCAGATCGACGGCCGCATCCAGCGGCTTCGCGTGTGCGCCACGTGCATCAAGCAGGGGAAGGTGAAGAAAGCAGCGTAGCACCCCGGCCCCCGAGGGTTCATGTCGATCCCGAACTCGCTGACGATTCTAAGGATCGCTCTCACCCCCCTCTTCGTCGTTCTCCTTTTCTCCTCTTCACCCCTTCTTAATCAGCTTGCACTGGCGGTCTATGTGATCGCCGCCCTCACCGACTGGTATGACGGCTGGGTGGCCCGCCGCTACGGTTACGTATCGCGCTGGGGAAAATTTCTCGACCCTCTTGCCGATAAGATTCTCGCAGCCGCCGCGCTCCTCTCATTTGTGTACCTGAAGCTGGTCGACGCCTGGATGGTCTGGGCGATCATTGGAAGGGATCTCGTGATCACCTCCCTCCGGAGTTACGCGGAATGGAGGAACGAACCGATCGTGACCTCCAAGACCGCCCAGGCAAAGACCTTCGGGGAGTTTACAGTCATCTACTACATCCTGATCGTCTATGTTGCAAGCCGCACTGAATTTGTGAAGGAGAGGTTCCACGACCTTATCTCGACGCTCATGGACAGGCGGGTCCTCTTCGGGATGATGCTCCTCGTCACACTCTCTGCATTCGGCACGGGCGTCCTCTATCTGTTCGACAACAGAAAATTTCTGCGCGAGTTGTATGCCAGATACTTCAGTCCCGCCGGCCCAACCGGCCACGCCTGAAAGGCCCCGGGCCGGGTTTGTAACACGCTTCATCGCGACAGGGCTCTTCTCCGGATACGCGCCCGTCGCGCCGGGAACCGCCGGAAGCCTCGTCGGGCTCGCCATCTACCTCATTCCGGGCTTCGATTCACCACTCGTACTGGCTTCGGCGGCGGCGGCACTATTCTTTATCGGGGTCCTCACGGCGGGACGGATGGAGAAGGAGCTCGGGGAGGACCCCCCCGTAGTGGTCGTGGATGAAGTGGTCGGGATGTGGATCTCTCTGTTTCTCCTCCCCCGGTTGGTCTGGATCTGCGTCCTCTCGTTCCTCTTCTTCCGCATTTTCGACATCTTCAAGCCCCCTCCCGCGCGCGCTCTCGAGAAGTATGGGGGCGGCTGGGGCATCATGCTCGACGATGTCGCTGCCGGCGTCTACGCCAACCTGGCGGTGCAGGCAATCTCGTTCCTCATTCCGGCAATCAGGTAGGGCAACAGCGGGTGCGTTCAATCATCATCACGGTCGGGGATGAACTGCTGATCGGCCAGGTGGTGAATACGAACGCTTCCTTCATCGGCCAAAAGCTGAATGAGGCCGGAGCGGAAGTGGTCCGGGTTCTTACGGTCGCCGATGACGAGGAGGAGATCGTGGAAGCCCTGGAAGATTCCTTCCCGGGCTTCGATCTCACCGTGGTGACCGGCGGTTTGGGCCCCACTCACGACGACGTGACCGTGAAGGCAATCTGCCGTTATCTTCAGACCGATCGGGTCTCGAGCCCGGAAGCGAGAAAGTACATCGAGGAATTCCTTCAGCGCCGCGGCCTTCCATGGTCTGACGCCGCCGAGCAGCAAACGATGGTTCCGCGCGGCTCCTCAATCATCCCGAACCGCCGCGGCACCGCTCCGGGGGAGCTCTTCGAAAGGGACGGACGACTCCTGATCGTGATGCCGGGCGTTCCGCATGAGATGGAAGGGATGATGAATGATTTCGTGGTCCCCACCCTCGCACGGCAGCCCTCCGCCAAAGCTATCCTCCACCTCACCCTGAACACCACGGGTATATCGGAAACCATTCTTGCCGAGAGGATCGGACCTGTGGGCCGCTTTCTCAGGGTAGGAGAGCGCCTCGCGTTTCTTCCCTCGCCCTCCGGAGTACGGCTGCGGCTTACGATTGTCGGCTCCGAGCGCGCTTCCGCGGAGCTGAGGATGAGGGAGCTCGATGCGTTCATCCGGGAGAAGGCCGGAAAGTACATCTACGCTTCGGACGACGAGCCTCTAGCCGCTGTGGTCGGCAGGCATCTTCGGGAGCGCGGGTGGACGATTGCGGTCGCCGAATCGTGCACCGGAGGGAGAATCGCCGACAGGCTCACCGATATCCCCGGGAGTTCCGGATACTTCGATCGGGCAGTCATCGCCTACAGCAACCGCTCGAAAACAGAGCTGTTAGGGGTGCCGGAAGAGCTGATCTCGAAACACGGCGCGGTGAGCAGCGAGGTAGCTGAAGCAATGGCCGCCGGGGTCAGAGGGAATGCGTCGGCATCCGTCGGGGTTTCCACAACAGGCATCGCCGGACCGGAGGGCGGGACCGCCGAAAAACCCGTCGGTCTGGTCTGGATAGGGTACTCGGACCCATCCGCAACCCTCGCCCTGCGGTTCCTCTTCGGTGGAGAGCGGCTGATCGTCAAGGAGCGTGCGGCTCATGCCGCTCTGGATCTCGTCCGGAGAAGGCTCCTCGGGATGGAGTAAACTGCTGGCACGGATCAGGACATTTATCGCGTTCGGCACTCCCCTGCCGATCAGGGAGGCGATGACCGCGCTTCAGGCGGAGCTTCGCGCATCGGAAGCCGATGTGCGATGGGAGTCGCCGGAGAAATTTCATGCGACTATCAAGTTTCTGGGGGACGTCGAAGAGGCCGGCCTTCCCGGGGTTCTCGACGACGCACGCTCCGCCTGCGCCTCCTCTCCCCCGTTTTCCGTCAGCTATGAGGGGCTCGGTGCGTTCCCCGCCCTCAGGCATCCGAGGGTGGTCTGGATCGGGTGCGTCAACGAGGACGGCGTACTGGGACGGATCAAGGACGCGCTCGACGCGGGGTTACTCGCGCGCGGGTTCCCAGTCGAGGAGCGCGCCTTCCATCCGCACGTAACGCTCGGCAGAGTGCGGAGCCCGCGTGGACTTCACAACTTGACTCCCATACTGGAAAAACTTACCTTTGAGCCACGGACGGGAATAATTTCGGAAATTCTCGTCATGAAAAGTCTGTTGAGACCCCAGGGAGCGGAGTACTCAGTTGTAACGTCAATTCACCTGCAGCCATAACATCAATCTCCTGGCACGCATGGGTGTTCGAACGAGAGGAAAGACCAAGACCGTCCTGTTCATCGACGACGAAGCTCCGTGGCTCAGCATGATCAAGACCGCGGTGGAGCACGCTTCGTTCGACGTTATCACCGCTGACAGCGGAGAGGCGGCTTTGAGGAAAATCAAGCGAAAAAAGCCGGACCTGATCCTCAGCGACGTGCGGATGCCGACGATGAACGGGTTCGATCTCTTTGAGAAGATCAGGAGCAACCCCCGCTTCCGCAACGTGCCCTACGTGTTCATGTCGTCCATCGACGATTTCGACGCCCGCCGCACGGCGAAGGAGATCGGGGCGGACGATTATGTGGAAAAACCGATCGACACGGAGCAGGTGGAATCGATCGTCCTCAAGCTGCTGACGCGATTTAAGGACAGCAGGCCCTGACATGATCCGCGTTTATTTGCCCCTAATACTCAATAATCGTTAAGGAGGAATTCATCGTGGAAGAAACGACGACCCGCGAATCCCGGTTGCAGGCGCTTCGGATCGCCATCGAGCAGATCGAAAAGCAGCACGGCAAAGGGGCAATCATGACGCTCGGAGAGGGTCCGATTGCGAAGATCGAAGCTATTTCAACGGGCTCCATCTCTCTCGATGCCGCCACCGGCATCGGCGGCATCCCCAGGGGCCGCGTGATCGAAATCTACGGACCGGAAGCGTCCGGAAAAACCACCATCTGCCTCCATGTCATCGCCGAGGCGCAGCGGAAAAACGGGATCGCTGCCTTCATCGACACCGAGCATGCCCTCGATATCTCGTACGCGAAGAAGCTCGGCGTGGACGTGAACAACCTCATGCTCTCCCAGCCCGAATACGGCGAGCAGGCGCTCGAGATCGTCGAGACGCTCGTGCGCAGCGGCGCGCTCGATGTGATCGTGGTCGATTCCGTCGCGGCCCTCACACCGAGGGCGGAAATCGAGGGCGAGATGGGCGATCCGACCATGGGAGTTCAGGCGCGGCTGATGTCGCAGGCCCTGCGAAAGCTCACCGCCGCCATCAGCAAGTCCAAAACCTCTGTGATCTTCACAAACCAGCTCCGGCAGAAGATCGGCATCATGTTCGGCAATCCCGAAACGACCACCGGCGGCAACGCCCTGAAATTCTACGCCTCGCTCCGCCTCGACGTCCGGCGCATCGAAGCCATCAAGGACGGACAGAACGTCGTCGGCAACAGGGTCAAGGTGAAGGTGGTGAAGAATAAAGTGGCCCCTCCGTTCAAGGAGGCGCAGTTCGATATCCTGTACAACGAAGGGATCTCGCGGCTCGGCGACCTGATCGATATCGCGGTTGATCAGGGAGTCATCACCAAGAGCGGGTCGTGGTTCGCTTATACCGCGGAGAGGATCGGCCAGGGGCGCGACGCGGTGAAGCGTTACCTCCTGGAAAACGATAAGATCTCGCGGGAAATCGATCTCGTCATGCGAAAAAAGCTCGGATTGATCGAGGAAGACGCCGCGGCACGGCACGCACGGCCCGAGACCGGACCCCCCAAGCACGAAACCATCCTGAAGAAGCCGGCGAAACTCTGAGCCGGTGGCCAGAGGGTGCGCAGCCGTGATCGTCACCAGGATCGAGCGGCAGAAACGAAACGCCCGTCGAACAAACCTCTTCCTCGACGGCCGGTTCGCCTTCGGAGTCGACGATGAGGTTCTCCTCCGGGCCGGCATCCGCAAAGGCGACCACATCAGCGAGGAGGCTCTTGAGAAGATCCGGGAGTCCGAAGAGACAAGCCTCGCAAAGAGCCGCGCCCTCAGGTTCCTCACCCGCCGGCTTCGCACCGAAGCCGAACTCCGCTCCGACCTCCTGGAAAAAGAATTTCATCCCCGTACCGTCGACCGCGTGATCGCTGAGCTGCGGGCTCTGGCGCTCATCGACGACGCGCGCTTTGCCCGCGCATTCGTTCACGACGCCAGGCTTCGCAGGGCGCTCGGGCGCATCGCCCTCCGGCGCGAACTCTTGCGGAAAGGAGTTCCCCGGCAGATCATACTCGACGAATTGGCCGCCGCAGCCCGTCCCGATGAGGAACGTGCCGTGGCGTTCGATGCCGCCTCGAAGCTTCTGGCCAGGTTTCACTCCTCCCGAAAACCGATTCCCCCCGCTAAAGAGAGGGAACGCACCGCTCAATTCCTCGGACGCCGGGGCTTCGACTGGGAAATCATCTCCGGGGTGTTGCAAAAACTCTTCGGCGGCGAGGAGTAAGGGATGGCAGTGAAGAAGATGAGGGAATACCCTGGAGACGGAGCGCATCTCGATGCCGCCGACTTCCTCGTGGTCGATGTCGAAACCACCGGACTCTCGGCGGAGGGGGGAGACAGGATCTGCGAAGTGGGCGCCGTGAAGCTTCGGGGCGGGGCCGTCGTCGCGACGCTCGGCAGCCTGATCGATGCTCAGCGGCCGGTGTCCGCCGGTGCGTATGCCGTCAACCGAATCTCGCCCGCGATGCTGGCAGACGCGCCTTCCTTTTCAACAATCGCGCCGCGCCTCCGGGAACTGATGGAAGACTCGGTTCTGGTCGCGTACAATGCCCCGTTCGATACTTCGTTTCTGGCGATGGAATTCCGGCTGATCGGCTATCCCCCCATCCGCAATCCCGTGGTGGACGCGCTTGCCGTCGCTCGCCGGCTCCTGCCCGGACTCACCCGCTATCCCCAGGACCATGTCGCACGGGTCCTCGGAATTCCCGATCCCGTCAGGCACCGGGCGCAGGAGGACGCGCTGGTCACGGCGACAATCTTCACGATCTTCACGTCGATCCTCAAGGCATACGAGTGTCCCACCCTCGCAGATCTCAGGCGCGCCGATATTTTTCAGGTTCTCGAAGAACGGCGGATGCGGATCCTCACCGACGCGCTGGCGCATGCGCGAAATGTCTGGATCAAGTACCTCTCGCCCGCCGACGGCGTCATGAGCGACAGGATCGTGACTCCCAAGGAAATCATCGGCCTCGCCCCCTCCCGGGGAACGCGCTCCCTTATTGCGTACTCTCACGCCGAGCGCGGCGACAGGAATTTCCGCATTGACCGCATCCTCGACCTGCGGGTAATGGAGGAAAGGAGCTTCTGATTATCCGGCGGGGAGCCGGATCGTAAAGGAGGTACCCTCACCCTGAACGCTCTCGGCGGCGATGCTGCCGTGATGCGCCTCGACAATCCACTGTGCAAACGCGAGCCCGAGTCCCGCACCCGTCGACGGCCTCTTTCCCCCGCGGCCCCTGTAGAATGGATCGAAGATCCGGGGAAGCTCGTCTGAAGGAATCCCTTCCCCGCTGTCAGAATATCGGATCACCGCGTCGTTTCCCTCGAGAGCGCAGCCGATCTGGATCCGTCCCTCCTCGGGAGTGTGCTTGAGGGAATTATCGAGCAGGTTAAAGAGGAGCTGGCGGATTCTGTCCGAATCGCACGAAACCGTTACCTCCTCCGCGGGAAGGAGTACAACGGCGATGCACTTTTCACGCGATAGGAGCACGGCTTCGGCGTAAAAGTCCTTCAGCAGTTTCCGGAGGTCGACGGGCGTGAGGTTCAACTGAAAGGCTCCCGACTGCATCGCCCCGAGGCTCAGGAGCGTTTCCACCGTCCGGCTGAGGCCGAGGATTTCGTCGTAGGTCGACAGCACCAGCGCGCGGAGGGCGCTCTCCGGTGTTTTCAGGTTCAGGCCGTTTTCGAGCTGGTGCCGGATGATGGTCAGCGGAGTCCGGAGCTCGTGCGAGGCGAGGGTTGAAAAACTCAGAGTTTTCTGCAGAGCCGACCCCATCTTGTCCACCACTTCGCTGATCTTCTCGGCCAGCCGGTCCATCATCACCGTTGAGCCTGCGTCGATGGCGTGCGGCGCCGCAGACGCCCCTTGTGGCCCGGCGGGGCGTGAGTCGAACATGCTCCGAAACCGGGTTTCGGCCTTCGTGAGCGCCTCGATGGCGCGCTTCTGCTCGCTGATGTCATGGGCCACTCCGATCAGGCCTACAAGCGTCCCGTCGTGGTTGCGTATCTGCGAAGTGCTCAGAAGGGTCGGCACTTCAGTGCCGTCTTTTTTCTTTGCGTTCACCTCGCCCAACCACCCCCCCTCCTTAAGCGTGTGCTCGAAAATCTCCCTCCCCGCATCGGGGCGCCCGCTCAGTGAGCGGAACTGGGCCGAACGCTTCCCCAAGACCTCATCCATCGACCAACCCCCCCGGCGGAGGAACGCCGAATTCACGAAGACCAGCCGGTCTTCCAGGTCAGTGATCGAAATGAACTCGCTCGTGCTCTCGACGGCGTGGGCGAAGATACGTATGCGGTCCTCGGCGCGTTTGCGGTCCGAAATGTCGCGCGCCACCACGAGAAAACCGGCCACCCCTTCGTCGGATCGCAGGGGCGCGAACGAAAAGCTGACGGAGACAAACCCTCCTTCTTTCCGGATGAGAGCGGAATCGAAGGAGGTCGCCCCCGCCTCCCCCCGGACTGCCTTCTCGCGGTATTCAAGAAGAGGGGCCTCCGCCGGGAGAAGCTCGGCAACCGAATGTCCGATCAGCTCGCCCTCATTGTAGCCGAGAAGCGGACCCACCGGTCCGCCGATAACCTGGATCCGCAGCGCTTCGTCGGTCGTGAAGAGAAGATCCTTCATGGCGCTCAACACGCTCCTGAGGATATCGTAGGGTGTCTGGACGATGACCCTGTGCCGGAATACAAGATAGACGGCCAGCGTCAACGCAACCGTCGAGGAGCAAAAATACCCCACCCCGTTCCCCCGGAAGATGAGCGAGGTGAGAGATCCTGTGAAGGGTCCGGGGAGTATGAGCAGGAGGAGCACAAATCCGCTGAACAGGAGGTTCGATTTGACCTGCCGCTCCGTGAAATTCCGCATAGCGGATGATACCATCGTCAGCCCGATGGCGAGGAAGATCGACATCCAGGTGACATAGAAGATGAAACCGCTCTCGGTGACCTCTCCCCCGGGCTGTACGGGGCCCGGAATCCAGCCGAGGAGGAGCGGCACATAGCTGATTAGCCCCGCAAGGTAAATCGCCCCGATTGCATTCCTGGACTTCAGAATCTGTTCGCGCCGCGAGAAGATGACGATGAAGTGGAGAAAGAACGAGGGAAGGAGGGCGTAGCAAAAGATCATCGCATCCTCGACCAGGGTGCGGGCGAATTCCCCTATCTCCTGCGACGCCAGAGCGCCGCATGCTCCCATCACGACGAGGCATCCGACGCAGAATGCGAAGAACCGCGCGAGGTGGTTTGCCGGCGACCTCCAGAGCACAAGCGCCGCGAGAAGCACGTTGGCAATGGCGTATGCGGCGGCAACTGCGGTATTTGAGAGAAGGGCCATTGGCTTATGAGACGCTGCGCCGGATAGGAAGCCGGACTTCAAACATGGTGCTTTCTCCGGGCGTGCTTTGCACATCGACCGTGCCGTGGTGACTCTCGACAATCCACTTCACAAGAGCAAGGCCCAGGCCGGTCCCTTTCTGTGCGGCATCATCGGGCTCTCCGCTTCTGAACGGGTCGAAGATGCGGGGAAGCACCTCCGGAGCGATAGCCGCGCCGGTGTTGGCGATCCGGAAGAGCACGTCGGTTCCTTCGATGTCGTGGCTCAGGCAGATCCGGCCCTTCATGGGAGTGTACTTGATGGCATTATCGAGAAGGTTGAGGAGGACCTGACGGAGCTGTCCGGGATCGGCGTGGATGGACACCTGCGGTCCTTTGCGGAGATTCACCTCGATCTTCTTGTCGCGGGCAAGGACGAGCCCCTCCCTGTAGATCTCTTTCAGGAGGCTGGAGAACTCCACATCCCTCATCTCGAGGCGCATAGAGCCCGCCTGCATCCTGCTCAGGCTCAGGAGAACGTCGACGACATGGCTGAGGTGCAGGATTTCATCGTACGTGGCGCTCAACGTTTTCCTGAGCGCGGCCGCAGAGAGATCGGGCCTGAGTGAATTCTCAAGCTGGCTGCGCAGAATTGTCAGCGGGGTCCGCAGCTGGTGCGAAGCAAGCGAGGAAAAACTGAGCGTCCGCTGCGCCCTCGTGCGAAGCGTCCCCACGACGTCGCTGATATCCCGCGCGAGGTCGTGCTTCCGTTTGGCGGGGTCGGTCTGCACCGCATCGCTCGTCTTCGCGGGCTGCTCCGTCCGGTCAGCCCCCACCTCGAAGAGCTTTTCGATGCTGCGTGCGGCGTCCCACAGGACTTCTTCGGCCTTTGTGATGTCGCTGATGTCCCTCGCCACTCCAATCAGACCGAGCACTTTCCCTGAGGCGTCCCTGATCGGGGAGGTGCTCAGGTAGATGGGGAATTCCGTTCCGTCTCGCTTGACGTTGACGAGCTCGCCCGCCCAGCCCTGCGACCGGCTGTGCTCGAAAATCTGGGCTGCGATTTCGGGCGGAGTGCGCTGCGGACGCAGAACCACCGGGTCCAATCCGAGGACCTCCTCTGCTGCGTAGCCGTAGGTCGAGAGAAATGCCTTGTTGGCAAAGATGATGCGGCTGTCGAGATTTGTGATGGTAATCATCTCGGTGGTGCTTTCGAGGGCCTGGGCCAACAGCCGGATCTGCTCCTCGGCCCGCTTTCGCTCGGTGATATCGATGATTGACACGAGGATTCGCGAGTACGACTCTTCGCTACCGGGCGCTACGGACCACTTCAGGTAGATATTGATCCGCCTCCCGTCGAGCGTGGTATTGATATCCTCGCTCTCGAAGACCTTCGACCCTTTTGCGATGGCGATCAGTTCCTCGCGGAAGACCGAGTGGGATTCCGGGCTCAGTACCGTGCCGAGTCCCGCAAGGAAATCCGATTTGCTGCCCGCCCCGTACGTCCGGAGGGTTGCCTGGTTCACGTCCATCACCCTCACGACGGAGGCGCACTCGTCGACGGCCTCGGGATGTGATTCAAAGTATTCCCTGAAGTCGCTGACACCCTTCGCCCTCGCGGCGTCGATCGTCCGCTTCGCCTCCGAGAAGTCCTCTTCCCAGAGCGAAATCGGTGAGTTTTCGAAGAACACCTTGTACCGCTCCCGGCTCCTGCAGAGATCCTCTTCGGCCCTTTTGCGGTCGGTGATATCGGTCGAGATCCCGCAGATCCCGTATGCCTCGCCCGAGGCATTGAACAGAGGTACCTTGAGCGAGATGTAGGTGTGCACCCCGTCGTCATGGGGGGCCACCTCTTCCCGCTCGAGCGGCGCGCCCATGCGCAGCACCTGAAGATCGTTCGCGCGGAATTGATGGGCATTTACGGTGGGGAATATATCGAGGTCGGTCTTGCCGATGATGGATGCCTTCGATATGTGGAAGATCTCGACAAACCGTTTGTTGATCAGGAGGTACCTCCCCTTCACGTCTTTCACGTAAATGACCGCCGTGGAGCTGTCGATGATTCCCTGAATGAGGCCCTGGGTCTCCGCCAGCTTCGCCTCTGCGTCTTTCCGCAGTCTGATGTCGCGAACGAGATTTCTGTACTCGACGACGGACCCGTCGGGAGCGCGCAGGAACCGGGTCGACTGCTCCACCCATACGGCCGTTCCATCCTTCTTCAGAACCCGGAATTCGCACGTTGTGTCGGCCGTTCCGTCCGCCGTCCGGTCGGCGTAAAATCGGATAAGCCTGCGCCGGTCCTCCGGGGCGATGAGCCGTACATATGACCTGCCGACCAGTTCCTCCTCCTTGTATCCGCTCCCCTGGTAGAGGTTGGGACTTCCATAAACCAGCCTGCCGCAGCCATCGGTTATATAATAGATCTCGCCGATATTCTCCACGAGGTTGCGGAACAGCTCAAGGCTCCGCAAGAGCTTGTCCTCCGTCCGGGCGCGCTCGCATATCTCACGGCCCAGGGCTTCGTTTGCCGCCTCGAGCCCGGTCGTGCGCTCGCGGACCCGCCGCTCGAGCTCGTCAAGGGTTTCCTGCATGTAATGGGGGGCGTCGCTATTCATCGACAAGGATGAACCCCTCTCCGTGCATCGTGTGGATGAGCTTTTTCGAGAATCCCTTGTCCACGGCCTGCCTCAGGTAACTCACGTAGACGTCGACAATGTTGGTGCCTGTATCGAACTGATATCCCCAGACCTGCTCGATCAGCCGCTTGCGGGTCAGAATCTGGTTCTTGTTCCTGAGAAGAAACTCGAGAAGTGAAAACTCCTTGTCGCTCAACGAGATCTTTTCACCGGCGCGCTCAACGGTTCGCTTCACCACATCCATCGTCAAGTCAGCCGCCTGCAGGATGCTCGTCCGCGAGAACCCGGAGCGGCGGAGCACTGCTTCGATCCTCGCGAGCAGCTCACCCGAGTCGAAGGGCTTTACCAGATAGTCGTCGGCCCCGAGCTGGAGCCCCTTGATCCGGTTTTCAACCCCGTCGACGGCGGTGAGGATAAGGACCGGAGTGGCGTACGAAGCGGCTCGGAGGTCGCGCAGAACCTCGAGGCCGGATTTTTTCGGAAGGTTGAGATCTAGCACGATGATATGGTACTCGCCCTGACGGGCTCTCTCTTCGGCGGCGATGCCGTTAGCGGCGACATCGACGCTGTTCCCGGCCCGCTCCAACTGCTGCTTTATCGATTTCGCGAGCTTCTTTTCGTCTTCAACGAGAAGGATTCGAATCGACCGTCTCCCCAGGCTTCATGATTCACACTCGATTGCGCGAAAACGATTCGCGCAGCTCGGCAACATGGAGTGCGATGGCCTCCCTCGCCTCGGCGGCATCCGCCGCGAGCGCGAAATAGGCCCTGCCCTCCACGATTCCCTTCAGCCTCATCTCGCGGAGGGCGGCGATGGCGGAATTGGCGGCGGCCAGAGCGCGCTTGCAATACGCGATGTTGGCTCCCGCCTCCTCGGTGTCGCTCCCGAACGAAGCTCCGCGGACTATTGTCGCGGGAGCGATCATCGCATTCGACACAAAGTCCACGACTGCGGAATCGGCCCCGGATCCGGATTGTGGTCTCTCGGCAATCGACTCGACCACCCGGAGCGCGTTCACCGCGAACTCCTGCGCGATCCGCCAGGCCGGAAGAGTCTCGCACTTCCACTCCTCCCCCTCATCCGGATCCTCGTCGTCCACCCCCGCGCTCCCCCGCTCACCTTCGGTCATCTCGCGGATGAGCCATGCCCAGCCGCTCGCATCCGGGGGCGAGTGCTCGCGGAGGAGAAGTTCCAGGGCGCGCTCGACCTTCTTGTCACGCTCAAGCATGAAGTCCTCCCATCGAAACTCATCCCATATCTCCCGTCCCTCAATCATGCCACCGGCACCATTCTCTTCCTTTTATGAACGCCGCCGTGAGATGGCCGACCATCGGTGCGTAACGATCAGCGCCCCGCCAAGCTTCAGCACATCCCACCAGGAAAAAATCAGAAATCCGTTGATGACCGCGTCCCTCACATTGTGATAATACAGAAGCCCCAGCTGCAGAGTGCCGAAACCGAAAATCAGGACGAGTCCGCAGATCATTCCGGCCGCCACCCCGACGATGCTCCTGCTGCGATGGGCGATTGCTCCTACGATGAAGGCCGCGATTGGAAAGCTCAGGAGGTAGCCCCCCGTCGGGCCCGCAAGGTGCGCGAATCCCGCGCCCCAGTGGGAGAAGACGGGAAGACCGGCCGCGCCGGCGGCGAGATAGAGCGCCTGGCTGATCGCGCCGTTCCGCTTCCCCAGGATGCTTCCGGAGAGGAGAACAAAAAAGGTCTGGAGGGTATACGGGACTGGCAGGTGCGGCAGCTCGATCTGGGCGCCGATCGCCGTTCCCGCCGCAAACCCGGCGATGAGCAGGATCTGAACCGCGGCGGATTGGCGGGCGGCCAGCGGCGAGCTGAGTGTTCCGGCTTGAAGTTGCATGAGACCTCTCACGAAATGTGGTTGTGCAGCCAGTCGGCCGTTAGTTGAGTGATCGCGTCGAGCGTTGTGTACGAGTCTTCTGCGGCCGTTGCCGCATTGTAGAGGTGCCCCACCCCCTCGAGCATCAGGAGTTCCGCCCCGGATCCTCGTGCCAAAGCGTAGAGCGCTTCGGCCTCGCGGAGCGGCACCGTAACATCGGCCTTTCCGTGGACAATCAACCACGGCATTCGGATGTTGCGCGCCGCATCCGCGACGCTCAGCCTCGCGGCGTTTTGCTCGAGATCATTCAGCAGGTTGATGCCGAGCCGCAGCGGCGATGCCGTCGTGTCGCGCGACAAAGGGAGAAACCCCGATTCCCGCCACCGCTTTTTCTGGTGGTCGGTCCACCTGTCGAACGTCGAAACTGACGACCAAGTCACAAGCGCCGCAATCCGTGTATCAGCGGCCGCGTGAATGATGGAGACGCCTCCGCCCCGTGAATGACCGAGGAGGACGACGGTCCGGTGGTCGATCACTCCCTGCCCTACCCGGCCCGCTTCAACTGCATCCACCACCTGAGCGAGGTCGTCGATCTCGCGTGAAAACGTGTTCGCAGAAAACCGCCCGAACTCGGTGATGCGTGAGTCATCCCCCCTGACCCCGTTGTTCGAAAAATTGAATGTAATCGATGCGAATCCCAGCCCGGCAAGCTTCTCTGCGACGCGGGGGAAAAACCCCCACTCCTTGAACGCCATGAAGCTGTGGCAGATGATTACGGCGGGTTTCTTCGAGTCTCCGTCATCCGCGAAACGAAGGTCGCCCCGGACCGGATCGTTCGGACGGTTCCTCAGCTCGAACGACTCGCGGGCGAGGAGTGACTCAACCATTGAAGGTCATAATACGAAATCATACGTAGGTTGTCAAGGATGGCACGGTTTTCCCGGTTTCGTCCGCAAAATGAAGTATTTTTAATGGGGTGCCTCTTGAGATTCAAGGCCTCATTTTCTATATTGTCTCACTGCCGGGAAGCCAACCGCCGCCGGGCGAGGCAAGCGCCCGGGAACGACCTCCGAAACTTCCGCATAGAATGAACCGACTGGTACCGCTCATCGCGGCGCTGACGCTCCTGAACGGGGCGGCCTCATCCCAAGCGACGCCGTGGCAGTGGATTAATCCGCTCCCGCAGGGGAATCTCCTGAACGGCGTCTGGATGGTCAGCGCGGAGACGACCGTCGCAGTCGGCGATCTGGGGACTGTGCTGAGGACCACCAACGGGGGGACCACATGGAATGTCGAATTCAACGCGGCGGGGATCGAGGAACAGCTCTTTGCCGTCCAGTTTGTCTCCGGCTCCGTAGGGTGGGCCGTGGGCGAATCGGGCCGGATTCTCAAGAGCACCGACGGAGGGATCTCCTGGCTCATCCAGGACTCACCGCTCCCCTACGATCTCTATGCCCTGGATTTTGTCTCTCCCACAACCGGTTGGGCGTCCGGATTTCAGGGGACCATGCTCAAGACAACAGACGGCGGAGCAAGCTGGGCGGTCGAGAACAGCTCGACCCTCTCATCGCTTTATTCGCTCTACTTTGTCTCGGCAAATACCGGATGGGCGGTCGGTGTGAACGGGACGATTGTCAAAACAACGAACGGCGGCGCCTCGTGGGGGACCCAAACGATCGCCACGGCGCAGCCCCTCTTCTCGGTCGCTTTTACATCTCTCCTCGTAGGGTACACGGTCGGGGCGTTCGGTCTCGTCTACCGGACCTTGAACGGCGGCTCATCGTGGTCTCCGGTGGCAAGCGGAACCGACCTCAGCCTCTTCAGCGTCCAGTTTACATCGTCCACCACCGGCTATGCCGTGGGCGAGTATGGCGGCATTATCAAGACGACCAATGGGGGCACCTCCTGGTTCGCCCAGACCAGCCAGACGTATAGCGACCTGTTTGCGGTACGCTTCGGCTCATCGACATCGGGGTGGGTCGTGGGCGATCTGGGAACCCTTCTCAAGACCACCGATGGCGGCACGACGTGGACACCAAAATCCACCGGTGTAAAGAATTCGCTCAATGCGATCTCTTTTTCCAGCGTCACGACCGGATATGCAGCTGGTGACGCGGGCACCGTCGCAACGACCACTGACGCGGGTCTTACATGGACTTCGGTCACTTCCGGCACGTACCAGAATCTCTACGGCATCGATTTCATCAACTCGACGACCGGCTGGGTCGTCGGTGACAGCGGCAACATTCTTAAGACCTCGAACGGCGGATTCTCGTGGCTTGTCCAGCACAGCCATTCAGATCCGACTCTCTACTCCGTCTTCATGTCAAGCCTCACTACCGGTTGGACGGTGGGCGATTTCGGCACCATCCTCAAGACCGTGAATTCCGGAGTAACCTGGCTTCCGGAAACCACGACCACCTTCGCCTCTCTCCTGAGGATAAAATTCGCCAACGCGTCGGCCGGCTGGGCGGTGGGGTACGGCGGGACGATCGTCAGGACGACCAACGGGGGCTCCACATGGATCAATCAGGCGAGCGGAACAAGCCAGGCCCTGTACTCGCTCGAAGTCATCGACGCCAATACCGCGTATGCGGGGGGCGACTTCGGGACGATGTTGAAGACCACCAATGGCGGCGGATCATGGGTCCCCCAGCCAACTTTCACAGACGCAACTATCTACGGCCTCTCATTTTATTCTCCGTTTATCGGCTGGGGGGTGGGGGACGACGGAACGATAGTTTCCACGACAAACGGTGGTTCTACCTGGCTGCTCCCGTATAGTCCCACCGCGAACACTCTTTACGAGGCGCAGGTCCTCAAATCCTCGACGGGGGGAGTCATCTTCGCTGCGGGAACCGGCGGGACCATCATTTGCTCGGCGATTTCACCCTTGCCGATCCGCACATGGACCGGGACCTTCGACACACTCTGGTCGAGTCCGGGCAACTGGAGCCCCGCCGGAATCCCGAACAAGGCGGACAGCGTCATTATCTCTCCTACGGCCAATAATCCTGCCATCCGCTCCGTGACGCAATTGATAGCGATCGGAGGACTTCTGGTCTCCCCGGGCGCCCGGCTCACGGTCGGTCCGGGTCTTGTCAACCTCTTGGTTAAAGGGAACGCAGTGATATCGGGAACCCTCATCGTGGAGCCTTCCGCCGCTCCGACGATCACCGTTGGCGGGAATTTCTCAACCACATTCAGCGGATCGTTCAAGCCGGGGAATTCAACGATTATTTTTACGGGTCCCGGACAGATCAGGGGTTCGTTCAACAACGTCGTCCTCGGACTGAACGCCCAGCTCCAGACCTCCGGCAACGTGAGCATCAGGAACAATCTCACGCTCCTGGCGCATCTCATCCAGCGGCCCATCGATACTCTCACGATATTCAATCCCGCGCCCGATGCCTTCCAGGGCCCGGCCTTCGTGACGGCGGGAACGATTAAAAGGGCCATCCTCCCCGGCTCAACCGACCAGTTCAGGTTTGAAAGCCCTGTTACCTATCTCCGCTTTTACCCCGTCGGGACCGCTCCCGACACTGTGGTCATGACCACTAATCCGAACACGCTTCCGGCGGGCCTCCCCGACTCTCTCTTTGCGCGCCGCACGTATGCGATCTCAGGAATCGGAGGGAACAACTTCGAGGCAACGCTTTCGCTCCGTTACGACAGCGTGGAATCCCCTGTGGCCATCAACGATCTCTCGATGTTCCGCGACTCAAGCGGCGTCATCTTTAACCTGGGGAGCACGGACTTCCTCGACAGCGACGTGGTGGCGATCTCGCTCGACTCGGTGAGGGCTTTTTCAAAATGGTATCTCGGGCGGTACGATTTCGTTCCGCCCCATCCCTTTGCGTTTCTCGACACTCTGACGCTCACGGATCAGGGGAACGCCTCCGGCCAGCTGATACTCGGCGCGCAGGCGGGGGCCTCCGACGGGATCGATCAGGCATTCGGGGAATTCGAGCTCGGACCGGTGCCGGCGGCCGGGACATTCGATGCGCGGTGGCTGATCCCGCCGACGAACGGATCCGACATCGACGTGCGCGGGCTCTTCAATCCCGCAAACCTCCAGCGTGTCTATACCTTCAGGATTCAGCCCGGGCCGGGCGGATATCCGTTCACGATCCGGTGGAACAAGTCGCGCTTTGCCACGGGGACGTTTCTCCTCCAGGACCAGGCGTCGCAGGGGGGCCTCTTTTCGGTCGCCATGAAGAGGCAGAGTTCTTTCGTTGTCACGAGTCCATCCGTGACAACGCTCCAGATCGTCCAGCTTCCCCCGGTCTATTATTCGTTCCTGCAGTCATGGAACCTCATTTCATTTCCTCTTGCTCCCACAGGGCAGACGAAGAGGGCGCAGGTGTTTCCTACCTCGATTTCTCCCCTCTTCGGCTTCAACGGAAGTTACTACATCTCGGACTCGATGCGGAACGGGGTGGGGTATTGGATCCGCCTTCCGCTGAGCGGGACCACGGGATTTGACGGACTCCCGCACCCGGCCGACACCATCACCGCCATCGACGGGTGGAATCTGATCGGATCTGTTTCTTCCGCCGTCGCGCGCACGGCAATCGTCCAGATACCGGCGAACATCGTCATCTCGAACTACTTCGGATATTCAGGCTCCTACGTTGTGAGCGATTCGATCCGGCCCTCGAAGGGGTATTGGGTCAAAGCGCGGGGCGGTGGGAAACTCGTCCTCTCGGCGTCCGCCGCCGCTAACAAACTGGCGGACAATAATCCGGGCGGCGCGCTTCTCTCGCGCCTGAACGCCATCACGCTCGACGACAGGCAGGGACACAATCAGACCCTCTATTTCGGAAACTCTTCCGCGGATGCGTCCTGGTTCGAGCTCCCGCCGGTGCCCCCCCCCGGAATCTTCGACGCCCGCTTCTCCTCGGGAGGAATGGTCCATCTTCTCGGAGACACCGCAACCTCAATGGGAATACGCGTCCAGTCTGAATCCGGCCAGCTCACACTCTCGTGGAGCCTGCGTCAGCCGGATTTCGCCGGAATCTCCTTCACCGACGAATCCGGTCATCCGCTTTCGGCTTTCCGCGCAGACCGGGAGGGCTCGTTGGTCATCCACACTCTGCCAAGCGGCTCGCTTTCCGTGCGCGTCGGGCGGAATGCGGCGATCCCCCAGGAGTTTTCACTTCGCCAGAATTATCCCAACCCCTTCAATCCGGCAACAACTATCGAGTTCGACCTCCCGGTCGACGCTTCGGTCACATTGAAAGTCTACGATCTAATCGGGAGGGAGGTCGCTGTTCTTGCCGATCACCAGAAGCTTGCTGCGGGGACGCACGCCCTCCGCCTGAATGCCGGGGGCCTCGGCTCGGGGGTCTATTTCTACAGGATGGAAGCCCACTCCCCCTCCCGGAAGGATTTCACGCAAGTAAAGAAGCTCGTCTTCCTCCGGTAATCTTCCTATCTGCTTTTCGTCCCGCGCCCCTCTTCGACCGGTGTCACGGTCCACACCGTGACACCAGCGCGCTGTAGGCGCCTGCTGTCAGCGTTGGGCCGTAGGCGCCGGCTTTAGCCCGCGTTCTTCCATTCCGCAACATAGAACTGGTGTCACGGTCCATACCGTGACACCAGCCGGAGCGCTTGAAATTCGCAACATTTCCTCCCCCCAATCGTACCACCTAAGGCCGCACTACGCGGCTTCACACCGACACACTCCGCCCACTCGGATATGACCATGAAAAAGAAAATCCTCATCTCGTCTCTCGTCATCGTGGTTCTCGCAGTCGGGGTATTCCTTCTTCTTGGAGGATCAAAGAGCGCCGCCGACGGATCGCTCCCAAAAGTAAAGGTCCAGAAAGCCTCGATCGTCGAAAAGGCCCTGGCAGTGGGTACCATCGAGCCCGAAAATGAAATCTCGGTGAAGTCAAAAGTGTCCGGCGTCGTCAAGCACATTTTCGCCGATGCCGGAACCTACGTAAAAGCGGGCCAGCCACTTCTCGAGGTGCGCCCCGATCCCACCCCCCTTGAACTGGCGGGGGCGAAACGCCAGGTGCAGCTCGCTCAGGTCGATCTCGACAATCTCGTCAAGGAACGCTCGCGCGAGGAATCGCTGATAAAGAAGCAGCTGATTTCCACGAAGGAGTACGATGACTTCGACCGGCAGTACCAGGGGGCGGAGCTGAGGCTGAAAATGGCCAAAGAGCAGCTTGCCCTGCTGGAGAGCGGTAGGGTGAAGATCGACGAGACGGAAATCGAATCGATCGTGAAGGCGCCCATCGCCGGGTTTGTCCTCAGCAAGAGCGTCGAGGTGGGAGATCCCGTTACTCCGCTCACGACCTATCAGGAGGGCACCGTTCTGCTGAAAATGGCAAGCATGAGTCAGCTCCTGTTCAAAGGGAGCGTGGATGAAATCGATGTGGGGAAGCTGAAGGAGGGGATGACTGCCGAAATCAAGATCGGCGCGCTTCCGAACGACACCGTGCGGGGCACCCTGCGAAAGATCTCTCTGAAAGCGGAGAAAAAGGAGAGCGCGACCGTCTTCCCCATCGAGATCGCCATCCCTTCGGGGCCGGCGAGCTCCCGGGCCCTGAAGTCGACCCTCCGCGCGGGCTACTCGGCGAATGCGAGCATCATCATTCAGAGAAAAGACAGTGTTCTGACCGTGCCCGAGCGCACCGTCACCTTCAGGAACGACTCTGCCTTCGTGAAAGTGGCGCTCGGCGGGGGGAAGGACGAGGATCGGCTGATCAAGACGGGCCTGAGCGATGCGATTAACGTGGAGATCGTCTCCGGGCTGAAACAGGGCGACGAGGTGATGGAGAAGCCGGTCAAGAAGATCGAATGACCCGCTGAGCGGCCGACTTGTGGACCGTCTTCGCACCATCGCTTCGGAATTCATCGCGGATCTCCGCGCTCAGAAACTGCGCGCCTTCCTCACTACCTTCGGGATCGTCTGGGGGACTGTGGCGATCATCGTTCTCATCGCGTTCGGGTTCGGATTCAAGAAGCAGGTCGCGCAGAACATGCACGGAATCGGCGAGAGCATCGCTATCATGTTCCCGGGGAGGACCACAAAGGCCTTTGAGGGCTTCGGAACCGGGAGACCGATCACATTCATAGAAGACGACGCCCGCCTGTTGGCATCCGAGGTGAAGGGCATCGACAGAATCAGCCCCGAATACGCCAAGCGTGACGTATCCGTCCGGCTCGGCCAGAATATACTCCTTCCTCTCGTGACGGGAGTGTATCCCGTCTATCATGAAATGAGAAACATCATCCCGGCCCCGGGCGGCCGCTTTATCGATGACGCCGACATGAAGAGCCGGCGACGGGTCGTCTTCATCGGCGACAAGGTCAAGGAATTCCTTTTCGGCGAATCCGATGCCGTCGGCCGGCTCATCGATGTGGGGGGCATTCCGTTCACGGTCATTGGGGTGATGCTCAAGAAGACGCAGAATTCCTCGTACAACTCGCGCGACCGTGACCGCATATTCATCCCCGCCACCACGTATTCAGGGGTGTACGGCGACGTGCACATCAACAACATCATCTTTACGCCGCGGGATCCCAGGGAATCGGAGGCGGTCATCACCGGTGTGCGCGAGGTGCTCGGGAAACGGTACAAGTTCGACGCGGCCGACAAGAACGCCGTCTCAATCTGGGACACCACTCAATTCGACAAGTTCTTGTTCTACTTTTTCCTTGCCTTCAACGTGTTCATGGGGCTGATCGGCAGCTTCACGCTCGGCGTCGCCGGCATCGGGGTGGCCAACATCATGTACATCGTCGTGCAGGAACGCGTCCGTGAGATCGGCGTGAAGCGCGCCGTCGGAGCCACGAGAAAAAGCATCCTCACGCAGTTTTTCCTCGAGACGTTTTTCCTCATCGGGCTTGGCTCCGCGGTGGGATTTGCGATCGCTGCGGGGCTCATCCAGGCCCTTCAATTCATCCCCATCAAGGAATTTGTGGGCACCCCGGAACTCTCGTGGGAGGTCGTGGTGGCGACGGTGGCCATTCTTTCCCTCGTAGGCCTGGCTTCCGGTCTTATGCCGGCAAAACGGGCGGCCAATCTCAACGTTGTCGAGTGTCTCCGGTGAAGCTCCATGTGGCTTGAACTCCTCCGTGAGTTTCTGTATGATCTGAAGATCCACCGGGTGCGCGCGCTCCTCACCCTCATCGCGATCGCATGGGGAACGATCTCGGTGGTCCTTCTCCTCTCCTTCGGCGAAGGGCTCGGAGACCGGCTTCTGAACGGCGAGATGAACGCGGGCGACCGGATCATGATCGTCTTCGGCGGCCAGACCGGTCTGAGCTTCGAAGGGCTCTCCAAAGGAAGGAGAGTCCGTCTCAGGGAGGACGACATCGAGCTCATACGGGAGTCGATTCCCGGGATTCAGATGGCGAGCCCGCAATACCGCGCCGGGGTTACGCTTACCTTTGGAAAGACCTCCTCACGGACGGAGTGCGAGGGGGTCAATTCGGCGTTCGAGGAGATGAGGCGCATGTATCCTGTTCAGGGGGGACGCTTCCTGAACGAAAACGACGTCGTCGAACGGCGGAGAACGCTCGTCCTCGGATCCGAGATCGCGAAGGAGGTCTTCGGGGACGTCGATCCCATCGGGAAACCTGTGCTTGTCGATGGTACCCCCTTCCTCCTCGTGGGCATCATCCAGAACAAGCTTCAGACGAGCATGAACAACGGCCCCGATTCGCGGCGCGCGGTGATGCCGTACTCAACCTTTCGCGACATGTACGGAAGCATATATGTGAACTCGCTCGTCGTCCGCCCCGAAGATCCCGGTCAACAGGAGTTCATCAAGAGCCAGCTCTACCGCGTGCTCGGCCGGAAACACAAGTTCGATCAGGCGGACGAGCGCGCGCTCGGTATCTGGGATTTCATCGAGGATGAAAAAATCGGGAGAAGAATCAATCTCGGCATGACGATGTTCATGGGCTCGGTCGGGGTTCTCACCCTCCTGATCGCGGGCGTCGGCGTTGCAAATGTTATGTACGTCGTGGTGAAAGAGCGGACGCGCGAGATCGGGATTAAGCTGGCCGTCGGCGCACCTCGCCGCGCCATCCTGGCTCAGTTCATCTTCGAATCCCTTCTCATCGCGTTTCTCGGGGGATTGATCGGTATCCTCATCTCCTGGGGCGTCATATCGGCCGTCTGGCTCATCCCAGCGGATGACGGTCCGATGCAGTTTCTCGGGAGGCCCATCCTTTCGGGCATGGTCATGGTGGTAACGACCACCATCCTCGGGCTTATCGGCCTTTTGGCCGGGTTCTTCCCCGCCAGGAAAGCCGCAGGCCTCGATCCGGTCGAATCTCTGAGGTACGAGTAGCTCCCACCCCGTTTCCAACCCTTTTCACCCGGGCGGCATCCAATGATCAGTGAACGCAACGATCACATTCATTGCAGCTCAGGAGCAGCACATTGACCCAGCCAGCATGGTAATCCCCGTCGACACCCGCCTCGTGGAGAGGGCAAAAGCCGGAGATACGGGCGCGTTTAAGACCCTCTACAGGCAGTGCGTGGGCCGCGTCTACGCGGTCTGCATCAGGATATCGGCGGACCGCACGCACGCCGAGGAGCTTACGCAGGAGACCTTCATCCGCGCCTGGGAGATGCTCGGGAGCTTCCGGGAGGAGAGCGCTTTCTCTACATGGATCCACCGCATCGCCGTGAATACCTCGCTCGCCGCTCTGCGCGCAAGGTCGCGCCGCTCGGCGTGGGAAGAGGGGTCGGATGAGCCGGACCTCATCCGGGGACGGGGCGTCACGGAAGAAAGCGAGCATCTCGGGTTCGACATCGAGAAAGCCGTCGCCACCCTGCCGCCGCAGGCTCGCGCTGTATTCACGCTCCACGACATCGAGGGATACAAACATTCGGAAATTGCCGAGCAGATGGGAGTAACAGTGGGTACCTGCAAAGCCCAGCTCCACAGGGCCCGGAGGTTATTGAAGGAGGTGCTTGGACGATGAAGTGCACTGAAATTATCGACAGACTGGACGACGCCGTCGACGGAGAGCTTTCTCCGGCGGAACTTCAGGCAGTCCAATTGCATATCGAATCGTGCGACTCGTGCCGCGGCGAGAAAAAGGCGCTGGATTCCCTCATCGAGGATGCTTCCGCGCTGCCGCGAATCATCGAGCCGGGACGCGATCTCTGGGACGAAATCGAGCCCCGCCTGGGGCGCCGGGCACGAAACGGATCGCGGGTGGGAACTCGCAGGCGGGTGTTCGCGATTGCGGCGACCGTGACACTGATCGCGGGCGTGGCCTGGTTTGTGGCGCGCAGGGCGGAACCGGCATGGAGCAGCTCGATCCTCCCCCCCACTTCCGGCGCCTCCGGAAGCTCTCCGTTCCGCGACGGTTCCTCTCTCGAGACCGATCACTCCACGCGGGCAAAGATTGAAAACGAGTCTGTGGGCACGCTGGTCGTGGAGCCAAACACGCGTCTTTCCCTTATCACCGCGCGACCCGGAGAGCACCGCTTTGCGCTTGAGCGCGGAACGATTCACGCCTCCACATGGGTCCCGCCCCGCGTCTTTATCGTAGAGACCCCGTCGGGGACAGCGGTAGATCTCGGCTGCGAGTACAGGCTGGTCGTGGATGATTCCGGCAGGAGTCTCCTTCTGGTAACCGCTGGGTGGGTAGCGCTCACATGGAAGGATCACGAAGTCGTCGTGCCCGCGGCGGCGGTCTGCCGGAGCCGCCCCGGCTGGGGCCCCGGCACGCCCTGCTCCGAATACGCGTCCGACACGCTGGAGCGCGCGGTCGAGAGTTTGGATGCCGACGCGGGAAATTCCGCCGCCCTCGATCTGGTCCTCGCGAACGCGCGGAGGGGGGATGCGGTGACGCTCTGGAATCTGATTTCAAGGGTGAAACGCCCGGATCGCGGCCGCGTGGTTGACCGGCTCGCGGAGCTGGTGCCGATTCCCCGGGGCGCGACCCGCGAGGGCCTCCTGAATCTCGACGGCACGATGCTCGAAGAATGGTGGAACATGTTCGAGCCGATGCCGATCTCCGGGCTGAAAGCCACCCCAACCGGGTGGTCCCGCCTCTGGCACGAGCTGAAAAAGATTACGTATTTGTAGTCGCCGGCTTTAGCCGGCGTGCTTCTTCGACTCATGAACCGATATCCGCTCATATCAGCACTCCTGATTCTGTCGCTCCAGCTCTGCGCACAAACTGCGCTCCAAGCTAAGCCGCACATCGTGTACCGTCTCCGTGTCGACCCCTCGGATCTCTCCGGCTTCGGCGTAGAGATGCGGCTCGAAAACCTCCCGGACACGTTTCGCGTCGCGATGTACGCCCACTTCGAGTACGACGACAAATACTGGAGGTTCGTCGAAGGACTCGCCTGTGACGCAGAGGGGGGACGGGCGAGCGTGACGCAGGAGGACAGCGCCCTCTGGCGAGTCATTGCCCCGGGAGGAAGATCTGTCCTTCGATACCGGCTCCGGTTGCCGGTTCAGGATGGAAGGGACCGGGCGGCCTACCGCCCGTTTCTCACTCCCTCGGGAGGGCTTGTTGGAGGCCCGCACTCGTTCATGTACGTGGTGGGTCTGACTCACGCCTGGGCCCGCGTCGACATTGAACTTCCGCAGGGTTGGA
>JACXTT010003406.1_pt1 | contig 24470 bp, 21 predicted proteins | sample 9270951 | NCBI WGS metagenome assembly JACXTT01 (sample SAMN15532306, study PRJNA645909) | rock metagenome | isolation source: weathered quartz diorite | place: Puerto Rico | collected 2017-06-21
GATTCCGGGATGAATGCCTGAACGAGTCGTGGTTTCTGACGTTGGCCGACGCCCGCCGCATCATCGAGGCGTGGCGGGAGGATTACAATGCCGTACGACCCCACAGCGCGCTCAGGTATTTGACGCCGGAGGCCTTCGAGCAGCTCACCCTGAACCCGGCAGAGCCGGCGATACTCTCAACTTGAGCGGGCGAATACGGGGGGCAGGTCAGATGGCCTCGGCGTCTCGTTCTCCTGTCAATCCAGAGGTCGCGGGTTCAATTCCCGTCGAGCCCGCCAATCAAATCCAACGCTTGGGGCCGTCGGCCGTGCGCCGACGGCCCGCCATTGTGACAGAACTGTGCCTGAACTCACCGAGCGCCGGCGTGGCGGTATGCGCTCTTTGCGCTTGAGTCACAGGTTTCTGATCAGCGCCAGGATTGGATACAGGGCGCTCGGAGAAGTCCCGGCTCCGCGGCACGAGGACACCCCGGACCGGACCTGCAGTGGGTCGGCCCAGGGGGGCTGGTCTGTCAGCCTTGGGGGGTCTCTAGCGGTGGTACTGTCCGCCCGAGCAGACGACCAAATTCGATAGTTTGGCGTCGTAGCACCAACATTCGAGCGTGTCGCGGGTCCTTTGCGACGGCGTGAATGGATCTCTATATCTGATGCGCAGCCATACGAACAGTTGCGCGCGCCCCGCCAGGATCAGCTTGATCTGCTCAGGCGTGACGTCCGGTCGCGGGCCGCCGGTCTTCTCGACCATGCCACCTGGCGGCAATTGAATTTCGCTACCGCCCTTGAGCGCATCGCCGTCCTCGGGCGCAGCATGGACCGGGGTGATGCCAACGTTGTGGCGGACATCGAACGCAGGACTTTTGCCGAAGTTCTTGAATGCCGCCGAGATCACCAGCATCCCGTCTGGCCCGACTTCCAGCTTAGCGGCGGTGCCCAGCAACCACGCGCGCTCGTTCGCGTCGAGGGCCTCGCGGCTGATATCCCATTGCAGGTAAGACACGAACGCGTAAACGCCAGTAACAAAGAAGATGAGGATAGTAAACCCGCATTTTCGTTTTGAGAGGTGAGCGGACCAGGCCATAATCGCTCAACGCCCGCCAAAAATGCGGGTAGACGCCGGCCAGTCCTCGGTACTCCTCGGCGGCCGAACGAGGCCGCCCTAGGCCACTAGCGATCGGAATGATCCCCGTGAAGACGACAATTTTGCCATTGGGCATCACGAAAGCGTTCGCTTCGCGGGATTTCACGACGAGGGTCTGCCAGTTGTATCGGCCACGCAGCCCAGCAGCATTGATGATCTTCCCGCTCACGCGATTGATGGTTGCCATAAGCGCGGCGGCTTGGGGGGATTCCGACGGCGACAACGCGGCGTTCTTTTGAACAACCAGACTGGCGAACTTGGCAAAGTCTTGATCTGCGGCAGCGGCCAACTGCTGGTCGGAGATCATATTGAGTTGGGTACGCCCGGTGATCGGGACGGTGACGCAGCCGGACAGCAGGAGCATCAGAGCCGTTGGCACCAGCCAGGACCGAACCGCACTGTCGCAAGCGCGTCCCCGCATGAACTCCTCCAAAAGAGATGGAGCGCCTCCGATTGGCGCTACCTTTCTAGCTGAGCACCCCGGAATTTTTCCGTCCAGATTCCCTGGGTAGTGTTCGTACGCAGTAAGGACAACATTCGGCAGGCGATCGCGCTGCGTCAACGGGTGACCCCGCGAATGGGTCGAGCGTGGCTACGCCGTCAAAGCTCTGCGCTGACACTGCACGAGGTCTTCGTCGATCGCTCCAGCTGCCAGGCCGCGCTCGTCCGAGTGAGGACAGAAACGCCTTGACACCCTTCCGCCTGGGATCAACACTGACCCGTGCACGGCAATCGTGCACGCCAGCACGAGTTCGGTCGTGCCTCCGGCCTGGAGGTGGACTATGACGACGCAAGGCACGAAGGGTCGCCGTTCGTCACGCTCAATGGAAGCTGTACTCCTCGCGCTCGGATCGCGGGTCAGCGCGGCGGTGCCGCGTGCTCACGGGAGCATCGTGATCCGGTGCACGGATACTGGGGAGGCGTACGCCCTCGAAGGTGTTGGCGGAGACGCCCGCGTGAGCCGTGGTCCCGCGGAAGGCCTCCACCAAGTCGAGGTGAGAGGCCCCGCGGCGGTGCTGCACGCGATCATGGAGGGCCGGCAGGAGCCCAGTCGCGCGTTGGCCGCCGGGGGCATCCGCGTGCGTGGAGATTTGCCCTATCTGGAGCGGATGCTCAAAGATCTCGGCTTGCTCGAATGCCCATAGGAGGAAGCTGACGATGGCCACGGTCCAGACCCAGGGCCTTGTGCATCGGCTCAAGTTGACGGACACGTTGATCCTCGCGTGGACGTACATCGGTCCCACGGCCAACACCTCGGAGCTCCTGGTCATCTTGTCGCCCACCGGGCAGCCGCCAGAGGAGGCGGCGTTTCGCGGCGCGATGGCCGAGGCACTCAGCACGGCGCTCGCGACCCGTCAATCGGTGATCGCCTTCCATGACGACAACGGCGTCGAGATCACGATGCTCCAACTCGAGGCGCCGTAGCCCGCTCCGGAGAGGTGCCGATGGCGGAAACGAGCGGGGTCATCCAGCGGCTCAAATGGCTCCTGCCTTCACGCGTGTTGTTGGTGGCGCTGGGTCCGACACCCACCGCGGTCCAACTCTTCCTCCTCACGTTCGACACGAGCGATGCCGCGGATCTGGCCCGTAAGAAAGCGGTCGGGGATCTGCTGGGTCGCGCATTCGGGGCCAAGCTGCCCGTCAGTCTGTTCCACGGGCCGAACGATGCCCTCATCACGGGTGTCGACGTCCGATTCGCGGCCGTGCGCGTGGACGGGGTCGAGGCCACCCAGTCGATCCAGGACCTCAATCAGTCGGTGCCGCTCATCGCCCTCAAATCGACCGTCGCGCGTGTGTACCTCAGCTCGACGCTGGCCGCTCCCATCACGGTCCGCGGCACGCTGTGGATCCGACGACTCTCGGACGGCACGGGGCGGGTGCTCGGGTCCCTGAACAGCGTCCTCCTGGACCCGGCGCAGTTCGGCCAGGTGGACGCCCAGCGTCGCAACGTCGCAGGAAGCCTCAACTTCGCCCTCCCGCCGGAGTTGGTGACGGCCGGCGACCTCGTGGTCGCGTTGATGACCCTCACGGACACGATGAGCAATCAACCGGTGGACTTCGCGCCACCCGGCGACCTCACGACGGTCAGTTTCGTCAACAGCCCGCCGCTCCGCCTGCGCCTGATCGGTTTCTCCTACGCGCAGGGGACGCCGCCGCAGACTTTTACTCCCAGGGCGCTGGACTTCGGGTTGACGGTATCGTGGCTGCAGCGGGCCTATCCGGTGGCTCTCGTCATCGCATCGCAGAGCGTGGCGCCCGCGAACGCGGCGGTACCATTCGGGTGCGGCGACATCAACACCCAGGTCGCCGCGCTTCGCGCGCTCGACATGAGCGCGGGCGCTGATCGTCGCACCCACTACTACGGCATGGTGAGCGATGGCGGGTTCTTCATGCGCGGGTGCGCCGGTGTTCCCAGTACGCCGGATCCCAGTGCGGTGGGCTCTGGCCCGAGCGGATCGGCCTCCTGGGGATGGGACTTCGACGGGAGTTACGCCGATTGGTATTGCGGGCACGAGCTCGGCCACACGTTTGGTCGGAAGCATCCGGGCTTCTGCGGCGAGTCGCATGACGATCCGAGCTATCCCTTCATCGCCGGGCAGCTCGCCAACGCCGACGACGCCTTCGTCGGATTCGACGTCGGTGACGCCGCGTACGGGTTGGCCATGGCCGCCCTCCCCGGCACGGATTGGCATGACGTCATGACGTACTGTTCGACGCAGTGGCTGAGCTCCTATACCTATACTGGGATTCGCGCGCGGCTCATTGCGGAGGACGCCTTGGGGTCTGGGGGCGGGGGGAGCGGCCGACCGGACGAGCGATTCCCCGCCGGGTTTGAGCGGGAAGGGCAGGCCACCCCGCATACGTTGGTGAGCCTCATTGCTGAGCTCAACCTGCGTCGCGAAACCGGACGGATCGCCTACATCTTGCCCATATCGGCCGGCCGTATGACCCCACCCGATCCCGATAGTCCGGTGATGATCCGAACGGCACGCGGCAACAACGAGACGCTTGCCGAGTTCAGGGTCCCGGTGAAGCCCTTCTCGGACGAGGATCCGAACGAGGTTGGGCACGCGCTGTGCGATGTCATCATCGCCGTGCACCCCGACGCCGCGGTGATTGAGCTCTACCTGAAGGGCCAGCTCGTCGACACCAGGCGACGCTCCCGGGTTGCCCCGGTCGTCCCAGAGGTCCGGATTCTCGGTTTTGACGCAGGGGGACTGACCCTGGGCTGGGGCGATGAGGCCGATCGGGACGAGGCGCACTCATACAGCGTGCAACTCAGTGATGACAATGGGCGCTCGTGGCGGACCGTCGCCGTGGGACTCACCACCCGCCGGGTCACGATCCATCCGGACAACGTGCCTCCGAATCGGCGCGTGCTAGTCAGGGTTCAGGCGACCGACGGGTTCCGCTCCGCTGAGCGGATAGTCGAATGGGCGGTGCCAGCGCGGCCCTAGACGAAGCTGGGGGCAAACGACAGTCGCCCCGGGCCACACGGGGATGGCGGAGGGTGCCCAGCGGATCACTACGAACAGCGCGTCCAGGCGCCCGACCCGCATAGCGGAGCTGATAGAACAAGTACGGCGCTCGCGCGGTGGGGGTGTGGCGGGGTAAGCGGTCGTGGGGCATGCACGCAGAACCCGCGAACGCAGCGTGGCCGAACATGAAGACCCGCTGATTGCAGATCAGAACACGGCGTGTAAGTAGCTGCCGACTGGCCCTTTCCACCTCTTGTTTCCATAGTGGTTCCAACCGCAGAGGCCCTGTTCCGGGGTTGCAGGTCCGCGCCTCAAAGATCGCTCCCTTGGTGTCTCGCGCGACTACCAATCAACCAACGCTTACCCGAACCCAAGGCGACTAGGTCTGGAATCGCGGCTTGACTCCCCCGCAACACGAAAGAATAAACGCGAGGTATGAGGCCATAGAATCTCCCTGTGGGCGTTCCCCGCGGGCATCATTCGACCTTCGCTCGACCCTGAATAAGGACAGCCCAGGGAGTCTCAATGATCCGCGTGAAATGGATCCTGCACCGCCCACGGCGGTTCTGATCCGGACTCCGTGATCGACATGATGGTCACCGCCACCGATATGCCCATTGCCTGGTGGCTGCCGGGAGTGAATTGACGTGGTTATCACCGCGAGGTGGGCCTTGAGGAATCGACCCTCTGGTCTTCGGATTTGTAGTCTGCCATCGGCTGCAACAGCTCACAATAGTACCGGACAAGGGCGCGTCCCTCAGAAACATCCGCTGCCGGCACTGGGTCTCCCGACGCGGAGACGGCTCCCGGCACCGGGTCTAGCGAAGGCGAGGCGTAGAAGGACTTAGGGGCCGTAGATGTCCACCCGGTCGTCGTAGGTGGGAACGATGATCCGCCCGTTCACCACCACCGGCGGGTTGAACTTGTTGTAGCTGAACGTGAGGGCCCAGTCCTGGGAGTCCCAGAGGATCTGGAGCTGCTTCTCCCCGTTGGGAAACGACGCGAACTGCGTGGCGTCGTAGGCGAGGAACCTTCCCGGTCCGACGCTGGTGTTGGCGTCGAAGTACGGGATGGTGGCCCACACGATGCCGCTGTGCGCCTGTGCCCCGTTTGCCGAAAGGGTCAGCATCCCTCCCGGCATACCGCCGTGAGGCCCGTTCGGCTGAGCCCCAACCTGGGCGGACGCCTGCTCGGCGCTGCACGCGAGGTAGTGTACGTGGGCACCGGCGTCGACGGACCATGCCCGGAGGCTCCCGTTCTCTCCCCAGCAGAACAGCATGGCTCCCCGGTCGGGGCTGTCCCAGAACACCGGGTTGCCGTGGAGGTGGTGCGTGGCATCGGCGAAGAGGACGTTGAGCGTCTTGATGTCCTGGGGGGCGGGGTTCAGGCCGGGAGGGAAGTACGTGAAAAAGATCGGAGGTGCCTTGAGCTTGGCGTAATTTCCCGCAGGGCTGTCCAGGTCCCCGGGTTGTGTCCTCCCCAGGTTGGCTTGGTCGACCATGTAGAGGATGCCGTCCTTGCCGGCGCCCGCGACGGCGCCGCGGGACGGAATGAGCACCGGGCCCCCGCTGCCGAGGTCCATGTCGTCCCATCCGCCCATGCCGTGCGTGGCGACCACCGCCCGGAAGTTCGTCGGGGCCACCGCCTGAGGCTGGGCCAGGAGTGCCCTCTTGCCGACCCGCTGCGCGTCCGTCCAGGGGGTCCACCAGTCCACGACTGTGAGGGAACCGGCCTGGTTGCCCTTCGGAGGGGCGTAGCGCAGCTTGACGAACGACTCGCCGAAGTCGGTGACGCCGTCGAAGTTTCCGTTGCCGGTCATGGCATAGAGAAATCCGTGGTCGTCGGCGGCCAGCCCGGCTCCGGCCTGCCAAATTCCGGCCCCGTGCCCTCTGCAGGTCGACGCCCAGGCCGCGGTGATCTGGAAGGGCGACGTGCCGCAGGCGATGATCCACCCGCGGGACACGTCCGCGGTCTCCTGCAGCGAGCCGAATCCGACGAACACCGTGGTGACGCCACCCACCGAGGTGAGCAGGAGAGCGGCTCGCTGCTTGCGCGCCGCCGACCGGAACCTCTGGACCGACAGGCCGTGGCCGGGGTCGAACGTGGCACCCTCCAGGTTGAGCGGAGGGCGGACGGAACTCCCGTCAGGGATGCTCACCGCGTGCAGGAAGTGCTGCGCCCTGGCGACCGACCGGTCGGGGCTCGACCACGCGACCACGTACATTGTGCCGGTAACCTGGTCGATCACCGGGGTGCCCAGGACTCCCCAGTGGTCGTTGATCTGGTGGCTGTCGATCGCCTGGCTACCGTCAACCGGCGTGCCGAGGACCTGCTTCCACAGGCGCGCCCCGTTGCCAGCGTCGAACGCCCAGATCTGGTTCGCCATGTCGGCGAGGTAGATCACATCGTGCGTGCTTCCGTCCGCCAGCCTGACCCCGGGCACGACCAGCGGCTGAGCCTCGATGCCGCGCTTGTCGGCGTCGAGCTGCAACGAGAAGAGGCGTCGGACCCCGTGCGTGCGAACAGCGTCGGGCATGAGGACGGTCTCGGCCGTGTTAGCGCCGGTGCGGGCGTTGTTGTAGGAGCGAGTCGTGACGGCAACTGGCATTTACGGACCCCCAAGTGTCTGCGTCGAGATGTACGAGACGGTTAACTCGAACGGGATTGCCTTCGAGGCGGGTACGCCGGTTACTTGGACCGCGTGCCAGCCGTCGGTGCGGACTGCGGCCCGCAGGGGCCCGGGCGCCGGTCCGTTCCCGGCCCACGCCTGCGACGCGATGACGGCGCCGCCGGGACCGGAGAGGTCGATGCGCAGCGCACTTCCGGGCTCCCATTCGCCCGGGTTGGGCAGGAACGTCACGACGACCTCGGAGCCGGCTGCACACCAGACCCGCCCGACGTCGACGGTCTGGCCCTGGACGACCGGTCCGATGTCGAGGTCGTTGGCGCCCTCGAACGTCTGGGAGACCCGGTGCGGCACCGCCGAAAAGCGGCGCCCGAACCCGGTCCGGCTGTAGGCCACGTAGCCCATACCATTGTCGTTCTGCGGAATGCCAATGGTGACGGCCCCATTTCCGTCTGTCCAGACGTCGCCCGCGTGCCCCGTGTAGTCGTGGAGCTGGACGTGGGGCCCGAAGGAGGTCTGCACGGTGACGGTGCGCCAGTCGCCCCCCCTGTCGTTGTTCAGGCCGACCAGAAGGTTCGGCGGGCTCTGCCGCTCGTAGACGATGGCCTGGAAGTCCTTGAAGCGCACCGCCGTCGTGCCGAAGGCGAGGGTCTCGTGGATCCAGATCAGGTTGTCGAGGGGTGCCTTGAGGCCGTAGCAGCCGGGATCCGTCGAATAGTCCTTGTAGAAGACGCAGGGATAGCCTTCGCTGGTGAGCAGGTAGGCGTAGCCGAGCGTCTTGTTGGAGACGACCGGGAACGAGAGGTCGGTGTCGTGGTTCTCGAGGAACGTGACGGCGTTGGCCGGGGAGATCCCGGCGAGCCCGGCGTGGTCGAGCTGGCTCATGTCCCAGCGGGACGCGTTGTTGCACATGGCGGCCAGCATGAACCGCAGTGAGAAGTCGAAGACGTTGCTCCGGCCCATCATGCCGCTCTCCCAGACCCACCAGTTGAGCGTCGAGCGATTGCCGTCGAAGTACTCGCCGACCGCAAATCTGGTGGCCATCGCTTTGCTCCGGAGCCACCGGATGACGAACTCCACCGCGAGACCCTTGACGTCGTCGACCCGGTAGCCCTGGACGTCCAGGGCACGGGTCATCCAGTCGCCGGCGTCGATCAGCCCGTGCATCACGTAGCCCGGCGGTTTGGCGTTCACGGGGGCGAGCTCGTCCCCGAAGCCGAAGTCGAACTGGACCGGGCCCGCGATGGGATCCCGGGGCACGTTAGGAACGAAGCAGGTCTTGAACTTCGGGAACCGTCCTGCCTTCGGCGCACCGTTGGCCCCCAGGTACTCGTACGCAAAGTCGTTGCCGCCGTCCCGTTGGTGGGGAACCGTATCCACGTAGACGTCCAACCCGTTGGCCCGCATGATCGCCACGCAGCGCTGGAGCTGCTCACGGTAGCCGAAGCGGGTGGGCACCGAGCCGCACTGCTGCTTGCTGCCGAGGTCGTAGTCGTCGAAGGGTCCGTATCCGTCGGCGCCGCGGTGGGAGCCGGCTGATGTCTTGACCACCGGCGGGAGCAGTACGGCGCTGAACCCGGCCAGGCGCAGTGCGTGCGCCTGGCCGGCAAGGTGATCCCACCACCACGGAACCGTCGCGTCCCCATCCGCCGGGGAGGGGACGGAGTCCCCCTGATGGCGACGGTAGGTTGCCTGGAGAAGAACACCCATGGCGCGCCCCTTTCAGGTCCACAGCAGCACGCGAGAGGCGGTGATGAGGCCTAGACATACATCAGGTGTCCGTGCCCCCGGAGTTCATGAGCCGCCGGGAAGACGTCTCCAAATATGTGCCTGCTCAGACACCGCAATCCCCGGCAGAGTCGGACTTTGACACCCTGCGGTGAGCCATGAGTCTAGGGATCCGATAAAGCGAAAGTCACGCAGCCTAGATACAAGACGAACATATCGTCCCCCGGCTTAGGGCTTCGCCGCTGCGCCTAGCCTGTCCTGCCTCTTGGCTGCCTCGTCTTGGTCCTTGCGAAGGGCGGCCAGCGCGTCTTGCATCTTCTGGCCCCAGCCGTCGAGCTCTGACGCAAGGACTTTCTCCCCGAAATCAATGAGCTTGTCGAGGTTGGTGGGATCCGCCTGCTCGTCCGGCGACAGCGCCTGCCACCAGCCCTTCACGTTTTCGAGGTCAGTCGCCGTCTGGTTGTAGGTCGTCAGGGTTGCCTCGACTTGACGGTACCCAAGATGCGTCGTACTGGCGGTAATGGCCGCAGTGCTGACGGCCACCCACACCGAATAGTCGAGCGCGGCCATTAGCGTGCCGAGACCGCCCAGACCAAGGATCGCACCCTGCCAGGCAACGAGCGAGCGGTGAAGCTTCAGGGCACTCCTCCGGTAGTAGCGAAGCTGGTCGGCCACTCGGATAGCCAAGTAGCGTTCGGGCGAGAGCAGGCTTAGACCGTCGTCGGTCGCCTCGGCAGCGAACATTACCGGTGGGATCTGCCCAGAGTAGAAGCCTGGCAACAAGTGGCTCCTCATGCGGGCGGCGGCCGAAAGCATCAAGCGCGAGATCTTCCGGTACCGGACGCGCGCCGGCGACTACCGCCACGAGTCTGGATTGCTCGACTCAGCGGGTGGTCAACCGGTGTTCCCTGATCCGTTGGGACTCCTGGTCGATCCAGTCCACGAGATGACCCAGCCCCGGCAACACCTTGTCGAGTTGCTGCCCGCCTGCCGCGTTGAGGGCCACCTTCTGTGCCCTACCGTCTTTGGTCGCGATGGTGATATCGTAGTGGTAGGCGTCGTTAATCGTGCTGGAACGCGATGCCAGCGCCGTCTTGGCTTTTGCGATCCCGGCGGGATCCACCGCCGTCCTTAGCTGCTCAGCCTCGGGTGCCGCGAGATCCCGCCGGTACTTTGCCGAATCGGAGGTCACCGTCGCGCCCGCATCCGCGAAGTCGACCGTTCCTTCCACGTTCAACCCCGGTATGCCGGCAAGGCCTCCGCTTCGCACGAACTTGATCTGCATGACCTGGCTCCTGTTAGCCGCGGGTCGGCGACCCGCAGCCGCTGCTGTGCTGAACGGACGTGGTCCATATCGTAACCGGAGAAGCGAAGACTGGCGATCGGACAAGGACAAGACGAACAGATTCTCAAAAGCGGTCTCCTCGATCCGTACGGTCGGATCACCGAGAGCGGCGACGAGCCCAGGCACGGCGTGACTGTGGCCAATCACGACAATGACCTCGTTGTCGTGTTCTTTCAACGTTTCGACTAACTCGGCGGTCGTCTCAGTCAGCGTCGGAGATACGTGGACGAGGTCGGCGAGGGATCGGGCTGTCTCGCGCGTCCGGAGCGCGGGACTCGTGTGTATAGCGCTGACTCCAGACGGCGCCGGCATCCGCGCGAGCATGTCGGTACGGCGTTTGCCGGTCAGTGACAGCGGTAGGTCGTCGCTTGATGTAGCAACTATCTCCACGTGCCGCGTGAGGACCACCGTTACGGCGCAGTGGGCGGGAGCAGGCATGAGTAGGCACAGGGCAACGACGGCCGCCAAGCTGATCCACGTGACACGGGTACGATCCATCGCTGGCCACCCCCCCCGGGGGGTCAGTGCCTCAACCGCTACGCGCTCAATCGGTTCCTGGATGTGATCGATCGTCCCACGCCGAGCGAAATGGTGTCAACGCGGGTCGCGAGCACTGCGACCGATATCGTGAACGAGATCACATAAGTCTGAAATGCGCGCTGTCTCAGCCCCGGCGCACGGCGCGGTCAGAGCTACCGAGTAAGGGCAGAATCGCCTTGACAGGTCGCAGTTGCGGCAGCCTACTGAGACGCGAAAAGGGCACGATCGCTTCCGAGCAGAAATGGAGGTGAAGGCGGCACTGCTCGATCGTCTCGACTGTACCCGCTGCTAGCACCGTTCGGCAAAGAAAGAGGGAGATCCATGGGACACCCACCGCGTCGTCAGTCCGTTCAGTGCATTCTTCCGCCGCACATTCTCAAGAACATCGCCGCGAACGCGGCATCGAAGGAGCAGCGAGAACTCGCGATCCAGGCCCTAGATCTGGACCACAGCCTGCGCACGAATCGCGTCACCTTGGCGCTCGCCGGCGCCCTTCAGGTCCGCCAGACCGCCCAGGCCGGCGCGACGCCGCAAGAGAAGCGGACGATCTACGACTCTAAGCAAACTCAGAACTTACCCGGGACCCTGGTTCGGGCTGAGGGCCAGCCCCCGGTCGCGGACAAGGCCGTGAACGAGGCCTACGACGGGCTGGGTGACACCTTTGATTTTTACCTCGCCGCGTATCACAGAAACTCGATCGACAACGCCGGCCTGCCTCTCGATGCCAGCGTACACTTCGGTCAGAAGTACGACAACGCATTCTGGAATGGTCAACAGATGGTTTTCGGCGATGGAGACGGCGTCCTCTTCAATGCGTTTACGGCCTCCGTCGACGTAATCGGGCACGAGCTTACACACGGCGTAACAGGCAGCGAGGCCAATCTCAGGTATCAAGGACAGTCCGGCGCTCTGAATGAATCCATTTCCGACGTCTTTGGTTCCCTCGTCAAGCAGTTCGCTGCGAAGCCGAAGCAGACGGCGGCGCAGGCGGACTGGCTGATCGGCGCCGGGCTGCTGGCGTCCGGCATCCACGGCGTGGCGCTCCGCTCAATGAAAGCTCCGGGAACAGCCTACGACGACCCGACCCTGGGCAAGGATCCGCAGCCGGCTGACATGGATCACTATGTCGACACGGCCCAGGACAACGGCGGTGTGCACATCAACTCGGGAATTCCCAACCACGCGTTCTATCTTGCCGCAACCGCAATTGGTGGCAACGCGTGGGAAAAGGCTGGGAGGATCTGGTATGACACGCTGTGCGATCACAACCTGAGACCATCGGCGAACTTCTCGGCCTTTGCGCAGTTGACCGTCCGTCACGCTAGTCTTCTTTACGGCGTTGGGGGCATCGAGCACAAGGCGGTCCAGGACGCGTGGAGGCAGGTTAAGGTCAAGTAAGGAACCAAGCGATGCCCACAAATGGTGCGGTCGGAACCATCCACCACGTGTTTGTCCTGATGCTCGAGAACCGGTCCTTCGACCACATGCTGGGGTTCTCAGGAATCAGCGGGGTCGATGCGATGACGGGCCAACCAACGAAGGTCAATGGGCTGATCGGTACGGAATCCAATTCCTTCGGCGGCAACCAATACCCTGTCACTCACCCCGCGGACTGGGTCATGCCGATCGACCCCGCCCACGAACTCACCAATGTGGTGATACAACTCTGCGGCCCCGGCGCGACGTATCCCTCCGGAGGCGCCTATCCCCCGATCACCTGCAGCGGGTTCGTGGCCGACTACTCATCCGCTGGCGGGCAAAGCAGCCCCGCCGAGATCATGAAGTGCTATGGGCCCGACCAGTTGCCGGTACTGACCACATTGGCCAAAGAGTTTGCGGTATGCGACAACTGGTACTCGTCAATGCCCGGTCCGACCTGGCCCAATCGGTTCTTCGTCCATGCGGCGTCATCGGGAGGCTTGGACCATAGCCCGAGCGCAGCAGAAATTGCCCTGTGGGACACATTGTCGGGTTTCCAGTTCGAGAAGGGCACGATCTTCGATGCCCTAAACGGCCTAAACAACGATCATGCTTGGCGCATCTATTCAGGCGGAGATTTCCCCAACGTTACGGCCCTGAAGGGAATGAACAATTCTGAAGTCCACTACTTGGACGACTTTTCCGCCGACGTCGGTGCCAACAGCTATCCTTACCTCTACACGTTTATCGAGCCGAACTATGGCGACGTGGTGTTCGGCACGTTTCGGGGCGGTAGTTCGCAGCATCCGGTGGACGACGTAACCCACGGCGAGGCGCTGATCAAGGCTGTCTACGAAGCCATACGCACTTCGCCCATTTGGGCGAGCAGTCTGTTGGTCGTGACGTGGGACGAACACGGCGGTTTCTACGACCATGTTGCTCCACCGCCCGCAGTGGCACCGGGCGACAAGATCGTGACGGACGGAGCCAGTCAGTACAAGTTCACCTTCGCGCAATACGGATCGCGTGTCCCAGCGATTGTCATTTCACCTCTGATCCAAAAGAACGTGATTGATCATCGTGAACATGACCACGCGTCAATACCTGCAACGATCGAAGCCATCTTCGGCCTCAGTCCTCTAACCCGGCGCGACGCCCAGACTCACAACCTGACGGCTCTCGCCTCCCTCGCCAACCCGCGGACAGACACCCCGATCAGCTTGCCAGCCCCGGCGGTTTCGCCGGGAACGGCTGCAATGGCGGTGACGCTGCCGAGCGCCGCGAGGACCGGCGAATCGATCGACAACGGTAATCTTCCCGGCTTCCTTGGTACGGCGCTCCGTAGCGATTTGACCCTTTCTCTGCCGGGGGAGCGCGCAGCCATCCTGGCGCGGTTCAAGACAATCCGGACGCGTGCGGACGCTCAGAAATACATGGATGAAGTCCGCATTAAGGTGCGGGCGGGAAGAGCGGCGACAAAGCTTAAGGCGGATCGCTTGGGCGGGAAGTGAAATGTAGAAGCGGGTTCCAGTAGGGTGGAGGCGAAAAGGAGGATCTTCCGGCTGCAGGCGCTAGTCGAGTTGTTGATGAGGAGGTGGACGGCGCGAAGAGGGACATGATGGCATGGCCTAGCTTTTCGGAGCGTCAGCTCCTGGATCGGTTGGAACGCAGTTTCTTCCGGCTGGTGCGCGAGAGTTCGATAGGGAACTGTCGCTTGACATACTCGGAAAGCTTGCGCGGGACCTATATTCTCCGGCAGAACGGCAGAATACCTCTGAACTGATAGATCGCTTTGTAAGCGAGCACGAGGAAAAACCGAACGATCGCGAATGGAGAAGTGTATGTCGGAACGTGCTCTGGCTGTCTGAACGTCTACGGGCTCGCAGGGTTCGCCGTGCAGACCGCGGTGCCCGGAGCGATCGCAGAGGTCGTGCTCGTGCGACCGGGCGCGGTCACCGACGGGTTCAACCAGAATCAGTGCTACGTCGGTTGCGCGATCACCGGCCGGACGGCGACGGCGGTTCTGACGCTCGCGCCTCCGGACGGCACGGTCGCGCCGCTGGGGTGGTAGCTGCTCTTCCTTGTCGACGGTGACCGTGTGCCATCGACGGGGGCCTGGATTCGCCTGACCTGAGAGGAGGGCCGGACGATGAAGGACGTGGACGACCAGAACGTCGGAGGATGCCGATGAGTGAACGGAGTGCGCACCACAAGGGCGGATCTCTGGTGATGGAGATGCCAGACACGTTCGCTGACATGCTGAAGGCCCTCGACCCGGGGATACGACGACATTTAAAGCTGCCCCCCTGGCTGCTCTTCCCTGCGACCTACTCAAAGGACCAGGCGAGCCTTTCCGAGACGGAACAAGGGCGCTTTGTGTGCGCTCTCAACACGTTGATCAACAATGGCGCCTACGGCCAGCTCGTCGCCATCCATGCACAAGTCCACTACCAGCACGGGAGCCAGCGGTTCCTCCCGTGGCATCGGGTCTATCTGCTCATCTTGGAGCAAGCTCTGCGGTCGATCCATCCCGACGTCAGCATTCCGTACTGGGACTGGACGAAGGCGAGCGAGCAATCCATTCCCGGGTGGCTCGCCGGCTTCACGCCGACGGTCCCGATGCCGCCGCCTCAACCGTCCATGACTGTCGTCCGCTTCCCCAGCACGTCCGCTGATCTGGCGACAATCGCCTCGAACATCCCAAACGTTATGGCTCATGCGGACTTCGCCAGCTTTACGTCGAGCCTGGAAGCCGTGCACGGCGGTGTCCACGTGTGGGTCGGCGGCAGCATGGGGAGCATCCCGACCGCGCCTTCCGATCCGATCTTCTGGATGCACCACGCGAACATTGATCGCCTCTGGTGGGTGTGGCAACAGGCCCACGCCGGTCAAAATCCCAACCTGACAGGGACGGGTCCGAGCAGTCCCGTGATGGACCCGTGGGCCTACACGGAGGCCGACACGAGAGACGTCACCACCATGGGCTACGCGTACGCGTGAATGATCGGGACGCCCCTGCACGCCCGCTGTGACAGAACTGTGCCAGAACTATCGAGCGGCAATCGAGACTATCAGGCAAAATCCCAGGGGAAACAGAGTGCTAAACGGCGCCTTTGATACAGATAGGTACCAATGGTTGCCGATAGTCTCGGGGGTGAATAGTTCTGTCAATCCAGAGGTCGCGGGTTCAATTCCCGTCGAGCCCGCCAACCAAATCCAACGCTTCGGGCCGTCGGCCGCGCGCCGACGGCCCGTAATCGTGTCAGAACTGTGCTAGAACTCCTCCAGTGCCAGCGTCGCGGTATGCGCTCTCCGGTCTTGAGTCACAGCTTTCTGATGACTGCCAGGGTTAGATACACGGCTACCAGAGAAGTCCCGGCTCAACGGGACGAGCCCAATCCAAAACCGGGAGCGTAGAGGAGCCACCATGGCCGCCAAGAAGCGGTCGCCGAGCGTACCGATCGACAACGGCATGATGGAGATCCTGAAGCGCCAGGAGCAGCGGTTCATCGAAAAGTTCGGACGCAAGCCGGGTCCGCGCTAATCAGGAGCCGCACGAGGCACGTCATCGGGCCCCCCGTTCGGCTGGATGCCAGCTTCAGCCGACGCCAACTCGCAAGAATCCTGGTGACGGCGGGCGACACGTCCACCGGGCATCAGGGGACTGAGGTACTGCCGGCCTGGGGGCGCGGCTCGACCCGGATTGGTTAGGACCCGTCAGACCGACCCGGTGGGCACGCGGCCTATCGGCCCCCCTCTGCTCCGTCAAACTGGCTCGCTCTCGGACCACTGGAGCGAGCGACAATCCGGTACCGCGGAGAGTCAGTCACCGAATATCCGTCGATCCCCCACGATGCTTCGGGCTGTATCCATCTCCGCGAGAGCGGTCACTAATCGCAAGCGTTCTGATCCATTAGGTTGTGCTCCTGCCTATGAGTGAGAGAATCGTCGCATGACTTTCGGAACAGCGGTTGCAGGCCACGCGGCTGCACGACCATGACGACGCCGATGAAACCCGTACCGGACGTCGTCGCCCGCTGGGTGTCACGGGTGTACTGGTTACGCTGGCTTGATGCACTCATCGCGTGGACAGGTCTATGGGGCATAGGCGTGTGGGTCGTGGGGCGGGCATTGGCCCAGGAAGCGGCCGCGCTGTCAGTGATCCTTGTGTGTCTCGGCCTCGTGGTTCGCCCGCTTCGGACTCGATGGCGCCCGATCAGCGGGTGGGTGGGTCTCGCTATGAGTCGCAACCTGCAGGTGGGCGATCGCGCCTGGTACGTGCGCGCTCACCAAGCCGACCTGGTTCTTGTGACCGCGCGCCACGGTGCCTGGTTGGTAATTGCCGGACCCATCCTCGCTGAAGATGAGAGCCTGAGTATCCGGCGGACACGAGTCATTGTCCTTCCGGCGGACGGCGTCTGACGTCGCGTCACGCCTCCGCGAGCGACGTCAGGTGCGTAAGCCGAGGCGGCTCGCGGCCTGGAAGGAGTGCGATGAGGAGCGTCACGAAGAGGGGACGGGCCCACGAGCGCAAAGGCAACCTCCTTACCTAAACTCAACGGAGGTCATGCTGAGACGACGCCAATTTCTTCAACAGGCCAGCCTCGGCGCAGCTGCCGTGGCCGTGGCGGCCCGCGCCGTCCATCGCCGCTGCCCCCTGCCCAGTCCCACAAAGAGAAGGAAACCGCTATGACCGATCAAAGCAAGCCCTACACCCCCCTGACCGCGGACAATTCCGTGCTCGTGCTGGTCGACCATCAGGTCGGCCTGATGACCGGCGTGCGCGACTACGAGACCGGGGAACTCAAGCATAACGTTGTCGCCCTGGCCAAGGCCGCCAAGGTGCTGCGGGTCCCAACCGTCGTCACCACCACGGCCCGCGACAGCATGTGGGGACCGACCTTCCCCGAGCTCGTGGAAGCGGTGGGAGGAGAGCACATCATCGATCGCTCGTCGGTCAACGCGTGGGACGATCCGAAAGTCGCAGCCGCCATTGAGGCGACCGGACGCAAGAAGCTGATCTTTGCCGGCATCTCGCTCGAGGTCTGCGCCGCCTTCCCGGCGATCACCGCGCTCGGAAAGGGCTATGACGCCTACGTTGCTGTCGATGCCTCGGGCACGTTCAGCGAGACCAAGCGTCAAGCGGGCCTGCTCCGCATGCAGCAGGCCGGGGTGATCCTCTCCGACTACGCGACGCTCATGGTCGAGATACTCAAGGACAACGCCAGTCCGCTGGCCGGCCCTGTTTACGGCGCTCTCGACATGCCGTGGGCCACGCTCGTCGGCCAGATCGCGAAGGCCTATCGCAAGCGAGCGCGATTTCGGTTGAATGGCATGCGGGGCCTTGAGCGTCGCCTCGCCAAACCGCGCCCAGAGGGCCCGATCCATCAGCGTGCGGATGTGCGATAAAATCCCTCGAAGGTCTCGTCGCCGAGAAGCAGGCCCCGTCACTAGCAAAGAGAAGGAGGTCCGGCCGCCGGCGCGGGCCGAGGCGTCCCCCGAAAGAGAATCGTCTCAGTGGCCGTACGCTCCCTCACCGGAGCGGCGCCGACTCCTTCAAGCGCTGGTTGGCTTGGGCCTGGTCGTGCCGTGCGGGAGCGTCATAGGAGCAGTCGGGCTGGCCAGCGCGCAGAGCACCGATCCACGAGTTGCGCGTCCTCAGACCGGCGATCAGCTCGTTTTCGCCTCGGGCGACAAGGTCGGCACGGTCATCACCCCTGAGAACGTTCCGCTCGAGGCGCTGGTGACCGCGTACCCCATGGATACCAAGACGCGGCTCGTACGAGACGGCTCGCGCCTCAATCAGATCCTCGTCCTCCGGCTGCGCGTCGATGAGCTGACGGAGGAAACGCGAGCGCGCGCGGCGGAGGGGGTTGTGGCGTACTCGGCGGTGTGCACCCACGCGGCGTGTGACGTCACGTGGTGGAAACCGGAGGCAAAAGTGCTCCGATGCCCGTGCCACGAGTCGGAGTTCGATCCGAAAGCCAGCGGGCATGTCAGCGGCGGACCGGCCCCCCGGAGACTACCAGCTCTGCCGATCGAGCTTGTCGACGGCGTCCTTACGGCAAGGGCGGGATTCTCCGGGCGGTTGGGCTTCCAGCCCAGCCCTTGATGACTCGATCGCGGCGCAACCAGGAGCGCAGCACGAGGGTCACGAGTGTGTCCGGTGCGGTCACGATTCACCCTTACAGGGCGCCTCGGTAGCCGAAGTATACACCCCGGCGTGGACGCCTCACCGTCCCTTGAATCTGCGGACTTTTGAGACGCTCGTGTAGCACCTCAAGGCCGGCGAAGATGACCCGGTGCTCTCGTCAACCCGTCTGGAAGACTGACCGGTTCGAGCCACGGAGGGACGGGTGAGGGGAGCCTGCGAACTCTCCCCAGCCAGCTAACCAATGCCTTCCCGTCCCTGACGTCTCGATCACTTCGGCACGTATGTGATCTGTTGGCCGCCGACGGCTGCCTGTGCCATCCCGCCGGATACTGGCGTGATGACGACCACGATGCCGTCGATAAACTGGGCATTCGCAGCAGCGCCGTTCGTAGCGATGATCGCCGAGGCATCCGCCGTGAAGTCGAGTCGGTTCTCCTTGAAGCGGTCCAAGGCCGCCTTGTTCTCGAACACGATCAGTTCACTGTACGTCTGACCTCCGACCTGGAGCCCGACCGACCCCTGCGTGAGGCTGGCATAGCCGATGTGCTGACCCTGCTCATACACCACCCCGCGGCCATAGCCCCCGCCGAAGACGAGCCCGCCCTTGGTAACTTCCGGGAACAGGGCGTAGCCATAGCCCCTCCGGCTCAGCGATTCCACCCCGGGATCCTCCTGGCCCATCTCTCTCAGCGTGGCCGTCGCCTGCTCGACGAGTTCCTGCCGGCCTTCCTGCGTTGTCGGCGCCGTACTGCAGCCGATCAGCAACGATCCCGCGAGTATGAACACCACCACACCACGCATCGTCCACCCCATGGCGATCCTCCTTCCCGTGAGCATTGTCGGCGGAGATGGTACCGCAGGCAAAGGGTCATGTGCTGGTGCAATGCTGTGCATGCCGACGGGTTGACGCCGGAATAATTTTAGGCGGCAGCCCCAAGCCTCTCGTTCTTCGACATAGACGAGTGACCTCGGCGAGCTCTACCGGCGAACTGGCGAGCGCGTCCAGGCGACGGAACACCGGACGACCGCGACGATCATGTACCGCGAGATGGGCATGACCTACTGGCTGACGCAGGCAGGGGACCGCGACCACTGGAGGCGAACAGGCCACTCGAAGTCCGCGGGCTCCGCTCCCCTCCGACGGTGATTCCATCCGAGCGCCAAAGTTCTCGGGCCTAGCCGACCAAGATCCGGGAGCCCAGCCCGCTGCATTGGGCTAACATAGCGGCCGGCCCACAGGTCAGGCGCATGTCCATTCTCGATATCCTGCTCGGCAAGCCACTCGCCACCTCCGAGGAGCGCGCCGAACAGGTGGGCGTGTCCGCCGGAATCCCTATCTTCGGTCTCGACGCCCTCAGCTCCGCCGCGTACGGCCCCGAAGCCGCTCTCACGCTGCTGATGCCGCTGGGACTCGCAGGCCTGACCTACATCGTGCCCATCAGCGCGAGCATCATCGTGCTGCTGACGATCGTCTATTTTTCCTATCGTCAGACAATCGCCGCCTATCCGAGTGGGGGTGGCTCCTATACGGTTGCCTCGGAGAATCTCGGCGCATTTCCCGGCCTGCTCGCCGCGGCCGCGCTCATGCTCGACTACATTCTCACCGCCGCGGTCGGGATCTCCGCCGGTGTCGGCGCACTGGTGTCCGCGGTCCCGAACCTCGAACCGCACACGCTGTCGCTGTGCCTCGGGATTCTCGTGCTGATCACGCTGGTGAACCTGCGCGGCCTGCGCGAAGCGGGCATCATCTTCATCATTCCCACCTACCTCTTCGTCGGAACGCTACTGCTCACCATCGCAGTCGGCCTGTCAAAAACGGTCCTGGCCGGCGGACATCCCGCCCCGGTCGTCCCACCTCCAGCTCCTGTGCCGGCGGCCACCGCCGTCGTGGGGCTGTGGCTGCTGTTGCAGGTGTTCTCGAACGGCTGTACCGCGATGACCGGCGTCGAAGCCGTCAGCAACGGCGTGCGCGCCTTCCGGGAGCCGACCGTCAACACCGCCCGGCGTGCGCTGACCGTCATCATCGGCCTGCTGATCGTTCTGCTCGCCGGCATCGCCTACCTCGTCCGCGCCTACGGCATCGTCGCCACCGACCCCGGGCAGCCCGGGTATCAAAGCGTCTTGTCGATGCTGGTCGCGGCCGTCGCGGGCCGCGGATGGTTCTACTATGTGACCATCGGCTCCGTCCTCGTCATCCTCTCGCTGTCCGCCAACACCGCCTTTGCCGATTTCCCGCGCCTATGCCGCGCCGTGGCGCAGAACGGTTTTCTGCCGCACGCGCTCGGCTTCCGTGGCCGCCGCCTGGTCTATACCGAGGGCATTCTCGTGCTCGCGGCACTCACGGCCGCCCTCCTCATGCTCTTTGGCGGCGTGACGGACCGGCTGATCCCGCTCTTCGCGATCGGCGCGTTCCTGGCCTTTACATTGTCGCAGGCGGGGATGGTGGCGCACTGGAAGCGCGTGGGAGGGAGCGGCGCCGCGCAGAGCATGTTCGTCAACGGCCTCGGAGCCGTCGCGACGGGCATCACGCTGCTGGTCGTGCTGGTCGCCAAGTTTACGGAAGGGGCGTGGGTGAGCGCGCTGCTCATCGTCGCCATGCTCTCGGCGATGCTGTGGGTGCGCCGCCACTACGACCGCGTCGCGGAGGAAACACGAAGCGCGTCGCCCCTGGCGGTGACCAAGCCGCACGCTCCCATGGTGGTCGTCCCCATTCAGGACTGGGACCGTATCGCCAGGAACGCGCTCGAGTTCGCACTCACGCTGTCCACAGAGATCACGGCCGTGCATGTGGCGATGGAAGACGAAGACAGCCATCTCCGGCAACAATGGGGCCGCATGGTGGAAGCGCCCGCGACGCGCGCGGGCATCGTGCCGCCGAAGCTGGTGGTACTGCCGTCACCCTATCGCTTGGTCGCACTGCCCATTTGTGACTACATCCTGAAGGTCGAAGCCGAGAACCCCAGCCGGCAAATCGCGGTGATCGTGCCCGAGCTGGTGGAGCGCCACTGGTACCACTATCTCCTGCACAACAAACGCGCGGAAATCTTGAAGTGGGTCCTTCTGCTAAAGGGCAACGAGCGCATCGTTCTCGTCAACGTGCCCTGGTACATCAAAGCTTGAAGCGATCCACTCAGTACGCGCGCGAGAGCACTCGGCTTCTGGCGTAGCCTCCATACCGCCTCAGCCCCGCAGCCGGGCGAAGTCGATGAAGCCACGCTCGATGTCTGTGTCGACCAGTTCGACGCGCAGCCGATCGCCGACATCAAGCGCCTCGAAGCCACGGATGAGTTTCCCTTCCACGGGTGGTTGAAGAATTCGAACCCAGGTGCCCTTCTCGGAGGCGCCCGTCACGATCGCGTCGAACCGCTCGCCAATCCGTGACGCGAGGAGCAGTGCGGCGGCGGATTTCTGTACCTGTCGTTCCACCCGAGCGGCGTTGTCCTCCTGCTCCGTACAGTGGTGGGCCAATCCGTTCAGCTCATCGACACTGTACGGCACCGGCCGACCAACGATCGCTGCCTTCAACAGCCGCCCGGTGACTAGGTCCGGAAAGCGCCGATTGGGGGCGGTGGAGTGGGTATAGTTCCGCACGGCGAGCCCGAAGTGCCCGTCCGATGGCTCACCGGGAAACTCGACGACGTACTCGCCGGACCCCAGGAGCTTGACTACAGAGAACGAAAGATCGGGGAACCGTGCAGGATCCGCCTCCCGCTGCTGGGCCAGGAACTCCTCGAGCGCGCGAGCGTCCGGCTCTGGGGGGAGGTGGCCGCCGAGGCCGGCGGCCAGGTCGACGATTCGGCCCCAGCGATCCGGCGTGCGCAGGACTCGGCGCAACGAGGGGACGCCCTTTCTCTCCAAGTAGGTCGCGGTGACCCCATTGGCCGCAATCATGAAGTCCTCGATCAGCTCCTTGGCCCGATTCTTCTCATCAGGACGCAGGTCGGCGAGCCTGTCGCCGTCGAACACGGCCCGGGTCTCGAGGGTCTCGAGGGTCAGCGCGCCGTGCTGGTGCCGGAGACGCTTCATCGCCTGGGCGACCCGATCCTGTATCCGGAGCTGTTCGTCGAGTCCGGGAACCGCTGCAAGCCGCGGTGGCGCCGGCGCGGTGCCCTCGAGCCACGCCGCCACACCGTTGTAGGCGAGCTTCGCCCGATTCAGCACGACGGCGCGATAGACGTCAGACTGGGCGACCGTCCCATCGGCGGCCGCCACCAGCTCGATGACGAGTGCCAAGCGCGCCTGGCCTTCGCTCAAGGACGTCAGGTCCGTCGAAAGCTTCTCCGGAAGCATTGGGAAGATCTCGGCGGCCGTGTACACGGACGTCGTATTGGTCCGAGCGTGCCCATCAATGGCCGAGCCCGCGTTCACCAGGGCGTCGACATCCGCAACCGCGACGAGAATCTTGACCAGACCACCCGGCATCGGCTCGGCGACGGAGAGCTGGTCGAGGTCGCGGGAATCGTCGTTGTCGATCGAGCACCAGAGGAGGTCACGCAGGTCGCGGATGGACGGGTTCGCCTCAGTGGCGGCGCTGGTGATGGCTTTCATCTGCGTCAAGGCGGCGGGAGAGAAGTCCGGCAGCAGTCCGCGCTGAACCATCGCGCGTTGGGCGATCACTCTGAGCTGGTCCCGGTTTGGGGCGTTGGGACGATTCATGTTGCCTGCGTGGTGCACCCTCGTAGCTTGTGGAAATTCATTGGTCCACGTTAGGACCTGACCGAGATTCTAACGGTTACGGCCGATCGATGTCATCGGATTCCATGAGCCTCGAGGGCGGAGGGCTCCGTCCCGTCTACGTCCCCACGAGCGTAGGCGATCGGCGATGCTTCGAGACGCTCGTCCTTAGTCCGTCTCGTCCCATCCTTCGCATGATCCTTCTCTCGACCCAGTGCCTGGGCGAATAATCGCCCGGTGCAAGCTCGAGGTCACATGCCCCCGCCGCCTCCGCCACCCTCCCGCCAAGCGAACGCGGTGATGCTGACCCGGTACGACACACCCGGCGTCTTGAGCGGCACCTCGAAGTAGCTGCGGTCGTTGAAGGCCACGACACCGCGCACGAACCCGACCGTGCGCACGATCACCGCGCGGGAAGCGTCGAGCGTTTCGACCAAGAGCCGCACGTCGGACGCTGAACGAAGGGAGTCGTTGTAGACGTATCCCTGAATGACCGGCCGCCCGTGCCGGGTTCCGATCTCCCAGTCGAGTCGGATTCGCGCATCGACGCTCGATGTCGCGCTCAGGGCCGTTGCCGGAGTCGTGGGGCGGAAGCTCGCCACGGCCAAGATCGTGAGGGATGCCGAGAGAAGACCGCCAGGCAACATGCCGAGGAGCACCCGTCGGTTCAATTCCCGTCGAGCCCGCCAGTCCGCCCTACAGCCGGGGTCCTGTCGGCACCGGTTGCACGGCACCGCAGGCCCGGCACGTGCGCAGCGTCTCGCTGGCGTTGAACGTCTCCGCCGCGTTCCGCAGATCCGCCAGGAGATCGCCTTCGCCCCGGGCCAATTCGTAGAGCTTGGTGTCGCAGCGCTCGCAATACCACGCGTATCTTTCTGGCTCGCCGGAACGAACCGGCTCTACCACGAGCCCTACCGTGTTTGCCGGGCGCTGCGGGGAGTGCGGAGTATTCGCCGGGAGCAACAGCACGTCGCCCTCCCGGAGGGTCTCACGCTGCCGCTTGCCGCTGCCGTCGATGTACTCCAACACCATGTCGCCTTCCAGCTGGAAGAAGAACTCGTCGCGCGGATCGATGTGGAAGTCCCGACGTGCGTTTGGCCCGCCGATGGCCATGATCAGGAACTCGGAGTCCTTCCAGACTCTCTCGGCCCCGATCGGAGGCTTCAAGAGATGACGGTGCTCGTCGACCCAACGTCTCAGGTTGAATGCCCGCAGGTGTTCAGCCACGGCGCTCCTCCAGTAGGATCATCATGGCCCGGCACCGGGAGGCCGATCGAGATATCCGCCGGCGACGAGCTCGATGCGTGCCGAACGCTAACACGTTGGCTGAATGCGGTCCAGCCGCCGGAGAAACAGACCCGATCGGCG
>JACXTT010003407.1_pt1 | contig 24463 bp, 20 predicted proteins | sample 9270951 | NCBI WGS metagenome assembly JACXTT01 (sample SAMN15532306, study PRJNA645909) | rock metagenome | isolation source: weathered quartz diorite | place: Puerto Rico | collected 2017-06-21
GTGGCCATTACGTCACAGGTGAACGCCTACACGATCACTACCTTGCCGGCGTTTACTTCGTGCTTCCCGACCAGTAGCGATACGGTTGGAGGTTCGCCAATTCCGAGTGGTTCATTTGCGGGATTCAATCCAAACTTTGACGTTGCCTCCGTTCACCTGGACGGCTTCGTTCCGACACCTAGCTCTGTTCCAGTGCCGGCCGCTGTTTGGCTGTTCGGTTCGGGTCTGCTGGGCTTGGCGGGTATTGCCCGACGCAAGAAGAAGGCCTAATGACATTTAGTTCTGACGCAAGTGTTCAAAAAAATTGTCAGAGCTGAGTTCATGAAGGCTAAGTGGAATAACAATAATCGGTAAGAGTGAGAGGTACGACCTGAAAGGGTCGTACCTCGACACTTGTCCAGTTCCTGATTTGGAGTTCGGAGGAGCATAATCAAAAAAATCATCGTGGGGAACTTTTTAAATGACAGAGGGCATTCCCCTCTGCCGTTTTTTGTTCGGTTTCAGTCAAGTGCCGATGAGCTGAGAACGAAGATAAAACGGCGTACAACGGAACCCAAAGAACCCAAAATAATACAAAATAAAATTAATATAAAAATTAATACTTGGGTAATGTAAGGAGAAAGGTAATGAATTGCAAGCTCAGTAAGTGGTTGCGGTCAGTTATTACCACATTGCTTCCCACGTTTGTGCTTGCGACCGCGCCGTTAGCTCATGCTGCGCTGATTGGTGTGCAACCATTCTACCCAGACATAACGACAAACGGTTTCGATGTCTCCAACACATTTACCCCCGGTGTCGGAGGTACACTGACAATCAATGGAAACCAAGGCAGCTTATTAGGTGGTTTGCCTGCGCAGGTTGGTCAATCGATCAAGTTTTTCCCTAGCGACACAGCCCACAACATATATGGGTGCTCGACACTTGGGATTTCTACTACAAGCTGCGCAACCCCCAATTCTCCAAATAGCAGCTATGTGCTGACCGCGAATTTAAACGCGAGTGGCGCATTTATCAGCGGTACGCTGACCATTCTTGGTTACATTGATGCGGATACGACCACCAGTGGCTATCAGGCATTCGATTTCAATGGTGCCGCCGCTGGCGGCGCACCGACCGGAACGTTATTAACAGCAGATCTTACTGCCATGGGTTTCAATGGGTCGGTTGGAGCGTCAGCCTACGATTTGTTGAAACTCGATTTCACGGGCATGGTTACGGGCGGGGATTTTTACAACAGCAGCTACGATCCGGGCAACTTGGTCAGTTTGCTGATGAATGCGACGCGCGTTTATTCCGGTAATTCTAATCCCTATGCGGCGCCGTATGGGCAGAGCTGGGATAATGTAACGACACCCTTTACCAAGAACTTTGCTTGCGGTAATGGCGACAATACATATCGGCCCTGTTTGGGTAGTATCGATACCTATATACCTATACCTGCGGCGGCTTGGTTGTTTGGTTCCGGACTTCTTAGCCTGTTGGGTATCGCGGCTCGTTCGCGCAAGCAGTATTGCTAATTTACTGTTGTTAATACCGCATATTATGCCTGTGGTGTGAACCATGGGTACTGTTTCATGGACGCTAGTGAAAATGCCGGTAACCTGAAAAATCGTAATTATCGTGGGGTGATGACATGAAGCTGGCTCACACATTTTTTAAAATATTTTTTCTTGTGCTTGGCGTTGCTCTTCTCGGCGTTCATGCTTCCACGCGGGCCGCTATTTTGGGCATACCGGCTGGTTACCCGCAGGTTGTGACAGATTCAGGTGGCAGTTGTTCATACAGTACGGGCGCAAGCACGCTGACCCTGACCGGAGTTCCCACTTCTATCTACTTTGATTCCGCGCAGACCAATGTCAGTTTCGTTGATGTGGGAACAGTAACGCTGACCGCCAACATCAACGCTTCCGGTGTCTTGAGCGGCGGCAGCTTCACGCTTAATGGCGAAACGACTGACTTTAATACCTCCGATTTCTTTACTTCTCCGCTGCTGACAGGAACGATTGTAGCTTACGGTATTGCCGCACCGGGAACGTCGGATCTGGTCGACTTTCGCATTCAACCGACCGGCGGAAGTCTGATTACGCGTTTTGCCCCTGGCGATCAGGTTGCCGTGCAGGTCAGCTTGGAAGGCTCAACGTATAGCGGGAGTTTTACAAGCGATTGGAGTTGCGCACGGGATAAGTTCATCATCGGCCCCACGCCGCCCTTGGTTCAGGAGAGTTGCGCGGTAACACTCACGAAGACGGCTAACCCGATCACTATCGGGCCGATCACCCGGAAACCGGGTCATGACAAGGAAGACGACAGTGACGATGACAATGACGACAATGGTTACGGCTATTCGCGTGATGACGATGATGCGTCGATTGCATGCGGTTGTCGAGGCAAGGTTTCCGAGCTCACGCTTCGTTATAACGGCTTGCAGGCGGCTGATGTAAAAGTGACCCGCAAGGCACCGTACTCGGTAGCGCTGTATCGCGGAACGGTCCAGCCGGGTGGCCAATTCACAGTCCCGGCGAACAGCTATGGTCCAAGCGGCTTCAGCGGCACGCTAGGCTCGTCGATCGAAATCGCTGTCGATGGCGGCGAAGCGGTGGAAATGGAAACCAGTGGTTCGAAAGACATCGGCCCCGGCCACGTTGCGGGTGACTTCGAGGTTGTGTCTGGCAAGAGCCGCAAGTTGCACAAACCGCTGTGCCCGATACCGGGCAGCAGCTGTCCGACGAATCAACAAGTGACGTACACGTATGTATTCACCAACAGCGGGTCGGTGCTCACGGGCCTGACGCTGGATGACGACAAGCTCGGTAATATCCTGACGGGCGGTACGCTGGTTTCGGGTCAATCGGCAACGTTCACAAAGACCGCGTGCCTGTCTCTCACGACCACGAATACGGCGACGGCCATGGGCTCGCTCCCGAGTGGAGCGCATTGCGCACCCACGCCAGCGCACGCCACCGTGACGCTGATCATGCCACCGCCTGACTGCAACAGGCACCTGCACGACTGCGACCCAGATCAAGTGCCGCCGCCACCGCCACCCAGTCACGGAGGTTGTTCGCGCGACTACTGGAAGGGTCACAAGGACAAGTGGACCACGTCCTTCAAGCATGGCGACAAATTCGGTGCGGTATTCCAGGTTGACTCGGCCGGGAATCGCAGTCTGAGTGATACGCTCGATATCGATGGCGGTGGCGCCAAGGCGCTCGGCCGCGAGGCGGCTGCCGCTCTGTTGAACGCGAGCGATCCGAGCGTGCATTACTTCTACACGCCTGTCCAGGTCAAGTCGATGGTGCAGGATGCCTACAGGACGAAGGACTACACGACGGCCACCGGTCTGTTTAAACAACAGAATAACTGTGGCTGCCCGCTCGGCAACTGATCAACATCCAATAAGAGCGGTTATACAGAAGTTTCTGTGAAGGGCAGAGATTACAGATTGAACTGTGCCCCGCCCATTTTTATTGGCATGAAGGTTTCCCATGGGGTTCGTTGCAAAAAACAATTGGAAAATAAGGATATTAAAAGATATTAGATGTGCTGCAGGAATTGAGCAGTATACAAATTTTAACCGACCTGCCGGTGGAGGATGAGAGTGGCAGCCTCATTTTACGAAGTGGTCCTGCTGGTTCGGCACATTTCAGTAGCTTTCACCACTATCTGTTTCCTGATGGTCGCCGGCACGGGCCATGTAGTGGCGGCTGGCGCTATAGGTGCTAGACATACTGATGAAGTGCATGAATTCGTGAGGCGGGTTTCTACCAGTCCCGTGTTACAGGACCAAGCGGTAACGGTTATTGTCGAGGCGGTTGCGGCGGATGCGGGCATAGTAAAAGAACACGCAAGCGCCTTGGGCGGCAAACTGCGTTTCAGTGTGGACCAGCGATATGAAGTAGCTCTCCCTAGCGGTAAACTCTCACAGTTCATTAATCGCCTCCCATCTTCGCACCTTGTTCGTTTCTCATATCCTCATCGGCCCTCGGCGGTTACGAGCCAGGGTGTGGCCATTACCGGCGCTGTCGACATGCAGGCGATCGGCAACAATGGTGCGAGTGTCAAAATCGGCGTTATCGACATGGGTTTTGCCAGCCTGGCCAGCGCCCAGACGTCCGGCGATTTGCCAACCAACCTGAGTATCGTGGATTACAATCGTGGATTACACGGGTACCGGAACGGGTGGGATCGATCATGGAACGAATGTCGCCCAGATTGTCTATGACATGGCGCCGGGCGCGCAGTTATATCTGGCAAAAATCGGCACCGATGTGCAATTACAGCAGGCGATGACTGACATGATCGTCGCCGGCGTACGCGTGATCAACCACTCCGTTGCATGGTTTGGGGCGGCATTTTATGATGGTACTGGCCCGATCTGCGACACCACCAACCAGGCGCAGCAGAGAAACATCATGTGGGTGAATGCGGCGGGAAACAGTCGCAATGGTCACTACATGGCCACTTTCACCGACAGCAATGGCGACCTGAGGCATGAATTTGCGGCCGGTCAAAACTACAACACCATCAGTCTTGCCGCGGGTAGCGAAGTTGACCTGATTCTGAACTGGGATGCCTATCCGAGCACAAGTGTCGATTACAACCTCTATCTGTACAGCGGTAATCCGGATTCGGGCGGCACGCTGGTGGCCCAATCCGCAACCAGACAAGGGGTTTCGAGTCCTTATCCATATGAGTACATCGCCTACACCCCCGGTACGAGCGGCACGTATTATATAGTCGTAAAAAAATTTAATAATTCCACGGCCAATTTGCGATTCGCTTTATTTGCTCTCGGAGGTAACCTGAGCGTCAATACCACGGCCAGCAGTCTGGCGCAGCCCGCGGACTGCGCCAGCGTGATCAGTGTTGGGGCGACGGATTTAAGCGACGCTCCCGAATATTTCAGTTCCGAGGGACCGACCACCGACGGCCGCGCGAAACCGGACGTATCCGGCCCCGATCGCGTGCAGACATCGCTGACAAGTTTGTTCGCCGGCACCTCCGCGTCTTCGCCGCACGTAGCGGGGGCCGTGGGTTTGCTCATCGCTCAAAATCCCGGCTTCACGCAGGCACAGATCAAGTATCTGCTAACCAGCACGTCCAAAGACGTGAATACCGTCGGTTACGACTACCGCACGGGCAGTGGGCGCATCAGTCTCGATGCTGATGGTGATGGCTTTAACCATGATAAGGATAACTGTCCGCTTATCTACAATCCCGACCAGAAGGATACAGACGGCGATGGTCTGGGTGATGTATGCGACCCAGACGCGGACAATGACGGATTATCCAACAGTTTTGAAGCATCAATCGGCACCAATCCTCTGTTAAAAGACACTGATGGTGATGGCCTCAGTGATTATTTTGAAATTTGTTACGACGGCGATTGCACCAAATATACTCCTGGCAAGGATCTCAATCCGCTCTCCCGGGATACGGATGGCGATGGCATTCCGGACAATAGTGATCCAGCTCCACTTATTCGAAACTCTGATGGAGACCTAGCGCCATTGGGTTCACCGAACGGAGTTGTCGATGCAGCCGATTATATGGTTGCCATGCGCATCGTATTGGGGCAGATTTCGGCAACCAGCCTGGAATTGTCTCATGGCGATCTTTATCCAGTGGGGGCGCCGGATGGAATAATCGATCTTTCCGACTTGGTGTTGATTCTGCGGAGGGTAAATCAGTAACGGTGATCGATTTCCGGAAAATTTCATCGCAGAGAATATGTTGATTTAAATGGAGTGCTAGCAATGTCAAACTCGAAAACGAAACTTATGCTCCTCTTGTCCTGGTTTTTAGTGCTGGGAGGTTGTGCAGGGGCCAGAACCTTTCACGAGTTGGCGCGAGCAGGGGATACGGTAGTGGTGGCGGCGGGGCGCATGACAAATTATTCAAGGAACAACATAACAGTCACTATTACACCTTCCAGTGGCGATCCCATCGTTTATGCACCGAATAATCCGGCAGTAAGAGCCGTTATTAATCTTTATCCGGACCCGGTGTCCAGCCTGCTCGTTTCGATGGCGACAGACCAGGATCTAACACCTTACGCTCAAACATACGGAAGCATCGTTATTGGTAACGTCCCCAATAATGAACACGACTGGTGGACTACTTCGGTTTTTGTGGATCTGCCGACAAATCTGCCGACGGGAACTACTTGGATTGAAATAACCAATCCCGCTGGAGAATACACCTATTCATCGCTTGATATTGTAAGTGGAGCTGGAACACCCAACAAATTTAATGCGCAAATAAATGGACCGCTTAGCCTGAATCAAATCGCCTCGATGGAACGAGTCACGCATTTTACTGTTGGTTTCAACGGAAGCACGACCCCCTTCGCCATTCAAGTGGATTTGACTCACAGCCCAGACGTCGACCATGGTGGATCTGGGCGGGCCTACGTGGTCAATCCGCGCGGCGATCTGAAAAACGTGACTTGGACGGATACGGGAACAAGCATGCGGGTGATTATTCTGCCCGCCAAGTCTCAGGCATTAGGCAATATACATGATTACAAATTCTACGTAGCCGGCGGTATAACTAACCTTACTGTGCTAAATGTAAAAGCCGTCGACATTAATGGTAATAACGTAACAGGTGTTACTGCCACGGTTAATTAAACCTTGTGCTTGGCTCATGATTATTCCGACTTTTAGTCCTAATTGGGACAAAAAAGAAAAATACCTAACTGCTAGTTTGCGAAAAAGATAGGTGGTAGGCGGGTATTGATATTCAAGGTTCGTTTGCCGCCTCCCTGATCCGGGCCGATCATCGTCAACAATGATTCAAGCTCGCTGGCGTGCGCGCGCGGCGCCGCGGAGCCGTTTATTTGTATCTGCCTGGTCTTGAGTTGCCACTGGCCCTGTCCCGTAAATTCAAGGTCACCACGCAGTGTCGTGAGTTTGAGATTGGCGTTTTTCTCCGCGCCCGTAATATCCAGCCGGTAGTCACCGAGCGGCTGGACGCCGGAAAGACCGCTGCCGGCATCCAGCCATTCCAGCATGGCGTTGCCTTCCAGTTTTCCCGGCGCGAAAACCAGTCCGGATGTGGTAATTTTGACTTTGCCTTGGGGGCTCATGAGCGAGATGGGCGTGTAAAGTTGGGCGATAAAGGATGCCGGTACCGCGATATCCGTGTCCATGAGCTTGAAACTGTTTTTTCCCACGCTAACAGTCGTTTTTATTTGCTGACCCTGGCTGTTGGCGCGCAGTGACAGCCGAATTTGCCCGGTGAACAGCCAGAAGGGATTGATACCCCATTCCGTCCGGCCGAAATCATGCGGCGTGGTCGGTGGGTAATAAAGCACCAGGCGTCCGTTCCCGCTCCAGAGCGTGCCGGCGATGGGGTCCAGTTGCACGCTGCCCTGCGTGTAGCGGTGCAGCCCCCAGGCAAACCAGGATGCCGGCATTTCAACGATGAGAAAGAGCAGGTAAAAAACCAGGCCGAAGATGCCGTATAGCAATGCGCGCTTCTTGTTCATCCGCCGCCGCTCCGCAACGTGAGTCGCGCGTTCACGGTGCCGGGTGACGGTTGCGCTTCGAATATGGCTTTTTCAATGCGCACGCCGCCCTGATCCTGGAGACTGGCGAGCCAGCCGATCAGCGCGTTGAAATTCACGCCTTCCAGCGACAGCCGCGCGCCACCGGTTCCCTCCGGTTCCATGCGGACGATGCGGCCTCGTATACCGTTGGTGGTGGCGGACTGTTCCAGGTTCACCAGCAGATTACCGCCGGCCAGGGGCACGCGCCCGCTGGCACGCAGCTGGTTGATTTCCATCGCCTGGACCCGCATCTGGGCCAGCTGCGCCTTTTCCTGCGGGACCGCGGTGCGCAAACGCGACAATTCGCGTTGCATCGGCAGCCATAGGGAAAGATATAACACCAGCAACACTCCAACGCCGCCGCCGATGAGCAGCCAGCGATCCCGCGGCGACAGGGCGCGCCAGCGATCAAGTGAAATCCGGTTCAACATCTGCTGGATCATGTCCCCGTCTTCCCGGTTTGGCCGAGGCGCAAGCGTCCTTCGATCCCCGCGGCCGTGCTGTTGGCGTTGACGACCTCCACCTGCATGCCGCGCGCCAGCAGGGCGTTCTTCACCGTTTCCATGGTCTGAAAATCCGGCAACGTGATATCGACCGTCAGTCGCGATTCCCCGTATTGGATGCTACGAAGTTTTACCTGGGGGTGCGCCTGCATCACCGGTGCAAAGTTGCCAAGCAGGGGCAGGGCATCGGCTTGGGTAGACTTGCCGCTTTTACCCTGCAGTTCTTCCAATAGCCGCTGCATTTGCAGTGCCGGGTCCACCACCTGGGCATCGGGGAAAGCCTGGCGAAACACTTTGGTCATTTCCTGACGCAGGTTTTCGTGAGCGTTTTTCAGATTCCACCATTCCCACAGGTTGAACCCTAGACTGCCGATAATCCATAGCACCAGCATGATCACCGCTGGCCGCAGACCGGGAACCATTTCCTGTATCTGGCGCGAGGGCGCGAAGCTTCCTTGCAGAAGATTAAGCGCCGGATTGGACTCGTGATAACCGACCCAAAAGTCCTGTTTCTGGATACTGATGGGTAATTTGAGCAGTGTGCCCCAGATATTCTGATTGAAGTTGGCGGGCGGATGAATGACTGTCAGGCTCACAGGCGCATTCTGCTTCTCATGCGCTTCACGCAGTGCCATCTCCAGCATGGTGGGTGGTGTAGTATCGTTTGACGCGCAGATAAATCCGGAGCTTATTCCTGTACGGACCCAGATGTCGTTCTCATGGAAGGCAATCGACCAGGAACCGGCTTCCAGTGGAAGTGCAAGTAGGGCAGGGCAGAATCCAGTGGGACGCAAACCGGCGGCGGCCAGCTGCGCAAGCCAGGATTGCATGCGCGCACGTGAAGTGACCGCCACGGCAAGACTGTTGTCTTCCTGTATTCTGTAGGAAAAATGCAACTGTTCCGGTTCGCCGATAATTTGTTCTTCAAGCGCGAAGGGCAACGCCTGCTGAATCTTGGCGCGCGAACGGGTGGGCAAGGTTACCCGGGTCAGCAAACTGTCCGAAGGTGGTGTCCATACCTGCACACGTGTCATGACGCCGACGCCCGGGATTTGATTCAGATCAGTTACTTTGCCGTGCGGTGCCGCCCCGGGACCTTCGCGCAGGCGCCAATGCACCATGCCTTGGCCTCCGGGCCAGCCGCGCGGGAGTAGTAATTCCAGGGTGCCACCCTTGCGCGACAAGGCCTGCCGCAAGGATTGCAGCCATGGTGTGGAAAAAAGCTTGCGCATTGTTTGGGAAGTTTGTGGGGCGGCCATTTTTTACCGGGTCGGGCTATTTCTGTCTAACATTATATATTCCCGCCTGTGACGGTATCGGGGTTTTTATCGAGGCCTGACTCTGAATTGTCAAAACTGGCGAACGGGCGCTGGCTGTGCCACAGAACGCGAAATCCCGCCTCATCCGCCCCGCGCTGGATCAAGGATTGCGTGGTGCGCTGGTAGCGACCAAACAGGGTTGTTATCTCAACTACAAAATAAGTACTTTGAACGCCATAGGGGGCAATGTTGTCAGACGGTAGCTGCGGATTCTTGGCCTTGATCTCATCCAGCGACTTGTAAGGACGTTGTGTCACAAGCTGATCAGCCAATTCAGGTTTGGTATAAAACAGCGCCGCCAGAACTTCTTTGGGCGCCGTGTTTATATTGATTGCAGTGGGCTGGGGCAAGGCGGCGACCCAAGGTCGCAGTTTATCAACTGTCTCTCGAGTAAAGCCCCGCACCAAGCGCAGTTCCTCCACGCTTTGCATCGGCTGGTTGGCGGCGCGATAAGGTGTCTTCATCTGGAGATAATCAATATCCTCCGCACCCGCGGCCCTGGCATTGCTGTCGGTATCAATCCAGTCGATCACGGCGTCGGTCAGGTTGGGATCGAGACCGAGAGACTGGAGCAGATACTGAAAGGCACCGATGTCCGGCGGACTTGGCGTCGCGTTACGTACCAGATTGTTGAGATTGAACTTTCCTTGCGCGTCGGAGATGTGGCCCGTGACCTGACCGCCCTCCACGGCGATGGGTGGAAGCGGCTTGGCCCAGTTTTCCGTGAGATCGTCACTCTTGTTGTCCTTGGCATCTTTCGCCAGTATCGTGATGGCCCATTCCTGCGCACCGTCACGCACGACCTCGGCCTGTGCGCGGTCGGACAGATTCTGTGCCTGTCGCAGCCATATCTGCTGGTCGAGGGCGAGATAGGCCGCCGTGGTGGCAGCGATGGCGACCACCAGCATGGCGGTGATCAGCGCCAGACCGCGTTGAGTCGATACAGGTATGAAAGTTTGTCTAGCCATTGACCAGAAACAGACGCGTGAACTCGCCATGTCCCTTGAGTGTTAGTTTTACTTCAACGCCGCGGGGGAGCGTTTCGCTGATACCTTCAACCGGCCACACGTCGAGCCAGGCTCCGGCGGGGGCATAGAAACGTACACGAAATTCCTCGACTTGATTGATCAACGGCGTCTCCAACGGGACGGTTTGCGGTCCCAGATCAAGCACGGGCCAGGTGAGCCGTTTCAGGGTGCCGTCAACGAGGCGGTAGGCAATGCGTTGCAAATCGCTGCGCGCTCCGTCGCTAAATGTCAACACACCGCCGCGGGTGAACTCCACGCTGGGTGCGCCTGTGGCGCGAGTGTCCGTGGGTTGGCCGCGAAAGGCGGGCTGTGTGGAACCGATGACGTCGCGCACCGAGCGCTCGCGTGCCTGCGACAGGTCATCTTCAAGGCGCATGAAGGTGATCGAGAGGTTGCGCCAGAAATCATGTTCGGCTTCCAGGCGTTGGCGATCGGCCATTAATCGCGTGAGACTCCCGTAGGCAATGGCAGAGATCATGGCGAAAATTCCGATCGCCACCAGAAGTTCAAGAAGCGTGAAACCGCGGTTGTTTTTCATGTACCGGACGGTATTGTTTCCATGGTGTTGCGCAGGTAGCCGACTAGCCTGGCTTGTGTGTTCTGGTTGTCGGCAATGCGTCGCACGGTGATTTCAATGCGTCGTATTCTAGGTTCGGGCGTGGTGGATACTTGCTCCCGCCAGAACCATTTCTCGCCGCCGATTTCGGCGTCGCCGTTGGTTGTGTCAGCGGCTGGCCAGTCATGATGCATTTGATGCTCGACCAGCCGGTTTTGCGCCACCCAGAGCGCGGTAGTGCGTTCACGCAATGTGGTCGTGGCATCGATGGCCTGGCCCAGAGTGCGCAGCACGGCGGATAGCGCGATCGCCAGCACGGCCAGTGCCACCAGCACTTCAACCAGGGTAAATCCGTGGTGTAATTGTAATCGGCGCATCATGCCTTTCCTGGAGGCGCGGCTGTTTGTGCCGAGATTTCACCCGTGAGGGTTCCTTCCACCTGCCAACGTATGTCACCTTGCGAAAAAATAACGGTGAACGGAGGCAGTTCACCGGTCGGCAATAGAATCAGACGTGATTTCTTATTTTCTGGCAGGCCTTCGATGTCGACGGTTGAAATGACAATGCCGGGTGGCAGAGGACGCGCATGCAGGACTTCATCGTCGGCCATCGGCTTGAATTCATTGTTATCGTTCAGCATCAGGAAATAATAACCCTGGCGCTCGATGGCCACCGCCAGAATCTTTCCCTGCAAGATGGACTCCTGTTGCGCGGTTTGCAACAGTATTGCTAGGCGCCGAGCCTCGTTGCGCACCGGAGTTTCCCGGTCAGGATCGAGGTTAACGCTGACAATACCAAGAACGATTACGATTATCAGCATCACCACCGCGACCTCGATCAGTGTGAAGCCTCGTTGCGAACGCGGTGGATTCATGGCCCCGACTCAGTAATCGATATTCCACGACCCGATGTCGGCGTTGATGCCATCGCCGCCGGGCTGTCCGTCGGCGCCAAAGCTGAACACGTCAATTTCACCGTGCAGGCCGGGATTCAGATACTGGTAGTCGTTCCTCCACGGGTCCTTGGGCAGACGGTCCAGGTAACCGCTGGACTTCCAGTTGTGCGGGATCTCGCCGGTTTCCGGCTTTTTGACCAGTGCTTGCAGCCCCTGTTCGGTCGTCGGATAAACGCCGTTGTCCAGACGATAAAGCTTGAGCGCGTTGGTGATGGCCTGAATGTCGCTTTTGGCCGCGATGATGCGCGCCTGATCCGGGCGGTCCATGATGCGGGGAATGATCAGCGCGGCAAGGATGCTGAGTATTACCACGACAACCAGGATTTCGATGAGCGTAAAGCCCTTTGCGGCGCTGTTTATCCGGACCGTGTGTTTCATAAACATCCTCATTTGATGAGCTGATTCATTTCAAAAATAGGTAGCAAGATCGCAAGCACGATGAACAACACGATCGCACCCATCACCAGGATAAGCACCGGTTCCAGCAAGGCCGTCAATGCCCGCACCCAGTTTTCCAGCTCGCGCGTTTGCGCGGCGGCGGCACGTTCCAGCATTTGGTCGAGCTTGCCCGTGGCCTCTCCGCTGGCGATCAGATGGATCACCATGGGCGGAAAAAGCTTGGTTTTTCCGAGGGCGCGCGCCAGACTCCCGCCTTCGCGCACCTGGCGCAGCGCATCCTCCACGGCGGCGCGCATTGGAAGATTGGTCACGGTTTGCACCGCTGACTGCATGGCGCTGAGCAGTGGTATGCCGCTTGCCGTCAAGATACCGAGTGTGCTGGAAAGACGTGCCGCGTTGGCGCCACGCAGCAGACGCCCCGCCAGCGGCATCCGCAACAGCAGATGATGCCAGCGCAGGCGCAAATGCGGCTCACGCAGGGCGACGCGAAAAGCGAGGAAGGCGGCCACGATGGCAATCAGCCACCACCAGCCTCCGGCGCGCAGGAAATTACTGGTCGTGATGAGCACCTGCGTGATAACCGGCAGTTTTTGTCCGGTGTTTTCGAAAACGTGAGTGACCTGCGGCACGACATAAACGACAAGGCCGATGACCACCGCGCTGGCGACGAGCGTAACCAGCGCCGGATAAATAAACGCGAGTAAAACTTTTTGCTGGAGGGATTGCTGGCTCTCGGTGTAATCCGCCAGGCGTTCGAGCACCTCGCTGAGTTTGCCGGACTGTTCGCCGGCATCCACCATGCTGCGGAAAATTTCCGGGAAGGAATCGGGAAACTGTGCCAGGCTGCGCGCCAGCGACTGCCCTTCCAGCAGGCGTGTGCGCACCCCGGCCAGCACGGCGCGGGAGCGTGCGGATTCCGTCTGTTCAATGAGGGCGTCAAGACATTCCTCGATGGTCAGACCCGCCTGAATCAGGGTGGCGAACTGGCGCGTGAGTAAGGCCAGTTCGGAGCCGGGAATGCCGCGACGCAGGGAGAATTGCCAGCCGCCACGTTTGGAATCGGCTCGTTGGTCGATAATCTCGACCTGCAGAGGCGTCAGCCCCTTCTCACGCAGCGTGGCGCGTACCTGTCGTTCGGCATCGCCTTCCATCACGCCCTTGACGGCGTGACCCATGCTATCCAGTGCCTGATATTCAAAGGCGGCCATGGCTATTCACGTGTCACGCGCAGCACTTCTTCAAGGCTAGTCGCGCCCGCGCGCACCCAGCGGAGGCCGTCATCGCGGATGGTGCGCATGCCGTGTGCGCGGGCGTAGTCGCGCAGCTTGCCTTCGGAAGCGCCATCATGGATCAAGGTACGCAGGCTGTCGTCAATGCTCAGCAGTTCGTAGATCCCGGTTCGCCCCTGGTATCCGGTGTTGGCGCAGGCGGCACAGCTTCCGGGTGTATATATGGATCTTGCTCCGGCCTCGCCTTGGCTGGCATCGAGCATTTTTTGTTCCGCCGCGTCTGGAATATGTTCCCGGCGACAAACCGGACAGAGTTTGCGCACCAGCCGTTGCGCCATCACGCCGAGCAAGCTCGATGCCACCAAAAAAGGCTCGACGCCCATGTCGACCAGGCGCGTCACGGCGCCCACGGCGTCATTGGTGTGCAGGGTTGCCAGCACCAGGTGTCCGGTCAGGCTCGCCTGCACCGCGATCTGCGCGGTTTCGAGATCACGAATTTCGCCGATCATGATGATGTCCGGATCCTGGCGCAGGATGGAACGTAGCGCACGCGCGAATGTGAGATCAATTTTGGCGTTGACCTGCATCTGCCCGATGCCGTCGAGGTCATATTCGACCGGATCCTCGACCGTGAGTATGTTGTGCTGGGTGCTGTCGAGTTTGCCCAGTGAGGCGTAAAGCGTGGTGGTTTTGCCCGAGCCGGTGGGCCCTGTGACGAGAATAATTCCATGCGGCTGGTTGATCAGTTCCACCAGAATTTTCAGTGTATCGCCTGACATGCCCAGTCCGGTCAGGTCGAGGCGTCCAGCCTGCTTGTCCAGCAGGCGCAGCACGACGCGTTCGCCATGCCCGGTCGGCACGCTCGAAACGCGCACATCCACTGGCCGGCCCGCAAGTCGCAGCGTGATGCGGCCGTCCTGCGGCATACGTTTCTCGGCGATATCGAGACTGGCCATGATTTTGACGCGCGAGACGATCACGCCGTGGAGCGCGCGCTGCGGTTCGATGATGTCCCGCAGCACGCCATCGATACGGTAGCGTACGACGGTGCGGGTCTCGAACGGTTCAATGTGTATGTCGGATGCACCTTCGCGCACCGCTTGAGTCAGCAGGGCATTAATGAGTCGCACGATCGGCGCATCGTCCTCGCTTTCCATCAGGTCCATGGCCCGCGGGAGGTTTTGCGTCAGTTCCGCCAGATCCAGGTCTTCATCCATGTCGTCGACAATATCCATGGCTTGCGACACGCCGCGTTCATAGGCGCGGTTGAGAGCGGAATCGAACATCGCCGCGCTCAATTCACGTACCTGGATAGGTTGCCCCAGGGCACGATCCAATTCCGCCAGGGTGGCGCTAGTGACACCGGGTTTGGCCCAAACTTCGAGCAGGCCGTCGCGCAGGCAGGCGCTGATAACGCCGTGGCGGCGCGCAAAGTGATAAGGCAGGCGCTGAGTCCAGGTGGGGTCCAGGGTTTGCAGATCGGGCGCGTTATCCATGGCGGCCGTCAAGAGTGATTAAGGCGTCGAACGGTCAGATGGCGACGTCGAGTTTGGGATATTGGGCGGTCCAAATATTTTGTCCGATGGAATTTCGTCGGAAATATTAGTTTCCTTTTTCTCCTCGGATGGACCAGGCGGTAATGGCTCCTTCGGCTTGAAATCTTCGAGAATGGGAGCCGGCTGCTTGTTGATTTTCTTTTCCTCGGCATGAATGTGCGCATAGCGACTGGAGGTAAAATTATAACTGTCTTCAGGACCACGGACGATGACCGGGCGCAAAAACACCATCAGATTAGTCTTGGTTTTTTTCTCCGTGCGGTACTTGAACAGCCAGCCGAGTAGCGGTATCCGACTGAGAAAAGGAACCGCTTGGGTATTTTCAGTGACGCTGTCTTCGATTAATCCTCCCAGAACGATAGTGTTGCCGTCATCCACCACAACAGTGGTGTCGAGGGAGCGTTTGTTCGTGATCAGATCCGAGGCTTGTACTCCCGTGGCTTGAGCGACGGTTGAGCTTTCCTGGGAGATCTGGAGTTTGACGGTGCCACCCTCCGATATCTGCGGTTTGATCTTCAGGGTGAGGCCGACGTCCTTGCGCTCGATAGTCTGAAACGGATTAACGGTACCGGTGGTGGAAGTTGCTTGCGAAAAACTTCCTGTCACGAAGGGAACATTCTGACCCACGACAATTTTTGCCTCCGCGTTATCCAGTGTGAGCAAATTGGGCGTGGACAGAATATTGCCGATACTCTTTTCCTCGAGCGCGCGGGCCAATGCTCCGAGGCTGCGTACCTCGGTACCGTCTGACAGCGTGATTTTCCTGCCGAGGTAAGCCAGAGATAGACCACCGGCAGCGCCCAGCGACGCCGGATTCGTGGCGACTCCCGCAATCGAGGTGCCAGAGTTAGGGAAGTTGGCCGTGGCGCCGACGACTCCGCTTCCGGATTGTGCGCCCGCGGCCCATTGGAAACCGAATTGCGAGGCTTTGTCGGTTGTAATTTCCGCGATGAGTGCCTCGACATACACCTGCGCACGGCGCACGTCGAGTTTTTCGATCACGGCGCGCAGATTATTGAACACCGCATCCGGAGCGCTGATGATCAGTGAATTGGTGGCTTCATCGGCTTGAATCTGGGAAGACTCCACGCCGGAGCGGGCCGCCGCAGGCCGTCCTGGTGTCGCGGGAGCAGCCGTTTGTGCGCGGGCCTCGCCCGATAGCAAGCCACGAAGTATTTCGGCCAGCTTGGCGGCCTCGGCATTGCGCAGATACACCACGCGGGTATTGCCTGAGACCTTGGCCGGGACATCGAGTTTTTCGACAAATTCGCGCAGATCGTCAATGGCGCCCTGGTTCTCCGCACGCACCAGCAGGCTGTTGGTGCGCAGATCGGGCAGGATGTTGACACGATCGGCCTCTCCCCCGGCAGTCTGAGCAGCACCGAGGGTTCCGGGAGATTGGGAAACATTGGGGTAGAGCCGAACAACCATGTCAGCGATATCCAGCGCTGAGGCGTGTTTCAGGGGAATAATGGCCAGCTCCGCGCCGCCGCGCTGATCGATAATTTCGATGATCCGCAGCAGATTACGAATGTTATCGGCGTAATCCGTGACGATCAGGGTATTACTCGGCGGGTAAACTGAAAGCTGGCTGGTTGGCGCCATCAGCGGGCGCAGCAGCGGGACCAGCTGTGCGGCAGAGCTGTGCTGAACCGTGATGACATGCGTGATGGTCTGTTCTCCGGGGCGCGGCATGGCGCCGGTGGTGACGTCGGCGTTCTGCTTGGCATCTCCGAGGGGAACCAGCTTGATGAAACCACTGGCACTGTCTATCGCGGTATAGCCTTGCGCCTTTAGTGATGCGAGAAATATCTGATAAATGGCGTTCTTGGACACCGGCTGGGTAGAGATTATCGTCAGCCTGCCTTTAACGCGCGGGTCGAGGAGAAAATTTTTCCCGGTGATCTGCGACACGGTTTTCACTACAGCCTGAATATCCGCTTCCTGGAAATTAAACATCATTTCACCGGGCCGAAGTGCGGCTCCAGTAGGCGCTGTTGCCGCCGTTGTTCCCGATGCGCGGGAAGGGGGTATGGGTGAAGCCGGTCGCATCGAGGGCGCGGCCCCCAATGGCGTCAGGGGTGACCCGGGCTGCTGGTTTCCCGGAGGGGCGGGAGGTGGCACCGTCATCACTGGTGGTTCATCTTGCCCGGTTTCCTCATTTTGTTGTGCATGCAACGCAAGTGGCACCGTCAGCAAAGCGCTGGCCAATATGCCAGCCAGACTTACTGCCAGATCATGGCGGGTAATATTCATCCTGAATCCAATAATTTTTTTAAAGTTATACGACATTCCGGGGTTGATCTAGTTTTGCCCAAACTGATAGTAAAGTGCCTCGCTTTTACCGCCGCGAGCGATTTCTAGTTGCACGGAATTGATGCTGGATAACTGCTGGTAAAACTTCATCGCGTCTTCCGCTGTATTAATTGGTTGTCCATTGACGGACTTAATGACATCACCGGAGCGCAACCCCAGTTTTTGGTAGAGGCTGTTCGGCTGGATTTGCCGCACCAGAAACCCACCACCGCTGGAAGGGGCCAATGCTGCTTGCTTCAGGAACTCCGGCGTGCGTATCTGGGCGGTCAGCTGATCGCGCGCCACCATATAATGATTGGACCCTGTTTCTTGTACGATATCCGTAGCCGTACTGGCAGTCCCGTTGGCAGCGGGTATGGCCATATCTTGCGGTGGCTGCGAATTATCCGCTCCTTCGAGCAACAGACTTTCGAGCGCACCATTGCGCTGTATCACGACCCGGTCCGAATAAACCGCCTGCAATACTGCCCCACCCGTAACCGTCTGGCCGAGAGCGAATGGCTCTTGCGGTTGCCCATTGGCCGATATCAGCGCGTAACCGCCGCTGTTCGAGGCGATTACCCCGGCCAGAACGAGATTCAGGCTGCTAATGGGGAGGTTATCCAGACGCCGGCCGGTCAGTTCCTCGCTGATCTGGCCAAACAAATGCGCCGTCAGCAGGGGCTGTAATGAAAAAGCATTGGCAGGCATTGGAGCTGGAGGCGGCGCGAGCACAAGCGGTGCTAGAGGAGGTTTAATCAGCAGCCATGTCCATTGAGCCAGGCTTGCTGTGAGCAGCAGCAACATCCCGCCATTGAGAACTCCGGGGAGCCACTGCCTGACGCGGGGATTTGTGATGACTTCGGTAATGCTCATTTATTGAGTTTCAGCCGCTTGCACGGCAGATTAGATGTGCCTGATTAACATTATATCTTGACGTTTGAAAAAACCTAATTAATCAGACCATTCAGCTCGTGGAGTGACTGGTTATTATTGCTTCCCTGACCCTTGGATTTACGGTCAAATACCGGGCGTGAGCCGGCCTTTCTTTCATCTCAGAGTCCATACCGAGTTTTCCTTGGTGGATGGCATTGTCCGCGCGGACGATCTGGTAAAAGCCGCCGTCCGTCATGGTATGCCAGCTGTGGCTGTTACGGACCTGACCAACCTTTTCGGGGTGGTCAAGTTTTATCAGGCCGCGTGCGTCGCTGGTGTAAAACCCATCGTCGGAGCGGATGTCTGGTTGGAAAATCCCGCTGACCCACACAAGCCGTATCGGTTGGTGCTGCTCTGTCAGAACACCGAGGGTTACCGTCGGCTCTGCCGTTTGTTGACGCGCGCCTATGTGGACGGACAGCATTCAGGTAGGCCTTGTCTCAGCAAATCCTGGTTTGAGGTGCCAATGTCCGGGCTGATTGCTCTGTCGGGCTCACACGAGGGCGAGATCGGTCAGATGTTGTTGTCCGGTAACGCGGCGCAGGCGGAAGAGTTGGCGAGTGTTTATCAGCAATGGTTCCCGGGCTGTTTTTATCTGGAACTGCAGCGTACCGGTCAACCGTTTCAGGAAGATTACAATCATGCCGCCGTGGACCTCGCGCGCCGCTTGTCCCTGCCGGTGGTGGCGACAAATCATGTGGTATTTCTACAGCCGGATGACTTCGACGCGCACGAGGCGCGGGTCTGTATCCAGGACAGCCGCGTGCTGACCGACACCCGTCGGCCGCGGCGCTACACGACACAGCAATATTTCCGCAGCGCGGAAGAGATGATCGAGCTGTTCCAGGACATCCCCGAGGCGATCGAAAACACCGTTGAGATAGCGCGCCGTTGCAATCTGCATTTTGAATTCGGTAAATATTACCTGCCGGCCTATCCGGTGCCGGAGGGAATGACAATCGATGCCTTGCTGCATCAGCAATCGCAGCAAGGCCTGGAAGCGCGATTGCAGTTGATGCCGGAAGAAAAACGCGAGGCCAGTCGTAGCGCTTATTCAGAACGCTTGGCATTGGAGCTATCCACCATCAACAAGATGGGCTTCCCCGGCTACTTCCTGATCGTGGCAGATTTTATTCAATGGGCCAAACTGAACGGTATTCCGGTCGGGCCGGGCCGCGGTAGCGGTGCCGGCTCGCTGGTGGCCTGGTGCCTCGGTATCACCGAACTTGACCCCATCAAATATGACCTACTGTTTGAACGTTTCCTCAATCCCGAACGCGTCTCGCTGCCGGACTTCGACGTCGACTTCTGTATGGAGCGGCGCGACGAAGTGATTGAATACGTCACCCAACGCTATGGCCAGGACCGGGTGGCGCAGATCATTACGCACGGCACCATGGCAGCCAAGGCGGTGGTGCGCGACGTCGGACGCGTCATGGACCACCCTTATGGTTACGTGGACAAGCTGGCAAAACTCATCCCCTTCGAGATTGGCATGACCCTTGAACGCGCCCTCGAAATCGAGCCGCAATTGGCAGAACGTTACAAGAAGGAAGAGGATGTGCGCGACTTGCTCGATACGGCACGCACGCTCGAGGGGCTGGCGCGCAGCGCCGGCAAGCACGCGGGCGGCGTGGTAATCGCTCCCGGACCGCTCACCGACTTCATGCCGCTGTACTGCGAGCAGGGTGGCAAGCAGACGGTGACCGGGTTTGACATGGAGGACGTCGAAAAGATCGGTCTGGTTAAATTCGACTTTCTCGGCCTGCGCACGCTCACGATCATCGACAAGTCCGTCAAGATGATCAATGCCATGCGTGAAAAAAGTGGCGAGCCCGCGATCGTCATCGAGCTGCTTCCCATCGACGATCCGGCGACGTTTGCGCTAATCAAATCGGCGCGTACCACCGCCATGTTCCAGCTGGAATCACGCGGCATGAAGGATCTGATCCAGCGCCTGCAACCCGATAGCTTCGAGGAAATCGTGGCCTTGGTGGCGCTGTTTCGTCCTGGCCCTTTGCAGTCCGGCATGGTGGACGACTTCATCAATCGCAAACACAAGCGCACGGCCATCAAATACTTGCATCCGAGCCTCGAACCAATTCTGAAACCCACCTATGGTGTGATCCTGTATCAGGAACAGGTCATGCAGATCGCCCAAGTGCTGTCGGGCTACACGCTCGGCAGCGCCGACCTGTTGCGACGCGCCATGGGCAAGAAAAAACCGGAAGAGATGGCCATGCAGCGCGAGGGCTTCGTGCAAGGCGCGGTGGCGCGTGGTGTAAGCGACAAACTGGCTACGCATATTTTTGACGTCATCGAGAAATTCGCCGGTTATGGATTCAACCGTTCGCATTCAGCGGCGTATGCGTTGATCGCCTACCAGACGGCCTGGCTCAAAGCGCATTACCCGGCGGCGTTCATGGCGGCGGTGCTCTCATCGGACATGGACAAGACCGACAAGGTGGTGACCATGATGGCCGAATGTCGCGACATGAAGCTGAACATTCTGCCGCCTGACATTAATCGCTGCGAGTACCACTTTGTGCCAGTCGAAGAGGAGCCGCGTACGGAAATGCCAATGGGGGAGCCGAGGATGCATACAACCATTCTCTACGGCCTGGGCGCGATCAAGGGTCTGGGTGAAGCGGCTATCGATACGATCCTGCAGGAGCGCAACCGCGGAGGGACTTTCAAGAATCTTTTCGATTTTTGTCAGCGCATTGATTTACGCAAGATTAACCGGCGTGTGCTCGAATCGCTCATCCGCGCCGGCGCGCTCGATGGCCTCGGCACGCACCGGGCCGCGTTGATGACCTCGCTCAACGCCGCGCTGGCCGCATCCGATCAACACAGCCGCAACCTCGAGGCCGGACAGGAGGATATTTTCGGTGCTGCCGCGGCACCCACGGAGGTTCATGTTTACGAAAATGTGGCTGAGTGGAGTGAGGAACAACGTCTCGAAGGCGAAAAGCTGACGTTGGGTCTATATCTCACCGGACACCCGATCGCGCGTTACACCGAGGAGCTCAAACATGTCACGGACGCGACGATTGCGGAGCTCAAGCCTTCCACGGACAGCACCGTGGTAGTGGCAGGATTGGTGGTGGCTCAGCGTACGATGCAAACCCGTCGCGGCGACCGCATGGCCTTCGTCACGCTCGACGATCGTACCGGACGCCTGGAACTCGCTGTGTTTTCAGATTTGTATGCGCAGAGCCGTGAACTGCTGGCCAAGGACACTTTGCTGGTGGTGGAAGGCCAGGTCAGTGTCGATGAATACACCGGCGGATTCAAAATGTCCGCCGAGAAGCTCTATAATATCGATCAGGCTAGGGCTGCTTTCAGCGCGCGGCTGGTGATAGACGTGAATGCCGATGAGGCGGGTAATGGTTTCGTCGAGGAACTGAAGGAAATCCTCAGCCCCGCGGGGCGCGGGAAGTGCCCGGTGTATCTGCACTATCAGGGGACTCAGGCGGAGGCCGAGATCGTGTTAGGCGATGAATGGAAAATCAGTCCGACGAACATATTGCTTGAGCGTTTGACGCGCCTTGCTGGCGAGAGCAGCGTGCACCTTATCTATCGTTAATATTATGGAACCGCAGATACACGCAGATATAAATGATGATGAACGCAGATTGTTTTAATGCCTACCCTTTTGCAATCATCTATGTTTATCCGCGTTCATCTGCGTTCCAAAATTAATATATGAACCAGAACTACCTCGACTTCGAACAGTCCATTGCCGATCTGGAAGCCAAGATTGAGGCCCTGCGTTACACCGACAAAGGCGGGGCAATCAACATCAACGACGAGATCAACAAGCTCAGCGCCAAAAGCCGCAAGCTCACCGAGTCAATTTTCCATTCACTGACGCCGTGGCAGATCTCGCAACTTGCGCGCCATCCGCTGCGTCCCTATACGCTGGATTACCTCGCGCGCGCCTTCACCGAATTCGAGGAGCTGCATGGCGACCGTGCTTTCTCCAATGACCCGGCGATAGTTGGCGGGCTGGCGCGGCTTGACGGGCGCCCCGTGGTGGTGATCGGACACCAGAAGGGGCGCGATACGCGCGAGAAAGTACGGCGTAATTTTGGCATGCCGCGCCCGGAAGGTTATCGCAAGGCCTTGCGTCTGATGCGCATCGCGGAACGTTTCCATTTGCCCCTGATCACGCTGATTGATACTCCGGGCGCTTATCCCGGTGTCGGCGCGGAAGAACGCGGCCAGAGTGAGGCCATCGCGCGCAATCTCTATGAAATGGCGCGACTGCATACCCCCATCGTGAGCGTTGTCATCGGCGAGGGTGGATCGGGCGGGGCGCTCGCCATCGGTGTTTGCGACCGGTTGCTGATGTTGCAATATTCGACTTATTCCGTCATTTCGCCCGAGGGTTGCGCCTCGATTCTGTGGCGCTCCGCCGACAAGGCGGCGGAAGCGGCGCAGGCCATGGGAATTACCGCTGAAAGCCTGAATCGTCAGGGCCTGGTGGATGAAATCGTGCCGGAACCACTGGGCGGCGCGCATCGCGATATGGATGAAATTGCCAAAACCTTAAAATCATCCCTGATCGCCGCGCTCAACAACCTGGGCTCGGTTCCACTCGAACGCCTGCTGGAAAGACGCTACGATCGTTTAATGCATTATGGTGAATATCAAGAGCATTGATGACGTGCAGGAACACACTAATGCCGCGGGAGACAGGATGTCGGGAGCGGCGCCCAACTTTTCTCCCCCGGTATTGGCGGATGTCCTGCACCGCCTGGGTCTGTCCTCCACCACACCGCTGAAAATTGCATTCAGCGGCGGACTTGATTCCTGCGTTCTGCTGCATGCGCTTTATCACCTGCGCGCATCGCTGGGTTTGCAATTGTACGCGGTACATGTGGACCATGGGCTATACCCCGCATCTTCCAGTTGGGCGCAGTGCGCGCAGCAAACCTGCGATCATCTGAAAATTCCTTGCGCGATTGAGCACGCGCAGGTCACGCAAATCCGTGAGCATGGACTGGAAGATGCTGCACGGCGTGCACGCTATGCCTGTCTGGCGCGACATATTGGAAAAGGCGAGGTTTTACTCACGGCCCATCATGCCGACGACCAGGCCGAGACTGTATTGTTGCATCTGCTGCGTGGGGCCGGTGTACTTGGCTTGGCGGCCATGCCGGCCATGACGGAGTTTCACGCTGGCCGTCTGGCACGACCCTTGTTGGGCTTCACCCGGGAGCAACTGGCAATTTATGCCAGGCAGGAAAATCTGCAATGGTTTGACGACACCAGCAATGCTGACCTTAGCCTCTCACGAAATTATCTCCGCCATCGGGTTTTCCCCTTGCTGGAAATGCATTGGCCGGGGACATCACGCAGAATCGCACGTTCGGCGGACATGGCAGCGGAGGCGGAGGGGTTACTGAACGAGCTGGCGGAATCAGACTGGAGCCATTGTTGCGGCGCGAAGAAAACAAGCCTGTCGATAATGGCGCTGCGTGGGTTGCTCCCTCCGAGACAGCGCAATCTCGTCCGCTATTGGTTGCGTCGGCAGGGTTTTCAGACGCCGACAGCCATGCATCTGGATCAAGTGCTGATGCAGGTTATGCGGGATCCACGCTCGAATCGGGCCGTGATTCGTTGGGCGGGGATTGAAGTGTGCCGCTATCGCGATGAACTTACTGCGCTAAAACCGCGTGGCGCAACGGATTCGGACTGGAGAATTTACTGGAATCTGACGGATCCCCTGGAAATCCCGGGCGTGGGATTTTTACGTGCCGAGAAATCACAGGGTGACGGCCTATCGCGTAAACGCATTGGCCAGTCTCCCCTCATCGTCGGAATGCGCCAAGGCGGAGAAACTTGTCGTCTGCCCGGTCGCGTGCATCATCACAAACTCAAGAAACTCCTGCAGGAAGCCGGCATCCCGCCGTGGGAACGCAATCGTCTGCCGCTCGTTTATGTCAACGGGAGCCTCGCTGCCATCGGCGATCGCTGGGTGTGCGAGCCGTATGCGGCGCGTAAGAATGAAGCAGGCTGGAAATTGCACCTGGATTCGACTCTGAAAAATGGCGCGTCCAAATAAAGCTGTTGTGCAAACACCTATCATCTGGTAGCTTGTGTTTCCGTTCTGCGGCGTTACTCAAC
>JACXTT010003408.1_pt1 | contig 24451 bp, 13 predicted proteins | sample 9270951 | NCBI WGS metagenome assembly JACXTT01 (sample SAMN15532306, study PRJNA645909) | rock metagenome | isolation source: weathered quartz diorite | place: Puerto Rico | collected 2017-06-21
CAGGCCCCGACAGCCCCGTCCGCATTGACTCCGACGGTCGCGAGCACCACGCAGATCAACCTGAGCTGGACTGCGTCTACCGACAACGTCGCGGTAACCGGCTACCAGGTGGAGCGCTGCCAGGGCGCCGGCTGCAGCACGTTCGCCCAGATCGCCACTCCGGCCGGAACCACCTACAACGATACAGGGCTCACGACGAACACCAGCTACAGCTACCGCGTGCGGGCCACCGACGCCGCCGCCAACCTGAGTCCCTATTCCAACACCGCTAGCGCAACCACCGCCGCCGTGGTTTCGGGGCTGGTTGCAGCCTACTCGTTCAACGAGGGCAGCGGAACAACCGTTGCCGACGCATCGGGTAGCGGGAACACCGGGACGATCGCAAATGCCTCGTGGGTCACCTCTGGAAAGTACAGCGGCGCGCTACAGTTCAACGGGACAAGCGCCCTGATCACGGTGCCTGACTCAGCTTCACTGGATCTGACCACCGGCCTGACCATCGAAGCCTGGGTGAATCCATCGAACGTCGGCGCCTCGTGGCGGGATGTCGTCTACAAAGGAAACGACAACTACTACCTGGAAGGGACTTCGACAAGCGCCGGCGTTCCCGCGGCGGGAGGAACATTCGGATCCGCGGGTGCCCTGACGTCAGGAACCGCTGCCCTGGCTGCCAATACATGGAGTCACCTTGCCATGACCTACGATGGGACGACGCTCCGGCTCTACGTCAACGGGGCTCAAGCGTCCAGTCGCGCCCAGACCGGGAATCTGGCCACGTCGGCAAATCCGCTTCAGATAGGGGGAGACAGTCTCTATGGCCAGTACTTCGCCGGAATGATCGATGAAGTTCGTGTTTACAACATCGCCTTGACTTTGGCCCAGATCCAGGCCGATATGGCGGCGCCAATCGGAAGTGCCCCCGCCGACACGCAACCCCCCACGGCTCCGGGTAGTTTGTCCGCCATACCTTTCAGCGGAAGTCAGATCGACTTGAGCTGGGTGGCGTCCACGGACAATTTTGGCGTTACTGGTTACCTCGTAGAGCGTTGCCCTGGCTCCGGTTGCACGAACTTCGCGCAAATTGCGACCTCGTCCGTGACTTCGTTCAGTGACACCGGCCTGGCGACGAATTCCACATTCACGTACCGCGTCCGGGCCACCGATGCGGCCGGAAACCTGAGCGCCTATTCGAGCGTGGCAACCGCAACGACGCAGGCTCCCGACACTCAGCCGCCGACGGCTCCAGGCTCTTTGACAGCTACCCCGGTCAGCGGCGGGCAGGTCAACCTGAGCTGGATTGCCTCCACCGACAATGTCGGTGTTACGGGCTACCGGGTGGAGCGATGCCAGGGAGCGGGTTGCATTGACTTCGCCCGCGTCGGAACGCCCACCGGGACCACATTCAGTGACACCGGGCTGGTGGCGAACACAACCTACAGCTACCAGGTGCGCGCGTCCGATGCAGCCGGAAACCTCGGCCCGTATTCCAACGTGGCTACCGCGACGACGCTGGCGACACTCTCCGGCCTGGTGGCGGCTTTTGGGTTCAATGAAGGCGCGGGAACTTCCGTGACCGACGCTTCGGGCAGCGGGAACGCCGGCACTGTTGCCAATACCGCCTGGACAGGCGCAGGGAAATTCGGCGGGGCGCTCGTATTCAACGGGACCAATGCTCTGGTCACCGTTGCCGACTCCGCATCCCTCCATCTGACCAACCGGATGACTCTTGAGGCCTGGGTGAATCCGACGATTGCGACCAGCGCCTGGCGCGACGTCATCTACAAAGGAAACGACAATTATTTCCTCGAGGCGACCTCTTCGAGCGGCGGAGTGCCTGCCGGCGGCGGAACCTTCGGCTCCCTGGGAGCTGAGACTTACGCTTCTTCAATCCTCCAGGCCAATACCTGGACACACCTCGCGCTCACTTATGACGGCACAACCCTGGCGCTTTATGTGAACGGCGTACAGGTGTCGAGCCGCGGACAAACCGGCAACCTCGCTACCTCCACCAACCCCCTGCAAATCGGCGGAGACAGTATCTATGGCCAGTTCTTCTCCGGCATGATCGACGAGGTGCGCGTGTATAACGTCGCCCTTACGCCCACCCAGATCCAGACCGATATGGGGTTACCGGTCGGCACCACCGGACCTACCCCCGCGGTGACGCTCAGCAGCGCCAGCCTCACCTTCCCGAACCAGATCGTCAACACTACCGGCACTCCCCAGCCCGTGACGTTGACCAACTCCGGAACCGCGGCCTTGGCAATCTCCAGCATCGCCGTCACAGGCGCCAACGCCATCGATTTCTCCCAGACCAACAATTGCGGAACCTCGCTTGCCGCCAACGCAAGCTGCACCATCACCGTCAACTTCACCCCGCTGGCGACCGGGGTTCGAACCGCCTCCGTCGTCATCTCTGACAACGCGGCCGGCAATCCTCACCACGTCGATCTGAGCGGCACCGGCGTGTCGTCCGGCGGGCTCACCGTCAGCCCGCGCGTGACCGCGCTGACCTTCACCCGTACCCAGCAATTTACTCCCAGCACCGCGCCGGTAACCTGGTCGGTGGACGGAGTGGCCGGTGGCTCCTCGGCCGTGGGAACCATCACCACCGGAGGCCTGTACACGCCGCCTGCCTCTCTTGGTACTCACACCGTTACCGCCACGACGCTCGACCTGTTACAGACGGCGAGCGCGACGGTCTATATCACGAATTACCCCGGCGTCTTTACCTATCACAACGACAATCTGCGAACCGGCCAGAACCTCTCCGAAACCGTGCTGACCCCGGCCAACGTGAATGCTACCCAGTTCGGAAAGCTGTTCTCTTATCCGCTGGACGGCATGGCCTACGCGTCGCCGCTCTATGTGGCTAACGTCAACATTCCCGGACAGGGATTCCACAACGTCGTCTACGTGGCGACCGAGCATGACAGTGTTTACGCATTCGATGCCGACGGCCTGAGCGCCAACCCCCTTTGGAAGACCAGCTTCATCAACCCGGCCGCCGGCATCGTGTCGGTCGCATCCGGAAACACCGGAGAGTGTTGCGACATAGCCCCCGAGATCGGAATTACCGGCACTCCAGTGATTGATAACGCGACTGGAACGCTTTATGTAGTAGCCAAAACGCAAGAGCCCACCACCGGCTTCACTCAGAAGCTGCACGCCCTCGATATCACCACTGGCGCCGAAAAATTTGGCGGCCCTGTGTTGATTCAGGCCAGCGTGCCCGGCACGGGAAGCGGGACGCAGAACAACCAGATCCCGTTCGACGCCCTTCACGAGAACCAGCGTCCGGCGCTATTGCTGAGCGGCGGCATACTGTACATAGCATTTGGCAGCCACGGAGACGTCACCCCGTATCACGGTTGGGTGCTGGGCTATAACGCCCAGACGCTCCAGAAAGTGGTGACATTCAATGCCTCTCCCAACGGAGTCGGCGCAGGTATCTGGTTGGGGGGCGGAGCGCTGGCGGCCGACGCGGGCGGCAACATCTACTGCATCACCGCCAATGGAACCTTCGACGTGAATACCGGCGGCATCGACTATGGCGACAGCTACCTGAAACTGAATTCCAGCGGCGCGGTGGTGGATTATTTCACGCCGTTCGATCAGCGGATCATGGATATCAATAACCTTGATCTCGGCTCGGCTGGCCCGCTGCTCCTGCCGGATCAGAGCGGCCCCAACCCGCACCTGATGGTCGGATCCGGAAAAAACGGAACCATCTATTTGGTCAATCGCGACAACATGGGCCATTACAATTCCATAAATAACAGTCAGATTGTGCAGAGCTTGGTGAATATTTTCCCGAACGGGACTCCCGAGCCGGGCAACGACAGCTCGCCTGTCTATTTCAACGGCAACGTTTATTTCGCCCCGATCAACGACACGATCAAGGCGTTCCCGCTCACCAACGGGCTGTTGTCCACCAGTCCGGCATCCCAGTCAACCACCTCGTACGCGTTTCCGGGGGGAACCATGGCCATCTCCGCTAATGGCAGCGCCAACGGGATACTCTGGGCGCTGCAAAGGACGGGCTCCGCGACTGCGGGAGTTCTCCACGCCTACAACGCGGCGAACCTCGCAGTGGAGTACTACAACAGTAGCCAGGCAGGCGCCAGGGACACGCTGGACATCGCCGTGAAATTCAGTGTCCCGCTGGTTGCAAACGGCAAAGTCTTCGCCACGACAAATAGCCAGCTTACGGCATATGGTCTCTTGCCGTAAGCGGCCAGGAAAGGAAGGAACCTCATGCGTCGAGCCTTCGCGTTGCTGTGCGCCGCCGGCATCCTCCCCGTCCTGACGGCTGGCGACAAACCGGCGTTTCCACCCTCCAGGCAGGACGCGCGGGATGCGTTGGAACAGCCCATCGGCGTGACACTCATCGAATCCGGCAGCGCGATCCCGGCTGTTCCGGATTCCTACCGCTCGTCGCAGCGCCCACTGGACAAGCTCTCGTTCCGGCGAGGAGAGTTCTCGCTGGACCTCGCACGGCGGACGCTGCTGCCGTCCTTCGGCGGCTCGATCGCGGCAGGCGACTTTGACGGAGACGGGCACGTGGACCTCTTTGTAGCCCGCCCCGCCGGTTCAAATCTGCTGTTTCGCAACAACGGACGAGAAAAGTTTGCCGATGTCACAGCGAAGACGGGCTTGGGCGGGGCGCGCGGCAGCATGTCGGCCGTATTCGCCGACTATAACCGGAGCGGACGGCTCAGTTTGTTCGTTGCCGGACTGGGAGGAATCACCCTCTTTCGCAACAACGGCAATGGCGTCTTCGAGGACGTCACGCAACTGGCGGGCCTCAAAGGCATGCCCGGTGAACTGGCCACGCGCGTAGTTCTCGCCGACGTGGATCGTGACGGCTTCGCCGACGTCCTGCTGGCGGTTTACTCCGATCTCAGCAAGCCGCCATCGAAGGAACAGTTCGTCTTCCCGAACGATCTGGCCGGCGCAACCAGCCGTCTGTATCACAACAATCGCGACGGCACTTTCAGCGACATTACCGAATCGGCCGGACTCGGTGCGAATCCCGGCCGCGCCAGAAGCGCGCTCTTCGCCGACTTCAACGGCGACGGCTATCCCGACGTCCTGATCCTGCGGGAGGAAAAGCCCCCCGGCTTCTACCTGAACACGGGCGGAGGAAAATTTCGGAACGTCACCTGGGAAGCGGGCGAGCACCTCGCCCGTAACGCCTTCCTCGATGCCCAGGTCGCCGATTTTAATCAGGATGGAAAACCCGACCTGGCGCTCTGGTCAACCATGGGTAACCGGGTGCTGTTCAACCTCGGCGACGGCAAGTTTCAATTGGGTGGGCCCTTGCCGATTATCGTGCCCTCTTCCAGTCCGTTCCGATTCCGCGGCTTGGTTGCCGACTTGAACGGCGACGGCTTCACTGACGTGCTGGCGGCGGACGACAGCGGATCCCTGCGCCTTTTCCTGAACCGCAGCGGCCGTTTTCGGGAGTCGCCCTTGCAATTCCGCTCAACCCGGACTTCCGCTGGACAGGAAAACCTCATCGAAGCTGCCGCCTCGTTACGGATTGGCGCGCGGGTTCATCTCGTCACGCTCCAGAATAACGGTCAGGTCCGGATCTTCCGTGTGTATGATGACAAGGCGCCCTCATCCGTTCCAACGGCGCAATGACGCACGCCGGCGACTCACTGCACCTGGCGAGGGACCCCTGGTACGTTGTCGTCTCCGTTGCCGCCGCGGCGCTCAGCTTTTGGGCTTGGCGTTTGCTTTGGCAAGGCCGGGATCCCGACGGAAGACGCCGCCTGCCTCTTCGCCATGGCCCCCCACGCCTGACCCGCGCCTAGAAGAAGAACCGCACTCCAAACTGCGCCTGGAACGGGAACCCGATCTGGCTGTTCTGCGTGCTGTACTTTCCGTCCGCCGTCTTCAGCAACTGGAAGCGCGAATCGATCGGCACCGTGGCACCGGTCGCGTTGACGCCCAGGCCGTAGATGCCCCCGTTGGTACCGAAGATCACGTTGTCAAAATTGAAGAGGTTGAAGAATTCGGCGGACAATTCCACTCTGCGAGTTTCGGACTTCAGCCTGAATTCCTTGAGCACGCGCAGATTGTCGCCATAGATAGCCCGGTTACGGAAGGAATTCCGGGGGAATGGCGTTCCAGGCGCGGAGAGGGCCCGATCCGTATTGTATGTATCGCCGTTGGTGTCGGCGCCGGTGCGGGCAGTGAGCGGTAGAGCGCTACGTGCTGTGAAGGTTCCCGAGACGGTGAATCCGAACGGCAGATTGTAGACCGCATAGGTCCCCAGCGTGTGCCGGGCATCGATATTCGAGTAGCCGTAGTCCTGCTTGTAGTTGAACGAGTCCATAGCGGCCTGGCCGCCGGAATCGCGCTCGTTGTCATCGTCGGAATAGCTCCATGCCGCGCTGTAAGCCATGCCCGCCTGTAGTTTCTTCCCGCGGTACGCCGTATTGAACGAGAAGCCCCGGTAAAGTGAGCGCGCTGAGCTTTCGCGGACGTTGATCTGGCCGAGGGAAGAGATCGGCCGCACCCCGGCCGGCGTGCAAACGGCAATGCAGTAAAGCGGGCGGCCGGACGCGTCCCGCGCGGCCGGGATCGGCAGGTTGTAATCCTTGTTGCGTTCCAGGTGCACGGTGTTCACGTAGTTGAACTGAACGCCGGCGCTCCAGTTGCCGGTCAGTTGGACGTCGCTGCCGATACCGGCCTGATAGGACCTCGGGTTCTGATAGTCGCTCGCGACGGCCGTGGTGCCGGCGCCCACGAATGGATCAGGCGTCGTGCCCAGGCCGAATGAAGCGGCCTGCTGGACGGCTGTAAGAGCGATGACCGGCAACTGGTCGAGCGAGACCTTATCGAGATCGACGCCGGCGCTCAAAAACTGCTGATAGATAGTGCCTCGCGAGGTGTTGTTGAGGAACAGCCGGACGTTGTTGGGCGGATTCCGGAAGTTGCCGGTAGGATCGGAATAAATCAGCAGCGGCGTCGCCGCGTAAAAGATGCCGCCATGGCCGCGCAGCACGAACTTTCTATCGCGTCCGGGGCTCCAGGCGAAACCGGCGCGAGGCATGAACTGTTTGAGATTGTCGCGGATCTGCGTCACGTCGGCCCGGGCGCCGTTCGGGAAAGTGACGCCGCTCACTTTGCTCACCAGAGCCGTGTTGGTGGCCGAGACGGCGGGATTCCACTGGCCTTCCCATCGCAGTCCGTAGTCGAACGTCAATGAAGGCGTCACATGCCAGCTATCCTGGGCGAACATGGCGGCTTGCGTGGCGCCGTAATCGACGATCAGGTTTCCGATCTGGCGGCTGTAGCTTGCCGTGGGAGAGTCGAACCGGTGCCCAACCGTTCCGGCGCCTGAAAGGATGTCCAGAATCTGCGACACGTTGCTGCTCGAGATTGTAAAGGTGCCGAACTGGTCGAACCCGAATAGCTGGGCAGTGTGGAGCTTGTTGTAGTCTACGCCGAACTTCACGGTATGATTGGATTTCATCCAGGTCAGCGAATCGGTGATCTGGTATCTGCTGTCATCCTGAGTCGTAGGCAGAAAATTACGCGCGCCGGCGGTTCCGATCGTTGAAGCCACCAGGCCGGGCAGCGACGAATTGGACAGTCGCGGCCGGACTTCGTAACTGCCGCTGAATTTCAAGTCGTTCACGCTGGACGGCGACAGGATCGACGTGTACTGAGCGCTCCCAAAGTGCACTCGATCGACCTCTGTTCCCTCGCTCGTCAAGGCGTTCGTAGTGAATGCCTCGATCGCTCCCCCCACCGTGACGGCGTTGCTCTCCTCTGATCCGCTCCGGTTGTAGCGAAGAGTGAGGCGGCTGCCGTTCGCAAAGGTATAGTCGCCGCGCACCACGCCCGCACCGGCGTTGTTGGTTTTGCTGAATTTCTGTTCCAGGCCCTTGTAGTAGCTGAAAGCCGGTGTCTGCGCCGCGCTGGGATTGAAGCCCACCAGTGAATTGAAAACCACCTGGCGCGGCTGCACGGCGTGCTGCTGCTCGTACGAAATGAAAGTGAACAGTTTGTCGCGCTTGATGGGTCCGCCCACGCCCCCGCCCCATTGTTGCAGCGATTCGGCGGGTTGCACATTTATCAACGTGCCGGGGCGGGACAGGTCAGGCACGGGAATGGGGCCGTCCTTGCTGAGTTCGGAGTTGCGGTTCTGATAGAAGCCCTCGCCGTGCCAGGAGTTCGTTCCGCTCTTGCTGATCACGTTCAGAATGCCGCCGGTGGAGCGGCCGTATTCGGCCGAATAGCCGGTCGTGATGGCCTGAAATTCTTGGACCGAGCTCTGCGGGACGGTGATGATGCTGTTCGAGCGCTCACCGCCGCGGATGCCTCCAAAGAATGGCTGGTTATAGTCAGCGCCATCCACCATGATGTTCGAGTTGATGGCCCGCTGTCCGGCGAAGGAGATCTGCGAGCGCGAGGGCTCCACGATCACAGTCGGAGTCAGCGTAGCGAAATCCTGAAAGCGCCGGCCATTGATGGGAAGATTTTGGATTGCGGCGGTGTTGATAGTAGTGGTCGGCGCAGGCAGATCGCCGGCTCCATAACTGGCCGTGACTTCCACCGTGGTCGCCGCCGCGCCGACTGTCAAAGTGATCGGTAATACCACCGAGCCGCCGACGTTCAAAGTGATCCCCTGAACCACTGCCTGCGAGAAGCCGCCGGCCTCAACCTTGACGTCGTAAGTGCCTGGATCCAGCAGCACCGCCCGGAACTGGCCGGACTCGCCCGTCGTCAGTGTGCGCTGTGCGTTGGTCCCCGTGTTGTTGATCGTGACCTTGGCATTCGGCACAGCGGCCTGGTTCGGATCCAGGACAGTCCCACCGATTTGTCCTTTGTTCCCGTCTGCCTGCGCCCAAAGGCCTGGCGCGAGCAAGCTGACTGCCAGCACAGAGAGAGAGAGTTTCATGATTGAGCAACCTCTAGTTTGGAATGAACCCAGCATTGAAACGAGTGTTCGCGAGACCGGGGTGTCTTCGGACTCCCAGACTCACGGGGTGGGGACTCCCGAAGCTTCGAGGCAATTATAGCCGACCAACCCTTTCGGAACAATTTCGATTATGTGAATTCCGCGTGGTGGGGGAACGTGCCTGTAAACCGATTGTAACGAGCCGGTGGGGCAGGCTTCAGCGTAGGCGGGCGGGGGCCCGTCACCAGAATCTGAAACCAGGCTTTTTTGAGTTGCTGTATTTGTTGTCCGCAAAGGGGCAGGATTCATCCTGCCCTGTCCATAGAATAAGTACCTTGCGGGTGGGTTTCTGGAGAGCCTGCCCCACTGCTCACCGGTCCAGAAAATTGAGCCTTGGGATCATGCGAAGATGAGGGACAGTTCTCCATGCTCCCTGCGCGTCGGCCTTACAGTGATCTCAACGTCCTGGCCGAGGGCAGTCAGAAACTCCATAAGCCCTTCCACGGAACGGTTTCCCGACTGCCCGCGCATCAGACCCGAAACGTGCGGTTGCTTGATGCCAAAGATCTCTCCCGCCGCCTGGGTGAGTCCGCGGTCTTTGATCAAACGGTAGATTTGCAGTGTGAGGCGTGCCTTGACCTCCTCGCGTTCGGGATTGGGAAAGCCCAGGTCCCGAAACACGTTGCCGCTACCTTCTTTGACCCGAATTTTCCTGTGCTTCCGCATATCAGTTCTGCCTCTCTCTGTAATGCTGCTCTGCCGCCGCAAGCCGTTGCTTAACCAGCTCGAGTTCCTTTTGCGGTGTGGCAATGCCTCTCTTCGACTTCTTCTGAAAAGCGTGCAGCACGTATACCGCATCCTGGAAACGAACCGTGTAGACGATCCGCCAGGTCTCGCCCTCATGACGCGCGACGATTTCAAGAACGGTGCGCCCGCCGAATTCTTTGAGGCTTTGACGGAAGAGTATTCTTCTCCACACTGCGCTGCATAAAAGGGCTTGGCCCACGTCACGTTGACAGCCTGGGGTCCCTCCTGAGGGCCGCAAACAAGGTTGGCTTTGGGGGCGCGAGCTTCGCTATGAGATCCGTAAGGAGACTTTCGCGATTCTGTCTGCGCCTAAAGTAGCCAGGCGGCGCTTTGGAGCCAAAACGCTGGACGGAGTCCGCCGGATATCTTTTACCCTTGCTGTTCCACTCGCTGCAAACCTTCATGTACCAGCATCTTCAAAAGAGTTTGATAACCGATTCCCTTGCGTTCAGCGATCGCTCGCGCCTTGGCAAGATCCGGCGAGGGCAAGCGAAGAGCGATCTGCACGCTTTTGGCCCGGACCAGTCTTTCAACCAGCTTCGACCCGCCAAGGCCGCCAGCCCGCTTGGCCGGCGACTGGCCCTTCAGGAACGTGCGTCCCTCGCGGCTCGCCCACCATTTTGCTTCATCCTGTTCGTCCGCGAACTTTGGGACGCCCAACCTCTTCCCTTTGCGTTCTTCCATCCTGTTACTCCTCATGTAAACGGCGCCGAAGGTAGTCGCGCTTTTGGCCGGCATCCAGTCCGTAAGCCGTGATCACCCGAATTCTTCCATTGCGCTCCGTCAAAACGACCGCTAAGAGCCGGAGACAGCGGTCTCGCCGTAATAGACGTAGCGGCATTCTCCGTCCGCATCCTGCTCGTAGGCCAGAATGGGATTGATTGAGAGAGCCTGCTCTACTTCAGCGGCAGTGACTCCGTGGGCCCTGATCTTCTTAAGATTGTGGCGATCCCACTCGAACACGCATCTCCATTGTATATGCAATGCGTATGCAGTGGTGATATCGCCACTAAGTGCCGTAAGCCTCCGCGATCGGCTCCGTGCCAAAGGAATCGGAAATAGCCGGCGTCCGTGATTCGACCAGAGGCGTTTACTTCAACGTACCCTTTTGCCCCGCCAACATCCGCCCGGCCTCGATCCGTGCTTCCTCCCATTCCTCCGGATTGTTCCGCCACACCTCGATATCCTGCATCGCCGTCTTGCCGAAGGGCCGCTTGTACACGATCCGGTTCACCAGCTTGTCGGCGGCCTCGCGATTACCGCGCTCCCCCAGCAGCCAAAAATACTCGTAATCCTGCAAACCTCTGCGCTGGGCCTTGAGCCGGATACTCGGTACCGGCTCCTGATATCCCATCACCGCTCCCCGATAGATGAGCTGCCCCGAGCCGTTATAGATCCGGTCCGCCCCCTCTTTGAAGTTCTCCGCCTCGTACCAGGCGGCGAAGGCGTTCCAGTCGAACTCCCATTCCACCCAGCCCGTCCCATACTTCCACGCCACCCATCCGATACCGCGGTTCACCAGCAAATCCAGATCGAGAAACGTGTTCGAGCCGCAGCCGGAGTTCTTCTCCTGCTCGTAGATCATCGGGCCGTAGAACCAGGTCTCCATGCCCTCCTTTTTGAGCCGCGCCACCAGGTCCGGATCGAACGAGACGGTATGGCAAACCAGCAGATCCACTTCCCGCTTGAGCTTGGACAACGCCTCCGGCGAGTATCCGCCGTCCACCCGGTATTGAAACCAGCCGCGCCCCATCGCATCGTGCAGCAGCTTGCCGTAATACAGCATCTTCTCGTAGGCTTCCTCGGCGTAGGATTCATCCAGGCCGTCCAGAAACGCGATCTTGCGTACCTTGCGTGACTGCGGGTTCTGGTCCAGGTGCTCCTTCACCTGTCGCGCGACATCCTTCCACACTGCCTCATACTCCGGAGTGCGGCCTCCCGCCGGAAGCGCCAGCGGCCAGGCGCTCGCGCGGTTGCCGTGCTTCTCCACATCGAACGGCAGCATGATGTGCTCCAGCGGCACGCCGTAGCCGGGGCCCCAGTATCCGTGCTTGCCGGTAAACGCGGACCCATCCAGGTAGCGCGCCAGGCGCTTGTCGTACTCGGTCCAGTCCAGCGTTGCCTTTCCGCTTTCGATTCTCAGCTTCGGACGATAGGCGTAAATGGCCGGTAGAAACCGGTGCTGCCGGGCCAGTTGATAGTAGGCCAGCTCCTCCTCGGGCGGCATCTCGCGCATAGAGCCGTTCCAGACGTCGCCGGTGAGGTGGTTTTCCTGAGGCAGAGCAAAGTCCCAAACCTCCAGTGCGATCTCGATCCTGGCCTCCCCGCCCTTCCAGGTGATCCGCATCTGTCCGCGATACGTCCCAGGTGGCGCCGCCGCGCGGTCGGTGGGCACGAAGACGTCCACCCAGATCCCCTGGTTCCGCTGGCCGGCAATGTTGTTGAACAGATCGGGAATCGCAAACGGAAACCCTGTCCTCAACCCTGACTTGCGGTGTGGCATCAGCGCGTCCGGATACCACGCCGGTCCCAGGGAGGAGCGTTCATATCCCGTCGTCGGGCGGCGCGCCTGCACGTACCATTCTTTGAAGAGAGCCACGTGCCGTCCGGAGATCTCCCCCCCGCCATCCCGCTTCAAAGCCGTGATCGTCACATCCACGTCGTCCACCGCACCGTCGCCCTCCACGATCGCCTGAAACGCGGTGAACTCGTTCCGCGCCGCCTTAAGCGATACCGTGCGCGTTTTGCTATCCCAGACCAGATTGCGCCGCCGGAAATCGCCGGAAGGATAGTCGGCGTGGATGTCGAGCCGCGATTCGATCACGCGGCCGTTCACCGGATCCACGCGGACGCCGTCGCTGACCGCCCATACCCGCACTTCGGACCACGCAGGAACCGCCGCCAGAATAAAAAGAAAGAAAAGCACGATGCGCATGACGATCTCCGTTCAGGGACGATACTTCAGTGCAAAAACCGACGCCTTGCCGTCGTCGCCGCCGCCGCCGAGAACCAGCAGAATCAGGTCTCGCCTTGCGTCGTACATCATCGCGCGATTCTGGCCGGCTCGTAGTGACGGATCGGCGATCGAGGTCCGCCGCCAGCTATTGCGCGCCGGCGAGTACTCCCACAGCCCCGGGCCGTAGGTGAGAAACACATCCGGGCCGGGCAGATACACCGCCTCGCGCAGGCAAGGCGGCGCTTCTCCGCCGGGCTGGCGGTTCTCCCATTTCCGCGTCTGGACGTCGAACGTCCATAGCTCCCGGCGGCTGGGGCCGGCCCCATGCAAGATCACCTGGTTGCGCTTGCTGTCGAAAGCCAGGCTGGTCATCTCGTAGAGATATTGCGGGGACCGCCCCGCCCCGCTCATCCGCTCCCACGTCGAGCCGCGCAGCAGGTAGATTGCGTTGTCTTCCACTTTTCGCGGATCGTATGGGATCTGGTATCCCGCGTCGTTCAGACGCGCGGGCCAGTTCACCGGCACGCCCATCACGCCCAGCGGCGTCGTGACCAGCGTGTCCAATCCCTCCGGCGCTGGGCCGATCACCGACCAGGTCCTGGCTTTCAAATCGTAAGAGAACGTCGCGAACTTGGAATAGCTCGAAGGCGTCTGCGCGACTGCGTCCGGCGCCGTGGCTGTCCTTGACGGATACGATTTCAACCATTCCGGCTCGTAGCCCCATGTCAGCCGGATCTGCCGGACCATGATCATGCGGTCACGGGCCGGATCGTAGGAGTAGATCCTCCGGCCGTGCTCCGTCCACGGCTCGCCGTCGAAGGTGACGCCCGCCAGGCGCGCGGCGTGATTCCAAAGACGCTCGGGGTACGACGGCGGCCTCGACTCGGGAATCCAGGTGTGCCGGGCGGCATCGTAGACATCGGTATCGCTGCCTTCGTAGCCGCAGTGCCCGCCTCCCCAGTACAGGATCTGGCCGCTGGTGCTATCGAACGTCGCGCTGCCCCAGGTGCGGGAAGGCGCCGCGCGGCCTGGATTGTCCAGCAGGATCCAGTGGTTGTTGGGCTGGTTCTCCAGGATGGATGCCGGCGGCTTCCCCGCGGGACTCTCTTCCGGTGCGCGCTTCGGCATCGGCTCATGCCTGGCCGCGGGTGCCGTGCCGCGATCCAGGCGGCCGATGCGATATCCGTAGGTCGTCCGCACCGGATAGATGATGTTGCAGCCAGTGCGATCGCCCGGCGTTTGCGTATTCGTCACCAGCACCAGCAGGCGCTTGGTCGGCGCGATGTCCGCGCTGATGTAAAAGCCGGTCGGAACCTCGCCCGGCAGGCGCGCCCAGCGGTCGGCCGCTGGATCGTAGGCCCACATATCCTTAAGATCCTTCCGGTTATATCCTCCGCCGGCGATCACCAGGCCGCTCTCCGGATCGTAGACGGTGAAATGGCCGGCGCGCGGCTCGGGTCCGCCCGGCGCCTTCGATTCGCGCCAGGTTCGCGTCCGCAGATCGAAGATCCAGGTGTCGGCCAGGTAGTATCGCTGCGCATCGCCGCCAAACAGGACCAGCGTCTGGTTGCGCGTATCGCTCACCAGCCTCGTCACCATGCGCGGCGGCGGCTGCACGGTCAGCGGCAACTGCGCCCAGTCGTTTTCCTTCACGCGATAGACCCAGGTCCCGGTATAGCCGTGGACCCGTCCGTCGCTGCCGCGCTCGGAGATATGGCCTCCGCCGAACAGCACGAACTCATCGTGTAGGGGATCGTAGGCCAGCGAGCCTCCCAGCACCGGTGGCGGCGAATGCGCCGGCCGCAGGTCCCGCCAGCGGCGGCGGGTGACGTCATACTGCGCCGTCAGGCCGCCCGTGAAATAGTAGAGCGAATTATTCTCCGGCCGGTACGCCGTCTGGTCGAAGACGATATTCAGATCGGGCCGCGGCACGCCTTCAGCGTCTTCAGTGGAGCCGCGCATCACGGTGCGCTCGCTGCCGGTAGTAATTGCCGCGTACGTGCGGGGAATGTACGCCAGAGGAAGATGGCGGCCCCATTCGCGCTCCATGCGCGGCGGCAGATGATTGGCCCACCGCCGAGCCGCGGGATCGAACGCCACCACGTCGTATTCCGGGACCGCCATCAGCGGGTTCTCCTGCAGCAGGTCCATATCCGGAGTCATGAAGCCCCACAGGATGAACTGCCCCGACTTCTCGGCGTAGCGGATCGCGCTGCCGCGCCGGCCGCCAAGCGGATCGCGGCTCAGCTCCACCCACCGATCTGGCGGCAGATCCTGTGCCAGGGCGGCGATGCCCAGGAGGAGACCACTGCTGTAGACCGGAACCGTCCAACCCGCGAATTTGTATCCACTGCTCTTTCGCATAAGCCTTCATGCTGTCTTAACGCACCAACACGACAGTGTAACCCGGACTTCGCGATAGGTTCCTGCGATCTGTTCTCAGGCCCCTAAACGTTGTGGTACTGGTTTTACGGGCACCTCAACGGGGAGAATGTTTACTCTCAAAGACGTTTTTCCAGCCGGGACGCCAAAAAGTGTTACCCCCGGAAAAAAGGGATTTCCGATGAACACACTGAATAAGAGCTTTGTGCATCACCTCTCACTAAAGGGACTTCTAGTGAATCTCCGCGCCGCTTCCGTGCTTTTCGTATTCGCCTTCGCCGCCGTTTCGCTCCAGGCGCAAAATCCCGCAACCCCCCTGCAAGCCGGTGAAAACATCCACACGCTCGCCGCCGACCTGACGGCACTGACGGCTCGTGTCGCCAAGCTGAAGGGGCAGATCACAGCGGCCCGACCTTGTTGGCACTTATAGCTTTCACGGTATCCAAGTCGAACTTGGCGCGGGCCCCGCCCCGCCGCAGTCTCCTCGTATATATTTGTGGGGACCATTACGCTGAACGCGGGCGGCAGTGTGTCTCTATCAACCCAGCGCCGGCGAACGGAAACACGCTAACTTTTACAACCCCGCCTACGGTGTTCGCCTTTCAAGGCAGCGGGAATGGAGGCGGAAACTCCACTTGGACGTACCTCAATAGCTCTGTCACAATTGCCGCAGGAGCCCCGCCGCTCAGCGTCGGCGCGGGCGGCCGCCTCTTGATCGGCGCGTCCGCTAACCACTCCGACGGCACCGACGTGGTACTGATCGGGATGCGGCTGCAGTAAGCCGGCACTCGCCCGTCCAGACTCGCTCTCGGCGCCGCCCACACCACGGAACGTTGTTCCTCCCGTTTTCCGCATGGTACACCTAATAGCGTGTCAAGGAGAACGCGATGAAGGAATTCGTTGAGAGGAACCTGGACGTGCTCCAGAACATCGAATCGGCCATTGTTCAGGCGCACCGGGCCGACCCGTCCTTGCTCGACTTGGACGTGAAGGACGCCATCGATGCCCTTGTCCGCCACTATCACAGCGTGGAAGAACAACGCACTCCTTCGGCGATCAAATTGACCGAGCGCGCGCAACGCATCTTCAGCTCAATTCAGGTGGTGTGCGAGTGGCGCTTGGGCAACTCGCCATTGCCGAACGAGGCCGGGCCGCCGGAATCGGAGATCCCGGTTTCGGTTCTCGTCAAGTGCCTGCGCGAGATCCAGAAGTCGATTGCACGCTGGTCCCGTCAAGGTGGCCGGAAGGGTTACCTCGACTTTGTCATTCAGTACGTGCAGTAGCGCGGTCTCCTTGACGGAGCACCTTCGCTGCATCACACTGGAGGGCGAGGAGTAAACGGCGCCCGGCGGCACGCCTTCAAGGCGCTGCCTGAGCGTTCTGCATATGGATCGTCTGTTCACTGGACTTACGCTGGGGATCATGTTGTGCGCAGTCCCGCCACGGACCGCATCCGCTCAGAATGCATCCGGCGACTCCGACTACTTCGAGTCCAAGGTGCGCCCCGTCCTGGCGGCGAACTGTTATGCCTGCCACGGGCCGTCGGCCAAAACCGCGTTCGGCAACCTGCGCCTGTCCAATCGGGAATCCATCCTGAAAGGCGGTGACTCCGGTCCAGCCGTGGTCCCAGGGAATCCGGACGACAGCCTCCTCATCCGCGCGGTCCGGCAGGAAGGCGCCGTGAAGATGCCGCCCAGCGGCAAATTGAAGCAGCCCGATGTGGACGCGCTGGCCGAATGGGTGAAGCGAGGCGCTCCCTGGCCTGCGGATTCAGCCGCGGCGCGCCCGCCCGACGTCCGGACGGCAGCCAAAAGCGTGGAAGAGCGGCGCAAGGATCATTGGGCCTGGCAGCCGGTTCGCAAGCCCGAGCCGCCGCGCGTGGCGAGCGCCAACTGGTCACAGGACCCGGTGGACCGGTTCGTCCTCGGCAAACTCGAGCAGGCCAAACTGTCGCCGGCGCAGGACGCCGATCCCTACACGTTGATTCGCCGCGTCTACTTCACCATCGCCGGCCTGCCTCCCAAGCCGGAGGAGGTGGACGCCTTCGTGAAGGACCCGTCCCCGGAAGCGCTCGAAGCCGTGGTCGACCGCCTGATCCGCTCGCCGCACTTCGGCGAGAAATGGGGACGCCAGTGGCTGGACTCTACCTACTTCGCCGACACCATCGATGTGGGCCGCCGCATTCCGGCTCCCCATGCCTGGAGATACCGCGACTACGTCATCGATTCCTTCAATCAGGACAAGCCTTTCGATCAACTGATCCGTGAGCAGGTCGCCGGGGATCTGCTGCCGTACCAGACGCCGGAACAGCGCCGGCGCCAGTTGACCGCTACCGGCTTTCTCAGTCTCGGCCCGTGGGCCCTGGTGAACGCCGACAAGGATCAACTGAAGATGGACGTCGCGGACCTGCAGATCGATCTGATCGGCAAATCGTTCCTCGGTGTGACGGTGGCTTGCAGCCGCTGCCACGATCACAAGTTCGATCCCATCCCGCAGAAGAACTACTACGCCGTCGCCGGAATCCTGACCAGCACACAGACCCTCAAGGGCATCATGACCGATGTCTTCAGCGATCTGAACCGCGTGCGGCTGCCGGAAACGCAATCCGAGGCCGCGGTGTACGAAAGGGAAACCGCGAAGTTCGACGCGCAGCTCCGTGAGATGAAGAGCCGCGAGGAATCGCTGGACAAAAAGAAGCAGGACCTTGACGCGAAGCTCGCGGCGCTCCGCGGACCCAGCCAGCCGGAGAAGACCCCGGAGAGCGAAGCCCTGACCAAGGAGAGCGGCGACATCGAGTCCCGGCTGAACGAACTTAAAGGCCGCATCAAGCTGCTGGAATACATGAAGCCGGCGCTGCCGCTGGCCTATGCTGTGGAAGACGCGGAGACGCCGTCCAATTGCCGCATCAACATCCGCGGGAACGCCCACATGCTGGGCGATGAAACTCCGCGCGGCTTCGTCGAGATCGCCACCATCGGGCAGCCGCCCCCCATCGCCAAGGGCAGCGGACGGCTGGAGCTGGCGCAGTGGCTGTCCAGCGCTTCGAACCCGCTGACTCCCCGCGTCTACGTGAATCGCGTCTGGCACGCCGTGTTCGGAGCGGGGATTGTCCGCAGCCTCGATAATTTCGGAGTGCGCGGTGACCGGCCCAGCCATCCCGAGCTGCTCGATTACCTCGCCGCCCGGTTCGTGGAAGAGGGCTGGTCGGTGAAAAAGCTGGTGCGCGAGTTGGTTCTCTCCCGGACCTTCCGCATGGCGAGTCCGGCCAACCGCGCGGCCCTTGAGGCAGACCCCGAAAACCGGCTCCTTTGGCGCATGAATCGCCAGCGGCTCTCGGGCGAGGAAATTCGCGACGCCATGCTGGCCATCAGCGGCCAGTTGGACGAAGGCCGCGGCGGCCCGGGGCTGGCCCTGGAGCTACCCGGCAACCTCAAGCCGTTCGAGCCCACCTTCATCGACGAAAAAATGCGCTTGCGGGAAGCCGTGAAGAATCGCCGCACCGTCTACCTGCCCGTGCTGCGCAAAAGCCAGCTCGATTCCCTCGACATGCTGAACCTCTTCGGCTTTCCGGATGCGAACCAGATCAACGGGCAGCGCGCCGCCACCAACGTCCCGACCCAGGCGCTGTACCTGATGAATTCGCCTTTCTACCACGAGCAGTCGAAGGCGCTGGCCCGCCTGACCGAGGAGCGCGACGGGCTCTACGACCGCGCCCGCGTCGCCGAGCTGATCTGGCGTGTGTACAACCGCCGCGCGGCGGAAGAAGAGATCCGCCAGGGCCTGGACTTCGTCTACGAGCTGGAGCGGACCCTGCGGCGCCAGCCCAAGCCTCCCGCCAACGCGCTCGAAGAAGCCTGGACGCGCTATTGCCAGACGCTGTTCGCATCAAGTGAATTCCTTTTCAGAAGCTGAGGAGCCGAATCGCAGTCATGCCCTATCCATCGACGTTTCCACTTTCCCGCCGCGAATTGCTGAACAAAGCGGCTTGCGGTTTCGGCTCCGTGGCCTTGGCCGCGCTGTGCGCGGAGCGCTCTCGCGCCGCCGAAACCAACCCGCTTGCTGCCCGGACTCCGCACTTCGCTCCGAAGGCCCGCCAGATCATCTTCCTCTGGATGCAGGGCGGTCCGTCCCACGTCGACTTGTTCGAGTACAAGCCCCGCCTTCAGAAGCAGAGCGGAGACGCGCTGCCGTTCGAATTGCCGAAAACGCGCGTGCTCACCGACAGCGTGAAGAACACGCGGCTGATGGGTCCGATTTCGAATCTGGCCCAACGCGGCCAGAGCGGCCTCTATGTCTCGGAATGGCTGCCGCACCTGGCGGAAAAGGCCGACGAGCTCTGCCTGCTCAGCGGCATGAACACGGACAGCGAGGCGCACGCGCCTGCCGTCCGCACGCTGCACACCGGGTCCAGCGTGTTTATCCGCCCGTCGATGGGAGCCTGGGTCACCTACGGCCTGGGCACGGAAAACCAGAACCTTCCGGGCTTCGTCACCATCCGTCCCGACCTGTTCGGAGACGGTGGCAATCCGCAGCTTTATGGCGGCGCTTTTCTGCCCGCGGCCTATCAGGGCACGCCGCTCGGCGAAGCGCTGCGCGGCCCGTCCGCCATGACGCCTCCCAATCCTGACATCCGCTACCTGGAGGATCCCTCAATCGATCCCGCCGCCCAACGGCGGCAGATCGACTTCCTCCAGGCGATGAACCGGCGTCACGTCGACAAGCTCGGCGGCGACCGCGAAATCGAGGGGCTGATCCAGTCCTTCGAGCTTGCATTCCGTATGCAGGCCGAGGCGCCCGGCGTCCTGGATATGTCGAAGGAAACCAAAGCCACGCTCGACCTGTACGGCATCGGCGAAAAGGACACCAACGAGTTCGGACAGCAATGCTTGATGGCGCGTCGCATGGTGGAGTCCGGCGTCCGTTTCGTACAGATCACGTCCGTCGACTGGGACCACCACGCCTACATCAAGAAGGGCCTGATGTCGAAATGCAAGTCCGTGGATAAGCCGATCGCCGGCCTGCTGACCGATCTCAAAGCCCGCGGCCTGTTGCAGGACACTCTGATTCTCTGGTCCGGCGAGTTCGGCCGCACCCCCTACCGCGAGCTGAACCCCAAGGTGAAGCAGGCCGAAGGCATGGAGGGCCGCGAGCACAACCCCTATGGGTTCACCTGCTTCATGGCCGGCGCCGGAGTGAAAGGCGGTATGCAGCACGGCGCTACTGACGAATTCGGCTACCGGGCAGTGGAAGGCCGCGTCGACATTCACGACCTGCACGCCACCATGCTGCACATCCTCGGCATCGACCATGAGCGCCTCACCTACCGTTACAGCGGCCGCGATTTCCGCCTGACCGACGTTTACGGCAACGTCGTGAAGGAGATCCTCAGTTGAGGGGTGTAGTGTATCGGCGCCCCGGGAACAGTTGAGAAATCTTAACCGTTAGTTTAGGATTCTCATATGCGCTTTGTTCCCCGCGCCCTTCAGCCGGCTGTTCTGGAAGCGGCTCGCGGCTTCCCCGCCGTCGTAATCACCGGGCCACGCCGGGCCGGGAAAACCATGCTCCTCCGGCGCCTCTTTCCAAACGCCAGCTACGTGCTGCTCGAAGACCCCGACGTGCAAGCCCGCGCACGCTCGGATCCCCGAGCCCTGATTGAAGAGCTCCAGCTACCTGTCCTTTTCGACGAGATCCAGAACGTGCCGGAGCTATTGCCGTACATCCGGACCCGCATCGATCAGAAGCCGCGCCAAATGGGCCAGTGGCTGTTCACCGGCTCTCAGGAGGCCCCCCTGATGCAAGGAGTCAGCGAATCCATGGCGGGGCGCGCGGCGATCCTGCAACTGCTGCCGTTCAGTGTCACCGAGACTGATCGTGTGACTCTCCTGCTGGGCGGCTATCCGGAGGTCCTGGAGCGCCCGAGGGGGCGCGGCCTCTGGTTTAGTTCATATATCCAAACGTATCTGGAGCGGGACGTTCGCGCCATCATTAACATTCGCGACCTTGCGACGTTCCGGCGTTTCCTCGCCCTGCTGGCCAGCCGGCACGGGCAGATTCTGAACAAGACGGATCTGGCCGCTCCTCTCGGCGTTTCCGTGCCGACCGTCGGCGAGTGGCTGCATGTCCTGGAGATCACCGGGCAGATCATCCTGGTGCCGCCCTACTTCAACAATTTCGGCAAGCGCCTCATCAAGTCACCCAGGGTGTACCTGGGAGACTCCGGGCTGGCTTGCTATCTGCTGGGAATCGCGACGCAGGCGGAACTGGACCGGTCGCCGTTTCTCGGCGTCTTATTCGAAGGTTACGTTGCCGCGGAGATCGTCAAGAGTCAGATCAACCAGGGCCGCCGGAAGGAACTGTACCATTTTCGCGATCAGCAGGGACTGGAGGTCGATTTCCTCTTTCCGAGCGGCCATGGCAGCCTGTGGATGGTGGAGTGCAAAGCGTCCAAGACCGTGGTCCCGGCCATGGCGCGGCCGCTATTATCCTTGCGCCAGTCCATGGAGAGCAAAACGCCGATCCGGATGAGCGTCGTGCACCGCCCGTCTACTACGGCGCCGCCGAGCCGGGCGCTGGCGCCGGGAATCGAAGCTCTCGATGTGAACACATTTGCCGATACTCTAGGTGGTGCACGGGAGCGGTCTTCCAAAGTCAAGCGGAGCCCCGCGCGCCCAAAGCAGTGATCGCGTATCCATTTTGGCGTCCCGATCGGGTCTTTGGTTTTCGGTGAGGGGCGTACGGAATCGGTCGGTTCTTCGCCTAACAATGGCCGATTAGCGTCGTCGGCGCTCACTTTTCTGCAAATGCCGAGGCGTGATCTTCTACAGCCGGTTCAAAATTTCGGCGCCTTTGCGCCGTCAGCCGGTACCGCCACCGCCGGCTCGAGTTCCCAACGCAGGCGGTCATCGAGTTGCAGCCCGACCCGGTAGCGCGCCCCCGACGACCGGCAATACCGCACCGTGGCATTGCCTTCCAGATCGCGCTGTCCCGACCGCAGCCGCACCTTCGCCAAAGGCGGCAACGGTTGTGGAACCTCGATCGCCAACCCGCTTTCCGAAGCATTGATGACTTTTGCGTCGGAGACACATAGGCGGCCCTGTCCGTCTTGCCAGGAAACGCGCAGGCGGTCGTTACCCACCATGAAGCGCTGATCGTGCCGTAGCTCTGACATCTGACTCTATTCTCCCCCCCCGCTTCACCGCCGGTCAACGCTTGCAGTTCCAGAGCTGTGTACCAAGCCGTAATAGCCTAATTAGCTTAGTTTAGAATCGGCTACGGTCGTACTACCATTGCCGCCACACCTCCCTAAGGGGGGTCTTATGCGACCACGCCTACGATACGTGCCGTTCCCGTCGAGTACTGCGTTCTCTGGACGACACGCGAGACTTTTCCCGGAGCTCGTACCCCGCTCATAGGAGTTTCAGTTTCAATAACATAAAACCATCAGGGACCTCCTAGGGAACACCGCTGGTGGATCCTGAATCCAGCCGGTCATCTCCTTCACTTAGTACTTCACCCGATGGCGGTCCATTCCTGTTACCCCAATAATGAGGGCATGTCCAGGCTCCTCGGAGGATTCGGATTTCTGCTTTTCCTGTTTAACGCAGCGGCTTCGGCCCAGAACCCAACCGCCACCATCAGCGTGGATGTGGCCGCCAACCGCCGCGCTATCAACCCCAACGTCTATGGCGTGGCACACGCCAGTACCCAGCAGCTTACCGACCTCAACGTGCCCCTCAACCGCAATGGTGGCAACAACACCTCGCGATACAACTGGCAGGTCAACGGCGACAACCGCGGCCAGGACTGGTATTTCCAAAGTATCGGCGACACCAGTGCCACCGCTGGAGAGCGCGGCGACACCTTCATCTCTAACGCCAAGGCCGCGAACGCCCAAGCCATGCTGACCGTTCCCATGGTCGGCTACGTCGCAAAGTTGGGAGCCAACCGGACGAAACTCGCCAGCTACTCACAAGCCAAGTACGGAGCTCAAACCGGAAACGACTGGCAGTGGTTTCCCGACGCCGGTAACGGCGTCCTTGCCAGCACCGGCCAGCTCATTACCTGGAACGATCCGCTGGATGCCAACGTCGCCGCCGACTCCTTGTTTCAGCAGGGCTGGATGCAGCACCTGGTCACCCGCTGGGGCCAAGCCACCGGTGGAGGGTTGAAATATTACATTCTGGACAACGAGCACAGCATCTGGCATTCCACCCACCGCGACGCGCATCCCACCGGCGCTACCATGGATGAGATCAAGCTGAAGATGCTGGACTACGGCGCGCGCATCAAAGCGGTAGATCCTTCAGCACTTGTAGTGGGACCCGAGGAATGGGGCTGGAGCGGCTATTTCTTCTCCGGATACGATCAGCAATACGGCAGCCAGCACGGCTGGAGCAACCTGCCGGACCGCGTCAACCACGCAAACGCCGACTACCTGCCCTGGCTGCTGGGCCAGATCAAGGCCGACGGCCGTCATCTGCTGGATGTCTTCACGGTGCACTACTATCCGCAAGGCGGCGAGTTTTCGAACGACACCAGCACCGCCATGCAGCAACTGCGCAACCGCTCCACGCGGTCGCTGTGGGATCCCACCTACGTCGATCCCACCTGGATCAACGACACCGTAAAACTGGTGCCTCGTCTGCGAAGCTGGGCGGACACTTACTACTACGCTGGCACGCCGATCGGAATCACCGAATACAACTGGGGCGCAGAAAGCCACATCAACGGCGCGACCACCCAGGCCGACATTCTGGGCATTTTCGGACGCGAAGGTCTGGATCTGGCGGCGCGCTGGACCACGCCCGACGCTTCCACGCCCACCTACAAGGCCATCAAAATCTATCGCAACTACGACGGCTCCAAATCGGCGTTCGGTGACACTTCGGTCAAGGCGACGGGCCCTAATCCGGACAACGTGTCGGCGTTCGCCGCCGAGCGTACAGCGGACGGAGCGCTGACCGTGATAGTCATCGCGAAATATTTGACTGGATCCACTCCGGTGAACCTGCAGCTCGCGAACTTCCAGGCCGGCACAGCCTCCCAGGTATGGCAGTTGACCTCATCGAACGCAATTGGGCGGCTGGCTGACGTCGCGGTCTCCGGCGGCGCCATCTCCACCAGCGTGCCGCAGCAATCCATCACGCTCTTCGTGATTCCGAAGTCGCAGGGCGCCAATCAGCCGCCCGTCGCCGCGGCGACCGCGAATCCCACCTCGGGCATCGCCCCTTTGGCGGTGAACTTCAGCGGCGCTGGTTCCTCCGACCCCGACGGCACAATTTCGAGCTACGCCTGGACCTTCGGCGATGGCGGGACTGGCTCCGGCGTCACCGTGAGCCACACCTATCAAACCCCCGGGACCTATACCGCTACGCTGACGGTCACCG
>JACXTT010003409.1_pt1 | contig 24450 bp, 16 predicted proteins | sample 9270951 | NCBI WGS metagenome assembly JACXTT01 (sample SAMN15532306, study PRJNA645909) | rock metagenome | isolation source: weathered quartz diorite | place: Puerto Rico | collected 2017-06-21
TTTAGCACCGGTGGGCCAGTCGTCTACTGCACTGCGACGGTGACCGGCGGCGAGGCCAGGCCGGCGGTGGTAACCACTACCGGAACTTTGCCGCCGGGAGTCACACCAGAAGGCAACACCAGCACGATCGGGTAGATTCCCGGCAGCCCGGGAGTGAGCCCCTGGAAAAGAACGCTGGACGGGCCGCCGCCCAACCCCCCCCCGTGTCGGCCTTACCAACCGGCGTGGGTACGGACCGCTTGATCGGAAGGCCCACCACGCCCGGCACTTTCGTTTTCACGCTGCAAGCCGACAACGGTGGGGATCCGCCGGCGCAGAAGACCATCACTTTCTCTGTGAATCCGCCCGTGGCGATCACCACCGCGGCGGTTCTTCCCACCACCAACCAGGCATCCGCGAACGCCTATTCTCTGGCGCTGGCAGCTACCGGCGGTACGCCACCCTACGTATGGACGCCTTCAGCGGGGCTGCCGCCCGGGATAAACTTGAGTCTGGGCGGCGTCCTCACGGGTACCGCGACCGCAAGCGGCCCCTTCTCCTTTACCGCGCTCGCCACCGACGCCGTCGGAGCCACTGCCTCGCGCCTTTTCGCCCTCAACGTCAATCCTCAGCTTGCCCTGAGCGCGGTCGGCGCCTTTGACGCCACCGTGGGGAAGCCTTACAGCTACGGAGTGAACGCCGGCGGGGGCACGCCTCCTTATACCTGGTCGCGTGTCGCCGGCACCATCCCGCCTGGGCTCACGCTCAACACATCCAACAGCGTGGTCTCCGGCACTCCCACCACTGCCGGCACGTTCACCTACACTCTCCGCATCACCGACTCCAGCTTCCCCGGAGATTTCCGCGACATCCCGATCTCCATCAGCGTTTTCAATCCGATCGTGATCGCCAATCCGGCAACCCTCCCCGCCGCCACAATCGGCCGCCCGTATTCGCAAACCCTCACTGCAACCGGCGGAAGTCCGCCTTTCCTCTTCTCGCTAAGCGGCGGCTCGCCGCCTGCTGGAATTAATTTGGTCGGCAACACTCTTACTGGAACTCCAACGGCCATCCAGACCGCTGCGTTCACCATTGACGCTTCGTGCTGTTTCATCGTATTCGCATCGAAACCGTTTACGCTCGCCGTGAACGACGTGCCCTCCGTCACCACGTCGAGCCTGCCCACAACGACGGTGGGCGCAACTTACAACCAGACCCTCACCGGAACCTCCGGCAGCATCCCCTACACCTGGTCGGTGATTTCCGGCGCCCTGCCCGCCGGCCTGACTCTAAACCCATCTACAGGAGCGATCACCGGCGCCGCCACCACCGCCGGTACGTTCAACCCCACCTTCCAGCTCTCCGACCTGAACGGCGCTACCGCCTCGCGCCCGCTCGTCATCGTCGTGAATCCCGGGCTGACCTTCACCGCCGCGGCCGCCCTTCCTCGCGCCGACATCGGCTCCGCCTATTCCACGGCTCTCGGCCCCAGCCAGGGAACAGCGCCCTACGCGCTGGCGGTCATCAGCGGGCAGATTCCGGCGGGCCTTGTTCTGGACACTTCCACAGGCGTGATCAGCGGCTCCGCCACGCAATCCGGCGCCTTCCAGTTCACCGTCAAGCTCAACGACAGCGCCGGCGCCGGCATCCAGAAAACTTTCACGCTTCTGGCTTACAACCCGCCGTCGTTCATCACCACAAGCTTGCCCGCCGGATCGGTCGGCGTGCCTTACTCCGCCTCCGTCAGTGTGCGGAACGGCGTGAGCCCTTTCACATTCACCGCCGGGACGCTGCCGCCGGGACTGCATCTGGACTCCACCGGTAACATCAGCGGAACGCCCACCACCGAAGGCTCTTTCGGCTTCAGCGTCACCGCCACCGACAGCCAGTCAATCGCGATCTCCACTTCTTTTTCAATCGTGATCGCCGTACCGCTGAAAATCTCCGCCCCCAGCCCGCCGCCCGGCATCACCGGGATCAGTTACCTCTATTCGTTCAGCGCTTCCGGCGGAACCATTCCATATAAGTGGACCGTCCCCACCGGTACGCCTCCCACCGGGCTCAGCCTCAACCAGGCCAGCGGCCAGCTCAGCGGCGTCCCGACCGCGCCGGGGACGTTCACTTTCACCGTCCAGGTAATCGACGCCGCCGGAGCGACAGCCCAGGCGTCCGCCTCCGTCGACATCGCCGCAGGAGCGACTATCACTACCTCTTCGCCTCTTACCGCGGGCATCGCCGGCCTGGCATATTCGGCGTCATTTGCGGCCGCGGGCGGCACTGCCCCCTACACCTTTAGCCTGGGCGCCGGGACGCTTCCGGCCGGACTCGCGCTCGGCGCAAGCGGCTCCCTCTCCGGCACTCCGTCGGAATCCGGAGTCTTCGCATTCGGCGTGCAAGTGAAGGATCAGGCCGGCTCTACGTCCACGAAGTCCTTCAGCCTGACCGTCGCGCCGTCGCTGAAAGTCTCTCCGCTCACGCTTTCGTTCAAGGCGGTCTCCGGAGGCCTGGCGCCCGCGCCGCAAAACCTCTCCGCCATCACGTTATCGCCCGGGATTCCGGTTTCTATCTCGGCGTCCGGCGGAGGAAGCTGGCTGACGCTCCAGCAGCTCAATTCCAATTCGCCAGTTCTCACCAGCGTCGCGGTGGATCCGCTGGCGCTCGATCCGGGGCGGTACACGGCCAGCATCAACGTCTCCGGTACAGGCACCACTCCCGCCGGCCAGACCGTGGCCGTGGTCTTCGACGTGGATCCGCCGCCGCCGGGACGCCTGACCGCCGACCCCGGTTCGCTGACTTTCTCCACGGTGCAAGGCGGCCCCGGCGGCAGCAATCCGGTCACCATTTCAGCGGCCGGCGGCCCGGCCCGCTTCACCGCGTCGGCATCCACGGACAACGGCGGCGGCTGGCTCAGCGTCTCCTCCGGAGGCGGATCCCTGACACCCGCCAAGCCCGTGACGATCGGCGTCTCCGTCAATCCCGCGGGCCTCGCTCCCAATACCTACACCGGGACGGTCGTGATCGCCAACACCGCCGGCGGCGCGGGCACGCGCATCGGCGTTACCCTCACGGTCAGCCGCGCCACGCGCAGCATGATCCTCTCGCAGAGCGGCCTGACGTTCCTCGCGGTGGCCGGAGGAACCTCTGCCGCCGGCGTCCGCTCGGTCAGCGTCATCAACGGCGGGCAGGGCGTCATGAACTGGACCGCCTCGCCCGCCCCCGCCCGCCCCGGCCAGCCCGCGCCCGGATGGCTGAGCGTGACGCCCCAGGCCGGTGCCAGCGACGCCTCCAAGGCGCCGCCGGCGTTTATCGTAACGGCAGACCCCACCGGGCTCGAAGCCGGCGAATATTACGGCCGCGTGCTGGTGGAATCCTCTGACGCCGCTAACGCACCGCAGGCGGTTTCGGTAGTACTCAATGTCGCGCCCGGAAACCTCGGGCCCACCGTGTCGCCAAGCGGCCTGCTCTTCGTCGCCCCGCCCGGGGGTCCCGATCCACCGCGCCAGAGCGTCACCATCACCAACCTGACGCAAGGCGCGCTCTCTTATGCGTCTTCGGTCCGCACCGAGCGCGGCAACTGGATTTCTTACTCTCCCGCCTCCGGCACTCTGCCCGCCCGAGGCTCGGCCACGCTCAACGTGCAGGCGATTGTCGGGCGTCTGGACGCCGCAGTCCGCCTTGGCGTGATCACTCTTCAGTTCTCCGATGGCACGGTGCTCAGCATCGACCTCGCCCTGATCTTGCCGGCCGCCGGGCCGGCCAGCGGAGCGGCGAGTTCCAAAGCCCCACCCGCCGCGGGCGGATGTGCGCCCACGCGCCTGGTCCCCATCTTCACCAGCATTTCCGCCGGGTTCAGCGTCCCCGCCGCCTGGCCGACTCCGCTCGAGGTCAAAGTCGTCGACGATTGCGGAATTCCGCTGGGCCAGGGAAGCGTCGTATCCAGCTTCTCCAACGGCGACCCGTCGCTCCCGCTGCGCGGGCTGCGCGACGGCTCCTGGGCCGGCACCTGGGTGCCGCGCGGCCCGGACAAATCCATCACCGTGACAGGGAATTCCCGCAACACGGACGCGACGCTGCTCGGCACGGCACGCGCCACTGGCGGCCTCGGCTCTCTGCCTAAACCGCCGGTGGTCGCCTCCAGCGGCGTGTTCAACGCGGCCAGCCTCGTCGCCAACGCGCCCGTAGCGCCGGGATCGATCATCTCCATTTTTCGGAACCCGCCTGTCGGACGGCCTGCAAGTGGGCCAGGACGTTCCGCTGCCCACCGAGCTGGCCGACACTCAGGTCCTGATCGCGGGTCAGCCCGTGCCTCTGCAATTCGTCAGCGAAGGCCAGATCAACGCCATCATCCCGTACGACATTCCGGTCAATACGCAGCAGCAGGTGGTCATCCGCCGAGGCCTGACCATCACTGTGCCCGAACCGGTAACCATCGCGCCCGCGCAGCCGGCGGTATTTACCGTCGACTCCACTGGCAAGGGCCAGGGTATTGTCGTCGACACCAGTTTCCGCGTGGTGAATGCTGGGAACCCGGCCGCTGAAGGCGACGCCCTCATCGTCCTGTGCACCGGCCTTGGTGAAGTGGCCCCGCCGGTGGCCGCCGGATCGCCCGGCCCCTCCGACCCGCTGGCTGTCACCGCTACCCCTGTCCAGGCCACGCTCGGCGGCGTGCCGGCAGCGGTTGGTTTCTCCGGCCTCGCTCCCGGCCTGATCGGTATCTATCAGGTCAACCTGACCGTGCCCGGCGGCATCCCCCCGGGCGACCAGGTGCCGGTCATCCTGACCATCGGCGACCGCGCCAGCCCGCCGGTCACGGTCTCCATCCGGTAAACTCGGCCGTGTGACGAATTTGTCTCCACGCCTGGGCGATCCGCCGCGTCATAAAATGAAGAAGAGTATGTCACTACCCGCCAACCGCAGCCGCAAAGGCTTTTCCCTGATCGAATTGCTGATCGTGATTGCGATCATTCTGATCATTGCCGCTATGGCGATGCCCCGGCTGAACACCGCCCGGCGTCAGGCCTTCGAAACCGGAGCGTTACGAGCGGTCGCGGCAATCCACGCTGCCCAGGCGCAGTATTACTCCCAGTTCGGACGCTACGCGAACACTCTTCAGGAACTCGGTCCCCCCGCCAGTGGCCCCGCCGGCCCGAACGGCGCGGACCTGGTGGGCACTGACCTCGCCGCCGGCGAAAAGAGCGGCTTCCGCTACGTCATGCAGACTACGCCCACCGGCTACACCATCAATGCCAACCCGGTCGCCTTCGGCAATACCGGCAGCCGGACGTTTTTTTCCGATCAGACGCTGACCATACGCCAGAATTTCTCCGCCGAGCCGGCGACAGCGAGTAGTCCCGAAATCAAGTAGGCGCGCCCTGCATACAGGACATCGGACGCGCGCTCTCACTTGACCTTGCTGTGAATCCTATCCTGGATCCAGTGCTTATCCCACCACTCCACCGGATTTATCTGTACTCCGCCGGCCTGCATCGAAAAATGTAGATGATCGCCGCCCGCCAGCCCAGTCGCGCCGCTTCGGCCCAGCGCCTGCCCCTTCTTCACGCTTTCGCCGTCTTTCACCCCGATTTCGCTCAGATGCCCGTAAATCGACTGCAACCCGTAGCCGTGGTCCACCACAACGCAATTGCCGTAGATCCCCAGATTCCCCGCATACACCACCTTGCCGCTGTTCGCCGCCTGGACGGCAACGTTCTTCGTCACCGAGAGATCGAAGCCCAGGTGCACCTGCTGGTCCACCTTTTTACCCTCGTAGACGTAAGTGCGGCGATCGGCGAAGCTGGACTCCACCTTCGAGTTCGCCTCTTGCGCGAAGGGCTCCGTCCAGAGAAACCGTTCTTCGGTCTTCAATTTCAGATTGGCCAGGACCTCGTTGTCCCGATGGCGCATCGCCCCATTGATCCTCAGGAACCGGTCCAGCAGGCTGCCCGCCCCGCCCGGCTCGATCTGGTTCACTACCTTCGTCACGAATCTTTCATCGATCGCCAGGTCGCGCGACTTGAATTTCTTGGGGAACACCTTGTGCCAGAATCGCGCCGTCACCTCCGCTCCGCCGGCGTCCCGCGCATACACCACTGGTTCCGTATCCGCCGGCGTGTCCCATGAAAACGCAAAGAGCGAAAAGCGTTCGCCCTTTGTGGAGCCCGGCAACGGAAAGCTGCGGAATGTCTGCTTGCCCACCCGGACTCCCGCCTCGGTCCATGCGCCCGAAGGAGTCAACAGCACCAGCTCGCAGCCGCCCTGGTTGATGTAGTGCTGCAAGCCGTCCGCGGTCACCCGTAGCGGTTCGGTCACCACCTGCACCTCGGCCACCGCCGAATCTTCGGCCGCGCCGAAATCGTTGGACGTCGATTCGACGTAAAGCCGGGCCGCTCCGGCTTTCAGCGACGGCACACTCTTCAGTCCAACTGAAAATCGCGCTTCCCGTGGCGCCTCGCTCCGCCGCCAGAACAACCATCGTGAAGGCGGCTCGGTTTTCTGATAGAGCGTATGCCGGACGCCGTTCTGCTCGACACCCGCCGTCAGCCGCCGCACGCCATGCGAGTTGGTCACGCGCACCCGTACCGGCGTGTCCGAGCTGATCACTTTGGGAGGCGAGTCGAACCCGACAATGCTATGACCCGAGAGAAAGTACAACGCCGCCAGCCCCGCGGCCGGCAGCAGCAAAACCACAACCAGGAGTTTCTTCACTATTTCTTAGTCCAGGTATCGATCCAATCGAGAAACGTCTTGTACCACAGAATGGAATTCTGAGGTTTCAGCACCCAGTGCCCCTCATCTGGAAACACCAGCAGCCGGGAAGGCACTTTCATCAGTTGTAGCGCGGTGAAAAGGTGGAGCCCCTGCCCTAAAGGTACGCGATAGTCCTGCTCGCCGTGAACCACCAGCGTCGGCGTCCGGAATTCGCGCACGAAGTGGCTCGGCGACCAGCGGCCGTACGCTTCAAAATTGCTCCACGGCATGCCGCCGAATTCCCAGATGGGGAACCACAGCTCTTCCGTCTCGCCGGCCTCGCTGCGCAGGTCGAACACGCCGTCGTGCGAGACCATGGCCTTGAACCGCTGCGTATGGCCCAGCAGCCAGTTCACCATGTAACCGCCGTAGCTGCCCCCCGCGGCCGCCATGCGGTTAGCGTCCACATAAGGCAGCTTCACCGCATAGTCGGTCACAGCCATCAGGTCTTCGTAGGCGCGGCCGCCCCAGTCGTTACTGATCTCATCGGTGAACTTCTGTCCATAGCCGGTGGACCCGCGGATGTTCGGCATTACCACTACATATCCCGCCGAAGCGAACACTTGCGCGTTCCAGCGGTAGGTCCAGGATTGCCCCCAGTTTCCCTGCGGGCCGCCGTGGATCAACAGCAGCAGCGGGTATTTTTTTTCCGCGTCGAAACCCGCCGGCTTCACCAGAAAGCTGTGGACTTTGGTTTGCTCCGCGCCGTCCACCCAGAAATCTTCGAGTGCGGTCAACTGGTGCGCGTCGAGTACGTCGTCGTTCAACTTGGTCAGCGCTACCGCCGGCCCGCCCCCAGACGACGCGCGGAAGATCTCCACCGGCCGCGATCCGTTCTGCTCCGTGTAGATCATCGTCTTGCCGTCGGGCGTGAACTGCATGTCGTCCAGCGTGGACTCTCCGCTCACGGCCACCCGCGCGGCGCCGCCCGTCACCGGCAGAAACTGGATCGATTGCCGCCCGCGATCCTCTACCGTGAAGAAGATCCGCGACGAATCGGGTCCCCATGAAAAGCTGTTCACCCAGCGGTCCAGCGCTTCGGTCAGGTTGCTCACCTTGCCCGTGGCCCGCTCCAGCACCAGCAGCCGCCAGCGGTCGCTCTCGTACCCCGCGCGAAACTGGGCGCGGTAGGCCAGGTACTTGCCGTCCGGCGAATAGAGCGGAGAATTGTCGGCCCCCGGATTCACTGTGATCCTCTTCGCTTGCCCACCGTCCATCGGGACTACGTAGAGGTCGCTGTTGGTGCTGATGGCCGGAACCTCGTCGGAGATCGAGACGAAGCACAGTTCCTTCCCGTCCGAAGAAATCGTGTAATCGTCCGGGCCGCCCAGCGAAAAAGGCGGAGCGTCCCGCACGCCCGGCGTCAGGTCCCGCGGCGCGCCTCCCGTCACCGGCGCCACCATCAAATGCGTCCGCCGCGCCGTCCGCCACTGGTTCCAATGGCGGTAGAGCAGCGTGTCGTACAGCCGGGCTTTCACCGGGTTCTTGCTCTCCGCGTCCAGCTTCCGCTGGTTGCAGGCATCGTCCGGGCAATCCGGATATACGTCGCTCGTGAACACCAGGTTCCGGCCGTCCGGCGAGTAGAGAACCCCGCCCGCCTCCGTTGCCAGGCCGGTGATCTTTCGCGGCCCGCCGCCGTCCGCGTTCATGATCCAGACCTGCGTCGACCCTCCCTGATCGGAAAGAAACGCGATCTGCTTTGAATCCGGCGACCACCGCGCCCGTTCGCAATTCGCGCCTGTGGGAGAGATGGTCCGCGGCGGCGCTCCGCCCGACACCGTCGCCACCTGGATCGCCTTGGGCTTCTTGTTGCCCTCCATGTCGATGGACTGGACCGTATACGCCACCATGCGCCCGTCAGGCGAGATTTGCGGGTCGGAGATCCGTTTGAGCCGCATCATCGCTTCCGCGGTAAATGGCGGCTTCTGGGCCGCCAGAGCGATCGCGACAGACAACCCCAAGGTCAAAACACGACGCATACCTTCGATTGTACGTGCTCGCAATGGCTAACCCAACTCCGCGCATTTCCCATATACTGGCACTACTAGGGGTTTAGGCTTTAGGAGGCCAAGTATGCTTCGAGTCTTCGTGTTCCTTTTTGCAGCGGCAGCGTTTGCCCAGGAATTCCGCGCCACCCTCTCCGGCCGTGTAAGCGACCCTACCGGCGCCGGCGTCCCCGACGTTCGCGTGGAAGCCCGCTCCGCCGCCACCGGCGCGGTCACCAGCACCCAATCCAGCGCTGGCGGAGACTACCGCATCCCGTTCCTCCAGCCCGGCATCTACAGCGTGGTCCTCGAGAAAACAGGCTTCCAGCGCTCCGTCCGCGAGGGCATCACGCTCCAGGTTGCCGAGCGCGCCGTCCTCGACATCACCATGCAGCTCGGCGAAGTGACCACCAGTGTCAACGTCACCGCCGATGTCGCCGTGGTCCAAACCGAATCCGCCGACCGCAGCCTCAGTATCGAAAACAACCGCGTCCTCAACACACCGCTGCAAGGGCGCAACGTTTTCGCCAACGCCTGGTCCGCGCCCGGCGTCATCGTCGCCGCCGCCGTCCAGCGCTTCCGCCCTTTCGATATCGCCGGCTCCTCCAGCATGGCAATCAGCGGCGGCCAGCCCTCCGGCAACGAGGTCCTCATCGACGGCGTCTCCAATCTCGCCCAGGCAAAGCAGATCGCCTACGTCCCGCAAGTGGAGGCCACCGGCGAATTCCGCGTCCAGACCACATCCTACGACGCGCAATATGGTTGGACCACCGGCGGCGTGGTCAATACCATCACCAAATCGGGCGGCAACCAGTGGCACGGCGCCGTATATGAGTTCCTCCAGAACACGCACCTCAATGCCAACACCTTCGAAGGCAACCGCGCCGGCATTCCGCGCCAGTCCTCCCACATCAACACCTACGGCGGCGACATCAACGGCCCCATCCTCAAGAACAAACTGTTCGGCGCGTTCAGCTACGAGAAAATTGACCAGGTGATCCCCGATCCCTTCGTGACGTCCGTGCCCTCGCCGGCGCAAAAGCAGGGAGATTTCTCGCAGACGTATTGGTCGCGCGACGCCCAGGGCAACCTCCAGCTCCAGACCATTCTTGATCCCTTTTCCACGCGCGACGCCGGCGGCGGAGTCTTCGCCCGCGACGCCTTCCCCGGCAACCGCATTCCCGCCAGCCGGCTCAACCCGATCGCAACCAAAACGCTGGCCCTGATTCCCGAAGGCAACATCGCCGGCAACGCCATCACCGGACTCGGAAACCTCCAGTCCTCCGGCTCCACCCGCAAATTCACCGACTTCTTCCCGCAGTACACCAGCCGCGTGGACTACAACATCTCCGAGAAACTGCGGATGTTCGTCCGCTATTCCCGCAACGCCCTCGCCGAGGAGCGCGGCTTCCACTATTCCACTACCTCCACGGTCAACGTGGCCGAAACCAGCACCAACACGCCCTTCAAACGCGAGAACCACAGCGCCGTCATCGCCCTCACCCGCACCCTCAGCGCGACCTCCGTCCTCGACTTCCGCCTCGGCCTGGCCCGGTTCCTGGCCCAGAGCGGCAACTCCATCGGCGCCGACTACGACCTCGCCGCGCTCGGCTTCGCCTCGCAGTTTCAGGGGCAGGCAGTCCGCTACTTTCCGAAGTTCAACTGGGCCAACTATGAGGGCGCCGGCTCCCAACCCGTGCTGAACAGCCCCATCGCCCAGACCAATTCCGCGCAGGTCACGCACTCCAAAATCGCCGGCCGCCACAGCATCCGCACCGGCGGAGAATTCCGCTTGCAGCGCGTCTACAACCGCGTTCCCGGTTTCTCCGCCGGCAACTTCTCGTTCGATTCTCAGTTCACCGGCGCCGACGTCAACCGCGTCGTGCCGTCCTCTGGCAACGCCATCGCCTCGTTCCTGCTGGGCACCGCGCAGAGCGGCTTCATCGACGTCAACTCCTGGCCCGCGCTCCAGCAGCGTCTGTTCTCGCTATTCGTTCAGGACGACATCCGCGTCACTGCAAAGCTGAAGGTCAATCTCGGCCTCCGCTGGGATTACCAGGGCCCGCTCACCGACCGCTTCAACGCGCTCTCCCGCGGTTTCGACCGCACTTCGCCCAGCCCGCTGAAGGCGCCCGGGCTCGACCTGAAAGGCGGCATTCTGTTCGCTGGCGCAAGCGGCCAGGACCGCGGCATATTCGATCGCGACTACAAGGACTTCGGCCCGCGCGCCGGCTTTGCCTATTCGTTCAACGACAAGACCGTCCTGCGCGGCGGCTACGGCCTGATCTACGCCCAGACCTACGACGACCCCGGCAGCGCCCCCGGCTTCAGCCAGCGGACCTCCATGGTAACGTCCATCCTGACCGGCGTTCCCGAAAGCGTGCTCACCAATCCGTTCCCCGGCGGCATCCTGCGTCCGTTTGGAAACAGCCAGGGCCTGGCGACGTTCCTCGGCCAGAGCTTCGGCGTCCCCGACGCCACTCGCAAAATTCCCATCACCCACCAGTATTCGTTTGAGATCCAGCGCGAGTTGCCCGCCCAGATGCTGGTCTCCGTCGGATACGTCGGCAATCACGCCACCCGCCTTCAAGTCAACCAAAGCATCAACGAAATCTCTGCCGCGTCGCTGGCATTAGGCGCCGCCGAGCTCACCCGCAACGTGCCCAATCCCATGGCCGGCCTGGTTCCCGGCACCGCAATCAACGGCTCCACCGTTCAGCGCCAGCAATTGCTGCGGCCCTTCCCGCAGTTCTTCGGTATCACCGAGCTGAACAAGTCCATCGGGACCTCCCGCTACGACAGCCTGCAGGTGATGCTCTACAAGCGCCTGTCCAAAGGTTTGAACTTCAGCGCCGGCTACACCTGGTCTCGGACGTTTGAAAAACGCAGCTTCGCCAATCCGCAGGACACTGAGCTGCAAAAGCTCCCCGCGCAGTGGGACATCCCCCACAACCTACAATTGAACGGCGTCTATGAGCTGCCCTTCGGTGCCGGAAAGCCCTTCGCGTCGAACGCGCCTTCCGCGGTCCGCCACGTCATAGGCGGATGGCAGCTCAGCGCTATCGCGCGGCTTCAGCAGGGCTGGCCGATCGACTTCGGCGGCCTCACCAACGGCGTGCCCACCGGCGTCAGCCCCAAGATCGACAACCCCACGCTCGACCGCTGGTTCAACACCTGCACCCTGGTGAGCCCCGGCGTCACCCGCGGCTGCCTCTCTGGCGAGCAGCCCGTCTGGACCGTCCGCCCGGTCTTCACACTGCAAACCTGGTCCAACCGCGTCACCTGGTTCCGCCGTCCGTCGATCAAGAACCTCGATGTGTCGATCATCAAGAACACCCGGCTCACCGAGCGTCTGATCTGGCAGTTCCGCGCCGACCTGCTGAACGCCACCAACACGCCCCAGTTCTTCGACGGTCCGATCATCGACGTGAACAACGGCAATTTCGGCCGCATCTCCGGCGCGCGCTCCCAGAGCAATCTCCCGCGCTTCATCCAGCTCTCGATGCGCCTGCAATTTTAATCGGGGACAGCCCCGCGGGTAACCGAGCGCATAGCGAATCTCTCCGGACGTGCCCGAAGGTTCCGCCAGCCCCGCCGACCCGCTCGCCGCCGCGTCGAATCCAGTGTCCGTGGCCGTCGGCGGCCAGCCCGCCGCTGTCCTCTTCGCCGCCCTGACGCCTGGTTTTGTGGGGCTCTACCAGGTAAACGCCGTGGTTCCGGCGAGTGTTGCCCCCGGCGATGCCGTGCCTCTTGTCGTGACCGCCGCCGGCCAATCCAGCGCGCCCGTCACCGTCCCCGTGCGCTGAGCGGCAGTCGGTCCCCAAATTTCAGATAATGAAAGAATGCGGTTGCCGGTGGCTTTCCTCGTATGCGTCTTCGCCTGTACGGCACAGGACTGGAAATCCGCCACCGACCTCCCCGGCGTCGACTGGATGGGCGTCTCGCCGGCGCAAAAGCAGATCGCGCTCAAGGTCCTGCGCGATTTTTCCTGCACCTGCGGTTGCAGCATGAAAACGGCTCAATGCCGGATCGAGGACCCGCCCTGCTCCCAGAGCCGCGGACTCGCCATGATCGCCGTGGACGCGGCCCGGCAGAACAAGCCCGAAGCCGCCATCCGGGACTTGCTTGAAAATTCGCAACTGGCGCGCCAGGCCCGCGACCGCAACCGCATTCTGCTCGATCCCGTACAGATCTCCATTGCCGGCTCCCCCGCTAAGGGACCCGCGAACGCGAAGATCACCCTGGTCGAGTTCTCCGATTTCCAGTGCCCCTTCTGCTCCGTGGCGGTCGCCAAGCTGAATGCCGTGCTACAGGCGTATCCCAACGACGTGCGGCTCGTGTTCAAGCAGTTCCCCCTGGACTCGCACTCCGCCGCGCGCTTTGCCGCGGCTGCGGCTCTGGCCGCCCACGCCCAAGGCAAGTTCTGGCCCCTGCATGACCGCATGTACGCCGGCTTCCGCCAGCTATCCCGCGAGAACATCCTCGGCTGGGCCAAAGAAGTCGGCCTGGACCCGGCAAAGCTCGAGGCCGACGCCGACGCTCCCCGCACCGCCGCCGCGGTGGACCGCGATTTCATGGAAGGCCAGAAGGCGGGCGTCGAAGGCACGCCCACGGTTTTCATCAATGGGAAGAAGTACCAGGGGGCGCTCGATCTGCCCGCCATCGGGCCCGTGCTCGAAGCCGAGTTGAAGAGCAAGTAAGTTACGCCTTCAGCAGGCTGCGCAGCAACACCGCCGGGTGAACCGCCACCTCACCTGTGAAGTCCTTCACCTGGTGGCGGCAGGAAGTTCCAGCCGCCACCGTCACCGCGGCGCCCTTGTTCCGGATCAGCGGGAAAAGCTTCCGCTCTCCGATGCGGCGCGAAACGTCGAAGTGGTCTTTGGAATAGCCGAACGAGCCCGCCATGCCGCAGCACCCAGCGTCAAGATCGATGACCGACGCCCCCGGAATTTTCTCCAGAAGCGCTTTCGCCGGTGGCAGCAAGCCCATCGACTTCTGATGGCAATGGCCGTGGAGTAGAATCTTCTGCGGTCCCGCTTTGAGTTCCAGCTTGCCGCTTCCCGCCATCTCCTCGAACAGCACACACGCCTCGGCGACCGCTCTCGCCTTCCGCTGCTCCTCCCCGCGCAATAGCGAAGGAGAGTCCTCACGCACCGCGGACAGACAGCTTGGCTCGCAGAACACGAGCTTCTTCCCCGCGGTCGCGCTGGCGTAAAGCGCTTCCGTGTTCCGCCGAGCCTGCTCCCGTGCCTCCCCGAGCAGCCCCTTCGAAATCAGCGGGCGTCCGCAGCAGTGATTGGGCGCCACGCCTACCCGGAACCCACCCGCTTCCAGCACATCCCACGCCGCCAGGCCGATCTCCGGATCGTAATAGTTCGTGAACGTATCCTTGAACAGCAGCACCTCCGCGTCGGCCGATCCCTTGCCGCGAGCTAGGTCCTCAAAAGTCCGGCGGCTCCATTCCGGCAGTGTCCGCCGGCGGTCGATCCCGAACAGCGCCTCGTTAATCGCGCGCACCGCCTTCGTCCCCGCCGCCCAGTTCATCAGCCTGGCAAGCGGGCTCCCCAGCTTTGCTATCGTATGTGCGTTGGCCAGCATCCGCGCGCTTAGCGGCGCCCCGTGGCGACTCCAGTAATCGGCCAGAAATTCGCTCTTGAAGCGCGCCATGTCGACGCCCACTGGACACTCCGCCTTGCACGCCCGGCACTCCAGGCAAAGGTCCAGGACGTCGTACACGCCCTGGTCGCCCAGCCCCGTCTCGCCCAGCCGCCCGGCCATCGCCAGCCTCAGCACGTTCGCCCGGCCGCGCGTGGCGTGCGCCTCCTCCCGCGTAGCCATGTACGACGGGCACATAGTGCCTTCCAGTTTCTTGCGGCAGGCCCCCAGGCCGCTGCACATTTCCACTGCACCACCCATCCCGCCGAATTCCGAGTAATCGAAGTACGTCTCCGGATTGGGCGTTACGTAGCCGGCGCCTAGCCGCAGGTTCTCCGTGATGGGTGGCGCGTCCACGATCTTTCCCGGATTGAAAATGCCATGCGGATCGAAAGTCCGCTTGATGGAGCGAAAAGCTTCATACAGCACCGGCCCGAACATCTTCTGCATGAACGGGCTTCGCACCAGCCCGTCGCCGTGCTCCCCGGAAAGTGCGCCGCCGAACTCCAGAACCAGATCGGAAACCTCGTTCGCGATGGCCTCGAACTTACGGACGCCGTCCGCAGTCTTCATATTGACCACTGGCCGCACGTGCAGGCATCCCACCGAGGCGTGTGCATAGACTCCGGCTGAGGTCTCGTGCTTGCGCATGATCCTCAGAAAACGGTCGATGTAATCGCGAAGCTTCTCCGGCGCCACCGCCGTGTCCTCGACGAAGGAGAGGGACTTGGCGTCTCCCTTCATGGTCATCGAAAGCCCCAGCGCCGCTTCCCGTAGCGTCCAGATGCGCCCTTGTGCGGCCAGGTCGAAAGCCTTGTAATAGCGATACCCGAACCCGCGGGCTTTGAGATCCTCCTCCAGCGCGGCCAGCCTGGGCGGCAGCCTGTCTTGATGATCGTCGTAGAATTCGATGCACAAAAGCGCGCCCGGATCACCCTCGATGAACGTTTCCCGCGTGCGCTGCAACGCCGGGCTCAGCCGCGTGTGGTCCAGAATGAACTTGTCCATCACCTCGACCGCCGATGGATGATGCTTCAGGATCTCGGGCGTCGCCTGGAGCGCTTCCAGCAGGTCGCCGAACTGTACCGCCATCACCGCCTTCGCCTTCGGTAGCAGTACCAGGTTCAGCTTGGCCTCCAGCACCACTCCCAGCGTCCCCTCGGCGCCCACCATCAACTTGGCCAGGTTGAACGGGCGGTCGTTGCGCGAAAACTCGTCCAGGTTGTACCCGCCGACGCGCCGCAGGACTTTGGGGAATCTCCGCTCTACTTCTTCGGCGCACTCCGATGCGATCCGCCGCACGGCGCGGTAGCATTCGGCTTCCAGCGTCTCTCCTTGCATGGCCGCGGCCAACTCCGCCTCCGTCAGCACCCGGAATCGCGCCAGCGAGCCGTCGGCCAGAATCACTTCTTGCTCCAGGACGTGATCGATAGTTTTGCCGTACAGCACCGATCGCGCTCCGCTGGAATTGTTCGCCATCATCCCGCCGATGGTGGCCCGGCTGGCCGTAGACACGTCGGGAGCGAAGCGCAGCCCGTGCGCGCGCAGTTCGGCGTTCAGCTCGTCGAGCACAATTCCCGGCTGCACACGCGCCCAGCGTTCAGCCGGGTTCACTTCCAGGATGCGGTTGTAGTGCTTCGAGATGTCCACCTGCAAGCCGGCGCCGATGGCCTGCCCGGCCTGTGAGGTGCCGCCTCCGCGAAGCGTCAGAGGGCAACGCAGCCGGCTGCAGATGCGGACCACTCGGACCAGGTCCTCGCGCGATTTCACCACCACCACACCGAGCGGTTCGATCTGATAAACGCTGGCGTCGGTTGAATAGAGCGCACGCGAAATGCGGTCAAACCGCACTTCTCCTTCGATCTGCGTTTCCAGCTCCTTCTTCAGGGCGTCGACATCCACCAGCCGGGCGTTGGCGTGGGGAACCGGCGAGCTGGCGGCAACCGAGACCAGGCTCATAACGCAGCCAGTCCCTCGCGGAGGCGCTTCAGTCCGAACGAGAGGGTCTCCCCGCCGCTGGCGAAAGAAACCCGCAGCGTACCTTCTCCCGCCTCGCCGTATGCCGCGCCGTGAATCACCACGACGCCCGAATCGTGCAGCAGGCGTCGCCGGACGTCATTGGATGCCAGGCCGGTTTCGCGGATGTCCAGCATTGAGAAGAACCCGCCTTCCGGCGGCAGCGGACGCACCCCTCGCAGTCCGCTCAGCCGATCGAGCACCAGCCCGCGCCGCTCGGCATAAGCGCGCCGCATCTCGCCGACGCATTCCTGCGGGCCGCTCAGCGCCGCGGCGCCCGCGTCCTGCACAAAGGTCGCCGGACCGCGGCTGGATTGCTGCAACACCAGCAGCATTGCCTGAATGATTTCCTTCGGGCCTGCGCAGTATCCCAGCCGCCATCCCGTCATCGCATATGTTTTGGAAAAACTGTTCACCAGTACCGACCGCGCCCGCAGTTCGGCCGCAAGCGACGGCGGAGAGATGTGCTGGTGGCCGTCATAAGTGATCCACTCATAGATTTCGTCGCTGATCAGCATCAGGTTCCGTCGTTCCACGAACTCCGCGACCGCGTTCAGCTCGCTCTCCCGGAACACTGTGCCCACTGGATTCCAGGGCGTATTCAGGATCAGGACCCGCGCCGACGGCGTCCACGCCGCCTCCAGCGCCGCCGCCTCCAGCGAGAAGCGGCCCTGCTCGAAGCGGCTCTCCACCAGCCGCACGCGGCCTCCGGCCAGGCGCACCGGTGATTGGTACGCGTCGTAAATCGGGCTCGGCAGCAGAACCTCGTCTCCTTCGTCGAGCAGCGCCATCAGTGCCGCGTAAATACCCATGGTGGCGCCGTCGGTTATCAGAATCTCTGAGCCGGGATCGTACGCGAGCCCGTTTTCCCGCTTCAGTTTTTCCGCTACCGCCGTCCGTAGTCCGATCTCGCCCCGCTGGTCGGCGTAAGCCGTGCGGCCCTGCTGTAGCGCGCGAACGCCTGCTTCCACTATGTGCGGCGGGGTGCGGAAATCAGGCTCGCCGCGCATCAGTGAAAAAAGCTGGCGTCCCAGCGACTGCAACCCCCGCACTTCGGCCAGAATCGAATTTACCGCCGTCGGCTTGAGCGCGGACACACGCGCGGCGATCCGCTGCGATTCAACGGGCATGGTCCGGGTATATCAGCCGGATGGAGCTGCTGTCAATTTTTCCGCCGCCGTCCGGTCCATAATCGACCACACTTCCTCCACCTGTTCCCCGCGGTGCGCGTGGATACGGTCGTAGAGATTCACGGTCGGGTCGCAGTGCGGAGGGATGAAGCGGATGCGTGTGCCCAGCCGCACCGGGCGTGAAGGAGCGTCCATGTGCACGTTCCCGAACTCGTCCCCGGCCCACGCGTAGCGGATGCCGTCGAGATCCAGTGCCTCGGGTCCGAAGGGCCGGTCGGTGGAGAACGCCTTGAATCCCGCATCCACGGTGACAAGATCCGCATGGTTGGCACTGACCACCGTCGCCAGCACCGTCAGCGAATGCCCGAAATCCACGCCGCCGATCCGCCGGTAGGCCACATCCATAAAGACGTAGGAGCCGGCTTGCAGCTCGGTCACCGCATCGAGCGCCGCATCGATCTGATAGGTCCCTGTGCTGGCGCCCGAAAGAACCGGCGCGTCGACGTCCTCCGCCTGCACGCGCTCCCGCGTGGCGATGGCCGGCGCCAGCGCGTTCGGCGAAAACTCCGCTCTCTCGGCGAAGCCCTGCACGTGCGATCCGCGCACCGAATACGCCTGAAATCCGAGAAACCTTAGATTCGCGGCTGCCCGTACGACGCGCACCAGTTCCAGCGCGGGCTCGCCCGGCGCCACGCCCGTGCGGCGATCGCCGAGGTCGATGTCCACCAGCACATTCAGGCGCGCGCCGGCGTCTCTTGCCGACGCATCGTATGACGCAACCTGCTCGGCGTGATCCACGACTACCGTCAGATCCGGATCGCTTAGGCCAAGCTTCGCCATTCGCCGCGCTTTATTCGTATCCGCGATCGGAGACGTCAGCAACAGGCTCCGGATCCCGCCCGCCGCCAGGTACTCCGCCTCGGCGACCGTCGCCACGCACAGTCCGCAGGCCCCCGACGCCATCTGACGCCTCGCAATCTCCAGACATTTGTGAGCCTTGGCGTGCGGCCGGAGTTTCTTGCCGGCCGCGGTGGCATGCCTAGCCATTTTCGCCAGGTTCGACTCAAAGATGTCCAGGTCCAGCAACAGCGCGGGCGTCGGGAGGTCTTGGATCGTCATGCACCTAAGGACCGCAGCGCCCCGGCTCATTGCCTTCGAGACAAGGGATGGTGCGCAGGAACTCGTAAATCGCCTCCAACTCCCGATCCGTCATACGGCGGAACACCGGCCACGGCATCACTTGGAGCAGATCGTTTGAAGCCGACGGCACGTGTGGTGGTTTGAATTCGAGATCCTGCCCCGTGCGAATCGTCGTGATGAACTCCTGGAGCGTTTTCTCCGCCGGCTTGCCCGTCTTATCCGGAGTCAGGTTGCGCGGCACAAACGGGCCGAACAAATCGGCGCCGCCCACAAGGTAACCGGTCTTGGAAAACTGTTCGGGCTGCCCCAGATGGGGATCGCCGCCGGGTGCGTAGGTTGGATTACCGTGACAGCCGTTGCAGTCCGCCTGCGCGTTGACGATGTAGCTCCCCAGTCCGACCAGCGCCGGATTCTTTCCCTGCGTGTTGAAAGTTATCCCGGAGGCTTGCATGATGGCAAACCCGATGCGGATCTTGCTGTTTTCGTCCGATGCGCCTTGCGCCCAAACGTGTGAACTCAGAAGGACTGTGGTGGCAGCCATGGCCACCAGGCCTGAAAGTGTATAGAGTCGCGTGCGTGTCATGGTCGTATCCTTACTTTTGTGCACGCTTCGCGACTGAAGCGTCGAGGCGGGCATCAAAAGACCGCTTCAGTATACGCCTTCACTGCTTCGGCCGCAGTTTCTTCCCCCAAGAAGCCCCCCGCCGGACCCATTCGATGAGAGCCGCGGTCTCGCGCGCGGACAGCTTCCCTCCCGGAGGCATCTTGAGATCGCCGTCTTGCCTTACGGCGTGAATCAGGACACTGTCCTCAGGCTTCCCCGGCACGACGGCAGGACCCCGGCCGCCACCCTTGATGAGGCTGTCGCGATCCAGGAACGAAATACCGCCGTCGTTGAGATCGTTATTGTGACACCCCAGGCAGCGCTTGCTCAGAATCGGTGCGACACGTTTGTCGAAAAACCCGCCTGCGTCATCCCGGGCTGGATTCTCCGCCGGCGCCGTGACCGACACCGCCGTCAGACAAAGCAGCGCCCGTCTCACTGCCGCTTCATACCTACGCCGAACTGGTTCCCCGCGCGAACCACCTTCCCGCCCGCGATCACCAGGTCGAGCATTTTCTCGCTTTGCACCTCACGGCCGGTCTCGTCCTGCAGCGCGGCCACCACTTTTTTAGCCGCCGCGTCGATGATCTCGCCCGTGGACGAGTAAGCGTACCGCCCGTCCAGGCTGAAGCTGATCCAGCCCGGCGAGTCGCGGAGCTTGACGCTGGTCATCTGCTTGGGCGGCATCACGGTGGAATCGAAGACATGCGCGTAATTGTTCGCGCCGTCTACCACCCACAGCTCCTTCTCGTCCTGCGTCAGCGCGATCCCGTGGCTCGGACAGCCGTGCCGCTTCACCTTGCCCTGCTGGTAGCCCTCCACCTCCACGCGGTGCAACTTCTTGCCCGTCCGCAAATCACCCACTTCAAATCCCAGCAACCCGTTCACGTTCACAAAGCACAGCGTACCGCCGCCGTTGACCGTAAACGGCCGGATCGAATTCGCAAACGGCCCGACCGTAGTTTCCACCTTATGCCCTTTGGTATTGGCCACCGAAAGTACCGGCGACTTCAACCCGGCCATATACACGTGCGCGCCGTCGGAAGAGTAAATCGTGTTATGCGACGCGGACTTGGTCTCGATGCTGGCAATCACGTCCCCGTTCATGGCGTTGACCACGTGCCAGAGCGGCCCCTCCAACTGCGGCACGTAGAGGATCTTTCCGTCGGGCGAGATGGCCAGGCGGTCGCATCCGCCCTCGTAGGACTTGTCCCAGTACTTCTTGCCGGTGACCGCGTCCAGCGCCATCATGCGATTGAGCGTCGTGACATAAACCCGCCCCGTCTTCGCGCTGGCCGCGATGCCCTTGACGTTCTCCGGCTTCTGTCCGTCCGGTACGTCCCAGGTCGGAATCCGCCGGACGAATTTGTACCCGGCCTCGATGTCGTAAACCAGGATGCCCACGCCGCCATGCTCCACGTAATTGCGGATGCCCGGGCTCGCGACGTACAGCAGGTGCTGCTCCTTCCCCTTCGGCGCCTCGCCTTGCATCAGGGAAGCCGCAAACAGTAAGAACAGGAAGTCTCTCCGGAAACCTCGGTGCGTGCCTGTCGTCATCTCTCTCTTTTCCCATCGCCGCAAGAACCGGCGTTTTCAGCGAACACTGTCATGTTATACGACCTTGCTCATCTCCGCGGAAGTCTCCCGGTTGCGCTCACTATTTTTGTCTCGACGCGATGGCGTCCCCTTGAAACTTCGAGCCGCCGGGCGGCGTCCTCGCGCCGAACCGGATGTCGATCACGGCGTTTCTGTCGAAACCGACCTCGGCGCCGCGCGCAACCACGTTCGCATACACCGACCACGCCATCCCGTAGAATCCCAGCGCAGTGCCGACGTATTTAGAACTCTGCGAGGCGGCCGCCCCCAATAGCCCGAAGCCGGATACGCCGCCCAGCGTACGCCCCGACACGTTAGCGTCCGCCCCACCCGTCGCCCCGCCCGCGTGATGCCGCCCGGCATCGTTGTCCGCCGCCCGGCTTGCAATCATTATAGAGATCAGCGGAGCGAGCAGCCGTGTTTTCGGCTCTGTCGCCCGCACACCGCCTTCCGAATCCACTTTTATGGCCGTTTTGCCACCGCTCTCCGCCGCTTCCAACGTCGCCTGCGTCCGGATGGCCGGCAGCGCCCCGGCCGAGGATCTCACTAGCGTTGCTTCCTCCGGCAGATCAACCCTCTGGAAACTGAAGCGAAGCTGTCCGCCGCGATGGAACCAGCGCGCCCTCCTCGCCGCCGTCACCGTTCCCGCCAGCCGCGTGCCTTCCGGCAGGATCAGCTTGCGCTCCGGACCGAACACCGGCTCCACCAACACCGCCTCCACCGGCTGACCCTTCTGCGCCGAGCCCGAATTCAGTGCCGTAATCAGTCGCGCATGGACCACGCTGTCGGAGCGTGGTTGCGTTCCCACAAGGTTCAGCGCGCTGGTCGAGATCTTCTCCGAGCCAAATGAGAGCGCATCCTTCAATTCCGCGTCGAAGCGAGTCCCGCGCCTCACCCATTGCGGGTGATAGGGCAGCTTCTGCATGGCCAAATCGATCAGGCGCTCCTTCTTGTTCGGGCCGCGCACCAGATCGGCGACGCCCCTTGTCCGCGAGTTGATCTGCGCCCGAATCTGGTCCTGCGCCGTCCGCTTGCCGGTGCCCAGAACGCCCCCGTTGCTCCCCTTGTCCGCGCTCCCCGCCTTCGCTTTCTTCTTCTTCGGCGGACTCGGCAGGTAGATCGAGTTCAGCCCTGCCGTCTCGATCGTATGCAACTCAACCTGCCGTCCATCCGGCATCACCAGCGTCGTAAATTCCACCAGCGCCCGATGGAGCGGCGTGAAGTCTCCTCCCATCATGGTCCTCGCCCGCTGCCATCTGGATAGCGACTCCAGCCGGTTGACCCGGCCGAGCACGCTTAAGCCCGCGGGCGCCACCTCATGATCGAACGAATACAGCGGTTCGAGAAGTTTCGCCTCCACGGCCATGCCGGCCCGTTTGGGAGTCTTTCGGGTCAGGTATAAGCGCAATGGCACTCCCGGTGGAACGGTCAAAGGGATGATCCGTGCTTGATCCTCTCCGTTGGATGCCGCGAGAGAGGATAACGCCGCAGCCAAAAAGACAAGCCCGGCTTTCATAGCGAACCTCGGCCCGATCATAGCACCAGCCGGCGATGCAAAACCGGACTATTGGCCCTCGGTCGACGGCGGAACCAGTCCCTTGATCCGCAGGTAAGTCACCAAATTTCCGTAGTGTGAGCTGTCGTGCACCGTGTTGCCCCAGAGAATCCGCAGCCTGGTGCGGCGGCGCCCGCCGGCCTGGACCATCTCGACGGCCGCCGCGTCGGTGAGCCCGTCATACACGGCATCGCAATAGACGAAGGATTCGCGCAAAGCGGCCAGCAGGTCTGCTTTGGACGTCCTGGCCTTCTCCACGTCAACGGCTTTCTGCTCGCCCTTCACGGCGCCGCAGTAGTAATACTGTTCTTCGGCGACATGGCCCAGGATCTGGCCGAATGTTCTCACCCTGGGCGCGGGCTTAAAACCGTAGTTTTCCTCCGGCATCTTTTCAGCGGACCGGAGAATGTCGTTCTTGACTGCCGTGTAAGCTTGCCGGGCCTCGAAGGTCAGCGGGTTCGCGTCCTGTGCCGGCAAGGCGCAAGCTGCGGCCAATGTTGCGGCGATGGCTATCTTCATAGCCGCATGCTACGACTTGAAGCGCGGTTTAAGTCAAGCTGTCTTTACTTTCCCATCTACTTCACAACCGCCGCTCGCTATACCCCACCGACGACCGCCCGATCTCGCCGATCGACCGCGCTCCGCACTGCTTCATCGCCAGCGTCAGCTCCGTCCGCAGAATATCCAGCACCCGCTCCACTCCCGGCTGCCCGAACGCAGCCAGCCCCCACACATATGGACGCCCAATGAAAACAGCCTTCGCGCCCAGAGCAAGCGCCTTGAACACGTCGGTTCCCCGCCGGATCCCGCCGTCCAGCAGAACCGGCACCCGTCCGCCCGCCGCCTCCACTATTTCCGGCAGGCAGTCGATGGTGCCGCGGCCGCTCTCCTCCGCCCGCCCGCCGTGGTTCGAAACCACGATGCCGTCCACGCCGTTCTCCACGCACAGCTTCGCGTCCTCGCCCGTCTCGATGCCTTTGATCAGCAGCTTCATCGAGCTCAGCTTCTTCAGGCGGCGCACATGCTCCCAGCTCAGGGCCTGATTCGAAGTCCGGAGCCCCTCAACGTCGATCCCAGTGAACATCGGCTTGCGGCGATAGAAGTCCTCCGGCCGCGTACCGTGGCACGCCTTGCACTCGCGCTTATCCAGGCGTTTGAATCGTTCCTGCGTCTCGGTGTGACGCCCGGCCTGCGTGTCGATCGTCAGGACCAGCACCGGGCATCCGGCAGCCTCCACGCGATGCACCAGCTTCTCCGTCACCTCCCACCGCGACGTCGGATAGAGCTGATACCACGGAGGCCGTCCCAGCGCCGACGCGACGTCTTCCACGGAGGTGTTCGCCGCCGTCGACAGAATCTGCAAAGCTTGCTTCTCTCGCGCCGCGCGCACGACGGGTAGCTCACCCTCGGCGTGAAACGCTTTCTGGTTGCCCACCGGTGCGAGGCCGATCGGCGTCTCCCAGGTGGTCCCGAAAAGATCCGTCCGCAGGTCGGCCCGCGTAATATCCACCAGCCGGCGCGGGCGAAGATAGATGCGCTGGAAACCCTCCCGGTTCGCGCGGAGCGTCGCGTCATCGTCCACGCCCGTCGCCAGGTAGCCGAAATGCGCGGGTGGCAGCGCCTTCCGCGCGGCAGCCTCGAAATCCAGAACGTTGAGCGCCTCTTTGGGATCGCCGATCGCCTCTGGGCTCTGCTGGGCCAGAAGCAGCGGGCTACCGGCGACGTAGGACAGAAATCGCCGGCGGTTGTATAGCGCGTCGCGGGAAAGCATGCAGGGTAAGTCTACAGATCCACCGCGCGGAGCGTCAAGAATCGCGCGAGGCCAGCGCGGCCTTACGCTCGAATGCCCGCGCCTCCCGCCAGAGCCGCCACCAAAGCCGCGGGAACCCGAAGACCGGCTCGATCAGAAACTGATCCCGCTGCCGCGCCGTCAGGAGGCTGACCACGTACCGGTGCAGCGCCAGTTGCTGATACCATGGCAGGCTCGCCCAGAGGTGGTGCCCCCAGTGAGAGGGCGATCCCCACGGGCCGGCGCCCACCAGC
>JACXTT010003410.1_pt1 | contig 24443 bp, 20 predicted proteins | sample 9270951 | NCBI WGS metagenome assembly JACXTT01 (sample SAMN15532306, study PRJNA645909) | rock metagenome | isolation source: weathered quartz diorite | place: Puerto Rico | collected 2017-06-21
GGCGGCGATCGGGGGCACGGTGTGTACGGTGCTGAACCCCACGTCGCAGTTCAAGGTGCACAAGTCGGTGTACGGGCAAGCGGGGAGCGCGGTGAACGGGTGGGTGATGTCGGCCATCGGGCCGTGCTCGGATGGGAGCGGGCTCGCGAGCGAGGCGGAGATGTGGAATATCGACGGCCGCACCTATGCCTGGAGCCCGGTGCCCTCGTTGCTCGAGGGGAGCGTGTACGACGTGATCTATCGGTATCACCGCTACACCGCGCAGGGGTGCGGGACGATCGTGGTGTGGGTGAACGGCACGAAGGTGTGGGACAGCCCGTGCCAGAGCTACCTCGGGACCACGAACGGGTCCGCGCGGGGACTGCTGTTCTGGGATGGGGCGACGTACCTGCAGTCGGGGTTGGGGGCGCTGACGGTGTACACGCTGTTCACCCAGGCCACCAATTATCCCATCGGCGTCGCCACCGCGAGTCCGTGAGCGGGACGAACGCCGGCTCGTGATGCCCCGGCGTGGTGTGAGCGCGATCACCACGCCGGGCCACGAGGGTTCTTGCGGGAATCGGAGCGACGCGATTAGCATGTTTTGCGTACGCTTCATTCCGAGAGCACGTCTTCCTTGTCTGCATGTGAGCGTGCGCGTCACCTGACGCGCGTGAAATACCTGGCCGTCGCTGCCCCAGTCGCCCTGGTGCTCGGGTGCCTGGCCGATCCAATCGCGCCCGATCCGGGGAAGGGCATCGACCCAGGCCCGCCGGCCGTTCCGGAGACCGTGCACGATCTCGGCACGACGACAGTCACGGATAGCTCCGTCACTCTCTCCTTTACTGAAGTGAACGATGGCACGGGGCAGCCCGCCAAGTACGATGTTCGCTACGCGGCCGGCACCCTGTCCTGGGGCGGAGCGAGGAGCGTGGCTCGCGGTACCTGCGCGACGCCTCTGCGGGGCGCCGTGGTCGGCGCCAAGCGGACCTGCACCGTGCTGGGTCTGGCCTCGGGAACGGCCCACGGCTTCGAGCTCGTCGCGTTCCGCGGTACGCTCAACTTGAACGCCGTGTTCGGTGACCTTTCCAACATCGTGACGGCCACGACCGCTGGATCGACGGCGCCGGTGGCGTCGGTGAGCGTCGCGCCGGCCAGCGTGACCCTGCTGGTCGGCGGCACACGGCAGGTGCGAGCCACCCTGCGCGATGCCAGGGGGAGTCTGCTCTCAGACCGGGCGGTCGGATGGACGTCGAGCGACACGGCGGTAGCGACCGTGAGCACCACCGGACGCGTGGCCGGGGTCGCGGTCGGTGCGGCGAGCGTCACGGCCATGAGCGAAGGCCGACGCGACTCGGCGCTGATCAACGTAGTGGCGAGCCTGCCGCCGGTGACTTACTACCAGGCGAATTTCGCGGATGGGACGACAGGGCCGCTGGACGTGTACGCCTACGGCGGAGGCAGCTGTGCCGCGAGCACGGACTATCACGACCCGGGCAGCGCCTACTCGATCAAGTGCACCATTCCAGCGGTGAGCGTCGGGGCGGCGGCGCTGCAGGCGTGGTTTGGCAACGGGCGCCTCGCCGATCTCCCCAGCGATCCGTCCCTGGACCAGGACCTGTTTCAGGAGGTGCGATTCGTCCTGGCGCCCGGGGCGGCCGCGGCGATTGGCGGCACGGCGTGTACCGCGCTGAATCGAGTGGCACAATTCAAAGTACATAAGTCGGTCTACGGCCAGGCGGGAAGCGCGTGGAACGGGTGGGTGATGTCGGCCATCGGTCCGTGTTCCGAGAAGAACCTCGGGCTGTTCACCGAAGCGGAGATGTGGAATCTCGATGGTCGCACGTATGGCTGGCCGGGAACGTTTCCCTCGTTGGATGAGGGCACCGTGTACGACGTGATCTATCGCTATCACCGGTATACAGCGGACGGCTGCGGGACCGTCGCCATCTGGGTGAACGGCACGCCAGTGCTGGACAGCACCTGCCGGACCTATCTGGGCACGACGAACGGGTCGACCGAAGGCCTGTTGTTCTGGGATGGCGCGACCTATCTGCAAGCCGGCTTGGGTGCGCTCGCCGTCTACACGCTGTTCACGCAAGCGACCAACTACCCGATCGGGGCCGCCACCCCAAGTCCGTGAGCCTGACGTGATGTTGCGTCAACGCCACGATCTGACCGCGTATCCACGTTCGGCGCCCTGCCAGCCCAAGACTTGCGTAGTAGCATGTGTCCTCACCGACGCACGATGACGCCCAGCGACACGCTCGCGCCTCCGAAACGACCGAAATGGGACGCCTTGCTCCTGGTCCTGACCCTCCTGGTGTTCCTCCAGGTCTGGCGCGTCCAGGGGCTCGTGCCGGGTGTTCACTTGCTGGGGCTCCCGGTTCTATGTACGGTCGTTGCACTGTTGCTCCTCTCACTGGACCGCGACCCGCGCCGCCGCCTGCACAGTCTCAATCATCCTGTCGTCCGCGCGGCCCTCGGCATTGTGGTGCTCGTCGTGGCCTCGATCCCGGGGAGCTTGTATCCCGGCCAAAGCCTCAGCTTCCTCCTCCTGGACTACTTGCGCGCCGTGATCTTGATGTTCCTGATCGCCGCGAGTGTCCGCGGATTGGCGGACCTGCGACGACTCGCCTGGGTTCAGGTCGTCGGTGTCACACTATGCTCGACCGCGATCGTTGCGACCTCTCAGATGGGGAGCGAGGGTCGACTGAGCTCGGTCGCCTACTACGATGCCAACGATCTGGCAATGCTGATTGTGTGCACGTTGCCCCTCGTCTTGTACCTGTGGCAGCGACCCACGGGGCCGTTCGGCCGCGTGGGGCTGGCGGCGGCCACGGTGTTTCTCTTGAGGACGCTGGGGCAGACAGGTTCGCGTGGTGGGTTTCTCGGGTTCGTGGCCGTGGGAGGCTACCTGCTGCTGCGGTTTCATGGCATCTCCGGGGCGAAGCGGGTGGGCGCCGTCGCGCTGCTCGTCATTCTCCTGGGTGTGTTCGCGAGCGACCGCTACTTCGAGCGGATTCAGACGATCCTCCACCCGTCGGCGGACTACAACTGGAGTGGGAAGTCCGAGACGGGCCGCATGGACATCTGGAAGCGAGGTATCGGCTACATGCTGGAGCACCCCGCGTTCGGCGTGGGCGCCGCCAACTTCGAGAAGGCCGAGGGAACCTTGGCGCCCCAGGCCCGTGAGCGGCTGCAGTACGGCAGGAGCTTCCAGTGGTCTACGGCGCACAACTCGTTCATCCAGATCGGTGCCGAGATCGGTGTCGGGGGCGTACTCCTGTTCAGCGCGTTGCTGATCGGCGCCTTCCGCACCCTGTCCGCGGCTCGCCGGGGGCCACCTGGCGAAGCGCGAGTGCTGGCGCAGATCCTTACGGGATCCCTCGTCGCGTACGTCGTGACCGCCTCGTTGCTGTCCCAGGCGTATTCGGCCTACCTGTACGCGCTCCTGGGGATGACGTTGGGCCTCGCGAGGGTCGTGTCACCGGCGGGAGCCCCTTGGGCGCCCAAGCGGCCGGCACCCAGTCCGTCCATCTGGGGGCCGAGTCGGGTGCCCACCGCCTTCCCGGCCTCCGGCGGGCTGCGTCGCGACGCTCGATGAGCGTACGAGCCACGGTCAGGGCGCTCCTGGAAACCGGGCTCGTGTGGAGCGGCGGCGCGGCACTCCGCCGCACCGCGCTGGTCCGGCGCACCCTGGTGCTGGCCTACCACAACATCGTGCCGGACGATACCCCGAGCTTCGGGGACCGCTCGCTGCATCTGCCGCGCCGCATGTTCGTGCGTCAGATCGAGCAACTGCTGCGAACTCACGCCGTCGTGCCGTTGGAAGAAGTCTTCACCCCCGATCCTCCGGGGGGGCGCCCGCGGGTCGCGCTCACGTTCGACGACGCGTACCGCGGGGCGGTTGAGATCGGAATCGCGGAGCTCGCGAAACGCGGAGTACCAGCAACCCTGTTCGTCGTCCCCGCGTTTGTCGGGGGCGGCCCGTTTTGGTGGGACGCCGTGGCGTGCGAGGATCGCGATGGCGACCCGAGTCTGCGCGACTATGCCCTCCAACAGCTGTCCGGGAAGGACCAGTCTGTGCGCAGGTGGGCTGCAGCGCACGGGCGCCGCCTCCGGACGGTTCCGGAGGCGGCGTTGGTCGCGTCGGAGAGTGAGCTGGCGGCCGCGATCCGCCATCCCGGTATCGCGCTCGCGTGTCACACTTGGAGCCACCCCAACCTCGCGCGCCTGCCCCCGGCCGAGCTGCAAGAGGAGTTGTCTCGGCCGCTTGACTGGCTGCGGCAGCGGTTCGCCAGCGTGATCCCGTGGCTGAGCTACCCGTACGGCCTCGTCACCCATGCGGTCGAGGCCGCCGCGGCGGCCGCCGGCTATGCCGCCGCCTTAGCACTGGGCGGCGGGTGGTTCAATCCTGCCCGCGTGCGCCGCCACGCGGTGCCCCGGCTCAACGTTGCCTCGGGGTTATCGGCGAACGGGTTCGTCCTGCGCACGTCCGGGTTGTACGCGGGCCGCCCGTGACCATCTGGACCGGCGAGGTGTGACGCGACGCCTGAAAGTCCTCCACGTCGTGCACCGGCTGGATGTGGGCGGCCTGGAGCGCCTCGTGGGTGCCATCGTGCGGCTCATCGATCGCGACCGGTTCGAGAGTCACATCCTCACTTTGAGCGAGTTCGGCCGCATGGCGGAGGGGCTCGAGGCGCACGCGCGGCTGCATCAGTTTGCGTCCGTGCCACATCTGTCCATGGTCTGGCCGCGGGGTCTGATCCGGACCATTCGGGCGATCGCGCCCGACGTGGTGCACACCCACAGTGGTGTTTGGTACAAGGCGTCGCTCGCCGCCCGGCGTGCCGCCGTCCCTCGGCTCGTCCACACGGACCATGGCCGGTATCACCCGGACCCCTGGAAGGCTCGCCTGCTGGACGGGCTCGCGGCGCGCCGCACGGACGTGGTGGTGGCCGTCTCGGACGCCCTGGGGCGTCAGATGGTCGAGACGGTGGTGCCCCGTTCCTCCCAGGTGCGCGTTGTGGTCAACGGCGTCGACACCACGCGATACCGGCCGCGCACCGTCAACGGCGTGCTGCGCGCCGGGCTGTGCCTCCCGCCTCGAGGGCCCGTGATCGGCAGCATCGGCCGGCTCGACGCGATCAAGGCATACGACGTGATGATCCAGGCCTTCGCACGGCTGCAAGCCGATGGGCGTGAGGAGCCGGCGCCCACCCTCGTGTTGATCGGGGACGGTCCCGAGCGTGCCCGGTTGGCGGCGCTGATCGAGCGCGAGTCCTTGGAAGGCAAGGTCCGGCTGGCGGGCTGGCGGAACGATGTCGAACAGGTCTACCCGTTGTTCGACGTGTTCACGCTGTCGTCGTGGAGCGAGGGAACGTCGCTCGGGTTGCTGGAAGCGATGAGCAGCGGCGTGTGCCCGGTCGTCACCGACGTGGGTGGGTCCCCAGCGGTGCTGGGAGAGCGCCTGCGCCACCGCCTCGTGCCCCCCGGCGATCCTAGGGCGCTGGCCGCCGCCTGGCGGGAAGCCCTGGCGCACCCTGCGCGGCGTGCCGGCGACGGCGCCGTCGCCCGGGCACGCGTGCAAGAGGCGTTCGCCCTCGAGACGATGGTCCGGGAGTACGAGCGGATCTACACCGGCGACAACTGAGCGGCACCCGTCAGCGGGCGGTCACCGTGGGGTGCGCGAGACGGTCGGGCGCTGCCAGCCGCTCCACAACCAGCGGCTCGACTAGGCGTGCCAGGAGTTCGTGGCCTGCGGAGCTCAGATGCCGATCCACCCGGCCGTAGAGACGACTGCCGGCCTGCTGCGCCTTCCGGAACGCCGGGAGAACATCGAGCACTTCGAGGTGATGACCACGCATGGCGGTGGCCAGGAGCCGATTGGGCTGGTCCAAGTCGACCGCGGCCGAATCAATCTGGAATCCCCGGAGCGAGCGATGAAACTCGGCGCTGTCCACCTGATACGGCGCCGGGATCAGGACGAACAATGTGGTGACGCCGTGCGCACGGGCCACGTCGCGGATGTCGCTCAAGATGCCCGCGGTCACTGACCAGCGAGGCGAACCAGCTTCCTGCCGCAACAGGCCGACCGGAAACTCCTCGGCGGTGAGCCCGAGCCGCGTCCGTAACGCTTGCAGCCGGGTCTTGAGGAGAATGAACAACTGGGAGCGGAGTTCCAGGAAGTCATTGACGGGATACAGGACGGCGTCGATGAACTCACGTCCGCTGAGCTGTCGCGGTAGACGCAGGCGATGCACCTCGACCGGGGCGCGCGGCGCGTAGCGCTCGATCCGCTCCGGGACGATGTCGTTCCCGAGGTACACCGCCACCAGGGCGAGATCGAAGTGCTCGCGACCGAGCGTGCGCCGCGCTTCGATGAGGTACTGCGGTGGATCCCAGCCTCCCACGCCGGTATTGCGGATCGCGACGGCGCCGTGAAGCCGTTGCGCCAGGTGCGCCTCAAGCAAGCCCGGGAAACTCTGATCGTATTCCGTCTGCAGGGCTTCCATGAACGAGTCGCCGAGCAGCAGGATCCGCTGCGTGCCCTCGACCCGCCCGGCGGGACCGACACGGAAGCCATCCTGGTCGGTGAACAATCGCACGGTCCGTTCACCGGTATTGATAGTCGTGTTCAGGTTGGGTCGGTTGACCCAGCCGACCGAATCGGCGGGTTGCCAGACGTCCGGACGCTTCAGGACGAGCTGTTGGGGTGCGACCCAGCGGACGAGCCACTCTCCCAGGCCGAGCCCCGCGAGTAGCGCGGCTCCGGCGATCAGCACGTTGAGCAGCCAATCACGCCACCGCTTGCGGGGCCCTGCGCCGGCAGCCCGGCCCGTCAGCGCTGTGAAGGGAAGATCGGTCATGACCCTGTTACAGGCGCAATGAGTATGCCCGTCCGGAGTCGTGTGATGCCAACGGCCTGCGCGGCCGGCGCGCGCGTCGGGTATGGCGGGCGCGCTACAGGCGAGGTGGGTGCGCTACGTCGAGGGACGTAACAAACTATTGTCCCATAGTCGCTTACAGCGTCGCGGCCCGCTTCCCGACGGTAGCACGAGGCCTGCTACAACGGGAGGCACTTTCAACCGATTTGCTATGACACCGAGCTATATCCTGGGCCTCTCGGCCTTCTACCACGACAGCGCGGCGTGCCTCCTGGCGGATGGCGAGATCGTCGCGGCGGCGCAGGAAGAGCGCTTCACCCGCAAGAAGGGGGACGCGGCATTTCCGAGTAACGCCGTCGCGTACTGTTTGAGCACCGCGGGGATTGGGACCGCGGACCTCGCCTACGTCGGCTTTTACGACAAGCCGCTCCTCAAGTTCGAGCGCATCCTCGAGACGTATCTCGGCGTGGCTCCGAAAGGGTTTGCCTCGTTCCGGATGGCGGGGCCGCTGTGGATGAAGGAGAAGCTCTTTATCGATCGCGAGATTCGGCGGGAGTTGGGCGGTTTCAAGGGTGAGGTGCGGTACGCCGAGCATCACGAGTCGCACGCGGCGAGCGCCTTCTTCCCCTCACCGTTCGAGGAGGCCGCGATCCTCACGGTCGACGGCGTCGGTGAGTGGGCCACGGCGTCCATTGGCGTCGGGCGCGGCCACGACATCGAGCTCCTCAAGGAACTGTACTGGCCCGACTCGTTGGGCTTGTTGTACTCGGCGTTCACCTATTACACCGGCTTCAAGGTGAATTCGGGCGAGTACAAGGTCATGGGCCTGGCGCCGTACGGGGAGCCGAAGTACGTCGACACGATCTATCGCGAGCTGATCGAGCTGCGCGAGGACGGCTCGTTCCATCTGAACCAGAAATACTTCAACTATCTCACCGGGCTGACGATGACGAACGGTGCCTTCGACGAGCTGTTCGGCGGGCCGCCGCGCGTGCCGGAATCGAACCTCACGCAGCGGGAGATGGATCTCGCACGGTCGGTGCAAGTCGTGTGCGAAGAGGTCATGCTGCGGATGGCGCGGGCCCTGCACCGGGAGACGGGCCTCGCGAACCTCTGCCTCGCCGGCGGGGTCGCCCTGAACTGCGTGGCGAACGGACGGCTCCTGCGCGAGGGACCGTTCCAGCGGTTGTGGATCCAGCCGGCCGCGGGCGATGCCGGCGGCGCGCTCGGCGTAGCGCAACTCATTTGGCACCGCGTCTGCGAGCGTCCGCGGACCGTGGCGCTGGGCAAGGACGCGATGAAGGGTGCGTACCTTGGGCCCGACTTCTCCCCCGAAGAAATCCAAGCCTTCCTCGAATCACAGGGAGCGGAGTACGAACGGCTCGACCGCGAGTGCCTGTTGCGTCGGGTGGCCGAGCTTCTGGCCGAGGAGAAAGTGATCGGGTGGTTCAACGGCCGCATGGAGTTCGGCCCGCGGGCACTCGGCGCCCGCAGCATCCTCGGGGACCCGCGGAGCCCGCGCATGCAGGCCCAGATGAACCTGAAGATCAAGTTCCGCGAAGGATTCCGCCCCTTCGCGCCCAGCGTGCTGAGGGAACGGGTCGCCGACTACTTCGAGCTGGACACCGATTCGCCCTACATGCTGCTGGTCGCGCCGGTGAAACGCGAGCGCCAGGTCCCGATGACGGACGCGCAGCGGCGACTCTGGGGCATCGACCAGCTCAACGTCGTACGCTCGGACATTCCGGCCGTGACGCACATCGACTACTCCGCCCGCATTCAGACCGTGGCGCGGGATACCAACCCCGACTACTACGAGTTGATCGCGGAGTTCGAGCGCTTGACCGGATGCGGGGTGCTGGTGAACACGTCCTTCAACGTGCGGGGCGAGCCGATTGTGTGCACGCCGGCCGACGCGTACCGCTGCTTCATGCGCACACACATCGACTACCTCGTCCTCGGCCCGTTTCTCCTGGCCAAGGCCGGGCAGTCTGCTTGGAAAGAGAGCGATGAATGGAAGCTCGAGTTCCAGCTGGACTGACCGCCGCCGAGGGGCGCCGGTTCGCCTTCACGCTGGGCGCCGCGTTCTCGGTCCTGGGCGGCCTCCTCTGGCTGCGTGGTCGGGAGTCCGCGACCGTGGTCGTGCTCGGCCTGGCCTGCGTGCTGCTCCTAGCGGGTCTGGTGGTGCCGTCCCGCCTCGAGCCGGTGCGACGCGTCTGGCTCGGCCTGGGTGGGGCGCTGTCTCGCGTCACGACGCCCATCGTCATGGGAGTCGTCTACTTCGGCGTAATCGCGCCGATCGGCCTGGTGTTTCGGATCCGCGGGCGGAACCCGCTCCAACAGCACCGCACCACGTCGACCTGCTGGGTCCCTCGGCCGGCGGCGGCGCGCAGCCGGCGCGACATGGCGCGGCAATTCTAGAGCACTCAGCGGGGAGGTATCGATCGTATGAGTAGCGCAACTCTGGTGGGCGAGGTCTGGGCCTTCATGCGCGCCCGCAAGAAATGGTGGCTCTTGCCCATCATCGTAGTGATGGTGTGCGTCGGCGCGCTCCTGATCTTCGCGCACGGATCCGTGCTGGCGCCGTTCATCTACACGATCTTCTAGGCCGCGGGTTCGACGGCGCCGGCGCGTGCCGGCGGTGCGGCCCGTAGGGCGCGGACGATCACACACGCGGGGTCCGCGTCGGCCGGTCCGTGGCGCAGCAGCTCGTGGCTCTCGTGGAACCCCGCGAGCTGCAGCGCCGCGGTGAACGCCGCTCCCCCCGGGCGTCGCTGCAAGTCGAGCAAGAACAACTCACCGCCGGGCTGAAGCACCCGATGCATCCCGCGCAACAGGCCCGCCGGGTCGCCACACCCCTCCAGCGCGAAGGTCGACAGCACCCGGTGGAACGACTGGCTCGGGTACGGCAACCGGGCCCCGTCCCACGTTTTGAACTCCAGCCTCCCCGGCACGCCACGCAGCTCGGTCGCGCGCGCGACGTGGGCGGCATCGGTATCCAGACCGCACGCAACCCCCTTTAGGAGGCGGCGCCACGCCTCCTCGACGATCCAGCCGTCACCGCACTGGACGAACAACAATCGTTCCCACGCCCGGATGCGCGCCATGTCGAGGAGACGCAGATCCCAGTGGCGGCGCGGGTCGCTGGTCGGATCGAGCACGACAGAGGACTGGCTCACGCTTCACAGGTCGAGCAACAAGCATGCCCGACGCAGTCTGCCTCGCGTCGAGTCCTGCCTCAACGCGCCACCTGTGGCCCTCATCCCTCGGGCCGTTGCGCTCGTGCAACGTAAAGAGCCTCAACGATCTAGAGATCGCGGGTTCGTCTCCGGGGCACGGAGCTTGTTCAGGGAGTGTGCGTGACCAGTAGCCTGAGCGCCCGCCCGGTCGGGGCCGCCGCTGCGCCCGTCGCTCGAGACGCGATCGGCGTGCTTCACCTCGTTGCTCCGTCGGAGATGGGTGGCGCCGACCGGGTTGTTCACGCGCTCGCGACAGGGCAGCACCGGGCCGGCCACCGAGTGAGCGTGGCCGCCGTGCTCGGATGCGGAGTCGTGAACCACCCGTTCGTTGGGCCCCTCGTTGAGGCTGGCGTCGACGTCATCCCGCTGCGTCTGCCTCCCCGGGCGTATCTCCGGGAGCGGGCCGCCATCGTCGAAATCTGCCGGCGAATCCGCCCGGAAGTGGTGCATACGCATGGCTATCGCGTGGAGGTCGTGGACGCCGGCGTCGCTCACCGTCTTGGCATCCCGGCCGTGGCCACGGTCCATGGGTTCACCGGAGGCGATTGGAAGAATCGCTTGTATCAGCGGCTGCAGCGGCGGGCCCTGCGCCGCTTCGAGGCCGTGGTCGCGGTCTCCAGACACCTGGCGAGCGCCCTGGCGCGCGCGGGCGTGCCGGCCGACCGGCTGCACGTGGTGCGGAACGCCTGGCCGGAGGGAGGGGACGGGGAGCCGCCGCTGCCGCGTGACCGGGCTCGTCAGATGCTCGGCGTGCCGCCGGAGCGATTCCACATCGGATGGGTGGGCAGGCTCACGGCAGAGAAAGGAGCGGACGTCCTGATCGCCGCGTTGGACTCCCTGCGCGACGTGCCCCTGGTGGTTTCCGTGTTGGGCGACGGGCGTCTGCGTCCCCGCCTCGAGACGCTGGCCGCGCGCCGGGGTCTGGGAGACCGGGTCCGCTGGCTCGGTAGCCTTCCCGCCGCGCGGCAGCTGTTTTCTGCCTTCGATGTATTCGTCCTGAGCTCTCGCACCGAGGGGACACCGATCGTGCTGTTCGAAGCCATGGCCGCCGGCGCGCCCATCGTCGCCACGGCGGTTGGTGGCGTGCCGGACGTCGTCTCCTCCAACGAAGCGTTCCTCGTGCCCCCCGAGGATCCCGCGAGCCTGGCGGAAGCGATTCGGCGGGTGTACGGGGACTCGATCGCCACGGCCACGCGGGCCCGCGCGGCCCGTCGGCGGCTCGAGCGCGAGTTCGCCCTGGCGCCCTGGCTGGCGAGTTACGAGCACATATATCGGACGGTCCGATGACCGCTCTCTGCCTGTGGGTCATCGGTTCGGCGCTGGCGTTGGTGGTCTACAGCTATCTCGGCTATCCGTTGCTGTTGATGCTGGTGGCGGCGTTTCGGCGGAACCAGGCCCCGACCGTGGCATTCGTCGATTGGCCGAGTATCAGCATCGTCCTTCCCGTTTACAACGAGGAAGCGGTCATCCGCCGGCGCCTGGAGAACCTGCTCGCGCTCGACTACCCGGCGGACCGGCGCCAGATCGTCGTGGTGTCGGATGCCTCGACCGATGGCACTGTTGGGATCGTGGGCGAATTCGCGGGCCGGGGAGTGGAGCTGCTGCGTCTCCCGCAGCGGCGAGGAAAGACCGCGGCGGAAAATGCCGCGCGGCCGCTGCTCCGGGGAGACATAATCGTGCATACCGACGCCTCCGTCCACGCGGAACGCAGCGGCCTGAAGCGGCTGATCGCGAGCTTCGCCGATCCCACCGTCGGGGTCGTCTCGAGCCACAACGTGAGCGTCGCGCGGATCGACGAGCACGCGAACTATGCGGAGTCATGGTACGTCGGTTATGACATGTGGGTGCGCGACCTGGAAACGCGGTTCGCGGGAATCGTGGGAGCGGCGGGCTGCTTTTACGCGGAGCGGGCCTCGATCCGCCGGCGGGCGCTCCCGGAAGACCTGAGCCCCGATTTCGCCGCCTCCCTCGTGGCGCGAGAGCAGGGCTTCCGCACCGTCTCCGTCCGAGGCGCGGTCTGCTTCGTGCCGCGGATCGCATCGCTGCGTCGTGAGTACCACCGGAAAGTCCGCACGATTACGCGCGGCTGGCATACACTCTACTGGATGCGGAGACTGCTCAATCCCTTTCGCTACGGGGCCTTCTCGTGGACCCTGGCCAGCCACAAGGCATGCCGCTGGGTCATCCCGCACGTCGGGGTGTCGGGTCTCGCCGCCTTGGCCGTCTTGAGCGGGACAGTCATGTGGGCGCGGTGGGGCTTGGGTCTCGCGGCGTTGGGGGCGGTGTGCGCGGCGCTGGCGTGGTCGTGGCCGGACGGTCGGCGGCTACCCAAGCTCGTCGCCGTACCGGCGTACTTCGTGATCGGCAACCTGGCGGCCCTGCACGCATCCATCCGCGCCGCGAGGGGCGAGCGCGCTCCTATCTGGGAGCCAACGCGTCGGGAGGCCGAGCGCCCCGCGCAGGTGGCGTAGCGTCGCACCGCAGCTGTGTCGCTGCTTCGCTGATCGTGACGAATGCGAGCGCAGTCCTCCGCGCGAGCTGCTCTACATACTCTGCGATTCCCCGGTACAGGCGGTCGACGGCAGCCTGATTGGGGCTGTACGGAGACAGGCCGGGGCGCAGGCTGGGACTGTGAAAGAACAGATGCAGGTATTGTGCGCCCTGATCCATGAGCCGGCGCGTCAGGGTCAGCATGTCGGCGACGGAGTGCATCTCGGGGCTCAAGAAAATTCGCCTGATCACGCCGAGGCGCGACGCGAGGCCGGCGAGGTGGAGCGGTCGCAGTGGCCGCGCCGCCAACACCCGCTGGATACCGCCCCACACGCCGAACGGCGCGCGACTGTAGCCGATGGACATGGGGATCTCCAGCAACCGGCCATCGGGCTCCGGGACTCTCACGTCGCCGCTTCCCGCGAGGTGGTACAAGCCGAGCGGCGCCCCCACGAACGACGGCCCGTCGTCGAACCGCTCCCAACTGACGAACGGCGTCACGCTGGTGTCGATGCGATAACCGCAGCGCATCAGCGCCCCGACGGCGGCTGAACCCAGGCCGTAGCGTCCGGCGCGGAACACGACGGGCCGTGCGCCGGTAGCGTCCTGCAACATCGCCGTGAGGCGCTCGATCTTCGCCAACTGAAGCGCGGCCGGCAGGTTTTTGAGCATGGTGTTGCGGGGCAGGAACGGCTCGTCCTCGGGCGGCGTGTTCCAGGGATGCAGATGGGCCCCGATCTCGGCACCCCCAGCGTGCAGCTCTCGCATCGTCGCGGCCGCCCACTGGCGGACGGCCACCTGATAGCTCGTGAGGTACGTGGCGCGTACGCCCAGCTGGCGGAAGAGCGCGTCGAGACGTGGGAGCTCACGGACGTTTTCAACCGTGACGTTTTCACGGCGTGGCTGCCAGTTGTCCTCCTCCGTATCCACTGAGACGATGAGCAGCATGGGACGGGGCACGGACGGCTGCTCAGACCCGCGCGGCGCGGCCGCGGGCGTGGTCGCCCGCGCGGCGTCCTCGCACGCGGGCACGCAGCAGGGCCGCCAGATCGAGACCCCGCAGCCACAGGCCGCGCCACCCTGGCCGAAAGATGACGAGCTCCGCGGTGCTCCGCTGCGACCCGGTCCAGAGGCCCTTGTACGCCTCGTCCCCCCGCAGGAAATCGAACCGCCGGTAGCCGCGCTCGATCGCGCGGCGGATCATCAGCGTCATGAGGACGACACCCACACTCTCGTCCTCCCAGCGTGGGTCGCGACCGCTTTGGTAAAAATGGACCGTGCCGCGGTCCGTGAAGCCGTACCACGCCGCCGCGGGCTGGCCGTCCAGCTCGATGGTCGTCAGCCACAGCTCGCCACGACTGGCCAGCTCACGGACAAACGAGCGGTGCATTCGGTCCACTTGGGGATCGTCGAACACCCCGGCACCGGCCCAGCGCTGGCGATGGAGGGAGACGAGCTTTTGCCAGCCTTCGTCCAGTCGTTCCACACCGTAGTCGGTGATGGTGACGGCGTGATCGCGCCGCAGATTCCGCTCGTTGCGGCGCAGCCGTTGACGCCTCGATGAGCTCAACGACGCGAGATACGCCTCCCAGGTGGCTGGCAGGTCGAGGTAGGGGCAACTCCACAGCGCTTTGCGCCGCACCGCATAACCCGCCTGCGTGAACGCCGCCGCCAACCGCATCGCGTTCGGCGCCTCGGGCGCCAGGTTACTCAGAATCGCGACGTCCCACGGCAGCGACGCCAGGGTAGGGATGACGGCCGCCAGTGGCGCGTCGGGCAGCGCTGGAACCTCCAGATGGTCCGGGCACCCGACGTCGCCGATGGCCCACGTCAGGACCGTGACCGGACGGCGGCGAAACGTGGCGGGTCGAACAGCCACCGGCAACACGGCCTGCAAGGCCCCCCCCACGCCACGCAGCATCACGACATGGCTGGCGGCCAGATCCTCCGGGGGCGCCGCGCTCGCCCACGCTCGGTGCCACGCCCACGTCGCGAAGGGCGAGGCGACAGGCGAGCTCTCGAGCAAGCTGTCCCAATCCACTGGGCCCTGGTCGAGCGCGTCCCGTAGTGACACCAGCGTGGCGTTCGGCGCCGCCACTTTCACGGCCGCGGCGTCCCCCGGCCCTGTCACCCTGAGGCGTGGGGGCCCGGCGGTCACGTGCGTCCGTTGGCGAGGGACAGGAGCGACAGTCCTCGGGTGCGGAGGAACTGGCGGATCGCAAGCCGGTCACTCGCCGTCAGCACACCGGACTGCCACACGCAGGCGAAGTACGCCAGCAGCACTAGCATCCGCAGGGAGATGGAAACCCCGAGGTTGGCCCGAGGCAAGAGCACCCCGACCGCGCACGCGCCGACGGCGAGGAGCGTGGCGCGAATCACGGGCCCCCACTGGTAACGGACCGGCCAGAGTCGTTGCGACAGCGCGTACACCGCCCATTCCCGCACGGCGAAGGAGGCGACGGTCGCGAGGGCGGCGCCCAGGCCGTAGAAACGAGGAATCAGCACCGCGTAGCCGATGACGGCCACGATCGCGCCCGCCCAGTTGGCAAGTGTGTACCACCCAGTCTGCTCACGCACTTGAATACCGATGTTGTGCACCAGCGTCCAGGACTGAAAGACATACGCGATGAGGATGATCGGCACGAGGTCGGCCGCGGGGAGAAATGCCGGGGCGGCCATGATGCGGAGCAAGTCCCCCACAAACAGCGCGATGCCCACGGCGATCGTTACGAGCACGAGGTTGAAGTAGGTGAAGCCCCGGGCAAACAGCTCGTCACGGTCGGGCCGCTTGGCGATTTCGAAGCGCGCTGGCTCCCACACCATCGAGAATGGGACCTCGCTGAGCATCGCCAGCAGAAAGCCGAACTGGTAGGCCAGCGCGTACAGGCCCACGGCGGACGTGTCCGCCACGCGTCTCAGAAAGTAGCGATCCCCGAAAGTCAGGATGAAGGTGGCCACCTGCGTCGCCACGAACGGCATCCCGAACCGCAGCAGCTCGCGGGCCGCGTTCTTCGAGAACCGCACGCCAACGTCCTTCACCAGGTAGATCATGAGACCGGTGCCCGTGAGGATGTTGCCGGCGAGGGTGCTGAGCAGCACGCCCTTGGCGCCGAGACCCATGACCACCACGAAGACGACGTTCAGGGTCACCTGGAGGATGAGCCTGCCCGTCATGACCGAGACGTACAGCAGCGATCGGTCCCCCAGCCGCAGGTACGCGGTGGGTACGAGGAACAAGCTCTCGAAGGCCAAGCCCATCCCCGCGATCCGCACCAGCCCCACGTCCTCCACGCCGCCGAGCGCGATCTCGGCGATGGTCGGCGCGAAGACGTAGATGGCGGCCGTGGCCACGGCGTACGAGAGGAGCAGCACGATCACCGCGGTCGACAGGACCTTGCGGCGCTCCGCGTCCGTCTGCGCCTTGTGGTAGAACCAGAAGATCCCGGCGCCGAGGCGGGAGCCTGCGACGATGGACGCCACCTCGAGCACCATCTCGAGCAGCCGCAGCACACCGTAGTCGGCGGGACTGAGATAGCGCGTGTAGATCGGGAGCATGAGAAAGGCCACCGCTTTACTGATGAGGACGCCCGCGCCGTAGATCAGGCCGTGCCGGCCGATCCGGCTCATCTTGAACGGAATGGCGGTGGCAGCCACAGGTCACCCTCGTACGTGTCGTACGTGAAGTTGGCTTTCGTCTTTGCAAGAGCCGGGCGAGGCAAACGCGCGCTCATCTGGAGCGAAACGCCTGCCACCCCACCCCGGCGTGTGGCGCGCACGCCACAAGCGGCGTGGCGGAGAAGTGCGACTGGTCGAACGGACGGGGAGCGGGTCTTAGCGACTGCCGCGGCGGAACAACATCACAGGGACCGTGCGGACCATGATCCGGAAGTCTTCGAGCACCGACTGCTGTCGAATGTACTCGAGATCGTAGCGTACCTTGCGGCGCACGTCGTCCACCGACGTATCGTACCCCTGATTGATCTGGGCCCAGCCGGTGATTCCGGGTCGCACCCGCTGGCGTCGCGGGTAGCTCTCGATCTGCTCGCGCAGGTACACGAAAATGTCCGGCTGCTCGGGTCGCGGCCCGACCACGTTCATGTCACCCTTGAGCACGTTGAAGAGCTGCGGCAGCTCGTCGAGCCGGAACTTGCGCAGGATCCGGCCGACGGGCGTGATGCGCTCGTCGTCCGCCTGCGCCCACACCTGTTTCCCGTTGTCCCCGGCCGGGCGCATCGTACGAAACTTGTACATGGTGAAGGGCGTGCCACCCAGATCGATGTTGCGGCGGGTGTTTCCGCCTGCGCCGGTCAACGCTCTCCGGTCCAACCCGATCCGATCCTGCGTGAAGAACACGGGTCCGCGCGACGTCAGCTTGATCCATGCCGCGATCAACACGATCACAGGAAACGTGAGCACGAGACCGAGGGCCGCGGCCACCACGTTCACGAAACGGCGGCCCCAGCGCTCGCGATCGATTGGATGGAACGGCCACGCGGGAGTGTGCGAGGGCACGAGTGCGTGCGCACCGCTTAGCCGGCTGTGTCGTACCGATCGGTAAGGAGTGAGCGTCGTCGTCATAGCCCGGAGATATGGCAAAGTCCGTGCGCGCGCCGAGCCTCGCTGTCGCAAGGGCGCGTGTGCCGCGCGCGTGCCCTGTCCTGCAGCGTTCGTCCCCGCGTTCGCTGCCTTTCGTGGCGTCGCGCTATGGCGCAAGGGCGGCGACTGTAGAGCGGTCGCGACGTGCGCGCACGCGGGCCCATTTCCACCGCGCTTTTGATTCGATCGATTCGCTTTCGCGCGTGCGCAACAGGGCGGGCGTGTAGCTCGGTGACCGGGCCCAGATTGGGCGTGCGGCTACTCAGTTTCCGCGACGACGAGCTTCGTCGGACGCGCTAAGACAGATGAGGGTCAGGAAGCGGAGCTGGCGGGCGGACAGTCGACCTCGAAGGAAAACCGGGTTCCCCAATTCGGCCGGGTCTCGAGCTGGAGCTCCGTGCCCATCGCGGTCGCGAGCTTGCGGCAGATCGCCAGCCCCAGACCGGAGCTCGAGAAGTGATGACGCCCGTCCGTCGGCACGGGACGCACCGGCTGATACACGGTGTTCAGCAGGGTCGGGTCGATCCCGCCCCCGGTGTCACGGACCGAGAACTCGAGGCGCTTCAAGCCAAGCGGTCGCGCGGCCAGCTCCACGTAGCCCGTGTCGGTGAACTTTACGGCGTTGGTCGCGAGGTTCAGGAGTACGCGCGACAATGCGCGCGCTTGTCCCACGCGGCGCTCGGGTACGGGGTGGGTCACGTGTATGACGAGGCCCTTCTCCTCGGCGATGGGCAGGATCATGCTGCGCACCGAGGCGAAGGTCTCGGCCACGGAGAACGGCGCGGGCGCGCGGTCCACCAGGCGGCGGCCACCGCGGGCGAGCTCTAACACATCGCTCGCGGTGGCGCACAGGCTGAGGGCCGCGCTGTAGATCAGGCCGAGCTGGCGACTCTGCTCCGGCGTCACCGTGCCGCCCTGGCCTTGCTGCAGCGCTTCCGCGAGGAACAGGATGGAGGTGAGGGGCGAGCGCAGGTCATGCGCGAGCTCCACGACGAGATCGAGCCCGTTCGGGCCCGCCAGGCAGGCCGTGAGATCCTGGGGCTCCAGCTCGGGCGCCGCCCTCGGCACCGTCGCGACGACGGGCCAGTCGAGTCGTTCAGCCGTGTTGGTCCGCATCTCCATTACTCCCCCGCGTGTCAGGCGGCCTGCCCGCTCGGTTCACCCGCCGGGACCTCTAGCTGCGTGTCGTCCATCGCGCCCCCCGCCGGCCCGGGCTCGCGCTCGACCACCCACCCAGCGGTGGGGCTGCGCTGCAGTCCGTGGCGCTCCATCAGCCGGTACAACGTTGTCCGATCGACGCCCGCGATGCGGGCGGCCTTCGACATGTTTCCGCTGGCCCGGTTGACCAACCAGGTCAGATACTGCCGCTCGAACTGGGCGATCACCCGATCGCGAGCGGCGTGATAGCTCTCCTCGAGCAGGGTGGAGATCAGGGACGCGGGATTCGCCCCCGCCTCGGTCGCGGCGACGTCGCCGGTGAGGTGCAGGTCCTCGGGGCGAATCTCGGAACCGGGCTCCACGACCACAGCCACGTGCTCCACCACGTTCTGGAGCTCGCGAACGTTGCCGCGCCAGTTGTAGCCACACAGGGCGCGCAGCGCCGCGTCGGTCAGGCGGGGGAACGGCGCGCCCTTGCGGCGATGACGCACCCAATAGGTGGACAGGAAATAGTCCGCGAGCAGCGGGATGTCCTCTGGCCGCTCGCGCAGCGCCGGCACGTTGATCGGCACGACCCGCAAGCGATAGTACAGGTCCTCCCGCATGTCGCCCGCCTGGACGGCCGCCTCGGGATCGCCGTTGGTGGCAGCGATGAAGCGCACGTTCACGACCGCGTCCGTCGTCTCGCTCCCCACCCGACGCACCACCCCGTCCTGGATGACCCGCAGCAGCTTCGCCTGGATCGACTTGGGCATCTCGACCAGCTCGTCGAGGAACAGGGTGCCGCCGTGCGCCGCTTCCAGCAGGCCAGGTTTGTCCCGTACCGCGCCCGTGAAGGCGCCTTTGCGGTGGCCGAACATCTCGGACTCGAGCAGCCCTTCCGGTAGCGCCGCGCAGTTGATGGCGATGAACGGACGGCTGGAGCGGCGGCTGTGGTGGTGAATGAACTGCGCGATCATCTCTTTGCCGCTGCCGCTCTCCCCCGTGATGAACACGGAGGCATCGGTCGGCGCGACTTTCCGGGCGAGCTCGATCGCCCGACGGAAGGCCGGTGCCGTGCCGAGGAGAGTAAGCTTGTCCGATTGCACCTGCGCCCGGTCGAGCGTGTCCTGCTGCTCGCGCGTCTCGCGCGCCACCAGCAGGGTGTGCACCGCGCGGCCGATCAGGACCTGCAAGTGCGAAGCGGAGAACGGTTTCGGAAGGTAGTCGAACGCGCCCTGCCGCAACGCCTCCACGCTCGACTCGACGCTCGGGTTCCCCGTCATCACGATCACGATCGTGTCGTGATTGGTCCCGAGCGCCGTCCGCAGCAGCGCCAACCCGTCGACCTGGGACATGTAGAGATCCACCAGCACCACGTCAAAGGCCCGCCGCTTCAGCAACTCCAGCGCATCCTGACCGCGGCTGCAGACCGTAACGTCGTACCCTTCGTGCCGCAGCACCGCCGCGCAGCTCTCGCGCAAGGTGTGCTCGTCGTCCACCACGAGAATCCGCACGCGGGCCTTCGCCTCCGGCCCAATCGCTAACAGTGCAGCCGGCTCGCGGCCTTCGTTGGGCTGGACGCCGTCCTGCGTCATCGGCATCGACATCGCGCTCGTCCTGGTTAACGGTCGACCACCCCTTACGCACAGTTCGGGCCACACTGTCGCGGCCCCGCAGCGTCGCCCGTTTTCCCGCATGGATTGGGCATCAACCCAGCGCGCGGCACCCGGTCGGGGCGGCCTGCGGCGCACCAAGGTGCATCCGTCAGTGGCCTCCGGCTGCACTGAATTGCGGCATCAGCCCAGGCCGCCCTGCGGGCATGGCACGGTATCGGACTTGCCACACGTGGCGGCGATGATACGCAGGTTCGCGGCACAAGCCCGCGGCCACCCGAGGAGATCGTCATTCATGACCATGAGTCACACGCCGCTGCCAGCTGGCTCCACCCCACCGATGATGGTCCCTCCCTCGCCGGCACCCCTCAGTACGGAGTGGGGCAGCGCCGAAGCGAACGGAGGTGTCGATTGGCGACGGGTGGTGAGCGCGGTCCTCCGCTTCAAGTGGCTGATCGGCGGCGTGACGCTCCTGGGGACCATGGCCGGCTTGGGGGCCGCGCGATTCATCAAACCGCAGTTTGGCGCGCAAGCGACGATCTGGATCGATGCCTCGGAGCGCCGGGGCGAGGATCGCGGGCCGATCCGCCAAGGCCAGCTGCTCGACCCGCAGGCCTGGGTGGATCTCCTCAAGTCGTACGTTGTGCTCGATCAAGTGGCCCAAGACCAACGGTTGTTCGTAAGGCCGAAGTCACGGGCGGACGACGGCATCCTGCAAACGCTCCAGGTGAAGGCTCAGTACCGACCGGGGGCGTATCGTCTGCAGGTGGACCCCAATGGTCGGGCGTACACCCTGGCTACCGTCGAGGGCCAGGTCGTCGAGCGCGGGACCGTGGGTGATTCCATTGCGACGCGGCTCGGCTTCGCCTGGGCCCCCGCTCCCAACACACTCCCGGTCGACCGGACCGTCGAGTTCGAGTTGGCGACGCTGCGGGATGCCGCGCGCGCGCTGGCGGATTCGCTCAACGCGCAGCTGGACCCGGAAGGGAACTTTCTGCGTCTGGAGCTGCGGGGCCCTGATGCGTCGAGCATCACCTCTGTCGTCAACGCGGTGGCGGAACGCTACGTACAGGTGGCGGCGGATCTCAAGAAGAAGAAGCTCACCGAGCTCACGAAGATCCTGGCGGAGCAGCTGCAGAGCGCCCAGGACAATCTGCGGCGCGCCGAGGCAGCACTCGAGCGATTCCGCGAGCGGACCATCACCTTGCCGACGGATCGTCCGGCCCCTGTGGCGCTGGGCGCGCCGGGCGGGGCCGGCGGTGGGGCGCAGGTCGGTGAATCGGATCCCAAATTCGGGAGCTTCTTCAACATGCAGGCCGACCGTGAGCGCGCGCAGCAGGACCGCGAAGCGCTGCAGCGGTTGCTCGCGCAGGCTAAGGACTCTGCCGGCATTTCCGCCGACGCGATCGCCATGGTCGGGCCGGTCCAGAGCAACCCCGACCTCGCCGCGGCGCTGACGGAGCTGACCTCGAAACGGGCCAGCCTGCGCGCCTTGCGGTACCGTTACTCGGAGCAGTACCCGCTGGTGCAGCGCCTCGTCGGAGAGATCGCCACGTTGGAGCGCCAGACGATTCCGGCGTTGGCGCGCGGGCTGATCGATCAGCTCAAGGCCCGGGAGACGGACCTCGACCGACGGATCGGCACGGACTCGCGGAACCTGCGCCAGATTCCGGCGCGGGCCATCGAGGAGGCCCGTCTGCGCCGCGCCGTGACCATGACCGAGAACCTCTATACCATGCTCCAGCAGCGGTTCGAGGAGGCGCGTCTGGCGGAGGCGAGCACCATTCCCGACGTCCGCGTTCTCGACGCGGCGGTCGTGTCGCGCGAGCCCGTGAAGCAGATGGCGGGGAAGCTGATTCTGCTTGGGTTCTGCGGGAGCTTCGGGCTCGCCCTCGCGGGCGCGGTCCTACTCGATCGTGTCGATCCCAGAGTGCGCTACCCCGATCAGGTCTCGCGCGAAATGGGTCTGCCCATCCTGGGCGCCGTGCCGCACCTGCGCACGCTGCCGCACGCCGGCCGCCACGGCCGGAGCCGCGTGCCCGAGGACGTCAACCAGGTTGTGGAGGCCCTTCGGGGGGTGTGCCTCAATCTCGTGTACGCGCACGGGGGGCGGGCACCGCTGCTGGTCACGATCACCAGCCCGGGGGCAGGTGACGGCAAATCGTTCCTGGCGGCAAACCTGGCGCACACCTTCGCGGATGGCGGGCATCGCACCCTGCTGATCGACGCCGACATCCGACGCGGCGTGCTGCATCGCCGGCTGAACGCCCGCCGCCGCCCGGGGCTGAGCGACTTCCTCCGTGGTGAGACGCCGCTCGATGCCATCGTACAGGCGACGCCGTACCCTTCGCTCTCCCTGATCGGGTGCGGCACGCGGGCGTACAATGCGCCCGAGATGTTGGGGTCCCCCGCGATGTCGGAGCTCGTGAACGGCATGCGCGCCGGCTACGATGTGATCTTGATCGACAGCCCGCCCCTCGCGGCGGGCGTGGATCCCCTGATCCTCAGTACGCTGACGGGAACCTTGGCGCTCGTGCTGAGGACCGGGTACAGCCACCGCGAGGTCGCGGCCGCCAAGCTGGAAGTGCTGCAGCGACTGCCCGTCCGGCTGCTGGGGGCGATCCTGAACGACGTGCCGGCGGGTGGGGCCTACAATTACTACTCCTATTATCTCCCTGGCTATGAAGCCGCGGACGAAGACAGCGGAAGCCGGCGGGTGCCGGTCTAAGGAGTGGAAGGCGGCGTCGTGGGGTTGATGCCTTCGTCGAAGCGCCGCAGCCAGCCGCCGGAGTCTGCACGGCCGGTCCGGACAGCGGCGGCCGCCCGCACCAACAGATCGACCGGCTCGATCGGCGCATAGCCGACGTTGGCCACCGCCTCGTAGCCGCAGCGGACTCGAACTGGCGTGGCGGGCCCACCCCCGTCGGCCGGGGCGACGGTCGTCGCGGACAGCGAGCTGGCGAGGCGCTCGGCGAGCCGGCGCGCGCCGCCCGCACCCGTTCCGGGCGCGAGCACCGCGAACTCGGTGGCACTGAGGCGGCCGATCACGTCCGACAGCCGCGCGGCCGACTTGATCGCCTGCACATAGCGTCCGAGGCTGGTTCCGCCCTGGGACTGAGCGGGCTCGACCGGCTCGATGTCGAGCGCTAGCACGACGCACGCGAGCGGACCGTGCTCCCGGAACGCCTGCGATCCCAGCTCACGCGCCCGGCGAGCGAGCCCCTGCCGGTTGTAGAGCCCCGTCATGGCGTCGAGCAGCCCGTCCGTCCGTGCCCGGTCCGCGTCGAGCTTGGCGTGCACGTACGCGCCGATCTTGAGCAGGATCTCATCCGCATCGTGCGGTGGAGCGATGCATTCCCAGGCGCCGGCGCGTAAGGCGGCCAGTCGCTGCGCGCGCGTGGCCGCGTCGCGAATCGTCAGGAGAATCGGCGTGCTGCTCGAAACGCGCGGATCGGCGCGCAGTGTCCGGCACAGGTCGACACCCTGCATGTCGGGCAGCTCGGCGTCTACGAGAATCACATCGGGCCCGGCGACGCGGGCCCGGTCGAGCGCATGCTGGCCGGACCGCTCCTGGAGGACGGCGTATCCACCGCCCTCGAGCAGGCCTCGGAGCCAGCGCGTCGCCTCCTGGCCGTCGCCTGCGAGCAGTACGAGCGGCAACCCTCCCTGCGGCATTTGCTCCGTCATTGCCCGCGCTCCAACCCACCGGGTGTGTCTAATGCTTCCTTAGAGAACACGGTGGAGCATCTGCAAACCCGGGGCCGTGGTCTGGCTTCGCTCATCGGGCGCGCCTCGCCTGGGAACGCGCCGCGGCGCGCCGCTCGACCGCGGCGGGCTGCCGCGCGGGCGCAACGCAACGTGCAACCGGGCGCCACCCCTCGCCGCGCCGGGCATGGCAGTTAACCCATTGTCGCGCCGGTCAGTAGCCCGGACTGCGGAGGTGTTGGACGGCGTCCGGGCCTCAAACTTGAAGTGCGGGGGCGTGACCGAGACCGCCCAGTATGCGTTGCCAGGACTGTAGGAAACGCACCAACGAAAGGATCAAGCGCCCGCGCGCGTCCCGCCGGCGTCCGGCGGCGAGGTGCGACTTGTGCGGTGCGCCGATCCTCCCGCTGCCGGATGAGGCGCTCGGCGCAGGTGACGGTACGCTGGCGCAGCTCAAGCGGTTCGGTCTGGCGATCAGCGGCGAGCCGTTGCTTGAACTCAAGCGTGAGGGCATCTGACCGATGTGCGGAATCGTGGGATATGTCGGCTCGAGAGACGCGGTCTCGGTTCTGGTCGAGGGGCTGGCGCGACTGGAATACCGCGGATACGACTCCGCCGGCGTGGCCGTCCTGAACGGCGCCGGCGTGGAAACCCGTAAGCTCGCGGGGCGCATCGCCGGCCTGCGCGAGCTGCTCACGCGGACGCCGGTGCACGGGCGCTGCGGCATCGGACATACGCGCTGGGCGACCCACGGCGCGCCGACCGAGCGCAACGCGCACCCGCACACCGAC